>Ga0315284_10013822_pt1 | contig 11501 bp, 11 predicted proteins | sample YL17G09_16_MG_FD_203696 | JGI IMG/M metagenome (GOLD analysis project Ga0315284, IMG submission 203696) | Sediment microbial communities from Yellowstone Lake, YNP, Wyoming, USA - YL17G09_16 | ecosystem: Environmental > Aquatic > Freshwater > Lake > Sediment | place: USA: Wyoming | collected... | reverse complement strand
ACCGCTTCCACGATCTCGCCGAGAAGAGCACCCGCGCTTACGAGGAGTTCGAGTTCCACCGCGTCTACCACGCGGTGAATGAGTTCTGCGCCGTCGATATGTCGGCGTTCTATCTGGACATGTTGAAAGATCGGCTATATACTTCCGCTGCCGCATCGCGCGGGCGGCGCTCGGCGCAGACGGCGCTGTACGGGCTGGTGCACGGCCTGGCCCGGCTGCTGGCGCCGATCCTGAGCCACACCGCGGAGGAGATCTGGCAGCATCTGCCGGGTGAGCGCGAGCCGAGCGTGCAGCTCGCGGCGTGGGGGATGCCTGATGCGCGCTGGCTCGACCCGGAGCTGGGGCAGCGCTGGGAGCAGATCCTGCGCGTGCGCGATGAGGTGAACAAGGCGCTCGAACAGGCGCGCACCAGCGGCATCGTGGATCAGCCGCTGCACGCGGCGGTCACCATCTACGCGCCGGACGATGTGGCATCGCTGCTGCGGGGGCTCGGCGAAGAGTTGGCGCGAGTCCTGATCGTCTCGCAGGCCGAGGTCGAGGCTGCCGGCGAGGCGCCGGCGGGCGCGGTCGCGAGCGCAGTGGTGAGCGGTCCGGCGGTCGAGGTTACTGCGGCGCCGGGGTGCAAGTGCGCACGGTGCTGGTTGGTGCTTCCGAGCGTCGGCGCGAAGGCGGAGCATCCCGCCTTGTGCGCGCGGTGTGCCGATGTGATCACGGGAGAAAGTCACGGATGAAAGCGGCTGAACTTGAGCGATTTCGCAAGCGACTCGAGGAGGAGGAGAAGAACCTCCTCGAAGAGCTGCGCGAAATAGCCGGCAGCGCGGCCCGGATCGCCGACGCGGAAGTGGTCATGGAGATCTCGGACTACGACGACCACCCGGCGGATACGGCGTCGGAAACATTTCAGAAGGAGAAGGACCAGGCGCTGCTGGAGAGCACCCGGGATTCAATTGCTCTGGTGCGCAACGCGCTCGCCAAGATCAAGCGGGGCACCTACGGCAAGTGCGATAGCTGCGGCAAAGCGATCAACCTCAAGCGCCTGCGGGCGCTCCCCTATGCCACCTTCTGCGTCGATTGCCAGGGGCGGCGGGAGAATATCTGATATGTCCCGGGCGCGCTGGCCGCTCCTGGCCGGGGTGGCCGTCGCCACGCTCGCAGCCGATCAGGCCGCCAAGACGGCCGCGGTGCACCTGCTGTCCGACCACCAGGCGTTCCCCGTCGCCGGGCGCTGGCTCTACCTGACCCTGGCGCGTAATCCCGGCGGCGCCTTCGGGATCCTGCCCCAGGCCGCCGTCTATCTCACCGCCGCTTCCGCAATTCTCGCCGTCGCAATCCTGCTCTATGCCCGCGTCGCGGTCGCACATTCGGCGCTGCTCACCAGCGCGGTGGCGATGCTGCTCGGCGGCGCCATCGGCAACCTGATAGACCGCTTGCGGCTCGGGCACGTCGTGGACTTCATCGATCTGCGGGTGTGGCCCATCTTCAACGTCGCCGACATCGCGATCACGGTCGGCGTCGGTTTGATCGTGCTCGCGGCGCTGCTGCCGGTGCGCGGGGCGGGCGAGACGCCGGCGGCGGAGTCCACCGGTGACGAGTCGACCAAGCGGCATCCGGACCGCGATGCCGTCGAGCCCAACGAGGTTCGCACACTAGAGTGACACGCCAATGCTGTCTGACGGCGTCCCGAAGGAACCTGGTGACACTACGTTTACTCCGGAGTCGCGCGACGCGCGACCTCGTGACGCTCCGGCGTCACTCCGGGAGTTGCGCTGCGCGCAACCTGGCGACGCTGCGGCGTCGCTCCGGAGTCGCGCTGCGCGCGACAAACGTCCGGAAGCGCCTTGGCGCGGCCAAAGCCGCGCTCCGGAAAGGCGCCCTTGGCGCCTTGCGGTATCAGCGCAGTATTGCGCTAATACACGAAACTCTCTAAGTGCGGGTAAACTAGAACTGTGCGACCTGTTCTGTTCCACTTCTTTGTCGACGTGCGCGCTTACGGCGTCATGCTTGTGCTCGGGTTCGCCGTGGGCATCCTGTGGGCGATGCGCGAGGCGCGGCTGCGGGGTTTACCTCCCGAGCGCATGATCGACGCCGGCCTCGCGGCGCTGATCGGCGGGCTGATCGGCGCCCGCATCCTCTATGTCGCGCTCGATCCGGTCTTGGACTGGCGCGACCTGCCATACATCTGGCGCGGCGGCCTGTCATTTCATGGTGGCCTCATCGGGGGAATGCTTCTGGTCGCGCTCTATGCCATCGCGGTCAAGGTCAACCCCGGTCTCATCTACGATACGGGCGCGCCCTCCATGGCGCTGGGCTACGCCATCGCGCGCATCGGCTGCTTCCTCAACGGCTGCTGCTATGGGTGTCCGACCAATCTGCCGTGGGGCGTGCGTTTTCGCGACGAGACGACCGGCGAGCTCACGTCACCGAGCCATCCCGCGCAGCTTTACGCGAGCCTGTGCAGCCTGGCCGCCTTCGGGGCGCTCTTGTGGCTGAGGCCGCGCGCGCGCGTCCACGGCCAGCTCTTCATCGCGTACATTGGATTGTACGGCGTGGTGCGCTTCATCCCCGAGATCTTCCGCAAAGGCTACACCGCCGGGCCCGCGGTCGTCGGGCCGCTGACGCTCGCCCAGGTCGTGAGCGTGGGGCTGGTGGTATTCGGCATCGCCGGCTGGTTTGGGCTCAAGGCGCTGGCGGGTGCGCGCCAGACTAGCCATGGATGACCGCGCAACGGAGCTCCGGATAGTCGTGAGGCGCGCTCAGGGGCGCTCAGGGGCAGGCCGCTGTCATTCCGAACGAAGCCGGCTCCGACCTGTCGGGGTCAGCGAGGTGAGGCTTGTCCGCCTCTGGCGGGGAATCCCGGTCGCGTGGTGGCTGAGGCCCGTCGAGATTCCTAGATGGGGCGGGCAGACTTCGCGTGTTGATCGGCGTTCATCAGCGTCAACCCCCGGTAAGGCACATACATGAACGCTCCAACGAGGCGGTTGGAGGTCGAGCCCGGCGAGGTCGGTGAGCGCCTCGATGTGGTCGTCGCCAAGCGCGTGCCGGAGCTGTCGCGGGCGCAGGCGCAGCGGCTCATCAGGGCGGGCGAGATCCTGGTTGACGGCCGCGCGGTAAAGCAGCGGTTCGCGGTAACGCCCGGGCAGCAGATAACCATCAATATCCCTCCGCCGCAGCCGGCAGGCATCGAGCCGCAAGCCATCCCACTCGATGTGCGCTGCGAAGACTCCGACCTCATCGTGGTCAACAAGCCCGCGGGCATGGTCGTGCACCCCGGCGTCGGCCGCCGCCGCGACACGTTGGTCAACGCCCTCATAGCGCACTGCAAGGACCTTTCGGGCATCGGCGGCGAGCTGCGGCCCGGAATCGTCCACCGCCTGGACAAGGACACTTCAGGCCTCATCGTCGCCGCGAAGAACGATGTCGCCCACGCCTCGCTCGCGGCGCAACTCAAGGCGCGTACGGCCGGGCGGCGATACCTGGCGCTGGTGTGGGGCAAGCCGGAGAAGGAACACTTCGTCATTCGGACCGCTTTCGGGCGGCACCCCACACATCGCGTCATGATGGCGGTGCTCGATGCCGACCGCGCCGAAAGGCCGGGCGTGCGCGAGGCGGTCACGGAGGTGGCGCTGCGCGAGCGTCTGGGGCCGATCAGTCTTGTCGAGGCGCGCCTGCACACCGGGCGCACGCATCAGATCCGCGTGCACACGTCCTACGTCGGCCACCCGGTTGTCGGCGATCCGACATACGGCGGCAAGCGGCAGAAGGCTGAGTTGTCTGGGCTGGACGCCGAAGCCCGCCGCCTCATCGCCGCGCTCCAGGGTCAGGCGCTGCACGCCTACTACCTCGCCTTCGACCACCCGCGCACCGGGCAGCGCATGGAGTTCACCGCCGAACCTCCCGCGGACATGCAGGCGCTGATCGAGCACCTGCGGGCAATCGCGCGTGATCGTTCCCGCACCGCCAAGACCGACAGGACATGATGCCGCGAACCTCGCGAACGCCGGATGACCTTCCGCCTGCGCTCGAACCGAAGCGGCGGCGCGCGGAACAGGCGCTCGGAATGCCGGTGCTGGTGCGCGGCGTGCGCACGCGGCACCGATCCTTCCGCGGGCGGGCCGTACGGCGGCAGGGCTGCGTCGTGGTCGAATACCAGGTCGCTGCGGCGGGATACTTCTGGCACGTCCCCATCATCGAAGAGATCCTCGACCGCCTCGCAGGTGGCGAGACGGACACTTACCTGCAGGACGGCCCATCTGAGTAAGACATCGTGTTGCTTGACCCGTGTTGCTTGCAGGAGCTCCGTTTTTAGAGGTACGGCCCGACTTGTAGGGGTCGGCCTCCTGGCCGACCCGCAGTGCGCGCGCACGCTCGGACGGGCCGATCAGGGGATCGGCCCGTCCGCCACGGTGCATGATCGCCACCGAGCGGTAAAAACGGAGCTCCTGCTGTTGCTTGACCCTCTGTGTCCTTCGCAGTAGAATAGTAGCACCATGACAACTCGAGCTCGGTCCAAGACCGGCGGGGCGAAGAAAACCAGGCGCGTAGCGGGGAGGAAATCCCTCGAGGCCACAAAGAAAGCAAGCCGAGATGCCGGGCAACGGCTTCGGCGTGAGCCGACGCTCGAGGAGCTGGCCCGGGAGTGGCTGGCGCAGAATCAGGAGGCGATGAAGCGTCTTGCGGAACTGTGACCGCGCGGTTCGCTATCTCTCCGCGCAGGAGGTATGGCGGCTTCACGTCGAGGTTGCCAAGCAAGCGCTAAGCCTCGGCAAGCCGTTTGTTCCTCAAGTTAGGGACCGAGGCTTGCTCGAAGCCGCGATCAACCAGCCCCGCCAAACGTTCGGCGGGGCTGATCTTTACCCCGGCATTTTCGACAAGGCGGCCGTTCTCGCTCGCGGTATCATATGCAGCCACGTGTTCATCGATAGCAACAAGCGTACCGGCTTGCTCGCAGCCGCCGTGTTCCTCAGGTATAACGGATACATCCTCCAACTGTCCGCTGACGACACGGAAAGTCTCGCCCTGGAGATTGCCGGCCGCCGCGATCGGCGTTCGCTCGAAGTCAGCGAGATCGCGAAGCGCCTGGAGAGTGGATCAAAGCGTGCGCCATAGTGCCTGTGATCGCGCTGACCTCGAGAGCCGCCGAATATCCCTGTTTCCAACGCCTTCAGCGGCCGGAGTAGAGCGCGAGGGTGGCTTCTGTGGCTCAGCTCAGGCCAGAGCGATAATGTACTTGTACACGTCCGCGGTCCAGAAGTCGCCGGTGTGGGAGCGGCCATCGCCGCGCTCGCCGTAGCGCGTGAGGTACAGTTCGATGTCCTGCGTCTCGCGGTTCTCGAAGGCGCTGAAGTTGGAAAGCTGGAGCAGCGGCGTGTCGCGCCGCGGGTCGCAGTCGTCGATGATGGTGAGCGTATCTCGCCTGAGCGCCGGGATCTCCTCGTCAACCTCGGCGATGTAGAGCGGATAGCGCGGCGAGTTGCCCTGCGGCGGCTCCGCGCTGATATTGCCGATCCAATAGAGCTTCCCCGTCTTGGTACCGCGCAGCATGCGCGCGAATGTGGATGGCGCGTAGAACTGCCCGCCGTCGTCATATCGCAGGTCCGTCACTGCGCCCCAGGTGCGGCCGCGGTCGCGCGACACCGACATCCACTTCCGCCCGGGCGTGAGGTCGGTGCTCGACCCCCGCATCTCGAGCATCAGGTTCCCGTTCGACAGCTCGACGATGCAGGGCTCCATCAACCCGCGCGATGAGACCGGCTTCGAAACCGCAACGGGTGGCGACGGCTCCCAATCGTAGGTGCGCCGCGCGTCATCCCAGGCGCCGATCAGAGACGCGACGCCCGCGACCTCCTCCACCTCGCCTTGCTCATTGCTGTGGCGCACCGGGATGGTGCCGGAGTACGCGATGCCCCCTCCGTTAAGGATTGAGAGATTGTACCCGCCGTACATCTTGTTGCGAGCCAGGTATCGCGGGGCCGCCCAGTTCGCCTCATCGAATACCGGCCCGTCCTCATACACAAGTTGACGCTTGTCGCCCCAGGTCAGGCCGTCATCGTCCGACACGTGCCAGAACATATGATCCCAGAACGTCTCCTCGGTCCAGAGCGCGGTGGCCGGGTCGCCCTTCAGAATGCGCTGGAAGAGCATGCGCAGCATTCGTTGAGACGCGGGGTCGTAGGCGCGGGCGAATTCGATCTCCTCCATGATGAACTCGCCCTGGGTGGGATGCTCCTCGAGGTTGGGCTGCCAGGCGGACCAGGTTCTGCCGTTGTCATCGGAGTAACGGATGCGCTCGCGCTCGCACCAGTCGCTCGTGGCTTCCTCGGACAGGCTCTCGCGGCGGCGCAGCCCCGTGCCTGTGTATCCGGCGCTGAGCACGGCGGCGACGTGCGGCCGCGGGGACGCGATGTAGCGTTCGCGGGTAACGGTGGCGATGCAGGTCATGGGACGATCTCCCTCACGTCGGCCTCCCAGCGGTGCTGGACCGCGGAATCGAACGCCTTGGACGCGCGGTGCACACGGCGCAACACCCTTCCGCCGGAGTCGCCGCCGCGACCTCGGAACGGCCCCCATCGCGCGCCGTCGATATTGCCGCGACACGCATCCGGGACGCGGGACGGTTGACGACCACCACACGTCGGAATACAATGGCATTATCATGACGACAAAGGCAAAGAGAAAAGCAAGTGCGCCGGCACCGCCCGCTCGAGCGCGGCGCAAGCCTAAGACGGTGTCCCGTAACTCGAAGCAATACGTGGTGGACGAGAACGGGCGACGCATCGCCGTCGTCTTGCCACTCCGACAGTACCGGAAGCTGGTGGAGGCGCTGGAGGATCTCGAGGACCTCCGAGCCGCCGAGGAGGCCCGCGCCGAGGGCGGGGAGCCGATACCGCTTGAGGTCGTCGAAGCTCGCCTCCGCGCTGAGGGCAAGCTGCGTTGATGCGGGTCATCGTCTCGTCGGCGGCGGATCGCGATGTCGACCGGCTTTCGCCCGAAATGGCCGAGCGCGTATTCACAGCGCTCCGTGCTCTCAGGCGTGACCCGCGCCCGCCCGGCTGTCGTTTGCTGCAGGGTTGGCAACCGCGAGCCTGGCGGATACGCGTCGGCGACTGGCGAATCCTTTATGAGATAGACGACGCGGCCGAAGTGATCACCGTGCTCCGCGTCCTGCATCGAAGCAGAGCGTACTGACCTCCCCACGATCACGGCGCCTCGGACGCGACGTTTTCTCCGCGCAACGCCGTAGGGAACCTGCCTACCCTGGGTTGTTCATACGCCCCAACGCATTGTCGGAATGGCCGCCGCATCGACGCCGCGTGACCGCGCGGATTATTCTCGGCACGGCTGCGCCGTGCTCCGGAATGCGCCTGTGGCGCACAGCGCTTGCGGTTGCACTCTGCGCGGGTTCTGAACTCGGCATGAATAATCCTGCCTAATCCCTCCGCTTCCGCAGCACGTACGCCACCAACCCCGTCAGCAGCAGCGCCGCGACGGTAAATGCGGTTTCGGTGCCGTATTGCCCCGGCAGGCGCTCCTTCGACCCCTTCACGACGCGCTTGACCATCTCGCACGGAGGCAGCGCCTTCGCCTCCCCTTCCCCTTCACCCGGCTCCAGCATCTTGCGATCCAGCAGCATCTTCACATGCGACTGCGTAGTCTGTCCCCACGCCGCCAGCAGCAACCCGACAGCGGCCGCCCACCGGCTCCCGCTGCGCTGCGCCTGCGCCAGCACCGGCGACAGAACGCTCAGCGCAATCCCGGCAATACTCGACCAGCACCGCACCGACGGCGCCGCCGCCTCGAGCCCCGCCTCCTTTTCGTAGTACTCCAACGTGTTCTTCATCGTGTAGGTGTGAACCAGCGGCAGCGCCTCCATCCACGCCGAGACATCGCACGCGAATGCGTTCGCGATCGCAACGTTGCCGATCACCATCGAGTCCATCGCCTGTTCGGTCCACGGCCGGTCCTGCAAGTGCGAGAGCAGCGCGTAGCCGCCCGCGGCGCGGCCCATCGTGGTCTGCACCAGCGAGAGATCCTTGCGTGGGGGCAGGCGATCGCCCGCCGCCTCGGCGACCATCATCCCCGCGCCCAGATAGCTGCCGGCGATGAGGCCATAGGTCGTCTCCATGACCTTCCACCAGTCGAGGTAGCGATAGAGCCCGTCGCCTTTCACCAGCCCCTTGCCGCGCGCCCACGCCTGGATCGCCTGCGCGCCGCTGAAGCCCGCCGCGCCGCCGAGGATGCCGAAAGCGGTCATGATTGTTGCGCGCTGGTCCCGCTTGACCAGCGAAACGTAGCTCAGCAGGCCAAGCAGCGCGAACCACTGCCCGGCCCAGATTTCCGGCCGTGGCCGCCCCTGGCCGGCGCCGCCCGAGAAGTACCATCGCGGCAGGTTGTCGGGCGGCTCGTGGGGGCGATTGATGGTCTCGACCCCGAGGTGCCACAGCGCGGTCATCGCGCCCGTCAGCCAGAGCAGTTCGAGCGGCGTATAGTCTTTGTCGCTTGCGGCCATGCCGAGGTAGGCGCCGCTGAGGCCGATCCACGCCCCGCCCTTGATGGCGATGCCGAGCATGCCCCACCAGTAGGTTTGGTCGCGCGTCTCCCCCATGGTGAGGCCCAGGGTCTGGCCGTAGGTCTCGGTGCCGCCGAAGGAGGTGCCCATGGCGCCGGTCGCGCCGAGCAGTCCGGCGCGGCGGCGGATCTCGGGGTCGGAGGCGGTAACCGCAAGCGACAGGCCGACCAGCGCGCCCGGTATCATCGCGCCGGTCTCGTGGCCGATCTGGCCGCGTATGCCCCAACCGAGCCATTCGGCCAGTCCGGGGATGAAGATGCGCAGCAGCGGCGAGACCTCGTCGCGTTTTGCCAAAGCAGTGGTCATGAGTGCCTCCGTGATGAGTGGGAAAGTGGCAACCTTGTTCGGGGAGGTCGCGGAGGCTTCCTGCCCGAGGGCCACTCGGCTGCGGACGCCGGGTGTGCGATCGCTGTCACAATTGTGCGCGGCGCCCGAACCGCATTCCCTGGGCGCGGCCTCACCGAGGCCGGGACCGTGATCGATCGCGGGGTCGGCTTTCTCGCCTTGGCGTCTGGATTCGGTGAAGCAGTTGGTGACTTCCCTTTCCTCGGCGCCGGGGGTAAAATGCACCGACGAACGGGGCGAGGCGCCGATGGCCAGCGGCGCCAAACCTGATCTCGTGCCGGCAGCGCAGCCTGGAGCCGATGCCCCTGTAGACCGTGGGGCTAAGATGGCGCGCGACAACGTTGAGGGGGCGTGGCACGTCGCTCGTCGCGCGCCAGGTTTGAGGCAGTAACAGAAGGCGAGGTCCATTGACGATGAAACGCTTTATGCCCATCGCTTCGTTGGCTCCCCTTCTCATCGGTGGAGTGCTTGCTCTCTATGCCCCGGCCGTTGACGCGGCACAGGGCGACTCGGCCGCCAGAACAGGAAAGCAGCGTCAGAGGACACCGAACACACTGGTGTGCGTGTTTGATTATCGCGGAGGCGAGGGTACCGCGGATCCCGTCCTGCCGGTCGGCGGGATACACCGCGGGAAGTGGTTAGCCGGGAGGTACTGGCGAGGCAAGCTGCCCAGGAGAGCCAAGCTCACCGTGTACTCGCTCACCCAGGGGCCGGTGGGCTCGCTGCGCGTCACTGGCATCGCCCCATGGCAGGGGATGCTCGAGTTGAACCTGTTCGACGGCTTCAAAGGTGAGTGGCGACTGCACGCGAAGGGAGATCTGAGCCGCATCATGGGGGTGGGCATGGACGCGTCCGTGCAACCTCATGATTTCGTCGCGGCGTTGTGGCGTCGCGACGGCAGCGAGGTAAGATGGTCCAAGGCGACGCTGCTGGATCGGGGGCAGCCGAGCTACCGTAAGATAGCGCGCGACTACGTGGGTTCCCGTTGGATGCGCGACTACCTGGCCTCACATGGCCTCCCCGAGAGCGTCTTGGACCACACGCAGATCGTGCAGATGCTCTCCGTTGACCTGGACGGGGACAAGCGCGATGAGGTCCTGATGTCAGTCTACTGGGAATCCCCAGATCTTGAGACCGTGGAACTAGAGGCACGTAACTACTTGCTGATGGTCAAGACGCTGGCGACCGGGGAACGGAAGGTGGTCGCGCTGGCCAACCACGATCAGTGCATACTCCGACACCAGGAGCAGGTGATCGGCTGCGCCGACATAGACAACGATGGCAGGGCCGAAGTGATCACCGTCTACGACGACGACACCCCCACCGAGGCGTTCCACATCTACAGGTCCGATGAGAACCGGGAGGTGGCCGGCTACAAGATCATCTACGGGGAATGACCCCTCGCCATCGAGCACACGCCTCCTCCGATACGGCTGACTGGCGGCGGCACTGCCTCCGTAGCGTGCTCCGGGGGCCGAGGGCGGCGTCTTCGCGAACTGCAAATCCTTCGCGGGATCGCAGATTGGAAATCTGCGCCACCAGATAACCAGACTACCGCCCCGCGCTGCGCGCGCAGCGGAAGCCGATGAAGGCTTCCATGCGATCGGGCGCCGACGCAAAACGGTGCGCGCAGCGGAACGCCCGCGGATGCCCCTCGGTGTAGGCGCCCCCGCGCATCACCCGCGTCCCGGTCTGGCTCGTCTCGGGCGTCCTGAGATCGCCCTTGGCGTAGTGCTGATAGGCGTTCTCGTTGAAGCAGTCGGCGCACCACTCCCACACGTTGCCCGCCATTTCGAAGCAGGCGTACGGGCTGGCGCCGTCCTTGTGGAAGCCCACCGGGACCGGACCCTGGCGGATCTCGTCGTGCATGCCGGTCCACACCGTAATCGCCTGCGCGTTTTCCTCGGGGGTCAGGGTGATGCGGCCGATCATGGCCGCCATGTTGCGGCAGCGGTTCCAGTCCCATTCGAAGCCCCAGGGGAAGGTGCGCTTGTCGCTGCCGCGCGCCGCCTTCTCCCACTCCAGTTCCGTGGGCAGGCGCCCGCCCGCCCACTCGCAGTATGCGCGGGCGTCCTCCCAGTTGACGAACACGACCGGGAAGCTCTCGAGCCCGTTGGGGATATTGCGGCCGTGCCAGTGGTCGGGCACGTCGCGGTCGGTCGCTTGCACGAAGCGCAGGTACTGCGCGTTGGTGACCTCGGTGCGGCCGATCCAGTAGCCCTTGAGCTTGACCTTGCACTGGGGCTGCTCCTGGGCGAACCAGTCGTATTGGTCCTCGGGGTGCTTTTCGAGCCACTTCTCGACTTCGCCGTTCGAGCTGCCGATGGTTGACTCGCCGGGGGCGACGTAGACCATGGGCATGCTGTCTTTGGGGTTGACCCAGACGTCGCCCTTCTGCGGATCGGACGGCGGCTCGGGCGTGCGCCACATGACCGCGTTCGGGTTGGCGAGCGGCGCGGGCGAGACGCGCTCGGTGGGGCGGCTGTCGGCAAAGCAGGCAAGCGCCGCCGCAGCGAACACCGCTGCGGATAATGCCATAATCAATGACCTGGAAACTCGCATCTCTCTCCTCCGCACATAGCAGGGACGA
>Ga0315284_10013821_pt1 | contig 11501 bp, 20 predicted proteins | sample YL17G09_16_MG_FD_203696 | JGI IMG/M metagenome (GOLD analysis project Ga0315284, IMG submission 203696) | Sediment microbial communities from Yellowstone Lake, YNP, Wyoming, USA - YL17G09_16 | ecosystem: Environmental > Aquatic > Freshwater > Lake > Sediment | place: USA: Wyoming | collected... | reverse complement strand
CCCTTCTTCTACTACTTCTTAATTTCATGCTAATTAGACCCACGACAGGGGTTAGCAAGAGTATAACAGATGGAAAAAAAAATAAAAAGAAGGGTTTACCCCCCCTCTTTTGCTTATAGAGTAACTTCTATATCTTCTTTCTTTGTTGTTTTGTTTCTGGAATCGAAAGCTGTTTTGATTCCAAGAAGTTCCTTTTCTAGCAATGAGTATATATTATCTACCTGTGCTTGTGTCATTGAGTAGTTATTACTAACCATTAGCTGTTTAACTAATCTCATTCGTGAGATAGCTTGTTTCACTCTTGGAGTAGCAACTCGAATGAATCGTTGCTCTTTTGTTTCCCCTTCGGGAATATCAGCTTTTTTCCTTACCTTTCGTTCTTTTTGTTTCGACATAATTTTTTCAACTCCTTTGTTATCGCTAGATAACACTCATGCCTTTATAAACTTTTCTATTCAACTGTTAGAACCAATTGTTTTAATTCAGCTACAGTTCTAACTAACTCGTCTAAATCAAGTTGAAAATCTAAAGAATTTTTGCTTTCATTTTTTAAGCATATTAAAAGCCCTTCTATTTTTCCTATTAAAGCACACATTTCGATAGCAGTTTTCATTTTTTTATCCATTTTTTCATTCTCCTTATGTATATATTAGACGCGCATACTATATAAACCTTTCTAGGTATTTTTACGTTTTATCCTGTTTTTAGCTTTTTTATAGACATATTCTATTTTATAATCAAGTTCCAACAACCAAATAATACCTATTGCTCCTATTCCAGTAAACAACATAAATAAACCATTTTCAAATTTCCATCCTTTACCCTGTAAATAATAATTGTTAAGATTTTCTGAAAGTGTATGTTCTCTTTCATTATATGTTTCAGAAGGTAGATTAATAAAAAGTAGACATAGGAAAGAAAGAGAAAAACCCATGATAGAAAGCAACATAAAAAAAGAATCATATTTTTTTAACATTGTTTTGTTTACCTCTATATAATGGTTTAACTATTTCGTCAGTATCATAATATTTATACCATTGAGAAATATTCATAATAAAACTATTTTCTGTTACCTTCAATCTATTTCTTAAATCAGTAACAGTAACAAGTCTATAATTTTTTAATGGATTATTATACTTATCAAAAATACATTCAGTTGTTACATGAATGGCTATGTATGGCAATAATCTATTATCTAACATAGTATAGTCTTGGGTTGTTAAATAAAAATTAAGTTTTCGTTTTCTTGATTGTAGAAACATATAAGACATAAAAGTATTTTGCATACTGTGTCTACAATCCATAAATAGAGTTATTTCATCAATTCCAACTGTAGCATTTTTAAACATATCTGTTTTAGTATCATCTAAAAAATCTTCTAAGAAAAGCTGTTGATACTCTATACCATGTATCTTAATATTACAGTATATTTTTTTACCCAACTTGAAATCTTCTACTAAGTTTCTAATCAGATATAGAGTTTTTCCTGAACCTAAGTTTGTAGCTCCTATTATACCTTCTATTAATACAATCATAACATAACCTCAATAAGTTAATAGAGTTACAAACATAGAATAAAGAAAGAGATATAGAAAACATTGCCATTATTAACATGAAGAAATTAATAAACTCTATTGTTGAAAATGAATACATGAATAATATTAAAGACATATAAGGTATTATTATTTTTCCAACATGAACATTTAAACAAACTTCTTTCTTTGGATTTCCATTTTTTAATTTTCCATATAATTCTATAATGTGATTAGGGTTTATTCTCTCTATTGTAAAGTATCTAAACTCTCTTAAGTTTCTGTATTGAATAAGTTTAGCTTTATCACTAAGATTAAATTTTGTAAGGATTTCACTCCAGATTTTATTTTGTTTTCTGTCTAGCATATCAAAATTTCCTAGATATACCGCCAAATAAATTTAATATAGTATCCCATAATTTAATTTTTCCACTTCTTAAACTTTGAAACATTGAAGATAAGCTCATTTTCTAAGCATATCTCTATAGTTTTCCATATCCTTATTTCTTTCTAATTGTATAGCTTGAGCAATGGCAATTAAATCCTGTCTACCTTTTCCACCATCTCCAGAAATTCTATATCGACACCAATTATGGACAAACTCGTTAAGGAAAGGAATATCATAAACCTGACCTCCCCAGTTCATTAATGTTATAGCTGTAACTTGTCTATTATCTAAGATTGTTTTTCCCTTAATGTTCTTATCGTCAAGCAACATATTAAGAGAAAGGATTAAGTCGGAAGGTTGTCTATCTCCAGTAACCGCAATATCTCTTTCTACAGATGTTTCATCTTTTCTCAATGAATCTACTACTTCATATTCAGTTTCTTTTTTTTCTTTCATGTTTACCTCATTTGAAATAATAAGAAATAATCATATTTGCTACTCCCATTCCAACTAATACCATAAGACCAATGAAACAATAAAAAGCCCATTTATCAATACCTATCTTTGTAAATACTTCAGCAAATTTTCTATCTGTGAATATCTGTAGAATACGAGAATCATATTTCAAACCTTTTATCTTCATTATCTTTTTTTCTGAGATAGTTCCATCTAGTTCTTTATATTTTACTTTGACTAACTCTTTATCTATATTTGAATGACCTAAAGGAGTAGATACTCCCTCCAGATAAAAAGCAATTCTGTTACCATTATCTGTTATATAAGTTGAATCTGGATTAATGAAATATAAATGTTGGTTGTGTATAAAATCATTTTGTCTTTTTCCAACTAATAACAATTTTGCTCCTTTATCCTCTCTAAATACTAAAGCTATAAGTTGATTTACTTTTTTAGGAACTTTATCTATTCCCTTCTGAAACTTTCTTTCCCATTTATCTGGAAATAAGTCTTTATCTATAGATTTATTTTCTACTAACTTAACTTTTGACATATTTTTCTACCTCTAGTTTTTATTTTTCTTTTTATTTTTCTGATATACTCCATAAGTAGGGATTAAAAATGAAATAAGAATTAAGATAAAAGAAATTAAATAACCAAATGGATAAGAATTATAATAAGCTACTCCAGAAAGTATTATACCTAGTGGTAAACCACAACATATAATACAGAATGAAAAAATAACTTCCTTTTCTCTGTAATATAGATAAATAAAGTAGCTCCATAATCCTATGAGAATCAATAAAAAGAATTGCCCATTATCTAAAGTTAGCATTGCTCCTAAATATATCCATAATCCTGTTGAGTTTGGGTCAATAGTTCCATTTCCCGTATAATTAGCATATACTGTATAACCTGTTGAGTTTAAAGTATAGTTATGAAAACCTGTAGCATTTAATATGTTCTCAAAAAGATATAACTTTAAAACTGTTGATGTATTGCCAGTATCATTATCATAAATAGTATAACCTGAATATATATTATATTTATATTCGTGTTTCCAAGTTGTATTTATATGATTGTTTAAAAAAGAAATATTTGTTGATGGAACTCTAAAAACATAAAATGTGTATGTATCATTATCCCATCTGCTAGTATTATCTGTTGTATTACTACTCCAATAAATAGTTTTATTTAAAACATAAGTTCCAGTATATGTTATTGTAGTATTTAGAGTATTGTTTGTATATTTTAAAACTTTCCATGTTCCTGTATAGTTACTTCTTAATGTATTATTCATACTACTTTTATCCATATCTGATACTGTTATAGATAATATTGGATATGATAAGAAAGCACTTTTATCAGTTGGGTATTCATTGCTATTTACTGGAGCATTGAGAACATTTAATGTTTCTGTTCCAAAACTAGAAAGAGATTGTTTTGTTGCTCTTATTGTTGAAACAAAAACCCAATCTATAGTTAAATTCGATTGCTCTGAACCTGCTCCTTTACCTATGCTTATATTCATAGCTGTTCTTGGAGTATTTGTTGTGGAATCTGCATTTGTTAAAATAGTTCCATTTATTTTCCCTATTACTCTAGTAGCTCCTGACCTGTCGAGAGTATAAATTTTATATACTGTTGTTACTGCAGTTGTAGAAGAACCACTATAAGCTAAGTTATTAGACCAAACAAAATAATTTACAGAACTTCCTCCAGAATTAAAAATATAATTTGGAGGAGTATAATAAGGAGATGGGTTATTAATTCCATATCCTATAGTATCTCCTCTTTCTCCTGTTTTATAATGAACTTTAGCTGAAACTGACGTATTTTGATAGAATGTTTTATATGTTGAAATATACTTATTAGTTCCTGAAGTTGAAACATACATCTCTGAATTACGGAAGTTAGGATTTAATATCCCTGTTGTTTTCCACTTTGTAGTATTCAATCCAGTTCCTAGAAAATCATCAAATAAAAGAAAAGTCAATGTTCCATTTGATAATGGAGGAGCTGTAACATATCCATAGTATATAGAAATACAAGAATCATTATATGTATTGTTAAACCAAAAAATAGCACTTACACCACTTGTATAATTTTGCATCCAATGATTTAAAACTGTATCATTATTATGTATAAATCTTATGTCAGAAAAGTTATCGTTACAATGTCCTCCTAGAGAAACATTACCTCCCGTAGATTTTCCTATAGTTATTTTTTGTTGATAACCTAAAAAATTATTTGATATATAACAGTTCTTTTTATAGTTCCAATTTGTGCTATACCATATTTTACCTTCTGCATTATCAATTAATGGAATGAGTGTTAAAAGCAATGTGCTTAAACATATCAATACTATTATTTTTTTCATATTTCTCCTTATACATCTGGATGCCAAAGCAAATTACTGACTGTTTGTAAAAAGAACATTGCAATAACTAGAGTTTGAATTGAAGAAAATATAATAATTACAACACCTGCAAATGCAATAAATTCAATTGGTAATCCAACAGGAAATACAAATAAAGTTATTAAGCTAACGAATGGAATAAATGAAGTTCCAATACTTGCAATAAATATATTTATATCTGTTGTTTGTTTACATACCCATATTGACATATTTATAAGAACTTGTATTATTGTTATGAATATAAATAGTTTTACTTTTGGTAATATATCTGACATTCTACTCCTTCTTTTTAGATAAATATAGAACTGTTATAATCAGAATCAATACAAACAATAATGCAAATATTGAATACCAGGGGAAAAAACCAATCAAGCATGATAATATAAAACCAACAGTTCCAGAAAATATAGGAACATATTTTAAAGTTTCTCCCTGTGCTAATCCTACTTTTCCTATCGCTATTGTAGGAAGTATCATTAAAACAATTGTTAGTATAGCTCCCATTATATAAGAGTAAGGAGCTGGTAGAAACTCTCCTAATTCACCACCACCACTAGGTTTTATCGTTATTGAAACTACTACAGAATCTACAGTTTCCCATACACCATCGTTAAAAACTCTTAGAGAAAATGTATGAGTTCCAACAGAACTAAAAGAATATGGTATTAGAAAACTAACATTTGTAGAAACATCTTTTATTGGTTTATTATCGAGATATACTGACAACTGAGAGAGAATATAACTATGTTGCCCATAGACATTAAACGATTCTCCAGTATATCCTTCCCCATCTGTTAAAGAAGTTCTTATATAATTATACTGAGCTATACTATTAACATAATGAACATATGGAGATGTTAAAGGAATAAAAGAAACATTATCGTTAGTTCCCCATAACCTCCAGTATTCCCATCCACTAACGGCAAATGTTATCAAAGAAGTAGACCAATATTTATTTCCATCTAAAGTTCCAACTAATATCTTTCTATTGGATAGATTAAAAATATTTACGTTGTCCTCGTCTACCACTCCAGATACATAATAATTCTGGAAAACTGTATCATCTGAAATATAAACGGTTACTCCATGATTTACTCCTGTATTTGAAGGGTTTGGGAAAGTCCAAATTGCATAGTCTACAGTTTTTATTGTTATATTGAAATGCTTATGGTCTACTATTGTATTATCAGAATCTTTACATAGTGATACTGTATAATTTCCATTTGTGGTAGGAGTAAAACCATGTATGATATGATATGAGTAAATATCTTTTGGGTATCCCTGTTCATTTCCCTGTGTTGTTGCTCCTTTACTCACATTCAAATGATAATAAGAATCTGTTCTATTAGAAAAAACCTCAAAATAAATAGTTTCGTAAATATAAGAATAAGGAGTGTTATATATCGGATGTGTATTAAATCCTATTAGGTTTATCCCTACGTCAAAATCTGTATTTTCTTCATTTTCTGGAGTTCCAAAAGCAGAAAAATATAATTTCCAACAAGAACCATAATATATAGGAGTTCCATCTAATACTCCGTTAGTTCCTGTATTTTTATAAGTTATAATGGTAGGAGAAGGCGCTCCATACATAAGATTTGCTGTAGCTCTCGCAATATTCCAATAATTAGTTCCATCAAATGTTATAGAATGAGCTAACTCAAAAGTTAATACTTCTTCTGATATTGGAGAAATAGAACTTAAATCCCATTGTATAACATAAGTTTGTCCAGATAAAAGATAAAAACATTCTGGATTTCCGCATGATATTCCATTTATGTATAAGAAATAATTTGAAGTGTCAGAATCTCCTTCATATAAAGCAGAACCAACCCACAATTCAAATACTTCAGGAGTAAGACTTAAAGAGCTGTGAGAAGTAAATTCAATAAATGGGGATGATATATCTATATATCCATCCATTATTTCTATATTCTTAGAGTAATAATCCATATCTGAAACATCAATGCAACCACCTGGCAAACTACCTGAAACATATGAATCTGATATTGTTATGTTTATATCATCCATGTAAACAACATCACTATAAGTGTTCATGTAACAGTAAATACTATCAATTCTGCAACCGTTGTTTATTGCCGTTGAATTTGAAGAAGTAAAACTTATAGGAGAACTATTGTTTTTCCATAAATTACAGTTACCTATATTATCAGTTATGTTTACAGCAAACTTATAATAAACGCCAGAGTTCATAATTGCAGAATAATATGCCGTTCCGCATCCAACATTATGTTTAGTTACTCCAGTTGATATAAAGAATGTGAAAATTCCATTTGTAGTATTTGGAGATAATGCAGAAGAAAGTTTACTCCATTGAGTAGTTTTGTTATAAAATATCATAAAAAAGGTAGTTCCACTCGCAGATTTTGTATCCCTTATGTTAAAATTAAATGAAGTTAAAAATGATGTTTTTGAATAACTGAGATTTATCCAACCCTGAGCTGTAGTAGTTCCAACTTTATAAATACCTAGACTTCTAGTTCCACTTTTAGGAACTGATGCACTAGCATTGAAATATGCTCCTCCTTTTTTCTTTGTCATTAGATAAGTGGTTTGTGCATAAGTTACTGGAGAATCTGCTACGCAACCTTCAAAACCTATGGAGTAAGTTATAGAGGTTGCCTGTATTGTTTCATATGGTATAATAGACAATAAAAATAATGCAACAAAAAAAGTAATGAGTATTTTTCCTTTCATTTTATATCTCCAGTTGTGGTTAAAAAATAAAAGAAGGGGAAAATCCCCTAATTATTTCTTTCCTCTTAGTGTTCTTACTCCTTTGAGTAATATACCAAAAGCAAAGACGTAGATAATCAGAGAAAGAATTAATGTTAAACCTATATAGCCACTAAGATTTTCATCTTGGGATACTGTCCAGATGAAACCTGCCATAATAGGCAATAACATAACTCCTACTAGGATTTCTACCATTGCATCTATAGTTGTGTCAAAGCCCATCTTTATTTTTCACCACAAGAAGTATATACATTAATATATATATAAGTGTTGCTTGATAACTATTAGCATGATAAAAAGTAGCATACTTATTTTTCATTCCCTTCTCTAATATAATGTTTACATTCAACTATGATTCTATTAGGATTTATAAAAGTAGAATTAAAAAGATTTACCCATTTAAAATAAAAACATTTTGCTATCTTATCACAATCGAAACATTTCCATTCATAACTAACGGGTTTTTTAATCATATTATTCCTGTCTAATATTATTCTTATTTAAATTCCAATGATTAAATTCATTCCAGTATATAAGATATGCCTCATAATGATTTAAATAAAACCATTTATCGAAATCTTCTATATTACCGTTCATGTTTCATTTTCTCCTTATATGAATCATATTTATTAAGTCTATTCAACTCTTGGGTAATAAAAATAGTATGTTTTGCTTTTAAAAATCCTCTAAACTCTGGATAAAACACATAATATGTTTTTGACTGTGTTAAACGTATATATCCAAATATTCCTATATAGTTACTATACAACTCAAAAGAACTATCTTCCTGTTCATTGCACTCTAAGATTTCTCTATTGTTTTGTTCCATCTTTATTCTCTCTCTTGATTTATCGACAACCAACCAATGATTTTTAATTTCAGCTACAAGCAATTCTTCTTCTAACAATTTTTTACGTTTCATATGCTCTAATCAACACCTATATGTAAATCATCCATAAGTTTATCCTGTAATTTTTCATTTATTTTTTCATCAACAATTTTTAAAAAAGTAGAATTACCTTCATTAACTCCCTCTTTCATCTGTTTTGCTTTAACATATTCCCTAGTTGTTTTTAGCTGTTTTAAGTTCATCTTTGAGATGTAACCTTCAATAACCTCTATTGTTTTTTCTACGGAATCAAGTTTTGCTTTTTTTATTATTTTTCTTTTTAAGTTTTCTATTTTATTCATAAATATTCCTTCTTCTTTTTATTTATAGTTTTAAACAATTTTCTAACGTGTTTTGAAATGAAAATATCGTAAAAATCTTTAACAATAAATGCAGAAAGAAAAGAAAAAAAGAGAGTGAGAAAATCTAAGCTCATTTTTATTTTTCCTCATAATCACCAAAAACACATATGACAAAAGCTAAGAAAAGAAACATTCCCTGAAATAAAGTAGATAAGTAATAAATTATTCTAAAATCCAATCTACTTAAATCAAGTGGAAAATAGATAAAATAAAATCCCAAATAGATAAATACAATAGACATTAAATAGTAAAATGTCTTTGTCAATCTAAAAGATAGTTTTCTAAATTTTTTTTGTCTTTCTAAATCCATATTTAAGCACTCCTTTCATCTACAAACCACATCTTAATAAAAGACTGTGGAAATTCTTTCTTAATTGCTTTCATAATGTCATCTTTAAGAATGGGGGAGAGAGTAGTAATGGATATATAAAACATAGTTGTGTTTACCACTCTCTCACATCTCCTCACTATAAGGTTTTTCTCCTGACCTTAAAGAGTTTCATCTCTCCCTTTGGCATCTTTTGGGTATCTATAAACGTAATTTCTATTAAATCATTTACGTTTACCCCAAGCATCAAATCATCTAATTGAGATGAACCATGAAAACGTATTTGTTCATCTTTATCGTCTTGTATGGAATATAAACCAAATCCATACTGACTAGATATTGATTTTTGGAGCAATACCCCAGTTAATTTATCTCCTATAGCTTTGAACTGGAAGAAATTAGGAGATTCTATTTCGTTCCAATCATCTATTTTTTCCTGTCGTGGTTTTATTTCTTTCATGTTTTTTCCTGTTATCATTCATTGATAACTCGTAATGTTCTAATATATGCCAAATATTTAATGTCATTCAATGGTTGTTTATCGTAATGACCAATAAAATGTTTAAATTTTCTTGAGCAATGTATACACATATAATTTTTTTCTGTAGTTCCACATTTCCTTAAATTATGAGGTTGTGCATAGCTTTTTTTACCACATTTAACGCATATCATTTGCATTTTAATCAACTACAGCTATATTATCAGATTCACATTTTGGACAATATAAAGTTATATCAATATTCTTATTTTGGTATGTTTCAACAGTTGATGATATTTTAAATCTATGCTTACAGTCTTGGCACTCTCTATATCTACTCAATATCTAACATCTCCTGTTTAGGTAAGAACTGACCTCTTTTATATTTTTTACCTTTGTATTGTATATTTTTAGTTGCTCTATACCTATAATTAGGTTTTTTAGTTATGTGAGAAATTCCAGTTGTTTCAACTCCATAATAATCTGTTATTTCTTTTTGTTTTGGCAAATAATGTTTAAGTATAAATTCCCAAGCATGATTTAACTGTTTATCTGTGGGAGATTCTTTGTCATTATCGATAACATGAAATCCATAATCCGTCATTTTATCCGATAAATCACTTTTATTAGTGGGAGTATCATAAGCAAAATGCAATTCTAAAGCTCTATCAAATGATTTATAGTTACTCTTTCTCCTACCATGTGTTCTATTTATTCTCTCCCATTTTGTTTTCATAAATCTTTCACCTTTAGAAATCCATGTTTTTCTGAACGATATGCTTTAAGTCTTATATACATTGAATTATCAAATAATTTATCGTTATGAATATCTACAAAAACATTAAAGAAAACATTCAATAAGATTGCATGAGCTAAACTTTTTTTATAATATGTATTACTAGATTCTATTATATGAAATAATTCTTTATCATGTCCGATTCTTAGAGTTAAGAAACTTCTCTTTAATCCAAGTTGTAAATAATCATTACAAACTAATTTACAATCTTCATATAAATTGCATAAAATACGATATGGTAATTTATCGAGAGATAAAGCATTAAATCCATTTTTTGAACTGAATATATATATCTGTGAAAGTTGGTATTTATCCTTTAAAAATATGAGTTCTTTAATCATATTATCTGCTTTTATGTTATCATAATCAAAAAAAGGTAGAAACAAACCATTCATTGCTTTATTTGTGTATCCAAAACATACTTTAGATTTATGAGTTGTTACTGGATTCAACATATTTAATTAACTCCTCAGATTCTTTAATTAAAGATTTACCTATTTTAAGTTTTAATTCCCACATGTCAGTAATTAAATCCATTTCATCTTTTGGAACTTTTAATTTTTCAAGTTTAAAAAATTGCTCCTCAATATTTTTATTATGATAAGCACAGTTAGAAAGAATTGCATTTGTTATAACTCTAAGTTTTATTAATACTTTGGCTTTATGCTCCAATTTATTAATCATAGATAACATATTTAATTGTTTTTTTTCCATCTCTGTTAATTTCTTAAAAGAACTATTAGTATGATTTCTATATTGATTGTTTCCATTGCCTGACATAATCACCTAGTAGGAAAGGGGAAAGGAAACGAGAGAGATTTCTGAACGGTAGAAGGAGATTTATTTTTTCCAGAAAATAATAATCGTTCCCTTTCCATGCTCTAAGTAATGGAGTATCTGCATATAAACGTTACCTGTTATACTCTTGCTAATCTGTAGCATGGGTTTAATTAGCATAGTCATTTTTCAAGAAAAAAAAAAAGTCTCACAGTATAACACTCTCCCTCCGAGAGAAAATCAAAACTGTTATACTCTTGCTAACCCCTGTCGTGGGTCTAATTAGCATGAAATTAAGAAGTAGTAGAAGAAGGGGGGG
>Ga0315284_10013820_pt1 | contig 11502 bp, 9 predicted proteins | sample YL17G09_16_MG_FD_203696 | JGI IMG/M metagenome (GOLD analysis project Ga0315284, IMG submission 203696) | Sediment microbial communities from Yellowstone Lake, YNP, Wyoming, USA - YL17G09_16 | ecosystem: Environmental > Aquatic > Freshwater > Lake > Sediment | place: USA: Wyoming | collected... | reverse complement strand
CTCTCCCACAGGCGGGGGAACATGCTGATCTCGGTGAAACCGGGAATGGTGTTGATCTCGTTGAGGTAGAGTCGGCCGGTCGCTTTCTCAAAAAAGAAATCCACCCGCGCCATCCCCTTGCAGTCGACGGCCTCAAAAGCGGCCACGGCCAGCCGTCTGACCTCCCGGACGATGTCCGGCGGCAGGACGGCGGGGGCGATGAACTGTGTTTTGCCCAGCAGGTATTTGTCTTCGTAATCATAAAATTCGCGGAAGGGGACGAGCTCGCCGGGAAGAGAGGCCGCCGGATGGTCGTTGCCCAGAACGCTGCATTCCAGCTCCCGGCCGATGATGCCCTCCTCGACCAGAATCTTGCGGTCGTATCGAAAGGCCGTCAGGATGGCGGCGGACAGCCGGGCCTGCCGTTTGACTTTAGTAATGCCCACGCTGGAGCCGAGGTTGGCCGGTTTCACGAAAAGGGGCAAGCGCAGGGAGGCGCGCATGTCGGCCAGGAGGGCCTTTCTGTTCCGGCGCCACTCCTTCCCCAGGATGACCCTGTGTTTGACCACGGGCAGCCCCTTGGCGGCGAAGAGAGCCTTGTGGAGCGCTTTGTCCATGCCCAAGGCCGAGGCCGTGACGCCGGCTCCCACATAGGGTTGGTCGGCCATTTCCAGCAAGCCCTGGATTGTTCCGTCCTCGCCGAAGGGGCCATGCAAAACGGGAAAGTAGATATCGGCCCGGAAGTTCCGGGCCGAAGATCCGTTCTGCCAGGGGAGAAAGCGGCTGAAACGGCCCCTCTTGAGCTCGGCCTTGGACAACAGGGGCGAGGCCACTTCGCGCCATTCACCCTTCCGGTTGATGTAGAGGCATCGGGGTCGGTATTTGCGCCGGTCCAGGTTACGGAATACAGCCGAGGCCGAGCGCAAGGAGATCTCATGCTCGGCGGAGCGGCCGCCGAACAGAAGACCGACCGTGATTTTTGGGGAGCTCATGATGGATGCTATTTTAGGAGATTCGTCGCGACTTGTCCATCAGAGGTGGGCTCTCCTCAGGAATCAGGCAAATGGAGATAACAGTTTGGGCGTCGATGTCGACGCGCAGCAGCGGCCGGCGCGCTAGTTTGTCTGGAGGGCCTTCTTCAATTCGCGGCTGGGAGTGAACTTGACTCTCTTTTTGGGAGGGATGGGGATGACTTCCCCGGTCTTGGGGTTGCGGCCCTTGCGGCCGGCTCGGGTCTTGACTTCGAAGCTGCCGAATCCGGAAAAGGTGACATGATCGCCCGCCTGCAGAGCTTCCTTGACCCCGTCCAGCATTGCGATATAGGCTTTCTGGGCTTGGACAAGAGTGATCCCGGCTTCTTTGGATATTTTCCGGGTGATTTCTTTTTTGCTCATCCCTAACCTCCTCGCCTTTTTGCTGAAGATGGTTCCATTTTTTATTATCCTACAAAGAAAAATTGCTAATGTCAAGACTCAGGAAGGTTGGGGTAGCATCTTCTATGATGATGTGATTTTAAAGAGGTGCCGGAATCGCCCCCGGGCCCCTGGGGAACCGACGGGATGCTCGGCTCCACGAGGCTTGCTGTAGGGAGCCGAGCGTCGGGGAATCCAAGGGGGTATGCCCCCTTGGTCGCAGCGCGGGGTTATTGCCCCGCGCGAGAAAGGGAGGCAGCGAGCCGCAGCTTTTTCGCGGCGAGCGTTGGAAGGGGGAAACGCGAAGCGGGTTCCCCCTCCAAGGAGACTGGTTCCCCAGGGGCCCGGGGGCGATTCCGGCACCGATAGCAAATCACACAAATGGAGATGCTTCCAGAAAAGGTTCATTTTTGGCGATGGGCCAGAGTCGTGATATCATCTGACTATGGACCGCCGTTGATGCGCCCAGAGATTGCACTCCTCCTTCACTGCGCTTCGTCCTTCTTCAAGCCCGAAACCGAAAAAAACTTGGGGGGCATTCTGGCCCGGGGACTGGATTGGGGGCATTTCCTTTATTTAACTGCTTTCCACAGAGCGGTCTTCCCCGTTTTCCGCTGCCTTTCCCGGTCCGCCGCGGGCGAGGTGCCTTCCCCAATCCTGGATGAGCTGCGGCGGATCAAAATGGGCATCCTGGCCTTCAACATCCAGGCAGCCCGTGATCTCGTCGAAGTCGCCGGAAGGCTGGACATGGCCGGCCGGCCGGCCATTGTCTACAAAGGGCCGCTGCTGGCCGTCTCGGCCTACGGAGACTTGGGGGCCCGGCTGTTCACCGACCTGGATATTCTTGTCCGCCCCGGGGACTTCCTGGCCGTCACTGACGACCTGGCCCGCCTGGGCTACCAGCCCTCCGACGGTCCGACCTGGAGGCCATCCGGACTGACCCTCCATCTTCTCCGGGACATGATTTTCTGGAACAGGGCCGGACGCGTTCCTCTTGAAGTCCAGTGGCGCCTCGCTCAGCGCTACCATCCTGTCTTCCCCAAGCCTGAAGAAATCCGGCGGAGGTGCCGGAGAACGGCCTTCCAAGGGACGGAGCTCCTGACCTTTTCCCCGGAAGATACGCTGCTCATCCTCTGCCTGCACGGACTCTACCATGCTTGGGGACAGCTCCAGATGGTAACCGACGTGGCGGCCGTCATCCAAAGCCTGCTGCCCGATTGGCCGGAAACCCTGGACCTGGCCCGCCGGAACAGGGCCGAGCGAATTCTGTTTCTGGGGCTGCTCTTGGCCCATCGGATGCTGTCGATTGAGCTGCCCGAAGGGGTGCTGGCCAGGGCTTCCACCGATCGGATCGCCTCGGCGGCCGCCGACGATTGTCTCCGCCGTTTCTTTCATCCCGAGGATTGGACGGACAAAGCCCGCCGTTTTTTCTTCCGCGAAGCTGGAATGTTTCCCGGTTTCTGGAATCAGGCCCGCTATGTCATCGGTCGCCTGACGACGCCCAATGAGGAGGACCTGGCCGGGAAATCTTTGACCTGGGGGTTGCTGGCCGGATTGCCTTTTCGACGCCTTGTCCGGCTCTTCCGAAAATATTTTCCTTAGACCCGCCGGCCGTCGCGGACGACGAAACGCCCGTTTTTGACCACGTGACGGATGGGGTTGCGGCCAGGCTCATAGGCCAGGAACAGGTAGTTGGGGATGGAACACAGCAGCAAATCCGCCCTGAGGCCCGGCTCGATCCGTCCGGCCACCGCCTCGCGGCCGACGGCATAGGCGGCGTTGGCCGTGCAGGCATTGATGGCCTCCTCGAGGCTGAGGCCCAGGGTGAACACTCCCAGTTGGAGCACAAAAAGCATGGAGCTCACCATCGAGCTGCCCGGGTTGAAATCCGAGGCCAAGGCCACCGCCGCGCCACGGTCCACCAGGCTGCGGGCCGGGGCGCGCTTATCCAGCCTGAGGAAAAAGCTGACTCCGGGCAGCAGGACGGCGGCCGTGTCACTCGAAGCCAGCCGCCGGATGCCGTCCTCAGACACTGCGATCAAGTGCTCGGCCGACCTGGCGCCAAGCTCCACGGCCAGGCCGGCCCCGCCCTGGTCGGTGAATTCGTCGGCATGGACTTTAATCGCCAGCCCCGCGGCTTTGGCCGCTTCGGCCAAGCGGCGCGTCTCCTCGGGGGAGAAGACGCCTTGCTCACAAAAAACGTCGAAGAATTCGGCCAGCCGCCTTTCTTTCACGGCGGGCAAAATTTCTTCCAGGATCAGGGAGATGTAATCCTGCCGCCGTTCTCTGTACTCCGGCGGGACCTCATGGGCGCCCATGAAGGTGGGCACGATGTCCAGGGGATGGACGGCCGCGGCCCGCTGGAGGACTTCGAGCTGCTTGATTTCGTCCTTCAGGCTGAGGCCGTAGCCGCTCTTGGCCTCGACCGTGGTGGCGCCGTTGAGGAGCATGTGGTCCAGACGCTCCAGGCATAGGCCGAGGATTTTCTCCGGGCTGGCCGCCCGGGTGGCTTTGACCGTGGTCAGGATGCCCAGCCCCCGCTCGGCCAGCTGCTGGTAAGTCCAGCCTTGGAGACGAAGGTTGAACTCTTCCTCTCGGGTGCCGGCGAAGGGCAGGTGAGTGTGGCAGTCCACCAAGCCCGGCAAGACGACCGACTGGCGGCCATCCACCACTTCGGCCCCGGCCTCTGTCCGGACCTCCCGCTTGAAATCCGCTTGTGAGCCGACGAAGACCAGGTTGCCGTCATGGGCGGCGATCCAGACGTTCTCCAGCAGGCCGATGTCGGAGAGGGCTTCTTTTCTTTTCGGCACCGGCCCGCGGCAGGTCAAGACCTGCCGGCAGCCGGCCAAGACCAGGTCAGCTCGGTTCATGATTGAGGGGCAGCTTGCGACGGGTGCTTTTTTGATTTCTCAAAAAGGCGGCCGGCTCGTACTTGCTCCACTTCTGTTCGTATTCAGGTAGGGCCAACTCGGGCTCTTTGACTCGGAAGCCCAGGTCCAGGGGGATCTCCGGCGTCTGCCCTTGAACGGGGAAGGGAGGGGGCGTCTTTTTTCGAAAAGCAAAAGCCGGCGGTTCAATCAACTGGATTTTCTCTTTGGCCGGCGCGGGGCTGAAGCCCGTGGCGATGACCGTCACCTTGACTGCGTCCTTCATGGTCTCGTCGATGACCGTGCCGAAGATGATGTTGGCCTCCTCGTGGGCCAGGCGGTGGATGAGCTCGGAGGCCTTGTTCACCTCGTGGAGGGTCAAATCCCGGCCGCCGGTGATGTTGATCAGCACGCCCTGGGCGCCTTCGATGGAGATATCCGAGAGCAGCGGGCTGGAGATGGCCTTCTGAGTCGCCTCCAGCACGCGATTCTCGCCGGAGGCCGTGCCCAACCCCATGTAGGCCATGCCCATGTTCTTCATGATCGTGCGGACGTCCTCGAAATCACGGTTGATTAAGCCCGGCCGGGTGATGATGTCGGAGATGCCCTGCACGCCCTGGCGCAGGACATCATCGGCCAGCTGGAGAGCGTCTTGGAAGGAGGTGTTGAGGTCGCAGGTCTGGATCAGCCGGTCGTTGGGCGTGGCGATGACAGTGTCCACCACCGTCCTGAGCTCCTGAAGCCCTTCCTGCGCCTGCCGAGCCCGGATTTTTCCCTCCCAGGAAAAAGGCAAGGTGACGACGGCGATGACCAGGAGGTCCATGGAAGAAGCCAACCGGGCGATGACCGGCGCGGCGCCGGTGCCCGTCCCCCCGCCCAGCCCGGCCGCCAGAAAGACCATGTCCGCGCCTTGGAGTGAGTCGGCCAGCTTTTCGGTGTCCTCCTCGGCGGCATGCTTGCCGATTTCCGGCCGGCCGCCCGAGCCCCGGCCGCGGGTCAGTTTGGCCCCGATCTGGAGCTTCGACTTGGAACGGTTGAGGTTGAGCGTCTGGAGGTCGGTGTTGACGGCGATGAACTCCACGCCTTCGATACCCATCTCGATCATGCGGTTGAGGGCGTTGTTGCCGCCCCCGCCGATGCCCATGACCTTGATGACGGCGCCGTAGTTCTGTTCCTCCACCGGCTGGAATTTGAGCTTGCTCCCGAAGTCATCTTTCATGGCCTTCCTCCTTCTAGCCTTCTTTGAGCCAATCCCGAAGCCGGGTCCACAGGCCCCGTCCCCGGTCCTTGGCCGGCCGGCCCACTTTGCGTTGTTCCAGGCCGTAGAGCAGGAGGCCCACGGCCGTGGCGTAGTCGGGGGTGCTGACCCGGTCGGCCAGCCCGCCCACCCCGCTCGGATCGCCCCGCCGCACCGGCAGGTCGAAGATCTCCTCGGCCACCTCCTCCAGCCCCTCCAGCATGGCCGTGCCGCCGCTGAGCAGGATGCCCGAGTTGAGCGCTTTCTCGTAGCCCATGCGCTTGATGTCGCTCTCCACCAGGCGGAAGATCTCTTCGGCCCGGGGCTGGATGATGTCGGCCAGGAGTTGCCGGGACAGGATGCGCGGCTTGCGGCTGGGGCCGATGGCCGGAACTTCGATGGTTTCCTGCTCGTCCAGGAGCGGGCTGGAAACGCAGCCGAATTTCTTTTTGATCTTTTCCGCTTCGGGGATGGGCGTGCGCAACCCCACGGCGATGTCGTTGGTGAAGTTGTCGCCGCCCAGGGGGATGATGGCCGTGTACCACAGGCTGCCCCGCTCAAAAATGGCCACCTCCGTCGTCCCGGCCCCGATGTCGATCAACCCCACCCCCAGCTCTTTTTCGTCCTCGGTCAGGGTGGATAGGCTGGCGGCGATTTGATTGAGGACGATGCCCTCGACGTCGATCCCCGCCCGTTCCAGGCAGACCCGCAGGTTCTGGACCGTGGTCAGGGCGCTGGTCACGATGTGGACGTTCACTTCCAGCTTGATGCCGCTCATGCCCAGCGGCTGTTCCTTGGTGCCTTCGTGCTCGTCCACGATGTATTCCTGGGGGATGACGTGAATGATTTCCCGGTCGGGCGGGATGGACACCGCCTTGGACTGGTCCAGGGCCCGGCGGATATCTTCCCGGGAGATGCGACGGTCGCGGCCGGAGACGGCGATGACCCCCCGGCTGTTGAAGCTCTTGATGTGGGCGCCGGAAATTCCGACGTAGGCCGACTCGATTTCAACGCCGGCCATGAGCTCGGCCTCCTCCCGCGCTTTTTGGATGGCCGCCGCGGTGGCGTCCAGGTTGACCACCACGCCCTTGCGCAGGCCCCGGGACTCGGCCGTGCCGATGCCGATGACCTCGATTTTGCGGTCCTCGGTGACCTCGCCGATGACCGCCGCCACTTTGCGGGTGCCGATGTCGAGCCCGACGATGGTGTCGGTCTTGGGCATTACATCACCTCCCCTCGGCCGGCGGCCGGACGAGGCCGGGCCGCTAACCGCAAATAGGTCCGGTCCGCGATGCGGAGGTCCACCGTATCCGGCCGGCCGAAAGCGGCCGCCCAGCGGGCGGCCTGTTTGTCGTAGATGTCCAGTTGGGCGGCGAACCCGTCCGGGCCCAGGATGAGCCGAGCAGAATCGTTCCGCATCCTGAGGACCAGGCAGGCGGTCAGGCTCAGGTCCAGCGTTTCAATCTTGTCCCGGAGTGTCGCCGGCAGGCCGCTTAGACAACCCCGGGCCAGGGCGATCTTAGCCCGGTAATCCTCCTGGAAATGGCCGCGGTCGGTCAGGAGCGGCCAACGGGCGATGTCTGTGCCGTCGGCCGGTGAGAGCAGGACGCCTTCCCCGTCCACCAGGAAGAGAAGGCCGCGGTCCAAAACGGCCATCGGGGTCCGGACCGTAACCTCGATCCTCAAAGTCGAAGGGAAAACCTTGCGAATGCGGGCCTCTTTGATCCAGGACAAAGATTTGATTTCGGAGGCCAACCGCGAGGTGTCCAAGGCCAGAAGATTGGCCGACAGAAATCGGGAAGCGGCGCTTTCCACTTTGTCCCCCACGGGGAGGTGGGCCGGCCAGACCTCGATGCGGTTCAGGCGGAGATGATTCCAGTCGAGCAGGAACAACCCCAGACGTTGCAGGCCGGTGAACAGGGCGGCCTGGACAAGGACGAAAAGCACAAGGTGATGAAAACGTAGGCGGATTTTTCGTCGCAGACCGCGGCCGGGGCGGCCGCCCCGCCGGAAATGGAGTTGGGCGGCCGAATCGACCGTCTCAAAGCGTTTGGCGGGCCTCATGATCTTTTCTTTCCCCCCAGCAACTTCAACATCTCCGGGATGATTTTGTAGATGTTCCCGGCGCCCAGGAAGATCAGCAGGTCCCCGGGCGCCACCAGCTCTTTGACCAAGGCCGGGACTTTGGCCAAATCCGCTTCGAAGTGGACAGCCCGGTGGCCCAAGCGCATGATTTCTTCGAACAGGGCCCGGCCGCTGACGCCGGGGATGGGGTCTTCGCCGGCCGGATAAATCTCGGTGACGACCAGCACGTCGGCCTGGTTGAAAGCGATGGCGAACTCTGCCTGGAGCAGTGACAGGCGCGTGTAACGGTGCGGCTGGAATACGGCCACCACGCGCCGCGGCCAGCCCTGCTTGGCCGCGTTCAGAGTGGCCCGAATCTCAGTGGGGTGGTGGGCATAGTCTTCCACGACCAGGATGCCGTTGACCTCGCCCTTGAGCTCGAATCGGCGGCCCGTGCCGGTGTAGCTCTGGAGAGCCTGAAGGATATTGGCCAAGGGGACATCCAGTTCCAAACCCACGGCCACGGCCGACAGGGCGTTGAGGATGTTGTGGCTGCCCGGAACGTTCAGCCGGAGCGTGCCCAGCGACTGGCCTTTGGAGAATATGGTGGACGTGCTGGAGAACTGCTCGAAGGCCTGGTCGCGGACAAAGATGTCCGCCTGGGCGGAACGGCCGTAGGTGATGATCCGACGCTCGATCTGGGGGATGAGCGATTGGAGTTGGGGGTCGTCCAGGCAGAGGATGACCGGGCTGTAGAAGGGCACCTTGTTGGCGAAATGGACGAAGGCTTTCTTCAGGTCGTCTAGGGTCTGGTACTGGTCGAGGTGCTCCCGGTCGATATTGGTCAAGACGGCCAAAAACGGAGACAGGAGGAGGAAGGACCGGTCGCTCTCGTCCGCTTCGGCCACGATGAAGTCCCCTTCTCCCAGCTTGGCGTGGGCGCCGATGGTGTTCAGCCGGCCGCCGACGATGATGGTCGGGTCGAACCCCCCGGCCTCCAGGACCAGGGCGATCATGGACGTCGTGGTGGTCTTGCCGTGCGACCCGGCCACCGCCACGCCCAGCTTCATCCGCATCAGCTCGGCCAGCATCTCCGCCCGGGGGATGACCGGAATCTGCCGACGACGGGCTTCCAGGACCTCGGTGTTGTCCGGCCGAACGGCCGAGGAAATAACGACCACGTCGGCGTTCTGGACGTTTTCGGCCCGATGCCCTCGCGAAATCCGCGCGCCCAGCCGTTTCAGCCGGCGGGCGGCCTCGTTCATCTGAAGGTCTGAGCCGGTGACGAAGTAGCCCAGGTTGAGCAGGACCTCGGCGATACCGTTCATGCCCGAGCCGCCGATGCCGACCATGTGGATCTGCCGGAGCTTGAGAAACGACTTATTGACCACTCCTTCCTCCTAAATTTTTGCGGCCATAATCTCCAGGCACAGCCCGGCGATACAGCCGGCGGCATCCCGTGTGCCCAGCTCTTGAAGGTTCTTTTCCATGAGGCCAAGCCTGTCCGGCCGGTCGAGATAAAAAAGGATCCGCTCGGCCAGCTTTTGGGGCGTGAGGAGCGCCTCCGGCCAGACTTCCGCCCCCCCCACCCGCTCCAATTCGCGGGCATTTTCCAATTGGTGTCCACCGGCGGATTGGGCGAAGGGCACCAGCAGGCTGGCTTTTCGGGCGGCGACGAGCTCGGCCGCGGTTGTGGCGCCCGCGCGGCAGATGACGAAATCGGCTTGGCCGACCAGGGCCGGCATGTCCACGATGAAGGCACTGACCCGAGCCTCGGAGAACCCGGCTTGAGCATAGGCTTCCCGCACCCGGTTTTCCTCCTGCGGCCCCGTTTGATGAAAAACCCCAAGGTCCCCTCGTCTGGCCCGGAGATAGGGCAGGGCCGCGGTCATGATCCGGTTGAGATAATGCGAGCCCTGGCTTCCGCCGAAAACCAATAGAATGAACCGTCCGGTCTTTTTTTTGGGCGGGAGGTCGTGGAATTCCTCACGCACCGGATTGCCCAGGAAGACGCCCTTGCCTTTGAAATAGGGCAGACTGCGCTCGAAGGCGGTTACCGCCCCACGCACCCAGGGCAGGAGCAGCCGGTTGGTCAAACCCGGCCTGACGTTCTGCTCCAGGATCATCGTCGGCACGCCCAGGAGCGAGGCCAGGAGGACGACCGGCCCCGAACTGTAGCCCCCTAAGCCCACCACTAGGTCGGGCCGCAGGCGTCGCAAGAGCCGGAAGGCCTTGAAAAATGCGGCCGGTAGCAGAGTGAACGCTCTCACTTTTTGCCACCCCCGGCCTCTGAGCCCCTCCACCGGAAGAGTGTAGAATTCTTTCTCCCCGGCCCTGTCCAAGATCTCCCGCTCCACCCGTCGGCCTGTACCGATGAAAGCCAAATGAACGGCGGGCAGGGCCTGCCGCAGTTTCTGGGCCACGGCCAAGGCCGGAAAGGTGTGGCCGCCCGTTCCCCCTCCGCAGAAGACCACGCGCCGCTCCTTCATTCGGCCGCTCCTTCGACCAGGCGGCGTTGAGAGATGTGGAGCAGAATGCCTACGGCCAGAATGATCGATACCAGGGACGACCGTCCGAAGCTGACCAAAGGCAGGGGAATCCCTTTGGGCGGCCCAAGCCCAAGGACGACGGTCATGTTGAGCAAAGCCTGGGCGCCGATACTCAGAGTGATCCCAACCGCAGCGATCTGGGTGAACAGGTTTGGCGCTCGGCGGGCGATGACCAAACCGCGCCAGAAAAGAAGCAGGAAGGCCAGGAGCGTTCCCAGCGTTCCCAGCAAGCCCAGTTCCTCACCGATGATGGCGAAGATGTAATCGGTGTGAGCGGAGGGGAGAAAATAGAGCTTCTGGACGCTCTCGCCCATGCTCACTCCCAGCAGGCCGCCCGAACCCACGGCCATCTTCGATTGGATGATGTGGAAGCTCTTGCCCAGCGGGTCACGCTCAGGGTGCAGGACGGCGTCCACCCTGTTCTTGCGGTACTCGGCCTTGCCCAGGAACACGGCAAAGACCAGGGCTGCCGGCAGCAAGACCAGGGCCAGCATTCGGAATTTGACCCCGCCCAGAAAAAGAACGGCCAGGCCCAAGACGAAGACGAAGAGGGCCGTCCCGAAATCAGGCTCGAGGAGGATGAGGAAAGCGACCAGGCTCAGGCCGGCCATAAGCAGGGAAAAAGTCTTGACCTCCCGCAGCTTGTCTTTCTTCCGGTCGAGCCAAAAGGCCAGAAACAGGACCAGACTCAGCTTGGCCAGCTCCGAGGGCTGGAGGCGCAGCCCGCCCCATTCCACCCAACGGTTGGTGCGCGCGTGTTCGGGCATGACGAAACAGAGGGCCAACAGGAGGAGGGAGAGGAGGAAGAATCCGTTGACCAGGAACATATTCTGATAGAACGCCCGACGGATGGAGAGCAGGGCCAGAACAGCCAGCAGGGCCGCCCCCGCTCCCAGGCTCTGGCTGGCCAAATAGTGGAAGGAGTCCTGGTATTTCTCGCTGGCCAGAATGCCCGAAGTGGAATACACCATCACCAGCCCGAACCCGGTGAGCACCACCAACAGCAGGAACAGGGTGCGGTCGAAGCGGCCGGCGCGGAAGATCTCCTCGGTCCGGTTCATGTCCGGCCCTCCAAGCTCCGCGCCAGGCGGCGCACGTCCGATTTAAAGACACGGCCTCGGTCCTCGAAGTTCCGGAACATATCGAAGCTGGCGCAGGCCGGCGCCAGCAGGACGACATCGCCACGGGAGGCGGCTTGGAAACCGAGCCTGACCGCCTCCTTCATGGTCCCGGCTTCCTCCAGGGGGGCCGCGCCCCGAAGCGCGGCCTTGATCTTTTCCCGCGCCTCGCCGATGAGAATCACCCGGCGGGCCTGCTTCTTCAGGAGGCCGCGCAGGGGAGCGAAATCGTCGCCCTTGTCCCGGCCTCCCAGGATGAGCACGATCCTTTGTTTG
>Ga0315284_10013819_pt1 | contig 11503 bp, 10 predicted proteins | sample YL17G09_16_MG_FD_203696 | JGI IMG/M metagenome (GOLD analysis project Ga0315284, IMG submission 203696) | Sediment microbial communities from Yellowstone Lake, YNP, Wyoming, USA - YL17G09_16 | ecosystem: Environmental > Aquatic > Freshwater > Lake > Sediment | place: USA: Wyoming | collected... | reverse complement strand
CTATCTTTCTACCGCCCGAAAACAGTCCAGAAACATCTTCAATGCCATTGTTTCCGCCCTGTCTGGTCAGCCGTTTATCCCTTCCCCCTCATTGCCCCCATAGACCACCTGAGCAGTTACGAGAAAATTTGGTAACTGCTCAGGTTGTTCGGACTGCAGTCTGATTTTTCTCAGGGTCGGAATCGGAATCGCCATCGAAAGTGATCCGTTTTCTTTCGATTCCGATGCCGATTCCGATACCGACGGCGATTCCAATCTCGATCAAGGATTTTCCGGCAATCCCCTGAGTGATTAGCGATTTCCCATCTTGTCCCCAGGATTCATCCCTTGGGCTTGATCAGATTCTCGAACGGCGGGTAGCCCCGCAACGACTCGAGGTCCATGCAGTGGCCGTAAACAAATCCGTATCCGTAGTGCTCCGGTTCCATTGGCCTTCCTCCCTGGGAAACCGCATCATTCAGCAGCGCCAAGGCACGCTCCTTGTCGCCGAGTAGCGCCAAGATGCAAGCACTCCAGAAGAAGTGCTTCCCATACATATACGGCCGGTCGATAAGCCTCAGCTCCTCGGCAATCCGCAGCGCATCATCGTGTTTTCCGAGCCGAGCGGCAATCGCCCCCAGGCGGCCTTTGTATTCAACATTGTCGGGATGCGCTGCCATCAATTCGGCAAGGACCTCTTTCGCCTCAGGGAACCGCTCCGCCAGATACAGGCTGTCTCCCAGTCCGGAACGGGTTTCTTCCAGCCTGGCCTCTCCGCCGGTGCGGCTTCGGTACCAAACCTCGGCGCGGGCGGCCATCCTTACGGATTCGTCATGATGGCCATGCACACGGAGTTCCTCGGCCGCTGCCAGCATTACATATCCGGGCGTCCCACGGGCAATGCAACAGCTTGGGTAACCCCAGCGGGGCGGCATGACTAGGATCTCGTCCACAAGCTTGTTCACTTCCTCAAGCCGTCCCAGAGCTGCCAGCGCCCGGCCCTCATACGCGCGAGGATTGAGCAGGTCCGGGTAAACCTTGCGGCCCCGCTGCGCCTCCTTGAGCTCCTCTTGGTGCTCCCCCAGTTCGTGCAGCGCTCCAGTCAGGCACATGAAATAAAGGCACAATAGACGGTTAGGTGAATTCAACACCAAGTCCCACTTGACAGGCCTTCTCGCAGCCTCCACGGCCAGGCCGGGGCGGTTGGCTTCGAGCGCCCTCATCAGGAGAATAAAGTTTACGGACGGGTCACCCGGCGTGAGTTTGTCTTTTTCCAGGACGGCCCTGAGAGCTCCCTCGATGTCGCCGGATAACAGGGTTTGCTGACAATCCAGCCAGTTCCGTGCAAGTGGGGTCAGACGTTCCTGCAACCGGGCGACGATATTGAGCTGTGCTTCCGCCTCGGCGAAATTGCCGCGGTTGCCAAGTACCATGGAAAGCGAGAGGCGGTTCCATGACCAGTCGGGATCGAGCTCAAGCGCCTTGTTATAATGCGTAATCGCAGCAGCGAGATCGGAGCGAAACAAAAGATCTCCTGCGATGGATTCCTTTTGCGCCTGGTAGCGTGGCGGCCTGAATTCATAGTTCATCATGTCCCGCCCCCAGGGATGGAGGTACCGGGCAGCGATGTAGTCCATGACGCGCTGCCGCACAAAATCTAATGCTTGGGATGGTTTCTCTTTCGGCCCGCTCGCCGGCTCCACCGGCCAAAGCACTTTGTTGGTGGCAGCATCGAAGATGTTGGCACGAAGCATTAGCGTCTGGCCTTCCAGGAGATACGATCCGCTCACGACCAACCCCGATCCCGTCGCCTCGGCCAGCGTGCGCAGCTGGTCCTGTGCCGGTCTCCCTGCTGCTCCCAAGGCTGCTTGATAAAAGACCGTTTCGCTGGGAACAACCTCTACCACCCCGAGTTCCGACAGCCCCTGGCCGATCGCATCGACTGCATTCTTGCCGACCGAGTCCAACGACGAATCACCCGTCCGGTTCTCAAAAATCGATACCACTACCCGTTTGGGATTCAGGACCGGCCCCTTTGTTGCGGTTCTCCCCTTCCACAGCCACACCCCAATCCCTGCCGCAACCACTAGCACCGCCGCAATCAATCCCGCCACCAGCCGCTTCGAGATCCGCAGCTCCTTCTTCACCTCGCTGAACCGGCTCACCGACTTGCCCGAGTCCGTGTCGCGCTTCAGGCGCTTCAGATCCACCAGCATCTCGCGCGCCGACTGATACCGCACCTCGCGGTCCTTCTCCAGCGCCTTGTTGATCACATTCTCAAGCGCCTCCGGCAGGTCCGGGTTCAGGCGCACCGGCGCCGTCGGCGCCTTGTGCAGGATCTCATCGATCATCGCCGCCGACGCACTCCCGCGAAACGGCAGGATCCCTGTCGCCATCTCGTACAGCACCACCCCCCAACGAAAACAGGTCTGTGCGCGCGTCCAGTTCCTTCCCCAGCGCCTGCTCCGGCGACATGTAGGCCACCGTCCCCACCGCCGTGCCCGGACTCGTCAGCAGCTCTTCCGCGGTCTCCGTCTCCAGCTCCGACGTCCCTGTCTCTCTGCCGCCAGACTTTCGTTCCGTCACCTGCTTCGCCAACCCGAAATCGAGGATTTTCGCGTGGCCCGAGACCGTCACGAAGATGTTCGCCGGCTTGATGTCCCGGTGGATGATCCCCTTGGCATGCGCCGCTTCCAGCCCCCCCGCAATCTGTATCCCCAGATCCAGGATCTCCTCCATCCCCAGCCGCTTTTCTAAGATCCTATGCCGCAGAGTCTGCCCTTCGAGGTACTCCATCGCGATGAAGTGCCGCCCTTCGTGCTCATCCATGTCGTGGATGGTGCAGATGTGTGGGTGATTCAACGCCGAGGCGGCCTGGGCCTCGCGCTGGAACCGCTCCAGTGCATGGCGGTCCCGGGACACCTCTTCAGGCAGGAACTTCAAGGCGACGGTGCGCTTCAGCTTGACATCTTCGGCCTTGTAGACGACCCCCATCCCGCCGCCGCCAAGCTTTTCCAGGACCTTGTAGTGCGAAACGGTGGTGCCGATCATGGAGATCTCCTCCCCGAACGCGGCCCTGCGCGCACTGCATCAAAAGGCATGCCAAAGAATGAGGCCATTATATTGCGCTTCAGATGGGAAAACAGCCAAAAAGAATGCAAAGAGATATGCCTGGCGTAGGATTACTTTCAAGGGGTGCGCCGGGACAGGAGGCGGAAGCCGGCCTCGGCAAAATGCTTATCCAGACTGAATACATCGCGCAGACCCTCCTACGCCATGAATTCGAGACTTACGCAATCGATCAGGCTTTTTTTTCGTTGGTTCGCCTTCAGCAAGCACCTTAGGGCTTGCGATGGAGACGTTTGGGAACCCAAGTGACGCGAATCTTCGGAAGTCAATTCAGGGAAGTCCCGCAGGATCCCGGTTTCAGTCATGTTCGAAGCAAGATCGTCGAGGGCATCATAAACAGTAATCTTCAGAGACAGCCGAGGAAATCCTCTACGGTCATTCCCGCATTTCGTATCAGAGCGCGCAGGGTTCCGACAGAGAGTTCTCTATGTTGAGGTACTTAGAGGTTCACCCGGGTGTGAGGCTTTGGCATTACAATGTGGCTTCCAACCTGACCTATGTTTTGCCATCCTGCCTTTTGGAAGGCCTTGACTGCTTCTTTTCCTGATATGTTCCCGAGCTTGCCCATCGGCTTTAGACGGCGACCACGATGGAATGGGTATTTTGAATATTGGGTAGTGCGGACATTGCCTTCTGATCTTCGGCCCAGAGCCATGCGGTGATGGCTTCCTTGATGTTTTCCAGAGCTTCCTTTTCATCCTTTCCTTGAGAAACACAACCTGGCAGGGCTGGACATTCCGCCACCAGCCATCCATCCTCGGCTTGCTCGAGTGTCACATGAAAAATCATTGTCCATATCTCCTGGCGAGATCATAGCACAGCCGCAAGGCGCCATCGGCAAAATCAAGCGGCCGTGAGAACCGGGGCATATCACTGATTGGAGGAGTCAGAACAGTTTCATACCACCAGATCTTCGCGACAGATCGAGCTCAGCACTGCCGTCTTGTCTTTCCAGGTGCAGTTGTACAGTGCATCTCCGTAATAACCACATTGGTGCGGATTCACATTTTGGCGCGGAGCACAAAATCGAGATAACCTTGAAAAGCCTTATAAATGCGAGTTTCAACCTCGGCTTAACAAATTTGGCATTCCCGTCAAATCGAGGTACCGAACCTCGGATGTATGCGCAGTTCTGGGCATCAGTCCAGACTTGCTCCGTTGGAGGTTTCTCAAGGGGAAGTATGCGAATGTGAGGAGAGATGGGAGGGGTAGGCTATTCACCCTGCAAGACATTGAGATGATGCTTGGCAATCCTCCAGCGTTGGACGAACAGCGGTCAAGGGCTGGCAGGAGAAGCTGGATACGAAAAAAGCGAGGCTAACAGGCGTCCTTCAGGCGGCCAGTGGTTACAGCGCCAATCCTTGGAAAACTCGCTGCGCTCGTGCCCCCGTCCCAATGCTGTTAACTTAAGCCCAAATTGGGGAAAACGGGGACGTTTGCCCTATTAGGGATGGTAATCCCTCCTCAACTCGGATCACAGAATGACGGCAAGCGACACATAATAGTGCAGCGTCCCCATTTTCCATATACACCGCCATTGGCCAAAAGGACCGTGCTTTGGCAGCGCTGGAGGCTGCCTGGCAGGATCACGACGCGGAGCTGCTGTTTGTGGGTGTCGAACCGATTTTTGATCCTCTGCATTCCAACCCGAGATTCGCTGCCCTGCTCCGGAAAGTCGGTCTTCCCCTCCGCTGATGAATTGTCGGAACAATCGGCCGTTTGGTCCTGAAGCTGACCGGCGGTTCCGCGTGAACTTTATTGGAAATTTGGAAAGTACCAGGACAAAAAGGAAGGGGAGCCCACTTACGTTTTCATCCCGCCCAAGTCAAAGAAATCAATCCGAGACATTGATATGTCACCCGAGCTGCTCAAGGAACTTCTGGAGCTTTACATGAGAAGCAGCAAAACGGGCCTGGTGTTTTGCACGGCAAAAGGGACGCCTTTGAATCCTGGCAATGTCGTAGAGCGTGATTTCAAGGATGTCCTGGAGAAGGCCGAAGCGGAACGCGCAAAGAACAATCTGCCGGCAGTCGGCAAGGTTCGCTGGCATGATCTTCGCCACACATTCGGATCGTTAAAGATCGACCAGGGTGAAAACCCCTACTACATCATGCGCCAGATGGGCCACAGCTCCATACAGGTCACGTTCGATATCTATGGGCACCAGCTCGAGAGCCGCAATCCTCAGGCAGCAGCAAAGACCGATGCGATGATTTTTGGTTAGAAGATCGCCTGGAGTGCAGATATCATCAAGAAGGTTTCTGAGTTGGCAAATCCTCAAGTATTTTATTGCTCGCTTTTTTTAGTACCTCTACAAGCTCCAAGCACTGTTGCGGGTTCATGACAAACGCAATCGATTTCCTTTGCTGTGGACCCTCAATATACTCAATCGCCAGCAGGACGGCTGATCCGAATGGGGTCCCCACCTTCCACCCGGTGATAGGCTTGGTCACGATGTTTCCTTCGCGGTCCTTCTCAAGATCCATGGACTTCTCCGAGTTGTTAGTGCCGTGTTAGCGCGGGGCTGATTTTGAGTTGCTATCGGGAACCAAAAATATACGATAAGTGCTTTAAGATCAAGTGGTACGCCTGGCAGGGTTCGAACCTGCGACCTTCGGTTCCGGAGACCGACGCTCTAGTCCAACTGAGCTACAGGCGCACATGTTGAAGATACTCGATTTAGCCCGGAAATCCAAACCATAAAAACCATCGCTTCATACGGCTTGTGCCAAATTTGTGCCATATTTCCCGCCCTCAAGACACCCAATTTCTGCCGTCGGCGCGCTTCCGATACAGGCCCCTACCGCCCGCAGCCCGGCAACCGGAACGCTCCGATCTTGCTCGAGTAGCTCGTCGCGTCTTTCTTGACGTAGTCGCCGACATACCAGATCGTGCAGTCGTCGCTCGGATCAATCGCCGTCTGCGCGTAGTCCTCCCAGCGCTGCGCGCCCGGACGCCCAGTGGCCGTGCCGCCTTCCGGCCCTTCGCCAAGGGCGAGGATGATTTCGTGCAACGTCAACTGACCGAGCGGATCGTTGGCGAGCCGCCCCGCAAAGCGCTGACCGGCGAAGTTCGGTGGGCCGCCGAACGAATAGCCGATGCCGATGTTGCCGAGCTTATCCATGGCCGGGCTGGCCATCCAGCGATAGAATCCTTCCGGCGCATACGTGCCTTGCTGATACAGGCTGACCTTGCGGTTTTTGTCGATCCGGAATTCGTACCAGCGGACGCCGCCGCCCCCAGCCGAGGTATTGACCGAGTGCACGGCAACAATCGCCTCGTGGCCGTTTACCTTGCGGTAGACGAGCCGCGCCATGATCTTGTCGCCCTGAGCGTCGAGCCGCCGCTCGCTGCCGGGTTGAGGCACGCAGAACGTGAGCTGCCCGTCACATAAATAGTGATACGGCGCGACGGCGATCTTCTCCGGACCGGTGACCTTGGTCTTCGACGGATCCTGCCAATCGACGTGGAACTGCCAGACGTTGATCACATCGTCTTCCATGATCTTGTCCAGCTGCCGACCGCCTGCCGCCATCATGATGTTCGGCGCCCCGGCCGGCGGCAGACTCTTGCCGTCGACATCTGCGTTGTTCAGGAAGTTCACGTTTTCAATGATTACGCATTGCTCGGTGGCAGGCTCGCCTTTGAGCATCCTGGCGCGATCGGCCACGCACGCGTGCTTCTGGGTAGCCACCGTCTCCGAGATCCGGTTGTCACCGGTACTCGTCGGCACGTAGTAGCCGTCTGGCCAGACCGCCGGCCGCGGATAGTCGGGAAAGAGCGGTCGCAGGAATTCGTAGCGGTAGTACTGGCCCATCGGGTCCGGGCTCACACTCACCGCGTAGCACATGGAATAAGGCCCCTGCGGGCCAGGCGGCTGACCCGGTTGACCGGGCCCGCCGGCACGGCCGCGTTGGCCGGGCTGCACAGGTGGCGCATTCGGATCGGGCGGTGGCGGAGGTGGCGGCACGAACAGTTGCGTTGCCTGGCCAGGCTGGCCCGATTGACCGGGCTGGCTCTGCTGCGGCGGCTGACCGGCACGACCAGGCGCGGCCTGATCGGGACGCGCTTGACCGCGTTGAAACACTGGAAGGACAAACAGCCAGCGATCGGCGAGTTGATCGTAGCGAACGACCGCGTCGCCGCTGAGCCGGTTCTCGCACGCTCCACCAAAGCCCTTGAAAATCGTGTTGGTCGCGACGGGGCCATAGAGCACCTTGCCGGTCGAGTCGAAGGCTTTGCCCTTCTTCGTGTAGATCGCCATCCGCGAGTTCACGATCTGCGCGATGTGGTTGGGTCCGACGGCGAGGCTGTTGTCAGAGGGATTGCGCACGGTGGCCGTGCCCTGCGGGCCGATGAATCCCACACCAAGGCCGTCGAAGCTGTCGACGAGTTGCGGGGCCGGCCTCGTGCCGTGGGATGTCTGTTCGATCGCGGCCGAACCCGCTGGTGTCGTCATCGCCGGTGGCGCGACGGGCGCGCCGCCGCCCTGGAGTTCCTCATTCGGGTCGGCCGCGTCAGGATCCGCGGCGAGGGCGCCTGGCGGAGCTTCGAGCTTCGAACTGCGGGCTTCGAACGGCTCTGCGTGGCTCCCGCCGCCATCTTGTCCTCTAGTCGTCAGCGACGCGAGCGGCCCCGACATGTCATGGGCGACGTCTTGCTGAACCGTGGCCGGGCCGATCGTGAGTCGGGCCCGCTCCCGATCGGGGAACCGACGCATGTTGAACATCATGACCACGGCCGCCAGGGCAATCAGGATCGCCAGAACTCTTACAACGCGCGCAGAACGATTCATGAGGGTTGCCTCACCGAAAAACGGGGTTTTCTCCCCCGAGAGATCTTCTTCAAGAGCTTCATTTTAACGGATAGTCTGGCGTTTCAGCTTCCTAAGAAATTGGATTCAGAATTCCTGATCCCGGAACTATGGGATTTCCTGTTGAAGAATTTGGAGGTTATTGCGCCGTCACCGAAATTTCCAGCTTGGGCTCAGGCAATCCGTTGCATTGCGTTAACGAATTCTCGCCCCGACATGGGAGGAGGGAGTGTCTTGCCATTCTGTTCGTAGAGGAGGATCGTTTCCTCTACCATCTCACAGAGTTCGGCAAATACCAGTTTGTCGTCCAATCCATGGCAACCTCCATAAAACAGCTCGGGGCAGCTGCCAATGAAGCAAGTATCCACATCGGACCATTCAACTACTTTCACATACTTATTGGCCTTATTCATTATTTCAACTCCTCGATTGCCAGCCGGACGGCCCTTTCCTGGTAATTCAGGGCATCGTCTCCGTCGGGCCCGGACAACGTGACCGGTTTTTGCGTCTTGGGATGAACAAAAATCCGGTGACTGCCTTTTCCACCGCGATTGGCAAAACCGGCTTGCTCGAGATCCCTCACGAGCTCGCGGATTTTTCGAGGCATTTATCCTCCCGGGCCGGGCCAAACTGACGGCATTTCCATCATGCCGAAAACGGACTCTACATGCTGCTAATAATAGCTAAAATCCGCTGATAGTAAAATAGGGGAGTCCGTCTTGGAACACTCACCGAAAGTGGTAATTCGGAATATCCCATTCTGCTGCTGAGTCTGCCCGGGCCTGTGTTTCCGAAATCTTGACTCTGCGGAAAGCCTGGAATAGAGTGGCGCCGGTAGGACTTAAAATAATTAATATAATTAAATTTGTGCTTTTCATCACTGCGGAGGAAAAAGAATGAGGCCTCTGCTCTGCTTCTTAACAACCCTCGGGAGGTCAGAATCGTGAACACAAGAATCTCGACCTATTTGAAGAGCGCTCTGGTTGCAGCAGGAATCATGCTTGGTATCGTTGCGGCTGTAACCAGCGCCCAGGATCGCCTGCCGCAATATCCGGGCTACGCGCAATACCAAAAAGTGAGCGGGGAGATCAGAGGTGCGGTAAAAATGGGCTCCCTGACCGTGACGTGGAAAGATGGCGGACAGAGCTTTGATTATCAGTGGGACGGGAAAGCGTACCACTATGACATCGCATCCCGTAAAGCTGCCGAAGATACCTCGGCAACGGCTCAAAACCCGCCCCAAGGCGGGAGAGGAGGCGGGATGGGCGGCCGAGGCGGAGCCGGCGGCGGGAGAGGCGGGGCGGGGAGCTTCGCAAGGGCCGGTCAGCAAATGGGCGGCGGCGGCATCGTGCGCCAGCAGACCACCTCGGCGCCTTCGCCGGACGGCAAGTACAATGCTTCTTCCCGTGACGGCAATCTCTATCTCAGTGGCGCCGACGGCAGCAATGAGTCGGCCATAACCACGGACGGCAACGCCAAAGCCCGCATTCGTTACGGCGTCGCGACGATCATTTACGGCGAGGAACTGGGAATGGCCGGTGGCATCTTCTGGGCGCCCGACAGCAAGAAGCTCGCCTATTACGGTTTCGATGAAAGCAAAGTGCCGGACTTTTACGTTCAACGCAACCAGACTGCGCAATATGACACTGTGGAAATCGATGCTTACCCCAAGGCTGGGGTGACAAGCCCGGTAGTCAATCTCTATGTCTACGACCTGGAAACCCGCAAATCAGTCCAGGTTGATGTGCGCGACGCCAAGCCGTTCGAAGACACGGCGGTTGGGTACTATGTCTACCGGATCTACTGGTCCCCCGATGGCAAGGAATTGCTTTTCCACCGCATGAATCGCAAACAGAATACGCTGGAGTTTGCCGCAACCAACCCGGACACGGGCAAATGCCGGGTCATCGTGCACGAGGAGTGGCTGCCAAGCTGGGTAGACTGGGTCCCTGCCATACATTTCCTCGAGGACGGGAATCGCTTCATCCTGTCGTCCGAGCGCACCGGATGGAAAAACTACTACCTCTACGATATGAGTGGCAAGCTGTTGACGACTCTCACCAACCACGCCTTCGAAGTCTCCAACATAGTGCGCCTGGACGAAAAAGCCGGGCTTTTTTATTACATGGCCCGCGACGGCGACAATCACATGAAACTTCAACTGCACCGCGTCGGGCTGGATGGCAAAGGCGACCAGCGTCTCACCGACCCGGCGTCCACCCACAGCGTGGATCTGTCGTCGGACGGCAAATATTTTATCGACGTCGCGCAGACTCACGACATCCCGCCCGTGACGCGCCTGATGGACGCGCAGGGCAAAGTGGTGGCGGAACTGGCCAAGAGTGACATGACGAAATTCGATCAGCTCGGGCTCAAGCGGGTCGAGCTTTTCAAGTTCAAGGCCGCGGACAACCGGACAGACCTCCATGGCTTGCTCAGCTTGCCGTCGAATTTCGATCCGAACAAGAAATATCCGCTGCTCGTCAGTGTTTATGGCGGTCCCATTACCAATGCCGCCAGCGAGAGGTTTGCAACTCCCAACCCGATCACGGAATACGGATTCCTGGTGGCGTCGTTCGACGCCCGTAGCGCGGCGCAGCGGGGCAAGCGTTTCATGGATGCTTTCTACGGGCACCTGGGAATCGTCGAGATCGACGACCAGGCCGCGGGCTTGAAGGAACTCTTGAAGCGGCCCTATGTGGACAAGGACCGTGTCGGCGTATTCGGCACGTCGTACGGCGGCACGGCGTCCGCCACGTTGATTATGCGTTATCCCGAGCTGTTCCAAGCAGCCTGCGATTCATCGGGGCCGACTGACTATCGAAACTACAACAACGTGTACGGCGAGCGCTACGAGGGGCTGGTTTCGGAAAACAAGGCCGGGTACGATGCCGCCACCGTCATGAACTATGTCAACAACCTCAAAGGCCGGCTGATGATCTATTACGGCACCGCGGATAACAATGTGCATCCCACCAGTTCCCTCCAACTCATCCAGACCCTCCAGAAGGCCGGAAAAAACTTTGAAGTGCAGGTCGGTCCGGATCTGGGGCACACCGGCATCAATCAGGCGCGCATGATGGAGTTCTTCATCGAAAACCTGATCCTCGCTAAGAAATGAAGAATATGGAAACATCAGCAAAATAGGAGCTGCGGAAATCCAAACTGCAATTTTGATGCCTGGAAGACGCTGATTATTGATGCGAGGATGCCCAATCGATTGGCGGATTGCGGCGATGCTGGTGCTGGAAAGTTGCTCCCTGTCTATCGCCATAACTCCGTGAGGCAGCAAATTCAAGCAGTTAGCGCGGGCGCTGGGGTGCGCCGCTATGCCATAAACCTGAGCTCATGATTCTGTTTTCGCTTGGATTCCTCACCTGCCTCAGCGCATTCTTCCGTTCCCGCTACAACCTCAGCCTCGAGATCCTTGCCCTCCGTCATCGAGCGCGAGCTTCCCCACCTGCGCATGGAGCACGATCGATGCCCCGCATGAAGACCGCTTGCAGGCTCCTCAAGTCACGCGTATGATGCGATTCGTTTTGAATGTCCGTATTTATCCGTATTTACTTCGCAGGCTATGAC
>Ga0315284_10013818_pt1 | contig 11503 bp, 12 predicted proteins | sample YL17G09_16_MG_FD_203696 | JGI IMG/M metagenome (GOLD analysis project Ga0315284, IMG submission 203696) | Sediment microbial communities from Yellowstone Lake, YNP, Wyoming, USA - YL17G09_16 | ecosystem: Environmental > Aquatic > Freshwater > Lake > Sediment | place: USA: Wyoming | collected... | reverse complement strand
TGATTCGGCTGGAAGCCAAGAGGGCCATCGAGACGCTCGGCCGCCTCATGCAGGACACCCAGGACCTGCGCAAAACGATGATGGAACGGCACAAGTTCCGGATGCCGGGCGATCAGGATATCGAGATAATCCTGGCCAAGCTGCGCAAGGGCCTGACATGAAGATCATCAACAACAAGCTGTACCTGAAGATCGTCTTCTTCGGCACAGCCCTGGCCGGCAAGACAACCTCTCTGAAGTGGCTGTTCCGTCACGCCATCCCCGACGAATTCAAGACGGTCGATCAGGTCCGCTCCCTGGAAACATCCTTCGGTCAGACCCTGTTCTTCGATTTCATACCCATCCAGGTCAGCTCCGATATCATCGTCCGCTTGTTCACCACCACCGGCCAGGATTATTACCATCGGACGCGGCGGCTTTTTTTCGAGGACGTGGACGGCATCTTTTTGGTGGTCGATTCCCAGAAGAAAGAGCTGGAGCACAATCGGGAGTTCGTGGCCGAACTCCGCCAGTACCTGGAGACGGTGGAGGTTTTGAAGGAGGCTGAAATCGTCGTCCTATACAACAAACAGGATCGGGACGACGTCTATCCACCCGATGAGCTGGAGCGGTCGCTGCTCTTGACCGGCTATCCATCCTTCCCGGTCTGCGCCTCGAGCGGAAAAAATCTCCTGCCGGCCTTCATTTTGATGATGGATCATATTCTGAATAAACTAAGGGAAAGGACGCCTCATGCGCTATCTCAGTGAGGAAATCCGTCCGCTGCTGGAGAAGAAAGAGCTGCTGGAGCTGGTCCTGGTGGACCGCGAGGGCATGGTCCTGGATGCCGAAGGGAACCTTTTCAACCCGGAGCAACTGGCCGCCCTGTTCCTGCCCGTCCATCTTCTCCTGCAAAACATCAGCCGCGATCTCCCCCTGGAACGCGTGGAGGAAATATCGGTGCGGGCTTTAGGCCCGCGGATCAGGGTCGTCTTGCAGCCCGTCACCGTGGCCGAGGCCTCCTATCTGCTCATCGCCCTCTTCCCCACAACGACTTTTTATCGCCAAATCACCGCGGACATCATCCGCGTCGTCAAAGACGTCACCCGAAAACTGGCCTCCGGATCCCCTGTTCAGGAGGGGCCGCCCGGAAGCACGGGCGGAAAACCAGGCCAGTAAGGCGGGGGGCGGCCGCCAGGGGTTGGCCATCATTATGAGAAAAAAAAAGATCCTCATCATCGATCACGAGCAAGCCGGCCGGGACGCCCTGCGGTCCATACTCCAGCCCAACATCTTCGAACTGATGGAAGCCGCCGACGGCAAATCCGGCTGGTTGACTTTCGAGAAAGAACAGCCGGAGCTGGTCATCCTGGATATCCAGCTGCCCCAGGGCCAGGGCTTCGACCTCTGTCAGAAAATCATTCAGGCCTCGCGTCTGGACAGGATCCCCATCGTCGTCGTCACCGACTTCGGCTTGGAGTCCGACGCCGTGCTCCGCAAACTGAGTTCGGTGGACATTGATTTTATCTTTCCCAAACCGGCGCCGGCCAAGGAGCTTCTTCAAACGGTATTCAGCCTTCTGGGCGCGCTCCCCGAGGCCGCGCCCGCCCCCCCTCCTCAAGCCCAGGCCGAATCCCAAGGCCCGGCCCCGGATATCGAGCCGACTCCGGCCGAGGAGGTCCACCAAGACATCATAGGGCCGCCGGACGACGGCCCGGCCCGGCCCGAATCGCCCGCTGAAGCGCCTGCCCAAACATCCCCTCCCCCCTCAGCCCCGGCTGATTTTTCGGCCGAGATCGTCCCCCTTCAGGCCAAACCGCCCAAAACCGGAGCCCGCCGCCTAGTCTTGGCCGATGACAACCCCATCACCCGACAGATCATCCAGCGGGCCTTCTCCCCCGAAGACTTTGAGATCACCATCCTGACCGACGGACGGGAAGCCCTGGATTCCATGGAAAAAATCCGGCCGGATGTCATCCTGCTGGATATCAACCTCCCGGGAAAAAGCGGCTACGAGCTCGCTGAGAAGATTAAGAATTCCCCGGCCCTGAGTGGAACGGCCCTTATTATCCTCAAAGAACCGTATGAGAAGGTCGACCAGCAGAAGCTGCAAGGATTGAGCTGGGACGACCTCATCCAGAAACCGGTCAAATCCCTGGAATGGATCGCCAGGGTCAAGAACGTCCTGGCCAAAAAGGCCTGACTCCCCGCACGACCCATCGGCCGGCTTGGCAAGCATCTCCTTTTGTGTGATTTGCTATCGGCGCCGGAATCGCCCCCGGCCCCCTGGGGAACCAGTCCCGTCGGTTCCCCCCGTCAGAAAAACTACGGGGCCCCCCTCCGCTATGGGGGCCTTAGGGGTGATTCCGACACCTCTTCGAAACTTCATATTTGACGACGCTTCCGCTGCTTTGCGCCCGATTGACCCACCCTCGGCGGTATGGTATAAACTCGGCATGTTCGCCGAAGGTTCCGCAAAAATCCCCTCGCTAAAAAAATGGCTGGTGGCCGTTCGTCCTTGGGCCCTGCCCGCCTCCACCATGCCCGTCGTTTTCGGCACGTCGCTGGCCGTGGTCATCGGCGGCGCTCCTTTCCAGGCCGGCCGTTTTGTTCTGGCCTTGCTGGCCATGGTCATCCTCCATTCCGGGGCCAATATGCTCAGCGATGTCTTTGACTTCCGGAGGGGATTGGACCGGGAGAGGACACCGGTCAGCGGCGCGATCGTCCGCGGTTGGCTGTCCGCGTCAACGGTGACCGCGGCGGCGGCGGTGTTCTTCCTGGCCGGCTCGGCCCTGGGCCTGCTCCTGGTTTGGATGACCGGCCGAACCCTGCTCATCATCGGGGCGGCCGGATTGGCCATCGGCCTGTTTTATACGTTCCTCAAGTATCGGGCTTTGGGCGACCTGGCCGTATTCCTCAACTTCGGGATCCTCGGCTCGCTGGGCGCCTGGGTGGTGCAGACCGGGGCTTTTTCCTGGCTGCCCGTTATTTGGACGGTGCCCCTGGCCATGCTGGTCAGCGCCATCCTCCACGCCAACAATTGGCGGGACACGGTCACCGACCGTGAGCGTCGGATCAGAACCGTGGCTTCCTGGCTGGGCGATAAGGGCTCACTTTATTATTACGGGGGCTTGATCTTCGGACCCTTTCTGTTGTTCCTCGGCCTGATGGCTATCCCCCGCCTGACGGGAAGGGATCTCGTTCCCCTGCCCTGGACTTTCCTCCTGGCCTGGCTGGCCTTTCCTCGGGCACTCGGCCTGTGGGCCAGGGCCCGGCAGCGCTATGCGCCCCGACGGCCCATGGACTTCATCGTTCTCGACGGCGCCACGTCCCAGTACAACCTCGTTTTCGGGCTCCTGGCCACGGCCTCGGTCTGGGCCCACTACCTGATCAGCAAGGTCTTATGACCCGCCTGTCCGGGCCCCAGGCCATCCTGACCTCGGCCCTGACCGGGCTGGCCTTTGCTCTGTTCATCCCCCTGTTCATCTCCGGCCGAATGGGTCCTCTTGATTTCTGGTGGGGCCTGACACTCAACGTTCTGACCCTCTGCGGCCTGGCTCTTTTTTTCGATCACGCTGGCCGGGGGGCGATATGGTCCGATGTCCGCAGCCAGCCGGCCAGGAAAATCTTCCTGGGGGCGATGTCAGCGGCGGCCCTTTATCTTGTCTTCCTCATCGGCGGGGCGCTGTCCAAGCAAGTTCTTCCCTGGGCCGCCCACGATATGGGGCAGGTCTATGCTCTCAAAGCCGGGGTCTCCTCCGGCCGAATTCTTCTTTCCCTACTGCTGGTCATCGGACCCGGCGAAGAGGTCTTCTGGCGGGGCTTTCTCCAAAACAGGGCTCAGTCGGTTCTAGGGGCGACGGCGGGCTGGCTGGCGGTATCCGCCCTTTATGCGGCTGTGCACATCGGCAGCGGCAATCTCCTTCTTGTTCTGGCCGCCGCGGCCGGGGGCCTGTTCTGGGGATATCTCTATTTCCGCTATGGCTCGATACTGGTCAACACCGTGAGTCATACCCTCTGGGACGTGGCCATTTTTCTCATCCGGCCGGTCGGCTGATTGTCCGTTTTTTTAGTCAGGAAATGGCATAGAATTGGATGGGGAGGGCAAAAATGAACTGCGTCCTGTCCGCCATCGCCTGCTACATCATCATGAGGGGACTGCAGGTCATTTTCGAAGAGCAGCAAAAAAAGATCTGCTCTGTTTTCCCTGGAATAAATAAGGACGATCCGGTTTATTTTCTAATATAGAAGGTGTGGGCTGAGCCTTCTTCGTTGCGGTCGGTGGCCGTCTGAGGTTGGGGCGTCAAGGCCGAAATTTCACCCCGCAGCTGAGGGGTCATCACAATGTCCGCCGCTCTCAAGCAGCTTTCCAGCTGGTCCAGGTTGCGGGCGCCGATAATGGGCGCCGTGACGGCCGGGTGACCGGCCACCCAGGCGATGGCCAGAGCGGCGGGTTCAAACCCCCTCTGTTTGGCGAAGGCGGCGAACTTTTCGGCCGTCTCATACATCCATTTTTCGCCGTAGCGGGCCTGATAGATCTTATTTTCCACCAGGCGTCCCGATTCCGGCATGTGGGTCAAGCCGTACTTGCCCGAGAGCAGGCCGCCGGCCATGGGGTTGTAGGGCAGGACGCCCAAGTTTTCCGACAAGGCCAGGGGCAGCATCTCAACCTCGGCCTGCCGTTTGACCAAATTGTACATGGGCTGAATGCATTCAAAGCGGCTCATCGCCTGAGCGGCGGAAATGCCCAAAGCCTTGGCCGTCTGCCAGGCCGTGAAATTCGAGGCGCCGATATGGAGAATCTTGCCCTGCCGCACCAGGTCATCCAGGGCCCGCAACGTCTCTTCTAAGGGGGTGGTGTCGTCAAATCGGTGAACGAAATAAATATCAATGTAATCGGTGGCCAGACGCTTCAGGCTGGCCTCGCAGGCGTGGCGAATGTGTTTGCGCGAAGCGCCGCAGGCGTTCACGTCGTCGGCGGTGGGGAAATAAACCTTGGAGGTGATGACCACTTCCTCCCGGCAGTCCTGTATCAAACGCCCTAAGATCTCCTCGGACCGGCCTTTATTATAGACGTCGGCGCAGTCGAACATGTTGATGCCCCGCTTACGGCACAAGCGGAACATGCGGGCCGAAGTCTCCTCGTCCACTTCCCCGCCGAAGGACATGGTGCCGAAACAGAACCTGGAAATCTTGATTCCCGTTTGGCCGAGAAATCTGTATTCCATGGCGGTTCTTAAAAGGAAGCCACGAGCTTCTTCAATTCTTGAACGATGGCCGGGGCTTGGCCCTCATCCTTGACCAGGACCTCCCGGGCGCTGATGGTCGGATTTCCGTAGAAAACGCCGTTGGCTTTGTTGTCGATCAGGAGTGAGGCGCCCTGGATGACCGTCTCGATCCTTTCCGTTTCCGTATCCTGGCCATGCCCGGAGTTGGGAAACCAGGCGATAAAGGACAGGACACAGACAAAGAAAACTGCCTTTTCTAGGATCCTCATTTTACACTCCGCCAAAGCATTTTATTTATTTTATAACACAGGCCTGCTTATGCCGTCAATTAATAGGCCAGTTGAGGTTGCATCTCCATTTCCGTGATAGCCCCAAATTCGCGCGGGGGTGGCGCGGCTCAGAGCTCTCCGCCGGCCGGAGCTACCCCGAGACGCCCTCAGGCTCTTTTAAAATCATTAAACCCCCCGTCCCCCTTGGGCAATCAAGGGGGAGTTCGAAGACGTCTCGGGAGAGGTCGGAGGCCGGCGGGGATGGGCCGCGACAGGACCCCACACGGATCTGTCTGTCTTATCACAGAAAAGGAGATGCATCCGACTGTCAAGGCAGCTTCTCAAAATTTGTGATCATGAAGGTTGGGGGGTGGGCTGCAGCAACCATGTTGATTTGGGCCACTGGCTGTGGAATCATACGGGCATGAAACTGGACCTCAAAGGCGATTGGTATATTGAACGCCTGTCCGGCGACGAGATCCACGGCCATCGGGTCAAAAGGCGGCTGGCCAAGGTCAAAACAAAATTCCAGACGGCCGAGGTCCTGGACACCCGCGACTACGGACGCTGTTTGTTCTTGGATGGTCTTGTCCAGTCCACCCAGGCGGATGAGTTCATCTATCATGAAAGCCTTGTCCATCCCGGTTTGATGCTCCATCCCCGGCCGGAGGCCGTTTTCCTGGCCGGGGGAGGAGAGGGCGCGCCCCTGCGGGAGATCTTCAAACACCCCTCGGTCAAAAAGATCGTCATGGCCGAGATCGACCGGAAGGTGATCGACCTTTCCAGAAAATTTCTTCGGCCCTGGCATGAGGACGCTTTCCGGGACCCGCGCCTCCGCCTTCTCTATGAGGACGCTCGGGCTCATCTGGAAAAAAATGACTCCCTCTATGACGTCCTCATCCTCGACCTGTGCGACCCGGGCGAGGGCGGACCGGCCCGAAAGCTGTTCACCGTCGAATTCTACCGGCTTCTCCGCAGCCGGCTGACGCCCAACGGCCTGGCCGTTATTCAGGCGGGGAGCTCAAACGTCAACATGCTCATGGGATTCTCAGGGGTCTACCAATCGCTCAGACAGGTCTTCGGCCAAGTCCTCCCCTATCAGGTCTGCGTGCCGGCCTATGTCGGCCCCTGGGCTTTTTTTCTGGCCCGCCGGGTTCGCTCCCAGGATTTTCAAGACCGGAAATTGCTGGCCCGGAGATTCAAGTCCAGGCGGCTGGCCGGACGCCTGGGCTTTTACGACCCGGACGTGCATGGGGCCATATTCACCCTGCCCCCCTACTTCCGGCGGCTCCTCCGACGCGGCCGGACGATTTCGGACAAAAGCCCGCTGCGCCTGCTGAGAAAATAGCGAGGCATTTTTATGAAAATGACCTACGCCCCGTTCGCTTTTCTATTGATGCTTTTTCCTGTTTCCATGATCGAAATCACTCCCCAGCGGGATTATCCCATCCGACCGGTGGCCTTCACCCAGGTCAAAATCACGGATGCCTTCTGGCAGCCCCGGCTGGAGACCAATCGCCGGGTCACCATCCCCTTTGCCTTCAAGAAATGTGAAGAGACGGGCCGGATCGATAATTTCTTGAAAGCGGCCGGCCGGATGCCTGGCCCCTTCCAGGGCAAACGCTATAACGATTCCGATGTGTATAAAATCATCGAAGGAGCCGCCTATTCCCTGAGCCTGGAGCGCTATCCTGAGCTGGAGCGCTATCTGGACACGTTGATAGAAACGATCGCCGCGGCCCAGGAGCCGGACGGCTATCTCTACGCCGCCCGCACCATTGATCCCCGGAACCCGCCGCCGGGCGCCGGCCAGGAGCGCTGGTCGCTCCTGGAATCAAGCCATGAACTGTACAACGCCGGCCATCTCTACGAAGCAGCGGCCGCCTATTTCCAGGCCACGGGCAAGCGGGCCCTCTTGGAGGTGGCCCTCAAGAACGCCGACCTTATCGCCTCGGTCTTTGGACCGGGCCGTCGGTACGGCTTCCCCGGCCATCAAGAAATCGAGATCGGCCTGGCCAAGCTCTACCGTCTAACGGGCAAGTCTAAGTATCTCGAACTGGCCAAATACTTCCTGGAAGTCCGTGGTCAGAGGCCCTATCCCCAGAGATTTCCCGAAGATTCGCCCTTCGCCATCTACAATCAGGGCTGGTATCTTCAGGCCCACCGGCCGGTCCTGGAACAGACAGAGGCGATCGGCCATGCGGTGCGGGCCATGTACATGTATTCGGGTATGGCCGATGTGGCGGCCCTCTTGGGTGACGAACGCTTCGGCCGGGCCGCCGACCGGCTCTGGGAGAACGTGACTCAAAGGAAAACCAGCCTCACCGGCGGGGTGGGCAGCCGAAGCGAGGAGGAAGCCTTCGGCGGCGATTATGAGCTGCCCAACGTTACGGCTTACAACGAGACCTGCGCCGCTATCGGCAGCGTTCTTTGGAACCACCGCCTGTTCCTGAGGCACGGAGAAGCGAAATACCTGGATGTCCTGGAGCGTACGCTCTACAACGGCCTGCTGGCCGGGGTGTCTCTCAGCGGCGACCTGTTTTTCTATCCCAATCCCCTCGAATCCGACGGCCGGACGCCTTTTAACCAAGGCGCCGCCACCCGGCAGCCCTGGTTCGAAGTGGCCTGCTGTCCGAGCAACCTGGCGCGGTTCTTGCCCTCTTTGCCGGGCACTATTCTGGCCCAGAAAGACGACGCCGTTTTCATCAACCTCTACATTCAGGGCGAGGCGGACCTCCGCATCGGGCCGGACAAGGTGCGACTGATTTTGGAAACCGGATATCCTTGGCAAGGGGCGGTCCGAATCAAGGTCGAACCCGACCGTCTGGTCGCCTTCAGCCTCAACCTGCGGCTGCCCGGCTGGTCGCTCGGCCAGCCCATGCCCGGCGGGCTGTATGCTTATGCGGAAAAGACCGATAGCCGGCCTTCGCTCCGTGTGAATTCAAAGCCGCACAGTCTGAATTTGGCAAAAGGGTTTGCCCGCCTCAGGCGGATATGGAAAAAGGGAGATGTGGTGAACCTCGAACTCCCCATGCCCGTGCGGCGGGTGACGACCAGGCCGGAAGTCCGGGAGGATGCCGGAAAAGTGGCGATCGAGCGCGGCCCGCTCGTCTATTGTTTTGAGGCTGCCGACAACAGCGGCCAGGTGCTGGACCGCAGCCTGCCCGATGGCCTGGATTTCAAGGCCGTCTTTGCGCCCGACCTCCTGGGCGGCGTCATCCGGCTGGAAGGCCGGTCGGCAGACGGACACATCAGTCTGATTGCCGTGCCCTACTACGCCTGGTCCCACCGGGGACCGGGCCAGATGGCTGTCTGGCTGCCGCGGACCCGTGAGGCTGGGAAACAGCCCGGGAAGCCGTAACGACCCTCATCTATTGCCTTGGGCTTTACGGCCAGGCCAACCCAGCCCGAATTCTTGGCAAAGACAGGCCGGCCTCGCCGTCGCCTCGATCGGGTTGGACGCCGTTGACCGACCCGCGGCTTTCCCTTACACTAAGTGCGAAAAATGTCCGCCTTGCCCTCCCGGCCGAATTTCTATGAAGTCCAAAGCCGCCAATGGCGGATCAGCCTGCTGTTCACTCTGTTTCTATTCTTGGTTTATTTTCTTGTTTTCGCCCTGATGGCCTTCGCTGTTTTAGGCCTGCTCGACTTAGCCCTGGCCGACCTGTTCAACCTGTCCTGGCCGCTGGCGGCCAGGGTTTTCCTGGGGACGACCATCGCCGCCCTGGCCGTGGCCGGTTTCCAATATATCTCAACCCGCCGCGCTGGCGCTTCCTTCATATTAAAAAGGTTGGGCGCCCTGGCGCCCGATCCCGGCGACCGCTATCATGCCCGTTTTCTGAACATCGTCGAAGAAATGCGAATCGCTTCCGGGTTGCCTAGGACCAAGGCCTACCTCCTCCCTTTCCAGGCCGTGAACTGCCTGGCTCTCATTGAGGCCGACGGGACGCCGGCCGTAGTTGCCACCGAGGGGCTACTGGCGGAAAGCACGCGCCAGGAGCTCCAGGCGGCTGTCGCCCATGAACTGGCCCATATCCTGAAAGGGGATGTTTTCTATATCACCCTGCTCTGCTCCCTGGCCGATTTTTTTGAGCGCTTGGCCGCGGCACTGACTCCCGAAGAGTCTTCACCGTCCACGGCGATGGGATACGAAGAGGCTGCCCTGGCCCACGGCTTGGCTGGGCTGGCGACCGGAGGAGTGGCGGCCTTGGCCGCCTCTCTGTCCGGCGCCGTGCTCCGTCTGTTGAGCCTGTTAGTCAGTCGAGAACGGGAGCTTCTGGCCGACGCCACGGCGGTCGAGCTTTGCCGCGACCCGGCTGGTTTGGCTCGTATCCTCACCAAGGCCAGGCTCAAGAACACCTTCGTGGGTGACTTCAGCCCGGTCTATAATCCCCTGTTTATGGTCTCTTCCGACCCGGCCACTGAATCGGAAGGATTCTGGGCGAATCTGTTCAGCACTCATCCGCCGCTCGAAAAAAGGATTAACCTTCTGGCCGACATGGCCGGCCAAAGCCCGGCTGACATCGCCGAACAGGTCTGGGATGGACTTCGGACCAGGGATCAGGCAAAACGGCTCAGGCTGTCAAGCGAAGAATTGGACCGCCTCCGTCCTCCGGAATCCGAGAAGACGGAAAAGTCGGATGCTGCGGCCGAGCTCGAAGACCGGCCTTGGCGGCTGAGGGATGCCCAGGGATCCTGGCTGGGTCCCTTGACCACCGAAGAGCTCATCAGCCACCCGCGGTTTTCGCTGTCCATCATGGTGCGCAACGATCCGGAGCGGGTGGAGGCCAGGGCCAGGGAATTCCAAGCCCTTCGTCGGGCGGTCCGCCGTTTCAACCGCCGCCAAATCGGCCCGCCTCCCCCGGGAGAGTCGGACAAATGCCCGCGCTGTAGGAAAGTGCTCTCGGACGATACTTATGAGGGAGTGGCGGTCAAGTTCTGCCGGTCTTGTCGCGGCCGGCTGGTGTTGTCCGCAGGCCTGGACCGAATTCTGGCCCGCCGGGAATTCAGCTTCTCAGAAGACCTGGTTCGCCGCGCCGTCGAACTCAAAAAAACGATTGTCCGCAACCCTCTGGTGGCCGCCCAGAAGGCCGGCCTCAAGAATGTGGGTACGCTGATCTGTCCCCGCTGCGGAGCTCGAATGCTGCCCCGCCCCTTTAATTATCAGTACTTCGTCCCAGTGGACAAATGCCTATCCTGCTATCGGGTATGGTTCGACGCGGACGAATTGGAGATACTCCAAATTCTGGTGGAAGGGGCCTGAGGCCGGGCCCGCCCTTGCTGAGTCAGGCTCAGTCGAAGACTTTTTCCAGCGCTTGGTAGCGGGCGTGGACCTCATTCACCGCGTTTTCGATGGCGGACTGGACAGCCCCCCCGCAGGCCTGGCCCAGGGCTTTGACCGCCTCCTGGAGCGCGGCGGCGGCCTGACCGAAAGCTTCCTGCCGGCTCTCAAGCCTCTTGGGCAGGACGGCCTGCCTCAGGGCTTCAGCCTTCTCGGCCAGGAGGGGGGCAGCGGCCTGGATGGCGGCAAAATCCTTGCCGGGCAGATGCTTATGATAGAGGACATAGAGTTCCCTGTGGAAATCATCGACTTCCTTGAGCACCGGCCGAATGAGGCGGACCAGCATCTCATAGCGGGCGTGAAGGACCTCGGCTGCGTTCCAGACGGCCTCATCGGTCCCGGTTGAAGCCGAGGCGGCATAATCCTCCACGGCTTTCTTGAATTCGACCAGCCCGGCTTCCCATTTCACTTGCTTCTCGCGCAGGATGCCGGGCAGCTTGGCTTCCAAGATCTTGCCGGCCAGGCTTTTGACCTCGGCCGCGTATCCACGCAGCGCGGCGTAATCCTTGCCCGGATAGGCTGTATGCCAGATGGGATAGATGATGTCGTGAAAGGCTTCCAGCTCAGGAACGCGGGCTTGAGTCTCGTCCGTTTGCTCTTGGGCCAGGACGGGGACCAACCCCAGAGCCAGGATGAGGGCGACAAAAATATAAATGCGTTTATTCATGCAGGCCTCCTCGTGAAACG
>Ga0315284_10013817_pt1 | contig 11503 bp, 8 predicted proteins | sample YL17G09_16_MG_FD_203696 | JGI IMG/M metagenome (GOLD analysis project Ga0315284, IMG submission 203696) | Sediment microbial communities from Yellowstone Lake, YNP, Wyoming, USA - YL17G09_16 | ecosystem: Environmental > Aquatic > Freshwater > Lake > Sediment | place: USA: Wyoming | collected... | reverse complement strand
AAAGTGAAGTCCTCCGCCCGGAAGGGTAGGGCTCCCCGGAGATGACAAATCACCAATCATCTTGCCCTTTGACTTAAATGAAAAGATGAGTGAAAGGGTTCTTTCCGGCCATACATCATTTCAGGAGTTTCCATGAACATTGCCATCGGGCACATCCCTGTCAATATCGAAGATGAGATGAAAAAATCCTACATGGACTACGCCATGAGCGTCATCATCGGTCGAGCCCTCCCCGATGTAAGGGATGGTCTTAAACCCGTTCATCGCCGCATTCTCTATGCCATGAACGAGTTAAATAACGACTGGGATAAACCCTATAAAAAGTCTGCAAGAATCGTCGGCGATGTGATCGGTAAATATCATCCCCATGGCGACATGGCTGTTTACGATGCCATTGTCAGAATGGCACAGGACTTCTCTCTCCGTTATCCCCTGATCGACGGCCAAGGGAACTTTGGCTCCATTGATGGTGATCCCCCAGCGGCCATGCGATATACCGAGATTCGCATGTCCAAACTCACCGCCGAATTACTGGCTGATATTGATAAAGAAACCGTCGGCTTCGTTCCGAACTATGATGAATCTCTGGTTGAACCCTCGGTCCTTCCATCCAAATTCCCAAACCTCGTTATCAATGGTTCTTCTGGGATTGCTGTCGGGATGGCCACTAATATCCCTCCTCATAACCTCACAGAAACCATTAATGCCATCATTGCCCTAATCGAAACCCCTGAGATCTCCATCGAGGAATTGATGGCCCATCTTCCTGGCCCTGACTTTCCTACAGGAGGTTTCATTTTCGGTAGAGAGGGAATCCGTCAGGCTTATGAAACCGGGAAGGGAGTGATCCAACTTCGAGCCAGGGCGATCATCGAGAGGGACCGAAAGGGAGAGCGTGAAAATATCGTCATCACCGAGCTTCCCTATCAAACCAATAAGGCCAAACTGATCGAAAAAATCGCCGAATTGGTCCAGGAGAAAGTGATCGAGGGGATTTCCAATATTCGGGACGAATCGGACAGGGAAGGGATGAGGGTGGTTATCGAACTGAAACGGAACGAGGTGGCCGAGGTCATCCTCAACCAGCTTCATAAACATACCCAGATGCAAACTTCCTTCGGGATCATCCTTCTGGCCATCCACCAGAATCAGCCAAAGCTTCTCTCCCTCAAAGAGATGCTCCATCTCTTCGTTCAACATCGCCAGGAAGTGGTCATCCGGAGATCCCGCTTTGAGTTAAATAAGGCGGAAGCCAGGGCCCACATCCTGGAAGGCTTGAAAAAGGCACTTGATCATATCGATGCCATCATCGCCACGATTAAGGCCTCCAAAACTCCGAAGGAGGCAAAAGAACGCTTGATGGAACGATTTGCCCTGTCGGATCAACAGGCCCAGGCGATCTTGGAGATGAGGCTCCAAAGACTCACCAACCTTGAACAACGCAAAATTGTGGAAGAGTATGAGGAGACCATCAAATTGATCAATCGATTGAAGACCCTTCTTGCCAGCGAACGATTGATTCTCAATTTAATCAAGGAGGAACTCATCTCCATCCGAGATGCCTATGGAGACGAAAGGAAAACGGAAATTGTGGAGGCCGCCCCAGAAATCCGGGTCGAAGACCTCATCGCCGAAGAGGATATGGTGGTGACGATCACCCACACGGGATATATCAAGAGGAATCCCATCAGCCTCTACCGAAGTCAGCATCGCGGTGGAAAAGGGAAGGTGGGGATCAATGTCAAAGAGGAAGATTTTGTAGAGGATCTCTTCATCGCCTCGACTCATGATTACATCTTGTTCTTCACGGATGCTGGAAAGATCCACTGGATGAAGGTTCACGAACTCCCACAAGCTGGCCGCCTCACACGGGGGAAAGCCATCGTCAATCTCCTCAATCTCAATCCACAGGAGAAGGTGACCGCTATTCTCTCCCTCAAAGACTTTGCAAAAGGGAAGTTCATCGCCTTTATGACCAAAAGAGGGACCATTAAGAAAACAGCCCTTGAAGCCTACAGTAATCCCCGGTCGGGTGGCATCATCGCCATTCACCTCGATGAAGGGGATGAGCTCATCTCCACCAAACTGACCGATGTAAAACAGTATCTTTTTATTGGCACCAAAATGGGGAAGGCCATTCATTTCCCCGAGAACCAGATCAGAGATATGGGCCGCACAACCCATGGGGTGCGAGGCATTAAGATTTCAAAAGAAGATGAAGTGGTGGGGATGGAAGTGGTCGCTCCCCACACACAGATCTTAACGGTCACAGCAAATGGTTATGGAAAACGAACCCAGGCCTCTGAATATCGAATTCAGAATAGGGGGGGATCCGGCATCTTTACAGTGAAGAGAACGCAAAAAACTGGAGATGTGATAGGCATTAAAACCGTCGTAGATGAAGATGAATTGATGGTCATCTCCAGCAAAGGGAAAATTATCCGTTTGCGAGCCGTGGATATCCCTATTCAAGGAAGAAGTACTCAAGGGGTGAGGCTCATCACCATTGAAGAGGGGGAAAGGGTGGTCGCTGTGGCGAGGTTGGCAGAGAAAGAATAAATTCCATCAAAAAAAACTTGATTTTTTTAAATGACGGGGTTAGTATTTGTTTTCAGATTACAATACAATAAATTAATCCTCAATTTTTCCCCTCTTTGGCTTTAATTTCATTTATCCACAGTTGTGGAAACATTGTGCAAAGAGATTTATAACTAATTGAAAATGAAGATATTTTCTTTTTGGGGTGTGTCCCGCCCATTCCATCGACACCCTTCATCCAACACTTCAAACCGTCAAGGTCGATTCCATGGAAGATTTGTGGCTTAGGGTGATCGATTCTTTAAGGGAAAGAGTCGGTCAACAGAATTTCGACATTTGGATTAAGCCCATTCATTTTATCTCAATGGAAGGAGAAAAGGTTGAGTTAGAGGTCCCGAACCGATTCTTCAAAGAATGGATCAACGAACACTATTCCCTCCATATTAAAGATGCGACCTCTCTCTTCACCCATTTACCTTGTCAACTCCAATTCCGAATCAGAAATGAAAAGATGAATGGAAAGGAACCGATCCCCCAACTTTTGCCAAGCTATGATCAGCTGCCCCTTCAATCTTTTCAACCGATCTTTAATCCAAAATATACGTTCGACCATTTTGTGGTGGGAGCGAGCAATCAGTTTGCCCATGCCGCTTGCCTGGCCGTGGCTGATTTACCGGCCAAGAATTACAATCCCCTTTTTATCTATGGGGGGGTGGGATTGGGGAAAACCCATCTTCTTCACGCCATCGGATACCATATTTTACAGCATCGCATTCTTCCAGAGGTGAGGAAGATCTGCTACATCTCCTCGGAAGAGTTCACCAATGAGTTGATCAATTCGCTCCGATATGAGAAGATGGATGAGTTTCGAAATAAATTTAGAAGGATGGATATCCTCTTGATCGATGACATCCAATTCATTGCCGGGAAAGAGAGGACCCAGGCCGAATTCTTCCATACCTTCAACTCCCTTTATGAAGCACGGAAGCAAATCGTCGTCACCAGCGATAAGTTTCCAAAGGATATTCCCAACTTCGAAGAACGACTCCGATCTCGTTTTGAATGGGGCTTGATCGCTGACATTCAACCTCCAGACATTGAAACCAAGGTCGCCATCTTAAGAAAGAAAGCCGAAACGGAAAATATCTCTCTCCCCAATGATGTCGCTTTCTTTCTCGCTTCTCAAATTGATTCCAATATTAGGGTTTTAGAGGGATCCCTCATTCGTATCGGCGCCTTTGCTTCCCTCACCAAAACACCCATTGATATCCAGTTAGCCAAAGAAGTTTTGAAAAATATTATTAAACCCAAAGAGGAGTTCGTCTCTATCGATCTAGTTCAAAAAGTTGTTTCAACCTTTTTCAATATTAAAATTTCAGATTTAAAGGTGAAAAGAAAAAGTAAGGGTTATGTAGTCCCTCGACAGATCGCCATGTTTTTATCGCGAAAATTAACCAATGCCTCGTTACTTGAAATTGGAGATAAATTTGGAGGAAAAGATCATTCGACCGTCCTTCATTCCATCAAAAAAGTGGAAGAAAAGATGTCCAAAGAGACTTCCTTTAAAGAAATGATAGAAACTTTGCAAGGTCGAATTAAATCATAAATAAGGTGGAAATGTTGTGAATGAATGAGGAGAGAGAGTCCATTTTTTAAAATGAAACAGATTTCCCAAACCCCTTGAGCGAAGATTCAACATATAAATGCTATTTCTTTTTTTTAAGTTAGGGCCTTTTTCTTCATTTCCACAGACATAGACGGTGATTACGTAATAAGAATATATAAAGAATAATATTAGGAGGCAAATATGATAAATTTTGAAATTGACAAAAAAGAGTTCCTAAGAGGATTAGGTTTAATGCAAAGTGTAGCAGGAAGAAAAACAACCCTTCCCATTCTATCCCACATGTTATTAGAGTGGGAGGAAAACTCTCTCTATCTTACTGGAACAGATTTAGAAACAGGAATCCGTGAAGAATTAATGGCAAAAATTCATCAAAAAGGAAAGGCCTCTGTTTCCGCAAAGAAATTATATGAAATTGTAAGGGAATTACCCGAGGAGACCATCACTATACAGAAGAAAGATAATCAATGGATTACCCTCCAATGTGGAAAATCCATTTTTAATCTTGCGGGGTTAGATCCAGAAGAATTTCCTTCTCTTCCCGCCTACCAAGAGGAAAATTTTTCTGTGGTCTCGACTCGACTCATTCGAGAGATGATAGAAAAAACGGTTTTTGCTGCCTCCAATGAAGAATCTCGATATCACCTCAATGGGGTTCTCTTTGCACAGAGTAAACAAGGGGGAAAGGAGATATTGAGAATGGTTGCTACGGATGGCCATCGTCTCTCTCTAATCGATCGAGAGAATCAAAAAATTCGCGGCATTGAGGAAAAAGGAATAATTATTCCCAAAAAAGGCGTCTTGGAGATTAAAAAAATCATTGGAGAACGAGATGGGGAAGGGGAGATGGGAATCTATTTCAATACCACCCACGGTTTTTTTAAAATAGGAAAGTCTCTCATGTTGATTCGATTGATTGATGGTGAATTTCCAGAATACGAACAGGTGGTTCCAAAAGGGAATGATAAAAAATTAGTGATGGCTAAAGAGAAGATGGTCGGCAGCCTAAAGCGAGTTTCTACCATGGCTAGCGAAAGGATGGAGGGAGTAAAATTTTCTCTCAAAAAAAATTCTGTGGAGATGTCCTCCACTCATCAAGACTTCGGAGACGCCAAAGAAGAGGTCGAGGTGGCTTACGAAGGACCTCCTATCCAGATTGGATTTAACGCAAGATATTTAATTGAGGCGCTCAATGTGATCGATGCCGAAGAGATCCTCATGGAGTTGAAGGATGAAGGAAATCCTGGGATCCTTAGGCCTTCCTCTTCCACCCCGGGGATCTCCAATCAATTTTGTATCATCATGCCGATGAGGCTTTAAATAGAGCCTATGGGTAAATCACCCTTATTTATCATGACTTAAGGAGAAGGGATGAAAGAACAGACGGAAAAATATGCGGCTGAACAAATCAAGATCCTGGAAGGATTGTCAGCCGTCCGTAAAAGGCCTGCGATGTATATTGGAAATACCGGGGTCGAAGGCCTTCACCATTTGGTTCATGAATTGGTGGATAACAGTATTGACGAAGCCCTGTCGGGATATTGCTCCAAGATCGATGTGATTATTCATATCGATAACAGTGTCACGGTCAGAGATGACGGCCGTGGCATACCTGTCGATCTCCACGAGAAAGAGAATCGTCCTGCTGTCGAGGTGGTAATGACCAAACTCCACTCGGGAGGCAAATTTGATAACCGCAGCTACAAGATCTCCGGAGGTCTCCATGGGGTGGGGCTCTCGGTGGTCAACGCCCTCTCCGAATTTATTGATCTGGAGATACGAAGGGACGGGAAGGTTTATCATCAGACTTATGAGAGGGGAGAGCCCAAAACCAAACTGGAAGTCATCGGGAAAACCAAACATACCGGAACGCAGGTTCGTTTCAAACCCGACAGCCAAATCTTTGAAACCGTCAATTTCAGTTTCGACATCCTCTCTCAGCGCTTAAGAGAATTGGCTTTTTTAAACAAAGGGCTCTCCATCAGCATCGAGGATGAACGTTCGGAAAAGCGGCATGACTTCTTTTACAAAGGAGGAATCATCTCCTTCATCGAATACCTTAATAAAAATAAGAATTGTATCCATCCGAAACCCATCTTCGTACAAGGCGTCAAGAATGGAATCGACGTGGAGATTTCCTTCCAGTATAACGACGGATATGCCGAAAACCTCTTTTCCTTCGCCAACAACATCAATACGAATGAAGGGGGAACCCACCTCATCGGCTTTAAAAGCGCCCTCACTCGTACGATCAATCAATATGCGACCAGCGCCAATCTTCTCAAGGGCGTTAAAGAGAACCTCACGGGAGAAGATATACGAGAAGGATTGGCAGGGGTCATCAGTGTAAAAATTCCAGAACCTCAATTTGAAGGGCAGACCAAAACGAAACTGGGGAACAGCGAGGTGAAGGGATTGGTGGAGGCCCTGGTCAATGAAAAACTGGGGAGTTACTTTGAAGAAAATCCTGGCGTCGCCAGAAAGATCATCTCAAAAGTGATCGATGCCGCTCGGGGCAGAGAAGCCGCTCGGAAGGCACGGGAACTGAGCCGTCGAAAAGGGGCCCTGGAAGGAGGATCCCTCCCCGGAAAATTGGCCGATTGTCAGGAAAGGGACCCTGCGCTCAGCGAGATCTTTATTGTGGAAGGCGATTCAGCAGGAGGTTCCGCCAAACAGGGCCGGGATCGAACCATCCAGGCCATCCTTCCCCTTAAAGGGAAAATCCTCAACGTGGAAAAGGCTCGTTTTGATAAGATGGTGGCCAACGAAGAAATTCGCCTCCTCATCTCCGCCTTGGGGGCAGGGATTGGGAAGGAGGACTATGATATCCATCGACTTCGTTACCACCGCATCATCATCATGACCGATGCGGATGTAGATGGATCCCATATCCGAACCTTACTCCTCACCTTTTTCTATCGCCATATGCCAGAGGTGATCGAAAGGGGACATCTCTACATTGCCCAGCCTCCGCTCTTCAAAGTGATTGAGGGAAAGAGCGAGACCTATATTAAGAATGAAGAAGCCTTCAACCGAGATCTCATGAACCGGGCCATCAACAAGAGTGAGGTGATCGTCCAGTCCACGAATAAAAAATTGACCGACAAGAGGCTCGGTTTACTCTTAGAAAAGATTTATTCCTATCATGATTTGATGCAACGGATCCAGAAAAAGGGGTATTCCCGAACCCTCATCCAATTCTTCCTTGAAAATGGAGTTCGGAACAAATCGACTTTTGAGGAGAAGGGGAAGATTGCCGAGCTTCAGAAGCAATTGAGAAATAGTGGTTTTGAGGTCTTCGATCTGGTTTGGGATGAAGAGCACAACCTCTTCGGTTTTGAAGTTCAAGAATCGAATGGAAAAGATCTGCGAAGCCGAGTCCATTGGGATCTCATCTCCTCCGTTGAATATCGCCATCTCTTTCAGGTTCGTCAAGAGATCCAAGAAATGGCCCCCCCTCCCTATACCTTGGTGGAGAAAGGAAAGAACGTGACCATCGATCAAGAGGAAGGACTACTTCAATCCCTGAATCAATTGGGAAGAGAGGGGCTGAGCATCCAACGATATAAAGGGTTGGGAGAGATGAACCCCGAACAACTCTGGGAAACTACGATGAACCCAGAGACCCGGACACTCCTCAAGGTGAAGGTAGAAGATGCCATCGCGGCCGATGAAATCTTCAGCATCTTAATGGGCGATGAGGTGGAGCAAAGGCGCCAATTCATCGAGGAGAATGCCCTCTATGTCCAACGCCTCGATATTTAGGAGACTCCAAGAAGAATGCTCATCGTCGGATTGACGGGAGGGGTGGCGAGCGGAAAGACGGCTGTCTCCCAAGTCTTAAAAGAAGAGGGCGCTTATATCATCGATGCAGACCAGATTGCTAGGGAACTGGTTCAACCCCACAAACCCGCCTGGGATGAGTTAATCAGGGCATTTGGCAAGGGAATCCTTCAAGAGGATGGGTTCATTCATCGAAAAAAATTGGCGGACAAAGTCTTTGCGGATCCGAAGAAGAGGAAACTCCTAAACCAGATCCTACATCCTCGGATTAAGGAGGAGATGGATCGAAGAACAAAAGAGATTGGGCAAAAGGATCCCGAAGCGATCGTGGTGATCGATGCGCCGCTCATCGTGGAACTTGGGGATCACCGAGAAATGGATAAACTGATTGTGGTCGCTTCAACTCAGACGCAGCAAATTGAAAGATTGAAAGAGCGGGATGGGATAGGCCCCGAGGAGGCCCTGAGAATCCTCTCCTCTCAGATGCCCGTCGAGGAGAAGGTAAATTTGGCAGACTTCGTCATTCGAAATGAGGGATCTCTTGAGGAGACGAAGAAAAGGGCGAAAGAGGTTTTTAAAGAATTAAGAAAGGTTGTGCTTCAGACAAAAAAAAGAGGCTAAACGCTTAGCCTGCCTACCGCAGGCCAGCGCTCTGCGCGTAGCGTTAACTGCAAAAGGGGAGGGTAAAGGGAGAAACTATGAACATCAAGGATTTGAAAAAGTTGAAGATTAATGAACTGTACAAGATCGCCAAAGAGCTCAATGTGGAAGGGGCGAGCGGGATGAGAAAGCAGGAATTGATCTTTGCTATTCTTCAAGCCCAGACGGAGAAAAATGGCCTGATCTTTGGGGAAGGGGTGTTGGAAATCCTGCCCGATGGGTTTGGTTTTCTGAGAGCCCCTGATTACAATTATCTACCCGGGCCAGATGACATTTACATCTCCCCATCCCAGATCCGGCGATTCAACCTTCGAACCGGTGACACCGTCTCGGGTCAGATTCGACCGCCTAAAGATACGGAGCGGTACTTCGCCATGTTGAAAGTTGAATTGGTCAACTATGAAGACCCAGAGGTGGCCAGGGATAAGATTCTCTTCGACAACCTCACTCCCCTTTATCCTCAGGAGAAAATCCATTTGGAAGCGGCAAATGATTCTAAAAATTACTCCGCTCGGGTGATGGACCTTCTCACGCCCATTGGAAAAGGACAACGGGGGCTCATCGTTGCTGCGCCAAGGACCGGTAAGACGATGCTCCTCCAGACGATCGCCCATAGCATCACGGCCAACCAAAAAGAGATCATCCTCATCGTCCTCTTGATCGATGAGCGACCCGAGGAGGTGACCGATATGGAGCGGTCCGTCGATGCAGAGGTCATCAGTTCCACTTTTGACGAACCGGCCTCGCGCCACGTTCAGGTGGCGGAGATGGTGATCGAGAAGGCCAAGCGGTTGGTCGAACATCAAAAGGATGTCGTCATTCTTCTCGATAGCATTACCCGCCTGGCCAGGGCCTACAATACGGTTGTCCCACCTAGCGGAAAGGTCCTCTCCGGAGGAATCGATGCCAATGCCCTTCAGCGACCAAAGCGTTTTTTTGGTGCAGCCAGGAACATTGAAGAGGGGGGAAGCCTCACCATAATTGGCACCGCCTTGGTTGACACAGGAAGCCGTATGGATGAGGTGATCTTCGAAGAGTTCAAAGGGACAGGAAATATGGAGATCAATTTAGACCGGCGCTTGGTGGATCGAAGGGTCTTTCCCTCCATTGATATTCAACGCTCCGGTACTCGAAAAGAGGAGCTACTCCTCGACCGCAACGATATCAACCGCATCTGGCTCTTGAGAAAGGTCCTTCAGGCGATGAACACCGTAGAGAGCATGGAATTTCTACTGGAGAAGATGCAAGCCACGAAAAGCAATCGGGACTTCCTCGACTCCATGAATCAATAGGGGTATTGGTGTTAGGGATGGTAGATTTATGAGACGATCACTATCACGATATTTTTTGAAATAGTTGAAAGATTGTGGAAAATCAGTAAAATGGTAAAGGGGAGGTTGTTAAGATGAAAAAAGATATTCACCCAAAGATTTTTGATACGGTGATTAAATGTGCCTGCGGAGCTACCCTTGAGACGAAGAGTACGGAAAAGGAGATCCATGTAGAGATCTGCTCCAAATGTCATCCTTTTTTTACCGGAAAACAAAAACTTTTAGATACCGCTGGAAGAATTGAACGGTTTCAGAAAAAATATGGGAAAAAAGAAAATCCGAAGTAATAATTCAGACTCCCCCATTCATCACGATGCATCCCGATCCATCACCCTTGGGTACCCCTTTTTCTGCGGGACCGAAGGGTCATCCTATACCCCTGTCTTTCTGTCTGTCATTTTTTTAACAGGCATTCAGCATTAGTTCACCCTATTGTATAAAAATGTCTTTTGAAGAGACGGGATGTTTTAGTCTATCTCTAAGAAGTTTGTATTATTTGTGCTAATCGAAGAAAGGGCAGTTTTCGCCAATTTTTTAACAACAGGGTTCATGTGGAGGGTTTAAATGTTCTTTGGGAGAAAAGATCCCGAGCAGGGATATTCTCTATCCAATCCATCTATCCCTAAAAAAGGGGAGGATCGAATTCGAATCGGCGGACAGGCCGTGATCGAAGGGGTGATGATGAGGTCTCCCAATTCGATGGCGATTGCGGTCCGAAAACCGAATGGCGAGATTGTGGTGAAACGGGAGAAGTTGGACTTTTTTTCTGAAAAGAAATTCTTTTCCAAACTTCCCTTGATCAGGGGGGTGATAAACTTACTCTCTGCCTTAATTTTAGGGATGAAGGCTCTCAACTTTTCAGCCAATCAGTCCCTTGGAGAAGAGAAAGAAGTCAGCTCCTGGACCATGGGTCTCACCTTTACGTTCGCCCTCTGCTTCGGCATCTTCCTTTTCTTCCTGATCCCTCTCTTTCTGACGAAGTGGTTGCGGTTTGCCATCCCCATGGTTTCCACAAGCGGAATCCTCTTCAATCTGGTGGATGGAATCATTCGATTGATGATCTTTCTGGCTTACCTGTGGGCCATCTCCTTTTTTAAAGAGATTCGACGGATCTTTCAATATCATGGCGCCGAACACAAGTCGATCTTCGCCTTCGAGTCCGGTGAGGTGTTGATGGCCGATCGGGTAAAGGGCTTCAGTTATCTTCATCCCAGATGTGGGACGAGCTTCCTTCTCATCGTCATGGTGGTGAGCATTTTGGTCTTCGCCCTCATCCCTCACCACCTTTCATTCGGATATAAAGTGGCCTCTCGGGTGGTCTTCATTCCTCTCATCGCAGGGCTCGCTTATGAGATCATCCGATTCGCCGATAAAAAGCGAGAGAGGAAGAGCATGCAAGTTTTCATCAAGCCCGGTCTTTGGCTCCAACGGATGACCGCTCGTGAGCCTTCCGAGGACCAAATCGAGGTAGCACTGCGTGCCCTTCGTGAAGTTCTGGAATTGGAGGGACAGCGCAGATAAAAACAATGTCAAATGACAAAGCTCAAAGTTCATGGTTCGACAAGCT
>Ga0315284_10013815_pt1 | contig 11505 bp, 17 predicted proteins | sample YL17G09_16_MG_FD_203696 | JGI IMG/M metagenome (GOLD analysis project Ga0315284, IMG submission 203696) | Sediment microbial communities from Yellowstone Lake, YNP, Wyoming, USA - YL17G09_16 | ecosystem: Environmental > Aquatic > Freshwater > Lake > Sediment | place: USA: Wyoming | collected... | reverse complement strand
GCAAAACTATGGGAATAGATAATAAGTCGGCCGGTCAGCTATGTAAGGGCATAGACTCCGGGTTAGGCGGGGGGAACAAAACCAAATCAGAGATGTAAAACGAGGAAACTCGGTATGACGCATCAAAATGAGTTTGGCACAAAATCCCCCACCCTTAAAAATAATGAAATTAAAAAAACAAGAATGGAAGGAAATATGCCGCAAGACGAAGTGGATTTCTCGGAAAAAGAGGCTTACGAAAAAGGAATTAAACGATATTATGAAAGCGCAAATGGTATTGGGAAAGTTGACGATGAGCGTTACACCGAAAGCCGCAAACTCTGGCGGCAGTATCTCGCGGGAGAACTCACCTCCGATGAGTTGTGCGGGCATCTTAAAAAGTTTGAATACAAAGTAGTCACCTTAAAAGAAATCAACCTGATAAAGGGAGGTGGGGATGAAGATGACAAAAGAAATCCATTTATTAAATATTGGTAAGGCTCCTGAACAAGAAAAGGAATTACGTTCCAGGGTAATGGGGGCTATTTATAACGAGATTTTGAAGGTAGCAAAAAATTATTTGCCTAATGATGAAATGGCAAATCATTTTGCATATGGTTGTTGTTTAGGGGTAGATATGGTAATTCCTTGGGGACAACATCATCTAAATATGCTTAAAGCATTTTCAAGTATTAAATAATCGGCAGAGGAGGGGATGATGACTATCATATTGATATTAGTTTGGATATGCTTATATTTGAGTTCACTCTTAATAGTTTATAAAATAGGATATGCTATAGGATATGCTAATGGTGAATACAACGAAAACCATAAAGGACATACTTAAATAATCGACAGAGGGATTAACTAAAAGGAGGAACAAATGGAAGATAATCTTACCCTCACCCAACGCTTAACAGGGATATTTCAGAAATATAGTTGTGGCGGTGTAGGTTGTGATGGTTGTGTGCGTAAAGGGAAACCTAGTTGTTCATTGCCAAACTTTCTCTCCGACATTCTCATCGCTATTAGGACAGATGTGGAGGGGTTAAGGAAAACAGATAAAGACTTTGCAGGAAGTTCAGTTTATAGAGTTTACAATGATGCCATAGATGATGTCTTGTCGAAACTAAAATGAGGGAGGGGATGATGAAAAAAGGTTACTGGTGTCATAATCGGGAAGAATAGATTTATTAAATAATCGGCAGAGGGATTGTGGCTTTCCTAATGGTTATGGGAAAATCAATGCCCAGCAGGAACGGTAGTAATTAGGCTACCCATTACTGCCAATCCCTTTGCTACTAAAGGAGAGCCAAATGGATAAGCGATTAGACAAAATAGCAGAGTTGTGCAGAGAAATCAATAACAACAAGCTTGGTTGTAAGGTAGCGGGTTGCTTTAACTGCGACCTTCCACGAAACATCCTCACCGCCCTTGAGCCGAGCGATGAGCCAGTCAGGGTTGGTTATTGTGATGAGCCAAAGTCCGAGAAGTGTGAGTGTTCTAAACCAACCAAATATACTTCTTGGGGTGGTTGTATATATTGTGATAAGCCACTCCCAGAGAAAGAGCCGAGAAAGGAATGTGGACACAATTGGGTAAGGGTAGGTACATTTTTGGGTTCAAAATGGCATTTTACCAATTATCAATGTTCTCGGTGTAAAGAATTAAAGCAAGAGCCACATAAGAGGATAGAGTGCCTGAAAGATGATTGTGAGGGTTTGAGTGAGGAATTGGTAGATATAAGAAATAAACTGAACGAACTAATCCAAGACCGCAATGACAGAGTGGGAGGTGGGAAATGAGAGAACTAAGATTTGAGATTAGTACACTATGTATGTATGAATGTAAGATATGCCCACATAAAAGAATGATAAGGGAGAAGAAGATTATGGATACTAAAGTGTTTATTTCTATTCTTGATAGATTATTGAAAGAAATAGAACCGGAGTATATCAACTTCTCTGGTATGGGAGAACCTCTTCTTGATGATGACTTAGAAATGAAGATAGGTTATGCAAGAGGTAAAGGATTGAAACCTTCTATAGTGACTAATGGATTTATGCTCAATCCTGAAAGATTCAAGAGACTACAAGATTCAGGATGTGAAACAATCAGAATATCTTTCTTAGGAGATACTCCTCTAATCTATAAAGAGAAACATGGTAGAGATGCTTTTGGTATTGTCTATAAGAATTATCTAGACATACTTACTTTAAGAACTACATGCAAAGTTCATATCTATGCAGTAGGAGATAATGCAGAAGTATATAAAGAGCTGTTCAGTAAAGCAGATGTATTAGAAGTATGGAGACCACATAACTGGGCAACTGCATTTATGATTAGACCTATACAGAATAATCAGAAGTTAACCTGTAATAGAATACTGTCTAATGTACTACAGATATTAGTAGACGGTAGACTTACTATATGCTGCTTTGACTATGAAGCAGAATTAGTCTATGGTAATATCATCACTGATACATTGAAAGAGATATATGCTGGAGAAGTATTCCAGAAGATACTATTAGCACATGAGACAGGTTATTATGCAGGAATGATATGTGCCAGATGTGACCAGAGGAACGGTCAGAACAATTCATTAGTGTATTCATCAGTGAATAGTCCTGACCGTTTGACGAGGACTTCTACTTCATTCATGAAGATATGAAGAGAAGTGAGGGACTCTAAATAAATAGAAGTAATCTAGTAGCAGTAATAGTACCACCTCTACCACATTCCTCTATCCATACATTTCCAAATATCTTACTTATTGCACCACAGATTATTCCACTTACTATAGCACTGATTATTACTGAACACCAATGGAGTCCTGCAAAGATTAAAGGAAATGATGCTAATCCACACATGAATCCATGGAACCAGAAATTATCATATCCGAATAACCAATCCCAATAAGTAGAATAAGATGCTCCTAGTATTCCATAGGCAGGAATAAGCATTAACCATCCCAAGAGAGTAACAGGATGCCACCAGATTAACAATATCCCATAAGTGAATAAGGGACATATCCAATCTCTCATCCAAGACTTGAATGGCTTATCCATACCACCAAAGCGATAAAAGAGAGCACCTAAGATAATCGCTATCACTGTTAGTATGATTTGCATTACTTACTCCTTTGAAATTCTTCAGTTGATAATATTACCCAATCATAACTCTGCCATACTTGCTGAGGTTGTTCACCAGTCTTACCCCACCAGACTTTAGGAGCTTCCTTAATCTGAGGCTGAGTTCTTGAGCAACTGATTGAGGTAATCAATACGAGTGTTAATAACAGTAATACGCTTAGACTTCTTTTCATCAGCTTTTCCTTTCAGTAGAGATTCTCTTTCTTTCTTAAGATTCTCAAGTTCATTCTTCCATCTTTCCTTACGTCCTTGAATAGGAATCTTATCAAGTAATTTATTGAGTATCTCTAAGACTGTACCAATAATAGGTATAGCCATCTCTCCTCCTTACGTAGTTTTAGTAGGTATCCATCCTACTATACTAGCACATAACATTGCTACTCCAGCTGAGAATAAATTCATAGCTTGTGCTAGATTAGTCCAGATTATACCACAGTAACCTAGACCCCATACTAATGCACCACTAATACATACAATTGTTATCTTCATCCATGTCTTCATACATCCTCCTTCTTTCTGTCAGGTCTTGAAAAGTAAGCATAAATAACTATCAATAATATCTCTTGAACTTTATCTATGGGTAAAGCACCGGTAGTACTCATTACTAGAAATACTACAGCTGCTATTATTGTAAAGATGAATCTACCACTAAGAAGTTTGTTCATCATTATCTTCTCCTAACTTTTTGAATACTTCTGGAAATACTTCTGCATGTCTCTTACCACATACTTCACATAGATTATTTGTATGCATTTGTTCAGTAGTTAATACTCTACCACATCCACCTTTGCAAAGTCTTGGATATTCATCTAGAGCCATTATTATCCTTATAGCCATTGATACGTCCGAGAGTCTCTATCATTTGTTTATGTTCTTCTCTGACATATTTACCTCTCTCTTCAGCTCTTTCATCATGTCTCTCTATACAATTCTGTATCTTATTCAAAGTAGTTAACCAATTCTCTCTTTCTTTATTATATGAATCTTCTCTTTTATCTACCCACTTCATAACCCATACAAGCATTCTCCAGACAATAAAGAATAGAGTCCCTACTATCAATCCTATTAAACCAAAATCAGTAAAAGACTTCCATAGGTCCATGTCTACTCCATTAGTTGGATAAACGTAAAGCCCAGAGTTCTATGTTAGTACCGATACCCATGTTATCATTTAAGGCTCCTATTGCTAATGAAGTTACTTCATCAGTAGTATTATCATAGGATTGTCCTATTAGTTTAGTAGTAGTTACGGTTGTAGTGGCAATACCTTCTGCTGTAGTAGATAGAAGTAGTCTTATATTACCAGCATTAGCATATAGCAATGTATCTGACATACAAATATTACCATCTGTGTTTGTATAACCTAAATCAATTTGAGCTTCTGAAGTATCTCTAACTGCTGCTACTGTAGTATCTGCTCCAGTAATTTTCTGATACCCATAAGTAGTAGCATCAGCATTGATGAGCATATAATAACCGCCAGTAGTTGTCTTATCTACAAATCTACATTTTAATCTATAAAGAACTGCTGTATTCCCAGTGAGTGTAGGAATTGTTACACTAGCAGCAGGAGCAGCTAAAGTATTTGAATAAGCTAATTGCCAAGTACCTATATTTGTTATTCCTTTAACATTAACTTTACCATATTGTTTACCGGCTGAAGCTTCACTACCTAATTGTCTACGAACAAATAAGAATATATCACTACCTATTCCTAGACCACTAGCTACTCCAGAATCCACATCTATCCTGGTCACTTCATCAGCAGAGTTATTCCATACAGCTCCAGCTAGTGTTACTGCAGTTACTGTAGTAGTAGAAATCTCTGTAGCACATTTAGAGATGATTGTTCTATTAACTCCACTCTTAGCAGCAATAATAGCTTCAAAGAAAGCATAATTACCTGAAGCAGTATTAGTAGAATTGAGATAACAGTTATTTGTTACCCGAGCTGCAGCAGCAGTAGAATTAGTACCACTAATATTCTGTAAACCATAATTAGCATCTGTGGTATCATTATTAAATCTTATCTTGATAAGAGAATTAGCAGCTCCTGATTTAATGAATCCTATCACTTGATAAGTTAAATCAGTATTACCTGTTAGACCTGTAAAAGATACAGATTGAGTAGCAGCAGCTAAAGTTTGTCTATCTATCAATTGCCATTCTAATCCAGCATAGAAAGGCACACCTTCTTTCTGTGTGATAGTAGCATAGTCTTTAGCATAGATAGGTACAGAAGTGAAAAGTAAACCTGCAACTAATAGTAAAGTTAATATTCTTTTGAACATTCTTCCTCCTTATTGTTTAGGTACTTTTTTGTATACTTCTACTAATGAACCTACTCCTATACCATTTTTCGCTGATGAATCTATAACTAAACTTGTAATATTATCTGCTGTATTATTCCACGAGCTCCCCATTAAATAAACAGCTGTTACTGTTGTTCCTGAAACAGATTCTGTATGTTCCATTGTTGCAGTCCTTACAAAACCTGTTTTGGCATAGATATTTAACAATCCAAACGATTGTTTTAGGGTAGTTGCATAACCAGTATAAAACTCGGTATACCCAGTTGACCTTGCTGCATCCAGTGTAGTATCGCTAGCGCCGAAATATTGAATACCATAATTAGTTCCAGAATCATTATTAGGGCGTGTTCTATAATAAGCGGTTGAGGCAGAGCCATTTTCAAATTTGGTATTCAATCTATATTCTTCGTCAGTATCTCCAGTTAGTCCAGTAGCATTTAATACAGTCCTGGCTCCGTCATAAGGGATAGTCAAGGGAGTAAAACTTGCAGTATGTCTAGCGATACCTTTAGAAATCTGCACCTCTGCCATTTGACCATCAATACAATTAAGTCCAGTTGTGTTATCTGCACCAACAGTTACACCTAATAAAAGACTCGTAACATCTTTTCCAGTAACATCTCCCGTGGTTCCGACTGTTCCAGATATAAATTGATATAAAGTATCACCACTCCGCGTTACTTCTATGTGATACCAAGTGGCACTCGAAGGTTGCCATTCAATTTCAAAACCAGTATTTACCACAAAAGTCTTTAATGCTTTACCACTTGGAGTAACTGCGCCGGAGTTTAGATAGGTTACTTTTACTCCGATTAACGAACCACCATTATCTACAAGAGTACAGGAAGCCACAGTATCAAATCTAACCCAAAAGTCTATTGACCATGTTCCTGTACCAAAATCCCAATCTGCACTGTCAGCCAAAGATAAATAATCTGTTGTACCATCAAAGTCTATGCTTCTTCCGGGATCAGCGAATTTATACTGTGTGGTTGTTACTGCGGCGTTTCCGTTAGCAGTTACGGTCTTACCTGTGGAATCCGCAATACCATCACCATGCACAAGAAGTTTGGTATAACTATCCAATGCGGTTATGGTCTTTGTATAACATCGCACCATCGTATCGGCAGTGTATGTTCCTAATACTCTACTCTTTCCGAATTGCTTAGCCTGAACTGGAAATGGTACAAGAAGTAATCCAGCCAGTAAAAGTGTTAATAGTCTTCTCATTTATTCCTCCTTAGAAGTTACGGGGTAACTATAATGTATCCCCAGGTACCAGTTAAAGCTCCATAGCTTGTTAAATCAACGGTAGTAGTATTAGTCAATCCAGTAACAGTATCTGCTTCTACTTCTTTAGCAGTATTATCAAATATCTTTACATTCACGGCATAAGGAGCAGATAAAGTTTTGTTATGAGTGATAGTTAATACTCCAGCAGCTAAATCACCATTGACAAATGTACCAGCAGTAGCTCCACTAGCAGCTGTGGCCCAAGATAGAACTCCTGAACCATCTGTCTTTAATAATTGATTAGCAGCTCCATCATCAACTGGTAATGTATAAGCAATAGCTGCTTGAGTTTGAGTACTAGCAGTAAAGGTAGTATAATAAGCGTTATCACCATTACTCCAGAACTTCAATATACCGGGGTCATTAGTAGTTCCACCTGCTACGTCTTTACCTAAGATTATAGCAGCTGTAGCATTCTGGAAGCTATGAGTACCAGTCCATACATCTGCTGCTGCTAAGTCAAGAGAAATAGTAGTATCAGCATCTGCTCCAGGAAGTACATCATTCTCACCCCCTGATAAACCAGTACCTGCTACGATATCTTTAGATACAGCCAAAGCAATAGTTACATCAGCATCAGCACCAGGAAGAATATCATCTGCTCCTCCTGACATACCAGTACCTGATACTGTTATATCCTTAGCAAGAGTTAATCCTACATCACCTAAAGCAGATAAAGTGATAGGAGCTGTAGCACTAACAGCTAATACTCCACCAGCATTAGGAATGTTAATTGAATGGTCTGCTGTTGGGTCAACTGTAGTTAAAGTTGTTTGAAAGTTATCATCAGTAGAACCTTCAAATGATATATCACTTGCTAAATACAATTTCTTCCAGAATAAAGCTTCAGTACCTAAGTCATCAGTATTAGCAGTATCAGAAGTTAATGACTCATTGATAGCTACAGAAGCTAGATTAGATAAAGCTGTATTAGCACCAGTACCAGGTATTGTTCCCCAGCTTAATACACCAGTACCATCAGTAACAAGTGCTTGACCAGATGCACCATCATCTACAGGTAGAGTGAATGCTATAACAGCTTGAGTTTGTGTTGAAGTAGTTATAGTTGTGTAATAAGCATTGTCTCCAGCACTCCATAGTTTTAATGCTCCAGCTACGTTTGGAGTAAGAGCAGTTTCATCTTTACCAAGTATGATAGCATTAGTAGCAGCTTGAAAAGAATGTATAGCTGTCCATACGTCAGCAGCACCTAAATCAAGTGAGATAGTGGTATCTGCATCAGCCCCTGGTAAGACGTCATTTTCTCCACCAGATAATCCTGTTCCAGCTACAATATCTTTCGATGTAGTAAGAGTGATTGTAACATCACTATCTGCTCCTGGTAATACATCATCTGCACCACCACTCATACCAGTTCCTGAAGTAGTGATGTCTTTAGATAAAGTTAACCCTATATCTCCAAGAGCTGAAAGAGTTATAGGAGCAGAAGCACTTACTGCTATAGTTCCGTTAGCGTTAGGTATATTTATAACTTTATCAGATAAAGTAGTATCTACTGCAGTAAGAGTAGTTTGATAAGCATCATCAGTTGCTCCTTCAAAACTAATAGTACTTGCAAGATAAAGTTCTTTCCAGAAGATAGCCTCAGTTCCCAAATCATCAGTATTTGCTGTATCTGAAGTCAAAGAAGTATTTATCAATGTAGTAGCAGCAAGATTGGATAATACATTATTAGCATAGGAAGTGTTATCAAATCCTATTACTCCACCTGTGGTCATATTCAATAAATATGTACCAGCTGGTTCATCTGCAGGAAGATAGAATGAAGCAGCAGAAGTCATTCCAGTGTTTGGAAGTAAAGAGGCTGTATAATCTGTAGCTCCTATCTCACTATAGAGATTCAGGACTCCTGTTGAACTATTAGAACCTAGAGTAAGAGTAGAGCCACTGAAAGTTAAATCTATATCATCTCCCAATAATCCAGAAGCTCCAGCAATAGGTATTCTTCCAGAAGTAAGAGCACTATCAGTTATACTAGCAAAAGTAACTGAAGAAGCTATTGCAACTGCTTGGTCATTATAAGCTAATACTCCACTTGAAGTACAAGTAACAGGAAGAGTAGAAGCAGGTTCATCAGCCGGTAAATAAAAGTTTGCATTTGAAGTCATTGTAGCATTAGGATTCAAAGTCACAAGATAATCTGTAGCACCTTGTTCTGAGTATACTCTTAATGCTCCATCTACTCCATCTGCACCTAAAGTAATATCATCAGTAAAAGTAGGAGAGTTATTAAATACCATAACTCCTGTACCTGTTTCATCACTGATTAAAGTTGATACACCAGCTGAAGTAGTAACTGAACTAATTACCCCAGTAGTGATAGTTCCTTGTAACAATCCAGTATTAAGTGAAGCTATTGCTTGTTCATTAGTAAGTGAACCGTCTAATGTTTGAGTAATATAAGTAGCTCCTATAGGTGCATATAGAGTACTAGCATTAGTAGTTACTATACCAGCAGCAGTTACTTGTACTGGTACTATAGCACCAGCAGCAGTCTTACCATAGACTACTGTACTTCCAGCATCGGCAGAACTAGACTCATACTTAGCATGAGCTATACAGAATCCTGCTACAAGTAATCCTAACGTTATTCCCAGTACTGCAAATCTGTTTCTTAACCTTTTCATGTGTCCTCCTATTAGTTAATATGTAAAGTACCGTCTGCATCTACTAAGAAGGGAATTAGCACACCAGTCACAGCTACCTTCCCATAACCTACTTCAGAGCCTGCATCTGCTGAACTTGATTCATATTTAGCAATTGCAGCTGTAATGAATGTACCCATAAGAACTCCTAAAACTAAACCAATGATGAATCTTTTCATATCTCCTCCTTATGCTAAATATACTACTTCCCAAGTACCAGAAATAGTTCCATAATCTTTTAAGTCTACTGTGAATGTATTAGTCAATCCTGTTATATCAGCATCAACTACCTGTTTACCTGAATTGTTGAATATAAATGCTACTACACCGTAAGGAGCTGTTAATCCTTTAGCATGAGTAACTGTTAAGATACCTGAGGAAAGACTAGCATTAGTGAAGGTTACTCTACTAACAGTAGCTCCACCTCCACCTCCTACTGTAGATAGTATATAAGCTAGACTTGCATCTACTGCAATTACTTTACCTACATCAGTAGCTCCAGGAGTAGGTACTACATAAGCTCCTACAGATTTATTCTCTAGAGATATTCCTGCTGCATCCCAACCTAATAAAGCATTAGCTACAGGTATGGGAAGATTGATAGGGTCAGCAATTGAAGCTATCTGAAGTAGAGCTCTATCTAATTGCTCTTGTAATTCTTGAGCAATCATAGTTAGTTTATCTAGAGCATCTTCAGTAGTCTCAGCTGGGAATGGGTCATTCTCTTCCCAGTCTGTTTCCTGGGTTCTGGGAGTAGCTCTTCTTAGGACTAGATTGATAGTCTTAGCTGGAGCTGTTATAAGAAGAGTTATATTACCACCGGTAGCTACTCCTACTCCACTTACAGTATAATCAGAATCTACTGTAAGAACTGTTGATACACCTGTAGCAATTACTTCCAATAAAACTTCAATATGCTCCTTAGCAAGTATCCTGAAGTCGTATGGAAATATTAAAGTGCTACTATCTCCTACGTATACAATCTTCGTCTTTGTGCTAGATAGACTCATACTTCCTCCTATTGTCTTTTCACTTTACCAGTACTTGCTCTTCCCCCTGAAGGGAGTACTTTACCTTCTACCAATAATCTTTCAAGCTGTGTTCCACCTGGTATAAATGAAGATACAGCTTTTGCTGCTGCTTTCTTCTTGGTATCAGCTTTCTTACCAGTTAAAGCAGTAATCACATTAGTAATCAATTTCTCTGGAGCTGTCTGTTCATATCTAGGTCTCATTGGAGTACCAGGGAGTTTAGGCATTACTGATGAAGTCCTGAAAGGTGGATTTAATCCTAACTTATCATATACAAAATTAGTCAGTATAACAGCAGTCATAAGTTTTAAGAATGCTCCCCATCTTACTTTAGAAGGCTTTCTTACTTTACCTAATCCAATATCATAGATTAGATGATTCATAGCATTGAAAGCCCAAGTCTGAAATTGACTAAATAATCTTCCTGTATTACTTCTCATCCAACCTGGTAATTCATACTTCTTATAACCTGTCTGAGTTCTTCTAGCTATAGTATCGGCATAGAGAATAGCTTTCTCATTTGAATATCCTAGTTGTTCTATACCCTTGAAATAAGCTCCAAGGAAGGTACTTCCTACGTTATTATATTCTATGAGATTAGTTATTCCACCTACTACTTGTTCAAGCTTATTCCACTTAGACATTTCAATAAGGTCAGGGTCTGCTCCTCTTCCTTTAAGTACTATTGAGTTCTTAAAAGCAAATTGTCTCCATTCTTTATTACCTAAGAATTTAGACATACCCTTCTGAACATAACTCCCTAACTCACCATAACCAGTAGCAAAGTTAGAAGTATTAGTCAACCAGAAGTTAATATTACCAAGAAGAGCACTCTTAGCAACTGCACCTCTATACCATACTACAAATTTGTTAGAAGATATAACTCCTAGTAATCCTTCATCTATAATAGAAGGCTTTCCTTTAATATCATTCAACCATCTATCTATAGCTTTGTAAGCATTTATCTGTTTGATTAAAGCATATTCAATGAACTTCCTACTATGAGTAATAGCAGGAGTCATATAAACTTCTCTAAGTATTGTGTTTCTATAGATTAAGAAATTACCTATAG
>Ga0315284_10013812_pt1 | contig 11506 bp, 5 predicted proteins | sample YL17G09_16_MG_FD_203696 | JGI IMG/M metagenome (GOLD analysis project Ga0315284, IMG submission 203696) | Sediment microbial communities from Yellowstone Lake, YNP, Wyoming, USA - YL17G09_16 | ecosystem: Environmental > Aquatic > Freshwater > Lake > Sediment | place: USA: Wyoming | collected... | reverse complement strand
GCCGCCGGCCAAGCCGCAGCGCCGGACCGCGGGCGAGTCGTTCCCGCCGCTGCCGCTGCCGGCCACGCCGCTGCGGCGCAGCGAAAAGAAGCGCGAGCCCAGCCCGCCGGCCCTCATCGGCAAGGTCATCTTGGGCGACATCAAGTGGGCGACCGAAAACGGCCAGCGCACCAGTTACCGCGACTGGATGACCGACCCGGCCGACGTGCGGAACCTCCTCCAGTGGACCAACAATCAGTTGCACGTCCGTTACCGCCCTGTCGACACCGACCTGGCGAGTTTCTCCTACGACCCGACCGAACTGCCGATCCTCTACTTCACGGGCCACGACGCCTTCACCCTGAAGCCCGAGATGATCGTCAAGCTGCGGCAGTACTGCGTCGACGGCGGCACCATTATCGGCGACGCCTGCTGCGGCTCGCCGGACCTCGACAAGGCCTTCCGCGCCCTGGCGAAGGAGATGTTCCCGAAGCGGCCGATGGAACCCCTGCCGCAGGACCATCCCCTCTACTCCTCGTTCTTCCCGATTACGAGCATCCGCTACGCGATCGAGGAGGCCGAGAAGGACGACGTACCCCACCTGGAGGCCGTCAGCATCGGTTGCCGCGCGGCCATCATCTACGGCGGCGGCTACGACCTTTCGTGCGGCTGGGACAACCACACCCATGCGGCCGGCAAGCGCGTGCTGCCGGCCAGCGCCCTTAAGATCGGCGCTAACATCATCACCTACACCCTGGCGACGTACGAACTGGGGCGGTTCCTGGCGACCGAGAAGGTCTATCACCAGAAGGGCGACCCGACGCGCGACCAACTGGTCATCGCCCAGATCGTCCACGACGGCGACTGGGACACCCAGCCGGCGAGCCTCATGTCGCTCATGAAGTACCTGGCCGAGAACACCACCGTCTCGGTCCAGTTCAAGAAAGAGGACGTGGACCTCCGGAGCATCGGCGCCTTCCGCCACCCGATCCTTTACATTACCGGCCACGAGGACTTCAAACTCTCGGACGAGGAAGTCAACAACCTCCGCCGGTACCTTGCGGCGGGCGGCGTGCTGGTGGGCAACTCCTGCTGCGGACGCAAGTCGTTCGACACGGCCTTCCGCCGCGAGATCGCCCGCGTGCTGCCCGACAATAAACTTGAGCGCGTCGCGCTGGACCACCCCGTCTACAAGAGCGTGTTCCCCATCCAGAAGGTCGAGTACACGCCGCTGGCCTTGCACGATTATCCGGGCCTCGACCGGCCCACGCTCGAGGGCATCCAGATCGACAACCAGTTGCGGGTCATCTACAGCCCGATGGGTCTGGTGAACGGCTGGTCGGGCGCGCCGAACCCGTACGACCGCGGATACGCCAGCAACGATGCCCTGCGGCTGGGCATCAACATCCTCGTTTACGCGATGACGCATTGACCCCCCCCGGTAGGAAGTGCTGCTGGTTTCGCGGACGTTTTGCGATGTAATGGCTTGACGCACGAAGGGTGACTGGGTAACTAGGTGACTAGGTAACTAGGTAAAAAACCGCGGCCTCCGTGTTGCGGGGGTGTGACCTAGTCACCTAGTCACCTAGTTACTTAGTCACCTCTAAACTACGCAAGGAGGCTTCTTTGGCTGCAACCCACACTCCCGAAGAATTGACCGTCATCGAGCAACTCGCGAAGGCCCGCAACCTGCTCCTCCAGGAGATCCACAAGGTCATCGTCGGGCAGGACGACGTCATCGAGCAGTTGATGCTGGCGGTCTTCGCGCGCGGCCATTGCCTGATGGTCGGCGTGCCGGGGCTGGCGAAGACGCTGCTGATTTCGACGATCGCCCAGGTCCTGAAACTGAAGTTCAACCGCATCCAGTTCACGCCGGACCTGATGCCCTCGGACATCACCGGCACGGACGTGATCGAGGAAAACCGCGCGACCGGCGAGCGGTCGTTCCGGTTCATCCGCGGCCCCATCTTCTCCAACATCATCCTGGCCGACGAGATCAACCGCACGCCGCCCAAGACGCAGGCCGCATTGCTCCAAGCCATGCAGGAATACCACGTGACGGCCGCCGGCAACACCTATCCGCTGGACCTGCCGTTCTTCGTCCTGGCGACACAAAACCCGATCGAGCAGGAAGGCACGTACCCCCTGCCCGAGGCGCAACTCGACCGCTTCATGTTCATGGTCAACGTCGATTATCCGCCGCGCGAGGACGAGCGGGCCATCGTCCGCGCAACGACGTCCGAGCGCGACATCGACCTGCGGTTCGTCCTCGGGGCCAAGGACATCCTGGGCGTCCAGAAGATCATCCGGCGGGTGCCCGTCTCGGAGCACGTCATCGACTACGCCGTCAGCCTCGCCCGTGCCACGCGCCCAGGCACGCCCGACGCCCCGCAGTTCATCAACGAGTGGCTGACCTGGGGCGCCGGCCCGCGCGCGGCCCAGTACCTGGTGCTCGGGGCGAAGGCCCGCGCGATCTTCGCCGGGCGACTGAACGTCACGTGCGACGACATCCGTAAGGTCGCCCGCCCGGTCCTCAGGCACCGCCTGTTTACGAACTTCAACGCCGACGCTGAAGGCATGAACACCGAGAAGATCGTCGAGCGGCTGCTGGCAACCATCCCGGAACCGTCGCCGGAAGACTACCGCGACCGCGCCGGTACCAAGCCTGCGGCCGCCCCTGCGGCAACTCCGCCCGCGGCCCAGCCGAGCGCCGCCGCGGCCACCGCCGCGCCTGCGGCCCAGCCGATCACGGGCACGTTCGTGCCGCAGACCCCGGCAGCACCCGCCGCACAGCCTCCCCAAACCGATAAGGCCCCGCCGAAGGCGTAGCGTTCAGCCGGTCGCCGTCGCGGCGACGCATAACGATAACCCAAAGGGTCAGGAGCCCTATCCGTAAGGCTCCTGACCCGTTGTTGTTCAACCTCGGGGCTCACTCAAAGAAGCGGGCGGCCATGAACTCCTCGGGCGAAAGCACGCGAAGGCCGGAGGCGGGGAAGTGCTCCACGTTTCGGGTCAGCAGGCACTCCGCGTCAGCTCGAAGGGCACTGTAGCACTGGATGGCGTCCTCGAAGTCCAAGAATTTGGCGTGCATCGCCTGGTTCAGCACTTGCTCGTCGAGGGTCACCGCGGTTAACGTGTCCCGCAGCAAGGTCATCATGTACCGTGCGGCGTCGGCGCCCCTCGCCTTGCGGACTGCGCCTACGTCGCCTTCCTGGTATCCTGTGCTTTCGTGCGGCTTGGCCGCGAGGTTGACGCCACGGCTGCGGGGCGCCGGTCGGAGGGCCCGCGGGCTGCTCGTTGCGAGAGCGCCGCGGCTGCGGTGCGGCGGCTTGGCGGACTGGCCGCGGGCTTGCCCTTCGCAACCGCGGGGTTGTCGCGCTTTACGGTCGCCGCAGCCTGGGGCCGTGCGGCCGGAGCCTGCGCCGATACATGCGGCGACGACGACACGTCCGATTTCCTCTGCGTTGTCCAAGGCGTCACGCTGAAGAGACTGCCGAGGAATATCATGCCGCCGATCACAACCGCGGCCGATTGAACCAGTTTCTCCAACCCGGTTGCGGCGGCCCAGACGCCGAGGGCCTTCGCGAAAGGGATCTCAAAGCCCCTTCTGATCAAGAGCAAGTGGATAACGGGACAGACCATCAGCCCCATCGCAATCGGCACCCAACGAAACCTGCCAAGCCCGGCCCCGTAGTAGGCAGCAATGCCTGCCAGCGCGAGCACAACAATCGTCAGGACGGCGGACAGGCACGTCGCGACAAGCGCCTTTCGGAAGGTCGTTCCTTCAGCCTCAACCAGCCTGCCCGCCAGCCAGAGAAAGACTGCGGCAGTGAGAACGCCGACGAGCACCGCCACGAGCACAATGAGAACAAGCATACCCGCTCCCATGCCGAGCCAGCCCATCAGAGGTGCAGGCAAGTCCATGCTCATTCCCTTTTAGAGTGTTATGCTTTAATCGGCACTGAAGGTCCGATAAGTTCAGTCAAACCGCTGTTTGACTTCCGCCCCGCGGTGGGAGCGGTGTAGCCAGCATCGAACGCCCCGTTGGAGGAATACTGTCCACGTTTTTGGAGGGAGGAGTGATATGCGCACGCTTAAGCCGTAGGTGGTCGACCACGAGGCCGCGGTCGAAAAGTTTACCCCCGGCTGGACGTGACCCCGGGCCTACGCTCGGGGCGCGATACTGCGGCTACTTCTTCGGCTTCGGCAGTCTGGCCTGCCAGGTGTCGGCGTCGGCGGTGCGGCCGGCGGCGCGGAGGGCCTCGACGTAGGCCTTCACCACGTGGACCCACGCGGCGTTCTTCAGGTCGTACTTGCGGTTGAAGTCTTCCTGGTACTCGGGGACCTTGGCCGCCATCATGGCCATGTACTTCAGCATCATGTCCTGCTTCTTGTCCTCCTGCATGATCTTGACGGCGCGGTCGAAGAGGACCACGAAGCCGTAGTGCTGATTGGCGTACTTCTCGGAGCACAGGACGTAGCCTCTCAGGGCGTCGTCGCGGCGGCCGACGGCTTCCGTGTACTGGCCCTGGAAGGCCCGCAGCCGCACCGCCAGGTCGGGGCGTTTGGCGGCCTCGTACACGGCGAAGGCCTTCTCCAGGAGTTGGAGGTTCCTGGCCACTTCGGCGTCGGGGGGCTTGGAGTCGGGCTTCATGCGCGGCTGAAGGATTTTGCTGAGGACCTCGAACATCAGGTCGGGATAGTTCGCGAACGACTTATACATCGTGTCGTACATCTTCTCGCCCAGTTCCTGGGACACGGCGCCCTTGGAGCACCACAAGGCCACAAGGCGCCACGGCATGTCGCAGTAAGGGTTGCGCTGGACGGCCCCTTCCAGGATCGCCAGGGCCTTGGCGACGTCCTCTTCCTGGATTATCTGTGCGATGTAGTACGCCACGGCGGCGTCGAGCCAGCCGGGGTAGGACCTGGCGATGGCCACAGCCCTGAGTTCCAGGTCGCGGTCGAGGGCGTCGGAGCACAGCAGCGGATCATACATGAGGCCCGTGTAGTAGCGGTCATAGTCGAAACGGCCCGAGAAGAGGAGGCCCACGGACTCCCGTTCGCGTCCGACCCAGGCCATCCACGCGTGGCCGCCGCGCTCGCCCTCGCCGCGGTCGTAGATGCTCGGCACGCCGAAACTCTTGAGCACCCGCGAGGCGTAATAGGCGCGGTGCATGCAGATGCCGCCCTTGGCCAGGATGGTGGCCAGCGTCCAGGCCGTGTCGTCCTTGGCCGCATTGATGAGGCTGTCGTTGTACGCAATGTCGTAGTAGATCTTGCCGAAGGTGCCAGGCGGGGTATTGCCGTAGCGCTGAAGCGCCCAAGCCCGCTCTTCAAGCGGCAGGTCGTTGTCGGCCACGTAAAGGAGGATCGGCCAGGGCGTGGTCTTCAGCGGCATTTTCATCGCGCGATCGTTCTTGAGGTACCAGCCGAACGAGTCCTCGATGGACGGCACTTCTCTGCCCACGTTGGTGAAGCGGACGTCCCTGCCGCGTACGCCCTTTGCGCCCGCCCGGCCGTAGACCAGCGCCATCGCCAGGGCCAGGTGATGGTAGTTCTTCACATGGTCCCCGTATTTCGCCTTCAACGTCTCGAGCGCCCGGAAGACCTCGGGGTCGAACTTGGGGAAGAGGATAACGACCAGCGGGTCGCGCAGGTCTTTGTTCGCCGAGAGCCAGGTCCAGAACTCTTCGGAGACGCCGGCGGGGGCCTTGAGTTTCTGCCAGGCCATGGCGGCCGCGAACTCCTTGAACTCGCCGATGAGGCCATCGGTCAGTTTGCCCTTGAGGGCGTCGGCCTTCACGCGCGCCAGCAGTTCTTCGGGGGATGATGTTGCCGCCGTCGGCGCCGCGGGCGGCGTTGCCGCGGTTCCCGGGGCGCCGGGGGCGGACGGTGCGGTGCCGACCGGCGTGGCGGCCGGGGCTTTTGCCGCAGGGCGCGAAGGGCCTATGCTCACCGCCCCGAGGGCCGCCGCGCTCGTTGCCGCCCACAGGAGAATCGCGATTGCCGCCCTTGTGCCCACGGCCATGGCTGACCCCTTCGTGCAAGATGAATCCGATCTGGTCAGAGCCTTCTCGTGCCTGGAGGATTATACGATATCGGAGGGCTGTCAACGAGATGATACCGGCGCGCGGCCGTACTGCATCAATTAGGAGTGGGGCACGGCCACCCGCTGCGGAATTGCCGTGCCCCACCGTAACTTCTGATTCAGCGCTTTAATTGGCTTCGGGCGGCATCAGGTCGATCGGGCACGGCTCGACGTGCCAGATTTCCTTCGCGTACTCGCGAATCGTGTAGTCGGAACTGAACCGGCCCATGCTGGCGATGTTCAGGAGGCTCATGCGCGTCCACTTGTCCTGGTCGCGGTAGGTGCGGTCGACCGTTTCCTGGCACGCCAGGTACGAGTGGAAGTCGGCCAGGTTGAAGAAATAGTCGCCGCGGTCGAAGATGGCCTCCCAGATGGGCTTGTAGAGGCCCGGCTGCTCGAGGTTGAAGAAGTTGCCCTGGAAGTAATTCATGATGCGCCGGATTTCGGGATGCTGGTAGTAGTAGTGCTTCGGGTCGTAGCCGCTCGCGCGGAGTGCGTCGAGTTGCTCGACGGTGTTGCCGAAGCAGAAGAAGTTTTCGGCCCCGGCGGCCTCGCGGATTTCGATGTTGGCGCCGTCGAGCGTGCCGATCGTCAGCGCCCCGTTCAGCGAGAGTTTCATGTTGCCCGTGCCGCTGGCCTCGGTGCCGGCGGCGCTGATCTGCTCCGACAGGTCGGCGGCCGGGATGATCCGTTCGGCCAGCGACACGCGGTAATCGGCGAGGAACACGACAGCCATCTTATTCCGCACGTCGGCGTCGTTATTGACGATGAACGCCAGGTCGTTGATGAGTTTGATGATGAGTTTGGCCGTCGCGTAGCCGGGGGCGGCCTTGCCCGCCAGGACGAAGGTGCGCGGCACGAGGTCGAGGTCGGGGTTTTCCTTCAGCCGCGTGTACCGGTGGATGATGTGCATGACGTTCAGCAGTTGGCGCTTGTACTCGTGGATGCGCTTGACCTGCACGTCGAAGAGGGAGTCCGGATTGACATGGATGCAGCCTTCCTCGGCTATGAGTTCCGCCAGGTGTTTCTTGTTCTCGCGTTTGACCACGCGCAGGCGGGCCTTGAACTCTTCGTCGTCCACGAGCGGCGCCAGGCGCGCCAGTTGCCCGAGGTCCTTGATCCACCCGTCGCCGATGCGCTCCGTGATCAGTTGCGCCAGGCCCGGGTTGGCCTTCAGCAGCCACCGCCGGTGCGTAATGCCGTTGGTCTTATTGTTGAACTTTTCGGGCGCCAGGTCGTGGAAATCGCGGAAGAGGCGGCTGGTCACGAGGTCGGAGTGGACCTTTGAGACGCCATTGACGCTGTGGCTGCCGACGACCGACAGGTGGGCCATGCGGACCTTTTTCTCTTCGCCCTCCTCAACGAGCGACATACGGGCCAGCCGCTCAACGTCGTTCGGGAACTTGTTGGCCACGTGCCGCAGGTGGCGCCGGTTGATCTCATAGATGATCTGGAGGTGCCGCGGCAGGAGTTCCTCGAACATCCGGACGGGCCACTTCTCCAGCGCCTCGGGCATCAGCGTGTGGTTCGTGTAGCCGAACGTGCGGGTCGTAATGTCCCAGGCGGGCTCCCAATCCAACTCCTCGCCGTCCACCAAGAGGCGCATCAGTTCCGTGACCGCCATGGCCGGGTGCGTGTCGTTCAGTTGAATCGCCACCTTGTCGGGGAACTGCGAAAAGTCGGGGTGGTTCACCTTGTACCGGCGGACGATGTCCTGGATCGAGCACGAGATGAAGAAGTACTGTTGCCGGAACCGCAGTTCGCGGCCTTCCTCAACGCGGTCGTCCGGGTAGAGCACCTTCGTGATGTTCTCGCTGAGGGTCTTCTGCTCGTAGGCCCGGATGTAGTCGCCTTCGCTGAAGAACCGCAGGTCGAACTCCTCGCTCGCCTTGGCCGTCCACAGGCGCAGGTTGTTGACCGTATTGTTACCGTATCCGGCGACGGGGAAATCGTACGGGATGCCCACGATGGTCTTGTCGGGAATCCACCGGTATATCGTGCGGCCGCCGCGGCTGGGCCCGTGCTCCACGCGCCCGCCGTAGCGGACCCAGAACTGGTACTCCGGCCGCTCGATCTCCCACGGATACCCGTGGCGCAGCCAGTTGTCGGGCTCCTCCACCTGAAACCCGTCGCGAATGGTCTGGCGGAAGATGCCGTAGTCGTAGCGGATGCCGTAGCCGTAGCCCGGCAGTTCGAGCGCGGCCATGGAGTCGAGGAAGCACGCGGCCAGGCGGCCGAGGCCGCCGTTGCCGAGGCCCGCGTCGCGCTCGACCTCGCGCAGACAGCGCCAGTCGACGCCCAGTTCGTCCATCGCCCGGGTGATGACGTCGTCCAGGCGCAGGTTGATGATGTTGTTGCCCATCGCGCGGCCGATGAGGTACTCGACCGAGAGGTAATAGATGCGCTTGACGTCGTGGCTGTAGTACTGCTGGCTGGTGGCGATCCACTTCTCGATCAGCCGGTCGCGGACCGTCAGCGCCAGGGCGTAATAGCGGTCGCGCTCGGTGGCCGAGAAGTGGTCCTTGGCCAGGGTGTACTTCAGGTGGTTCTGGAACGACAGTTTGATGGCCTCGACCGTGCCCAGTTGCGGGTAATTCTGGACGAGGGCCTGACAGGCAGGACGAGACATCATCTCAGGGACAGTCGACATAAAGCGCACCCCTCTCCTTAGAGGCTGGGGTGCGCTTCGTAGGGTATACTAAACATCGGCAGAAACGGCCCAGCGCATTAAGCGATTGTTGAACCCGACCCGCAACCGAAGACGACATGGCGGCTGCGATTTCGACAAGACACTATTCGTCAGCGGCGAGGAATTGTCTAGGGGGGCGTCTTCCATCAACTTGAACAGCCGGGCGACAAGGTTACCCTGCATACCCGGTTAGCCCGGCGCGGCCGGGCGCTTACATTGACGCCGGCGCGCATGTCCGATATACTTTGCGTTGGATGCCGCGCCACTGGCGCGGTCTTCGCTGCGCATCCATTGCGAGAACTCTATGGGTCTGGAAGTCGTAACGGAATACATCGGCAAGGCCGCGGCCGCGGTCTTCGGGTCGCGCAACCAGCGCCTCGTGCGCGCCTATCGCCAGAAGGTGGCGCTCGTCAGCGCCCTGGAACTTGAGATGCAGGCCCTCTCCGACGAACAACTCCTCGATCGGGCACGCCAGATGCGCGGACGCATCGCCCCCGCCGTCGCCCGGCTCGATGAGGGGTTCTCTCGCGAGGATTTCGACGACCCGAAACTCAAGGCCGAGTACCGCGAGCGCCTGGGCGCCATCCTCGACCCCATTCTGCCCGAGGCCTTCGCCGCCGCGCGCGAAGCCGCAAAACGCACCATCTGGCTCGGCTACGAAGAGGCGCCGCCCGACTATCACCCCGAGGTCCAGGACCGCGTCCGCAAGGCCATGCGCGGCCAGGCCAGCCTCATCGACCCCTCGACCGGCCAACCGATCGATCTCTTCGGCCTCTACGGCATGCGCCCGTACGACGTGCAGATCGTCGGCGCGATGGTCCTGAACGACGGCCGCATCGCCGAACTGGCGACCGGCGAGGGCAAGACGCTCGTGGCCTCGCTTGCGGCGTACCTGAACACATTGACGGGCCACCCGGTCCACGTCGTCAGCGTCAACGATTACCTCGTTCGCCGCGACTGCAACTGGAACCGCCCGATCTTCCGGCGCCTGGGCCTGACGGTCGGGGCCATCCAGGCCAACATGGACAGCAGCGACCGCCAGGTCCAGTACGCCTGCGACGTCACGTACGGCACCAACAACGAGTTCGGCTTCGATTACCTGCGCGACAACATGAAGATCTCGCGGGCCGAGCAGGTCCAGGGCGAACTGGCCTATGCGATCGTCGACGAGTGCGACTCGGTCCTCGTGGACGAGGCCCGCACGCCCCTTATCATCTCCGGCCCCGCCTTCGAGTCGACCGACAAGTACGCCCGGGCCGACGCCGTCGCCCGGCAACTGAAGCCCGAACGCGACTTCCTCGTCAAGGAGAAGGAGCACCAGTGCCCCCTGACCGAGGAAGGCACGCGCCGGGCCGAGGAACTCATCGGCGCCGGCAGTTTCTACGTCGCCGGCAACATGGATTGGCCGCACCTCATTGACCAGTCCCTCCGCGCCCACAACCTCTACCGCCGCGACAAGGAGTACGTCGTCAAGGGCGACGAGGTCATCATCGTCGACGAGTTTACCGGCCGCCTCATGCCCGGCCGCCAATGGTCCGACGGCCTCCACCAGGCCGTCGAGGCCAAGGAACGCATCCGCATCAAGGAAGAAACCCAGACCCTCGCCACGATCACCCTTCAGAACTTCTTCCGGATGTACAAGAAACTCTCCGGCATGACCGGCACGGCCATGACCGAGGCCGCCGAGTTCGACAAGATCTACCAACTGGAAGTCGTCGCCATCCCGACGAACCGGCCCCTGTCGCGCATCGAGCACCCCGACGTCGTCTACCGCATCGACAAGGAGAAGTACGAGGCCCTCGTCGAGGAGATCAAGGAATACCACGACCGCGGCCGGCCGGTCCTCGTGGGCACCACCAGCATCGAGAACTCCGAGCGACTCAGCCACATGCTCGAGCGCACCTACGGCATCCCGCACGAGGTCCTCAACGCCAAGTTCCACGAGAAGGAGGCCGAGATCGTTCGCTTGGCGGGAGTCTCCTACCCGACGACCGAGCAGATGCTTAGGAATGACTTGGGTATCCGTGAGAGGTCGCTCCCGCCCGATCATCCCGCCGTCACCCACGCCATCATCGCCCTAGCCCGGTTCCTGAGGAAGAGGGGCGAGTACGACGAGTCAGACGCACTCCGTAAGCGCGTCATTGGTTTGCGCGCAGGCCAAGTGGAGAAGGTTAACTTCACTCGCAAGGGCAACGTCACCATCGCCACCAACATGGCCGGCCGAGGCACGGACATCAAACTCGGCGCCGGCGTCGTGTACCCGAACTGTTTCGGCCCGTGGGACGTCGCGAAGCAGCAGATCCCGTCCGATTTCGGAAACAAGTGCTGCGTCGGATGCCCCGAGTACGACCCGCGCACGAACTGCGCCCACTGCTTCAAACCCAAGGTGGACCCGGCCTTCCCGAAGCGCGGGCGGACCGAGTGTCTCGAGAACCCGCCGTGCGGCCTGCACGTCATCGGGACCGAGCGTCACGAGGCGCGGCGGATTGACAACCAGTTGCGCGGGCGCTCCGGCCGACAGGGCGACCCCGGCTCGAGCCGATTCTTCCTCTCCCTCGAAGACGACCTCATGCGCATCTTCGCGCGCGACTGGGTCTCGGGGGCCCTTCAGAAACTCGGCATGGAAGAAGGGATGGCCCTGGAGCACCGCTGGCTGACGCGCGGCATCGAGAACGCCCAGAAGAAGGTCGAGGAGCGGAACTTCGGCTATCGCAAGCATCTGCTTGAATACGACGAGGTCATGGACCGCC
>Ga0315284_10013808_pt1 | contig 11509 bp, 13 predicted proteins | sample YL17G09_16_MG_FD_203696 | JGI IMG/M metagenome (GOLD analysis project Ga0315284, IMG submission 203696) | Sediment microbial communities from Yellowstone Lake, YNP, Wyoming, USA - YL17G09_16 | ecosystem: Environmental > Aquatic > Freshwater > Lake > Sediment | place: USA: Wyoming | collected... | reverse complement strand
CGCTGAGAAGAAATTCGAGCGCGGCGTGGCTCAGGCAGGCGACGCAAAATGGCAGCAAAAAGCTGCGGGCGTCGGCGCCCAGCGCTACCAGGCTGCGGCCCAGGACGCCGGGTCTGAATACGGGAAAGTGGCGGGCAAGATCATGTCGGCGGCTGGCGCAGCTCAGGCTGCGGTGTCGAACATGCCCAACGAGACGATCGAGCAGCGTATTGCTCGCTCGGCAGCTGCCCAGCGCGCCATCTCCGGCGCCTGGAAAAAGGGGTAGCTCCTGTCGCCCCCTCTGGGGAGGCGTGGATTGAAACAAACACTCATGAGGTGAGTTATGTACAAGCAAACTGAAATGCTGCGCTCGGCGGTTACCGCCACCCTTGGCCAGACCTACACCGTAGATCTGCCCAAGTCCGGCACCCTTTCGGCCATCCAGCTGCACCTGTCGGCTAACTGCACGTCCAATGCAGGCCTGACCCTGCCCAAGTGGCGCCTGATCGACTTCATCACCAAGGTGGAGATCATCGGCAACGGCGCGACCGTGATCAAGAGCCTGGACGGCAAGCAGCTCCAATATCTGTTTTTCAAGCACATGAACAAGGTCCCGCCCCACTTCTGGCGCCAGTACGGCGAAAGCACCCAGATGGAGTATATCCCGATCCTGTTCGGGCGGGATTTCTTCGATGAGACCTTTGGGCTCGATCTCTCGAAGTGGGATAACGTCGAGCTGCGCGTCACCAACGACGGCTCGGCCACCTACTATTCCACCAATATTACCCTCTCGATCATGCTCAACTGGTGCCGGGAGCTGGCGGGCGGCTTCAATGGCTACATCCGCGGCGAGACCTGGCGGGAATGGGCGACCGTGCAAAACGCCTGGACCTACCTGATCATGCCCTCCGAGTTCCCGATCGTTACCCTGGCGCTGCGGGCGCTGCCCCACGTCACGGGCGGGATGTCGGACACCGGCTTCCATAACCTGCTGTACGACATCGAGTTTTCGATGGGCGGCGGGGTCAAAAAGCTCTTTGACGGACGCCTGGCGGACCTGATCATCCAGAATTACCTGGACGAGGACGGCGAGGTCTTTACCTCGGGTGAAACCTACGCCAACGCCGATCTCGGTCAGGATACGGCGGTCGGGCGCATGTTCGGATGGGCTACGGCTATCGGGTCCAAGTCCGGCGCCGCCATGACCACCCATGCTACCATGATCGCAGACGCCACCGACAACACGATCAGCTTCGAGGAACACGACGCGGCGGGCCCCTATGAATGGATCGTGCGCGGCATGGGCTATTGGAACATGGCGACCCTGTGGTTTGCGCATGAGCTCAGCCCGGACAAGCTGCTCGATCCCAAGGTGGTGGGTGACGTGCTCCTGAACCTGCACGTGCGGGATGCGGCTGCTTCGGCGGCGGGCACCAACACCGTGGTTTTGGAGCGTTTGGTCGGTCGGTAACAAAGGGCGCCCAGCCCGCCGGTCACGGGCTGATATTCCGCCCTTATTTATAGCGGGTGGTTTTGGGCTGCTCTCCGTCGGTCCTGGCCACCCGCTTTTCCCTGTGGAGGTGTGTCATGAGCCAATTGTCTGAGCTGCGTTTTCCGCTCATGCGGCGGATTTTTGGGGTGGGGGTTTCTCAGTCCGATGTGTATATGTGGTTCGACCCGGTGCCCACCGGGCGGATGTGGGTGGTCAAGAATATCGCCATTGAGAACGAGACCACCCTGTTTACATCCTTGCGCGTGTTGATCCGCGACCCCGGTTACGATCACTTTCTGATGGAGGACTACTCCCTGCTGCCCGACCGGCTGTACTGGCATAGCGGGGAGATCTGGGTCCCGGAGCAGAGGGTCCTGGGGGTGCTGTTTGTGGGCACCACCACCGCCGACGTGCTGCGGGTGTATATCAACGGCTTCCAGCTGCTTATGCCGGAGGGGTTTGAGCATGGGTAAGCTCGGGGTGCCCCAGCTGTGGACCCGTGGCCAGCAAGCCCATGCGATGACCCAAGAGCTGGGATCGCAATACTGGCGCAAGGTGGTATCGATCCGCCCCGGGTCCTTGTATGCTTACTGGCCGATCTGGGAACCCAGCGGGACCGATGTCCAGGACTATTCCGGGCTGGGTGATCGGGCCACGTCTACCGGGCTGGGGGACCGGGCGGCGGGTCCGGATGGGGTCCATCAGGCGGCGGAGTTCAAGGGATCCCCGTCCCACGTCAACCTGCTTTCAGCTGAATTTGTCAGCCGCTTCAACGGTCTGGAGGGGACATTATTGGTCTGGCTACAGGCAGCAACGGCGGGCCTATGGACCGACGGTTTGGAGCGGATACCGATCTGGATGGCTGCCCCGCTTGTGAACTTTATAGCTATGTCAAAGGGACCCGTCAATAACGAGTTTTCCGTTTGGGTGGCTACTTCGCTGGGGTACAATCACGTCACGAAAGCGGCTTTCGCCCCTGGGACAAGCTGGTTTATGTATGGTATGACCTGGTCTACCAGTGCCAACCAGTTGAAAGCGTTCTATAACGGGGTCCAGGATGGCGCCACCAGTGCGATCTTGGGGGCGTTTGCGGGAGCGCTAAATCTCGCCCTTCTGGGTTCCCAGAGCACGACCGCAACCAAGCCCTGGCTGGGTTACCTGGCCCATGTAGCTTTATGGAACGTGCCCCTTTCCGCCAGTGAGATCAAGTCCTTTAGCGAGGTGTAGCCGTGCCCTTACAATTCGTCGAAACCCCCGATCACCTGGCGATCCCCAAGCGGCTGTCGATTCGGGCCTTTGGAGATACCTTTAACGTGCTGGTGGGGACTACTTCCCTGGCGGCAGGGACCAATATTTTACTGAGCGCGGCGGTGGCGGCGGATAAACTTCACGTGCTGCAAAACATCTGCTATAACTACACCGGCACGGTGGCGGGGGTGTATATTAACGTTTTCATCCTGCATGCCGCGGTGTATTACTACCTGTTCGGCCAACCCCCCCTTTTGACCGGCCAAATGTACGACCGTCAAGGCACCTGGTTGATGAAAGCCGGGGATCAGCTGGGGATGGTGATCTACGGCGCCACCCTGAACGATGACGCGGCTCTGTGGACCAATGGATACACGGTGGACCTGAAATAACATGATTTACGAGACCCGCTTGCTCATCCCCTATAATACCCCCGCCACGGCCATGGCCGAGGCCGAGATCCTGGTCAACGCGGGCACGGTGCAGCTGGTGGAGGTCGAGTTCCCTGCCGGGTGCTGCGGGCTGGTACACGTGGTGATTTACTACCTGGAGCGGCAAGTGTGGCCGTCGAACCCCGACAGCGATTTCCATGGGGACGGGGTGACCCTCAGCTACACCGAGAACGTCCAGCTCGTGGATCCGCCCTTTTCTTTCACGGTCAAGGGTTGGTCCTTCGACGATACCTACCCGCACACGCCCACGGTGCGCATGTGTGTAGTTCCTTTCGGCGGCACCATTCAAGACATGCTCTCTATCCTGACCATCGGCCCCGGCGGGCCGGTCGTAGAAACGGGAGGTTGACCCATGCCCAGAGGCTATCCCGACTATCAAAACCCGGTCAACCAGGTGGCGGGCCGTCTGGTCGATTTCGCGGGCATACAGACCGCCCAGCTGGGTCTGGCTCCCCTGGACGGCCTGGGGCGCCTGGTGTGGCACGATAAGTTTCACGAGGGCCTATCGGCCTGGTATGCTTACCAGGAGGGAACCGGGGTGGCTCCGTCGATCGACACCCTGATCTCCGAGATCCCCCCGTCCTGCTGCAAGCTGGACGTTTCCGCCGGTGGAGGATTGTGTAACTCCATCATTATTCGCTCGATCCTGTTCTCGGATCCGGTCACCTTTGGGGTCGAGTTTTCGGTCCTGTACAATCAAGCGCCTTCCCTGATTACCATGAGTATGACGCGGGTCAAGGGCGGAGTAGGGGAAGGTCTGGCGGTGAGTTACGTTTGCGATACCGGCGTGATCCGTGTCGAGGGTTTGGGACCTCCTGTTACCTATAAGACCCTGCTCCCCACGGTGGACGCTCTGTTATGGATCCCGATCAAGATGGTGGTTAATTTCGACGAGGGGGTCGGGCGTCGGTTGGTGATCCTGATGGATACCTTCCCCCTGGACACGATCAAGCTATCATCGGTCCCGGATGCCACCGCCGAGCGGCTTACATTCAAAATCAAAGCCACGGCCACCGGGATGGGAAGCCTGGCGCAGTATATCGGGCATGTCTACCTTACGGCGGACGAGCCCTAACACAAAGGAGTTTACCATGGGTAGTAAATTTGTCGATCTGTTACGAGAGAGTGTCATCGTACAGGGGATCTTGACCTGCGCGGTGGTGGGGATCTGGCTATTCATGATCGCCACCCTCAAGCCGGTGCCGGATACCCTGACGAACATCGTCGGTCTGGTGTTCGGCTTCTTCTTTGGCGGTAAATACGCCTTGGCGATGAGCCGGAAAAATGGAGGCGAGTAATGGCAGCCGAATATCGCGTGGTCTCCACGCAACCCTATCACTACCAGGATTCCACCATGCGGGTGGTAGACGGCTATCGGGTTTATTTTTACCTGACGGCTTACGACGAGACGCATTATGTGTTGGTGCCCAGTTTATCCCCGGAGGCGGTCAAAAAGGCCATCGCCCAGGTGATCGCTGACCGTAAGTCCATTGCGACAATTTAGCTGGCTGATTTTCTGCCTGCCTGTGTTGGGCGTCACGATCGGGGAGATCGTGGCGTTTTTATCCGACAACTGGGGTAAGTTCGTCGACGTCGTCTCCAACTGGTACTACAGTATCAAGATGGTGGTCGTCACCAAGTACGCCCAGTTGTTGAACGTTGCCTCCTATTGGTATAACCACGTCAAGGACGTCGTCTCCGACTGGTACGAGAGAGTCAAGGACGTCGTCTGGTGGTGGTACAATCACGTCAAGAACGTGGTCTCCGACTGGTACAACCACGTTCGAGATGTCGTCTCCGACTGGTACCAGCGCGTCCAGGACGTGATCAACGACTGGTACGTGAACGTCAAGGACGTGGTCTACAATTGGTACCGCAACATCGACGACGTGGTCAACCGGTGGTACAACCACGTAAAAACGGTGGTCACCGACTGGTACACCAAGATCAGCACGCTGGTCACCGACTGGTACACCAAGATCAGCACGTTGGTTACCGACTGGTACACCAAGATCTCTACCCTGGTTACCGACTGGTACAACCACATCCGCGACCTGGTCACCGGCTGGTACGACCACATTAACACGGTGGTCAACGACTGGTACACCAAGATTTCTACCCTGGTCACCACCTGGTACGACCACATTCGCACCATGGTTTCCGACTGGTATAACTACCTGCTCTGGTACGTGAGCACGGCCTGGGAGACGCTCAACCACTTCGTCAACAACCTGTACGCCTCGTTGGTACGCTACGTCAGCGACTTCGAGGGCGCGCTTGCCTACTTCTTACAAAACTACTACGCCGCCCTGGTCAATATTCTCGAAAACCCGGTAAACTGGATCATCGGGATCATCGAGAGCGTGGCGTGGGCATTCTGCGAGTGGTTCTTGGCCACCCTGATGGGCGGGGTCGATTACACGCCTCCCCCACGACCCCCGACCTGGGGCGGCGGTTATACACCTCCCGGAGGCGGTCCGCCCCCACCGCCCGGGTCCGGTCAAATCGGCTGGCCGTGCGCCACCCACACCCGATCGGGCTACGACTATACCCCACCCACGCACTACGGGATCGACCTGGGCGAGCCAGGCGGGGGCCCGATCTGGGCTTCGGGAGCGGGGACGGTGGTCGCGGTATCCTACTCGGAAACCGGCTACGGCCACCGCATCGACCTCCAGCACAACGACGGGTTCTGGACCCGCTACGGCCACATGAGCACGCTGTACGTGGTGACGGGCCAGGTCGTGGATGCAAGCCAGACGATCGGGCTGGCCGACAACACCGGCAATTCAACCGGCGACCATTTACATTTTGAAGTCAAGCGCGATGGATCGTACGTGAACCCATGGACGGTCTTACCGCCGCCCTGAAAAGGAGCAGCCTATGCCACCCGGACCCCTGAGACGAGCCTTAGAAGATTTTATCGCTACCTCGCCACCCGCCGTTAAAGTAAAATCCTTTTGGGACCAATTCAACAATCGTGCGGACGAGCTGGCGGTGCTGTACAATTCAATCGCCCCGCTCAACAACGTGCGGGAGTGGATCTGGTTTACCTACTTCCTGGGTTTTGGATGCCTTTACCTGATTACCGGTTTTCACCCGGCGTATGACATCCTTTATCAAATGCTGCACCCGCCCACCGTGGCCCAGGTCAAAGAAACGGTCCAGGAAACGATCGAAAAGGTTTTCTCCGACCCTGTGCTTGGGGAGTGGGTAGAGGTGATGGGATCTCTGGTCACCGATCCGGTCATGGATTTGTTCGAGGAGTTCGCCAATCATGAAGAGAAAGATCCACGCGACTTCGCCCGCCGATTTCACGGCCTGATGACGGCCATCACCACCACCGGAACCCTGGCGGACTTCGTCGCCCAGGCCACCAGCCTGGGGCAAATCAAGGCCATCGGCACCATGGTCCAATCGGTCTATTGGAACCTGGGACTTGGATTTTTGGGCTGGCAGACCATGGCCCCTATCCTGAGCGCCGGGCTCCAGCCGGGGCTGACCCGCCACTACAACAAACTTTACCGCCCGATGCGCTTTTCGGCCTCCGAGCTGCGCGACCTGTACGCCCTGGGGGAGATTACCGCCGACCAGCTGCGAGACGGCGCCCGCTCTATGGGTTGGCGGGACGAGGACATCGAGCAGTGGATCCAGCTTGCATTCAGGACCATGTCGGCGGGGGACATCTGGCAAGCCTACCACGAGGGCAAGCGCAACACCACCTGGGTGACCGAACGGCTGCGCGCCCTGGGTTACGATCCGGCGGACATCCCACTGATGATCGAGCTCAACCCGGTGCCCCCCGAAAACGAGATCAAAGAGCTGTCGGCCTCCACCGCCCGCCGCTCCTATCGAGAAGATCTGATCTCGGCGGCCCAGCTGCGCAGCTATTTACAGCTGCTGGACTACTCCGAGGCTGAGATCACTCTGATCACCAGCCTGGAGGATCTCTCCAAAGAGGACGCCGCCAAGCGGCTGACCGTGGGCCAGGTCAAAGAGGCCTGGACCGCCAATGTACTGACCGACAGCGAGGCCAAACATTGGCTGAGAGAGGCTGGCTTCCCCAGCCAACAGATCGAGATTTTGTTATCCACCTGGAAACAGGAAGTGACCCCGGTATTTGTGAAAGTCAACCTGGGCACCGTTCTAGGCGCCTACGTGACCCATATTTACAACCGGGTGCAGACCTACGACAAGCTGGCAACGATCGGCTTTTCCCCCGAGGACGCCACGCTCGAGCTGGACCTGGCCGAGCTGCGCAACCCGGACGCCTTCCAACCCCCGGCGCCGCCGCCGCCCAAATTATTGACGCCCGGTGTGCTGGCCGAGCTGGTCTTTTACGGGCTGATGACCCCCCAACAAATGCACGATCGTTTGGTGGCGCTGGCCTATACGGATCCCGATGCAACCTTGCTGACGGAAGCTGCCCGCATCCGGGCCAGACAAGCGCCCAAGCCCTTACCCCAGGCCACGATCGCCAACGCCTACCGGGCGGGGGTTATCTCACGGGACCAGGCGGGAGGGCTGCTGAGCGCCCTGGGTTATACAGCGGAAAACGCGGCCCTGATCCTGGACACGCTCGAAGCGCGCTACCCGGAGGACTTCGGGGCGGCGCCTGAGGTGCGCATGAAGGTATTACACGAGGCCACCCTGGTGGACCTGACCGTCGCCGGGGTGATCACAACCGCCGAGCTGCGCGCCCGCCTGGCGGCGCTGCTTTACGAGCCCGGAGACATCGAGCTTATTTTGGTAAGGGTCGAGCAGCTCATGGCGCCGCCGGTGCGCATCCTGACCCAAACCACGGTCGAGCGCGGCTACATTGCCCTGGTGCTGACGCGTGAGGCGGCCTATGCCAAGCTGATCGAGATCTTCTTTACCCCCGAGGACGCCAACCAGATCCTGAACACGGTCGAGATCGAGAACCCGGCGGTTTTCAATCCCGCCCTGGTGCAGGTGGTGCGCCTGCCCTCGATTTCAGCTCTGGTTATGGCGGTCCAGAATGGGCTGCTCACGGAAGAGCAATACCTGGCCCGCTGTCAAGAGATCGGCTACCGCCCCGAGGACGCTCAGCTCTACCTGGCCCTGGCCACCAAGAACGAGCGCAAAGCGACCACCCGGCTGACCCCCGCCCAGATCGTGGCGGCGTACAACAAAGGTTTCTACAGCTACGGCGCCGCGCTCGGGCTGCTGGCTCAGCGGGGCTACTCCGACGCCGACGGGATCATCCTGCTGCGGACTTCCAAGGACCTGATCGAGAACACCGACGCCTGGTACGGGATGCTCCAGGGCGATCTGACATTCTCGGACGTGCTGACCCAGCTGGTGAATTTCAACTATGCCGATGAGGACATCCTGAAAGCGTTCTCGTCATTACCGGTGGCCACCCGCTCCAGCCTGGGTGTGGACCTGACGGATCTCGGCGATTTCTTGAAAACGTTCCCCGGTGGGGAGTAAGGAGTTAAGCAATGGCAGACAAACAAACCCCCTTGTATTTTGACCGCATGGTGCAACTATTATTGCAAGCTAAAAAAGCTCTGGCTGCACCGGTCGAGGTGCCACAGGCAATAGCGGACCTGGGTAGACAAGGTCCCCGTCCGGTGGAAGTCCCGCCCCCTGGGTCACCGACGCCAGCTCGGCCCCTGAAAACGGTCGTGACGAGACCCAATCGGGCGACCCCGACGAGCCCGGGTACAAAGGCCAGCGCTTAGGCAGGATCGCCCCCCGTTTCTTGGTCACCTGCACCCACTCGGAAGGATTGCGCCCTTGGCTGATCGCCTCTCTCACCCCAAGCGCCCGCATGTATCGGGCCATACCCGTGGTAAAGTAATCCGCGGCGACCAGAACCGGAACCCCCTTGACGTGGTAATGTGGGGCGGATCCCGGTTCGCTGAGGGCGTATTCTTTGGGGGAAAGAAGATCGGCGCAGACCCCTCCCGCCTCCAGGCGCCACGCTCCAAGCCCCTCCGCCGTCGGTAGCACGCCGCGCGTGATCACACTGTCCGTGTCGCAGTAAGCCAGCTTTTCCGACTGGTACTCCAGCACGGCCAGCAAGTGCAAGCGGGCCGCGGCTGCAATCTGAGCGGCAAACAGGATATTGACGTACTCGGGTTGACGTAAATTCTCCAGCGGGGTGTAAGCATACAACCCGTAGGGAGATACAATGGTAATTGCATTGTCGGATAATTCCGCATTATCTTTTGTGTCCAGGTTTACCAGCGTGTAAAGGCCGCCCCCCGGCGAAAGACCCCAGCGACCGTAAAGCGAGTTTAGGATCAGCTTGACCAGGGCCGCCTTGGGATCGCCCCCCTGCTGGTAGAGCTGGCGCCTGGCGAACAGCGTTTCGACGAAGTCCTCGAAGGGGTTGAACAGGACCTTAGAGCCCAGCACCCACTCGACCGATAAGAGCTTGCAGCCTCGCTCCAACGCATGACGAAGCTCCACCAAGGGCCAGGCGCCCGCTATCTTCCCCGTCGGGAAGAACAACCGCCGCGCGAAGCGGTGGGGTAAAGGGGGGACAAAACATTCCGGCACCTCGACCACCGCCTGGCAGACCCCCTCCCACGCCAGCCAGGATCCGCCCCGGGTAGGGGATGTCTCCAGCTGGAGATAATGCGGGTGAGGGTATTTTGTCTTTGATTGCACGTAGGGGTATAAACTGGTCGTATCATAAGCATTGACCTCCGGCACTTGACCAAAAGCGAAATTCTCGCAGCGGCCCCCGTAATAAGCGGGCCAGGCGAGTTGATTGGTGGACGGCTCCACCACCGGCCACGGCCACTTCATGTAAGTGCGCCTGAAAACATCCATGGCGGTTCCGGCGATCGTGGGCTTGAGCTGGCCCCCCACGGAAAGGGCGATCTCTTGCAGGGCCATGATCGCCAGGTAAAGGATCTCGGCGTCCCGCATACAATAGCGCCGGATCTGGTCCTGTTCGCCCTGGGTATAAAAAGCCCACGGGCGCCCCCTGGATAACTGGCGGAGCAGCTCGCCCGGCAAGACCATCTTGGGAACGCCAACCATCGAGCCCAGGGCTTCGATCGCCAGGCGTGGGAAAAGGTTCATGCTGTCGTACAGCCGGAATTTCCGCCCGGCTACTTTGTACGTGGACCATAACAGGCCATGGCGGGTAAACAAGAGCTCGCCCTTGGGGAAGGACGGGCCCTCCAGCAAGGGCAGATCGTACTGCAAGCCGTGCGCAAAAACCCATGCGCGACGGTGGCTATACTGCAAAAGTTCTTGTAAAAGGTTGTCGTTACAGGTGAAAAACTCTCCCCCCCGTTCGGAGAAGATCGCCCCGCACACAAACCCGCCCGGCCCGCCGCCGCCCTCGATGTCGAAGGTCACGATCGGGCGAACGTGCGCCTTACCGTTCAAAGGCTTGAACCAGCGTTGTCTGGGGGTTACGGTCCGATCTTCTTGGTCGCTATCTTCATCACCGAGTAATCCTTGCGTACTTCCAACCCTTCCAGCGGGGGCGAGCCGATGTCTACCCGCTTGCGACCGGGGACGGCCTCGTCGGCAGCTTCCCCGATCATCTTCTGCTCCGTCTCCGGGTCCCACTTCTGATTTTCACCGAAGGATTTATAGACCACGTGCACGTTCCCGTCCGGGTCGATGATCACCAGGCGCAGCTGGAGGGTGGTTCCGGGAGCTGGCTGGAAATCCTGGGGCGGGGTGGTCAAGGGCGTATAGCTGGCGGTCTTGTACTTGAACTCGAATTCGTAACCCGCCGCGGGCAGCCCCAACGAGCCCACCCCGACCGCGTTCCCGAAGCTGTCCACCAGCTGGCCCTGCTCGGCGTTGTAGCGCAGGCGCTTGACGGCTTCGTCACGCTTGATGAAGATATTCCCCATTTCCGGGTCTTGGAATAGATATTTGCCCGTTTTGGGGTTGTAGACTACCCGCACCTGGCCGGGCTCTTCGGGTTCTCCGTCCGAGGGAAACATGGGCGCCTCTAGGGCAGCTTGACCGGCTGGCCAACATGGAGACGGGAGGCCATTTCATAGGTGCGCAGGCTGATGCGCTGGGGCGGGTGACGATCGGGAAGCTCCAGCCCGTAGGGGGTAAACTGCTTATAATAGCTCTGCCCCATGTGACCGTAACGGGAAACCTTGAGCTGCTCGGTGACGACGAAATCCCACGTAATTAACCCCGCTGGGTAAAGTTTTGCGTCTGACATAGGAAAACCTCCTGGGTGAAAGTGAGAGGGCGCTACTTTGATTGTAGCACCCTCCCTTGGATTGTCAATAAGGCGCTCTTGTTTACTCCAGGTCGTAGTAATGGCCCTTCTGGCCCCCTTCCTTGTGGACCACCTTGGCGATCACGGGCAGCTGCTCGG
>Ga0315284_10013807_pt1 | contig 11509 bp, 27 predicted proteins | sample YL17G09_16_MG_FD_203696 | JGI IMG/M metagenome (GOLD analysis project Ga0315284, IMG submission 203696) | Sediment microbial communities from Yellowstone Lake, YNP, Wyoming, USA - YL17G09_16 | ecosystem: Environmental > Aquatic > Freshwater > Lake > Sediment | place: USA: Wyoming | collected... | reverse complement strand
CTGGCTACAACAGAAGAATTTTCCCAGGCTTCAACAGAAGAATTTTCCCAGGCTTCAACAGAAGAATTTTCCCTGGCTACAACAGAAGAATTTCCCCTGGCTACAACAGAAGAATTTCCCCTGGCTACAACAGAAGAATTTTCCCAGGCTTCAACAGAAGAATTTTCCCAGGCTTCAACAGAAGAATTTTCCCTGGCTACCTTTACATAAACAGTACATTTAGTATTCTTGATATAAATATATGTAAACTCAGGAAAAGATGCTGGTAGTGCATCCAATTCTTTTTGAGTCGAAATTGTAATTTCTTTCATTTTATTGATCTCATACTTGACAGAGTAACTTTACAGAGATGGCCTTACCATCTTTGGATGCGCGGGCTATCAATCTCATTATGAATATCTTTCGCCGCATCATTAAGCGGCTTAAGCTCTTGCCTAGTAAAAGGTCCAATCTCATGTCCACCATCCTCACCAAAAATAATGGTGCAATTTTTGCAACATCGTTTGGCTTTTGTAATTTTTAGCCCAAGATGTCCAGAATAATCCAGACCACTTCCTTCTGGATCAATTTTAATTACTTTGAATTCTGCTTCCATTTTTATTCCTTCCTTCAAACTTTTTTAGTTTCGCCATCTTGCCCCAAGACAAGCATCGTTTCAGTTTCAGTTTTCATATCTTGAACGCCAATATGGGTTTCCCCATCTGATGTTCGGAATATATCAACACGCCAATCTCCAATTGATACTCGGACCATATCACCATCAGGAAAGAAATTTATGATTTTGATTTTAGCGTCAGACTTTTTAGATTTATTTTTCATATTCAATTGCTAATACTTGCCGGCGTGTCCATATAACACATAGCAACAATAGAGGTTAGAGTGCTTCTAACACCTTCCCAAATAACAAGGAGAGGCATTCCAACAATTATTTCTGAACACTTTTCAAATGTTTTCCATTCTCCATCCACACCTTGACGTGGAGTTGGATTATCAATTCCTTCCATACGACGAATCTTTTTTACTTCAAGATCAAGTTCGTATGTACTTCCAGATATAGTTTGGAAAATCATTTCATGATCCATTTAAGAAAACGAATCCACCACAATTGTTTTGTGGATACCTTCGCCATTTATAAACTTACCTTGATAACCGTCTGCTTAACAGTCCAGAAAGGCGGAAGCGTTCGTGCCTTCAATCGTAACCAATTCACGATAACCGTCTGCTTAACAGTCCAGAAAGGCGGAAGCGTTCGTGCCTTCATGTTATTAGCCATTCGCTTGCAAGCGTCAAGGGGCACACCATGAACATTACGATTTGCAGCGATTTCAGGATTGCATTCAATCGTAACCAATTCACATTCCAATCCATAAGCATTCGCCAAAGCAACATATGGCGCAATCTCAAGAACAGAAGTATTGGTATTATCAACAACCAAATAATCAAAATCATCAAGCTCGCCACTAACAATTAGGTTAGTGAATTGCTTAAGACAAGAACCATGAGCCTCACTCAGCTTGCGAAAATCAAAGTTATACTCTCCCTTATTATTAAGGAAAAAATGATCCGCGCTAACAACAATCTGACGAGAAAGCGTCTTGGTAAAAGTAGACTTGCCAGCACCAGGAATTCCACTGAGAATAATAACCTTCATTTATTGCCTTTAATTGATCCTAAATTGTTTTAGGTAGTTTTATTGATGGAAAGATTTATTCAATGAATACATTGCGATCAATATTGTTAAGATATTGACAAATATATCGAAACATACTTTTGTCAAAAAGATGGGATTGACAGATAAGAGAATCATAAACATAGATTCCAATCCTATCATCATCAATAATATCCATCCTAACTCCACATCGTTCGAATCCAAAATCAGTTGGATCTCTCTCAAGATCAACGCACTCGTAAAGATATCCAAAAAGTGATTTCAACTCATTAAACAATGGCTCATTAACCCTGAACCAAAGTCTGCCAATTATACAATCAATATACCCTGGCATACATTGAGGTATAGTATACCCCAGTTTGCAACTATATTCTGCAAACTTACCATCTGAATCATGTTCATCTACTACAACCTTGATTTTAACTTCATGATCAGGACCAGGCTTCCGAACAAGAGAAAACGAAATCAAGTCTTTATCTTTGAGCATAAAGTAACCTTATGGATTGTAGAGATGGCCGTTATATACTATTGGCTGCTGGAATCTCTATATGGTCCTTGAGACGCATCTGGTTTATCAAATTCGATTTCAGCTTCTGCCCATATGTCAGCAGAATTTGGTTTATCAACTTTAACTTTTGACCATATTTGAATAATAGTATTCTCATTTCCAAGTCTTCGGCTAATAAGATATTCCTTAACAGCCTCAATCAACTCATCATAATGAACAGTTATTTTCATGGACATATATTATATGTTTTTATAATGCGAGAGCAATCAATTTCAGCGATTTCCATCCCTGATAACAACATAAAACAACGCAGGTTAAATTGTCCTAAATTAAGGAATCCTTTATGGACTTTCTGAAACAGACTGCTCTCGCATTATAACTAATTACTTATATTTGTTAAGTGCTTATTATTTATAAGCTCGCAACCAATACACTATCAACTTTCTCTAAAGGGAGTCGAACCCACTGAGCCATCACCAATAGTGTATTGGTCACTTTCAATGTGAATTAATTACTTTCACATTAACATTTTTAATTATTAAGATAATTAGTAGTCATCGTCATAAGAATCATAACGAGTTTCCATATACTCCATGTACTTTTCGTCCTCATTCCAATGCTCATAAGGTCGCGCCATTCTCGCCCCAAGAGAAGATAGCAAACCTTCAATTACTTCCAATTTAACATAAGGCTCACGATCCACCTTTGCCTGAACAGCAAAGTATTCCTCGCGGAACTTATACATCAATTCCTTCTTCTCGGAATCTGTAAACTCTTTCTTATTCTTTTCTTCAAGCTGAGAAATCTTATCATAAGCATGATCATCTGCCATTTCGCCATGATAATCGGCTTCATCGCCTCGATCATCACGAGAACGAAAGGATCGCTGCTCAATCAAAGTATGAAGCTCATTCCATTCAATTGAGAGCTTCTTGATCATTCCTAGCTTAACTTCATTGACTGCCTGCTCTTCTTCTGACTTAGCCGATTTATTATCGGCATCATTATCATCTGAATCGTCATCAGTAAGTAGATTGTCATCTTCAATAACAAAGTCACGCATTTATTGTCTCCTCAATAACAAGGAATAGTCTTTCAGAGATGGCCGTTTGTCACTCAGAAAACAATGAAGGATTTTCTCGAACAATCAAACAATAATCTACTCTTGCATAAAAATTTAGCATTTATTTCAGACCCATCATTATCTCTTGTAGTACCAACTTCTTTTTGGAAAAGTTCTTCCACCGAATTTGCAAGCGTATTATTAATATCTTCAGTCTTATTATTTGTTTCTTTAATCTGGTCATTCAATGCCTTGATTTCTTTACCAGATTCAACCAGCCATTTCTTAGCTAGATAACACCAAATATCTCTTGCTTCTTTGGCAGATTTACTTTCTTCCTTTGAAATGAATACTTCTTTGCTAGCTTGCTTTAGCTTTTCACGAAGATTATAAAACTCCGCTGCAATCTGTTCTGGCGAGGATGCATTAACCCATGCCTCAAACCATACAAGATCATGTTCATTCATATTCTATATTCTTCTTATTATTTATTGAAAGAAGCCGCGATTTTTATTATAGTTTTTCCAAAACTCTTTAATATACTGTGATGCAATATCACCAGTATAATGCTCACAAGATGAACTACCACAAGTTAGTCCTCCCTTGTTCTTTGTGAGCATACCACAACCACAGCTTTTACACCATGTTCCATATACATCTGAATAATATGGCTTGTCCATTTATTATGGAATTAAGGAATAAATTTAACTTTGATTCCGAGTTTGGCAAACTGCTTTGTTAGCTGAGTCTCTCTCTGTTTATCAGAGAGAAGCTCGCTATCATTAGTTCGCATAAGATTTTCGCAGGCAAAAACATCAACGCTATTAAGATAGCGTGGATTAATCGTTGTATCCCGCACCAATTTTGTTTCCCAAAGTTTATATGTATTATTTACCAAATAAGATGGGCTTGAAGCGTCTTTAATGTCTTGCTTTCGCAATCCACAGGAGAGTGCATAAAAACCCAAACAACAAAGCTTTCCATTGTCAGTATTATATAGTACTGAATTCAAACCAGTATTGCCTCGTCCCCAATCACTTCGCTTGACTGTAAAAGACTTGACATCCTTATATACCTTTTTCTTGGACATATATTATTTTCCTTTATTCACACAACTATATTGCGGAGATGGCCGTTTTATTGTGCATAATCTTTCGAATATAACCTTCTGTTACATTCTCAGAATGACCCTTCTTACCTAGACTGCTCACAAAACGAAAAACACAATATCCAGTTACTTCATTATATGCTTCTAGTATATGAAGACAATCACTATTTGGATATTGATCATATCCATATGTCCCACCCAAGATTAGCTTCTCATTATCAGGAATCATTTGCGCGCTCGGCAGAACTCGAATCTGCAACTTTTTGCTTAGAAGGCAAGTACTCTTCCAATTGAGTTACGAGCACATATAGCTGCAAACTATTATTTATTGATGAAAACTATTTTTCAGTTTAGCTTTTCCGGCTTGAACATGACGTTTACTATTAGGTCCAATCTTTCCATCTGGATGGAGAACAAAAAGATCAGGTCTATTATACTGCCACTCATAAAAATTATAAGTCATATCACTAAGCTCAGCAACATGGTCATGATCTTTATCACCATCATCCATATGGATAAGATCATCCTCATCAACAAAATGATCACACCATTTACATTTAGTATACATAATATATGTATCATCAATCATTGTATATACACCCACGTAAATCTACAGGCGTTCCATTTGCATCAATCGGATGACTCACTTCTGTCATCTTACAATTATCTTCCTTACACTTATCTTCCTCTTTTGAAGCCTTAACTTCAACAGGAGGCGCGAAATCACTACACGTAAATCCATTCATTTTATTCATTCCTTGAATTACAAAGGGTATAGTATATACAACTGGACCATATCCAGTTTCCATCAAATACAATTTAATAAGAACCTTATCATTCTTACCCTGAACATACTCCATTACTCTTGCCATTCCACAATCTGTGATTTTAACTATCTCTCCTACCATTGGTAGCTCTTTAAAAGCTACCATTATTCCATTGGCAATTTGAGTTAGCTCAATCATATTGATCTCATTCAAGTTTCAGAGATGGCCGTTATCGCTTTTGTGCTCTGGATCTTTCAAACCAATATTCATCTGGAAATAGACTGTTATTTTTATTGGTTAGCTTATTAAGCCTAACTACTTCCTTAGTCGCTACTTCTTCTGACCATACAACTACTTTGATTGTATCAATATTATCTATTGTATTTGTTTGCCAGATGATATAACACGGCTCGTATCCCTTGCTCATTATTATGTCCCTGTTGGATTTATTACACTCTTACTAGAATCTAAGGATTACAGCATTACTGTAACTTATAGCCTCTAAGGTGTGTTTACCGCTTGTCTTGCAGAGATGGCCGCAAAAGGTCGAGCAAAACAAAGGCATGAGTATTGCTAACTTGCAACCATCATGCCGCATACAAAAAAAACTACGATGAAAACTATATACCATCCAGCGGCGCGCTAGATCTGGTGTTCATCCTCTGGATTCGGAGGAAGTGCCATATTCCAATCAGGATGAGGAAGTTCAATCTTCTGAAATCCCCCAGTAACTCTACCATATGTCAATACCATAAAGTGTGCCCGCCTATAATCGCTTTCCGATTCAAGCCAAATCGCAACAATCGTTAGCGTTACCCCATGACAGTTTACCAAATTTGAACCAATAAAATTCGAACTTACTACAAGATTATGATTCATATATTATCTTAGTTTTAGAGTAGAACTCTGGTCGCTGTAGCGGTAAAAATATCCTCATCATATTCAGAATACCTAAGATCCTTGGTATTCGATGAATGATGAAATGTAACGCCCCAAAGACTGGGAGTATCACCTAGCTTAGTCGTAAACTTCCTATCCAGGAATTCAGAAATAGCTAGAGACATTTCTTCTTCACTAAGCGTTACATGTTCAGTTTTAGTAAGTTTCACTTATTACCTCTATATACATCAAGTAGTATGTTATTCATCACCATGAAGTGACTCATCATAATCCTGAATCATCTTCATTTGCTCTTCATACATAGATCGATTCTGTTCCTCAATCTCTTGCATAAAGATATCATATTCATTATTATCCATTTCGGATTCCATAATGAATAATCCTTTTTAAATTGATTAATGATTTTTACTTTGTTAGCAATCTTCCATTTCAAAATGGAAGGAATCTTCGCCATGAATAAACTCAGCCATATCACTATGATATAGCTCTAGCTTTCGCTCAGATTCTCGAATCGAATTTCCCTCGGAAATCATATCCCGAGCATCATCACACTCTTCACAATCACAAGTATTAATATCATGCATTTGCATTTCTCCTTGTATTGGTTATCCTTACACTTAGACGTATACGTTTACAAAGATGGCCGTTATACACACTCTCTGTATGTATATTGATTATACTTGATAATAAAGTGATTATATATAGTTATAGAAAGTGATTATATATAGTTATAGAAAGTGATTATATATAGTTATAGAAAGTGATTATATAGTTAGTAATCAAGTTTGGCTGGCAATACTATCCGCACCATTACCATAACACCAATCACTACAAACATCATAATCTCATTTGCATTCATTTGTATACCTGCCCATATATGTTTATTAGTGTATCACAAAGTATCACACAAACAAATCATACTTTAATGTCATGCCTATCGAGGTGTTAGTCCTTATAACTTGGATAAGGCAATCAACAGGATTAAAGCCCTGTTTGGCATCTAACTAGCAGACGATAACCCCGTGACTTTTTGTATGATACTTTCTAATACACTTTTATCTATTTACTTAGGATTTATATTCGTTTGAATATCAACTAGTATTTAGGTGCATCCCCACGAAGGACTCGAACCTTCCTACAAGACAATAATAACCGTTCTATTAACAATAATTTCTGTTAATATATAAATTGATTCCTAGTTATCAATCTATATACGTCGCGCAACTTAGAACTTTATCTTGACTCTCACCATAAGGTGAGACATATGTACTTTACTTGCTAAAAATTAAAGAGCAGCATCAACCAATATACATTGACCGATTCCGTATATCTACGGCGGAATATATACCAGCCCTTATGGGCGTTATATTGAATCTGCTCCCGTGCCATGCAAGGGAATCGAACCCTCTAAACTTCGCAAGAGAATAATCAAATATTCTCATAGCCCATTCATGGCATATACAACTACTTACCTATTTATTAGAAACTATTATTATTTACTATATACCACAAAGGGCAGTTTATCCACAGTACCCCAGGTGTCGTGACTTGGCGCCACATTTAGAACTTATATCAATCATCCAGTTTTTACCTTACAGAACTGGGAAACTGTACCAACACATTATATCGTAGTTGGCAACGATATTACTATCCCTCTAACTTCTCGTCAGCAGGAACATCTGCCCAACGAGAAACTCCACCATTCTGTCCCTTCTTCATTCGCAAAAGCGATCCATCACGCTCCTTCGAACTATTCGCCTGCATAAATCCCTTCACCTTATCCGCCAAGAGCGTATATGTCTCCGGCGTAAACGAAAGATGAGTCATCGCCAGCGCAACAACCGTAGGCGTCGTCAACACCTTTCCAGGTGCCGAATCGAATACCAGATGAACAGCAGCCGCAAGAGTCTCGCCCTCCGTCTCTGTCTCCACAATATGAGCATCCAGCGCAGCACTAAATGCCGCAATAGAAGCCTCACGATCAATCGTCCCAAGTACACGTACAACATTCTCCATATTATTATCCTCTTTCTTTATTGTTGGTTTATTGTTTAGTTGCTGCTTGTTCGTTACACTTATTCACGTTAGATTACAGAGATGGCCGTTACTCTAACCAATCTCTTGCTTCCATTCATTCTCTCGCTTGCCACGCAGAATCAAGTAGCTATTCATTTGCTTTGCCCATACAGAAGCAAGAAGAAATATACTACTACTCCCTAATCAGAGATCCCTCATTAGTTTGTAGAGAAAAACCTCGATTATTATCTCTAATATCTGAACACCCAAATCACTTTATTTGCTCAAATATTAAAACTAATATCACAAACAACAAGATGTCTCTATACCTATTTATATCTTTGTTTGCTATCCGATCCTTGTCCAGATAGCTATTCCTTCCAAAACAATCATATAGATTGAATATGAAAGACTAAATAACTATAATCAACTGGACAGTAAAACTGGATCATCATATCCGCCCGACTTATATTTCGCAATGATTGCGTCAAGCTCTTGACGATAATGTTCCCGATATGATGCAATATTCTTTTCAGATTCCTGAAAATAAGCTACCCTCTCTTCTTCACTAAGACTTGCGAGATATTGATCTCGATCATCTTCCCAATCCCATTCCTCTGGAATAAGACCATTCTCTTTGGCATACTTTACCACTTCATCCGTACAGTGATTGCAAATCCCATCTTCCTCAAGATCCTTCATCCCTCCAGAAAGATCAGTATACCACTCCCAATTCCATACATACCCATTCTCATCGGCTTCGCGAGAAAAGTAACATGCCGATCCCTCTCGGAGATAGCGTACACGAACAACATATAGACCATTCATGATCATATATGCTTTCACATATGCATAACATCCTTCCTCACCTTCCCACTTGTTGATCCCAAGCAAAGGCAACGATTCATGATCGCTACGAAGCGCAATGTTATTGGTCATTGTCATTATCTCCTTGCAATCAAACCACTTGACTAACAGAGATGGCCGTTTTACTATCTGATTCAAAACTATAGAATCAAGTAGTTTTTAGTTCTCGAAAATAACAGTAATACCAGCTTCCGCGAAAAGCTCGATTAGCGATTGCTCACGGAGCGTTTCCGTCATAACGACCAACTCATCATTATAATAATGATTATAACCACAAACAGCATCATTAGTCGTCATCAATCGAATGGCAAACTCACTATCTCTACCACTTGATGTAATAAAGTTTTGATCTATGAAACTTGAAACTTTGTCGATGCTTGCAAAGGATTGGAGACTTCGCAGATCATCATCTGCGATTCCACATGCCTGTCCATAAAAGCCCAAACAACATCGCTTATCGTCTCTCTGACGGAGAAGATAACTATCATCTTTTCCTTCGCCTCGCAACCATGTTCGCCTATCTACTCAAAACTCTTTGATCATTATCTTTATAGCCTTATATAGAGGGATTTTATATGTTAGTAATCATATCCAGAATCATAGTAACTTTGACCACCATGATCATCTGGCTCGATTTGCTCCTCTACTACATCTTCGTATCGACCACATTCTCCCAATACTTCAGGACGATATGTCTTCTTTACAGCCTCAATGCAATCATCACATACTCGACTCAATGGAATCCCCTTGGCATCATTCAACCACCAAGAGTTCATCTTGGTATGCGTTTGCTTATGTTCGTGTAGGTCCATACATTCACCTATACCTTAGCAGAGATGGCCGTTATGCTTTTCTATCTAGCGATAGATGGATATATCCATGAAGATATCCCGCTAGACTAATAGCAGCATAATCCATTGGCTTATCCAATGATTCGCCTTTTAGCTGAGCAGTCAATGCCTCAACTAGCCTAACAGCTTCCCCACGATCAAGGAAAACAAAGATCGTTTTTAGTGGAGCATGGCGCTCAGAGTTTGCCATCAGTTAATAATCGTATCCTGAATACTCATAATCATCATTCTGATCAAAGTTACATCTACTTTATGACTAAATGGCATTTTTATTATATGACCTATAGATTAGGTGGAATAAGGCGCAACTTTTTGCCATCCATTTTTCCATCATTTTCCCTAATAAACTGCTTGCATTTTGATTTGACAGGATCCGAATATACTTCTTTATTTCCAGCTTTTACTCGCCAGTTATAAATAGCATTTCGCCCTCTCCCACCCATCTTATCACTTGGCATTTATTACCTATACTATTGGTATATAAGTGATATGTTATAGTTTGTCCCTACCAAACCAAACATCCATAACATCCATAATCTCATCCCAATCTCCAGGGACAAGATATGTCTTCCCATCTGTCGTATCTGTAATATGGCTAATGAACTGTTGAAGTTCACTTCCACCCATATTACCAGCATCTAGTTGCATTCGCGTATATACCTGCGGATATGGAATCTCATTGGATTCCCCGTCAGGAGTATCATAATGAAGTCCCCATGACTCCAAAAACGCCTTGATATTGGTAAAAGAAAGATTGCTCATTTATTGGTTATCCTTGCAATAAAGGCGAGGCAACTACAGAGATGGCCGTTTTACTTCTTGCCCGTATAAAGGATCAACTGTCCTTCATTATCCGTTTGAACGTCCCAACCCATAAGGGTTGCAAAACGCCTGATCTCACTCCTAGTTTCTGGAATCAAAGGCGTTGAAAGAAACGACTTGCCATTCTTTCCAACACAAGGATTTTCATCATCCCCGGAATCTGTATTCCTTCCCACTAGGTTGCAATCCTCAGCACTTGCATAGGTCGGATCACGCAAAGAATCATTGAATGAAACATAAAGATTTTTCATTGTCATTATCCTTTTTATTTGTTTACCTTCGATCAAGCAAAACAGGTTTTCAGAGATGGCCGTTATACGGTTTGTTTTGTAACCACTTGATATTATCAGGCTTTTCTAGGGATTGGCTTTTATTGCTTTATACGCTCGTATATAAACGATAACCACAATCAAGATTTATTAGTGACAACCACAATCAGGATCGTCACACGCACCTAGATAATCATCTATCTCAGTCCTTACTGGATTGCTATCCAATAGCTGTAGCAGTAGCAGTTCACGAGCTTGCCAAGCTTGCCACTTGATTCGATACATGGTAAGCGTATTTTTATTTGCACTTGACCATCCATCCTCTTCCAATGGATCATCTTCCCATTTGCAGATTTTGCAGATTTCTCCCAATGGTCCACTTCCATCAGGCACAATCAATGTCGCTTCTCGACAGCACTTGCAATGGTATGTATTCATTTATTTGCCTAATATACTTTTCTGCGCCTCTCTCTACACCTATACACTCCTATATGCAGAGATGGCCGTTATACTATACTGCTGATAGTTCTACGTAACACATCACGTAACACATCTTCATCTTTAGCTTATTGAAGTCTTCCAAAGGAAAAACTACATTCCTTCCGATCCCACCAGGGAACTTGATATAGGTATGAAAAGTTCGAAAAACAGAATCGAATCTTTCACTTT
>Ga0315284_10013806_pt1 | contig 11509 bp, 20 predicted proteins | sample YL17G09_16_MG_FD_203696 | JGI IMG/M metagenome (GOLD analysis project Ga0315284, IMG submission 203696) | Sediment microbial communities from Yellowstone Lake, YNP, Wyoming, USA - YL17G09_16 | ecosystem: Environmental > Aquatic > Freshwater > Lake > Sediment | place: USA: Wyoming | collected... | reverse complement strand
GAAGCTTATTTATTAATGTTAGCGGGGGAGGATTGATATGAAAGTGAAAATTACAGGAGCAAAATTGAAAACATATTGGTATTATGGGATGATTGGGGATACACACACAGTAGAAAAATCCTCGACCTTCTTTCCAGAATCGTATAAGGTTGTTGGAACTGAAAACTATATACATAGGGATGACTGTCAAGTTGTTCAAGAAGCTACAAAGCCTCCTCTTGGACTTCGACCAGAATTCATCTTATTAGAACATCGTCAGAAGGAAATACAAGAAGCTGTGACACGTTACATGGAAGCTGGTAAGAAGATTCCTTCAGCTTGGGTAGCAGAATACTTTCGCAACAATTCTAGATTATTGGAGGTTAAATAATGACAACTAACGGACATTACCCACCTAGTGCTGCACCTCCAGATTATTTGAAAGTAAAGAAGTTGTCAAAGATTGGTGATACTAGTTTAGGTCAGCTTGATGTAGAGAAGTTTAGTATAGGTAGCATCACTTTTGGTATGCCATACTTAGGGAACTCTATAGCTTTACCAGAAGTTAGTAGTGCAACTATCATACCACAATGCAAGCCTTCAAAACCAACAGCAGAACAAATGTTGAAGAAGGCTTTGGAGTTTGCTTATAAGGGTATGGAAGAGACTGAGTGTAGCAACCTTGACCCTTTCTCAGAAGGAATGTATGTTGCATATGAGATTACGGCAGCTCACTTGGAAATGTTAATTAAGGAGGCTAAACAAAATGGTTAAATATGTGAAGTGTATTAGTGACTCAGGAATCCCATTTACAGAAGGTAATTGTTATGCTACTGTGAACACAGACAAATCAAGTTACTTATTAACAGATGACTATGGCACACTACAATGGTGGAATAAAACTAGATTTGCAGAGCCATATGACCTACCAGAAGCCATTACATTCGCTTCACAACAAGAGTTTGAAGACGCTGTAATGAAAGTTGTGTTGGAGCGTTTAGCAGTACAAACGCTCACATTTGATAAGTTTGGAAGGAAGCTGACAGAGCAATACAGTAATTCCACAGTTTATGATATTTTGGAGGGCAATGATGAAACTAACTAAAGTTGATATTGCAGAAGGCTTGGGAATGACTTATCATGGCATTTGTGATTTTGGAAGTTTTGAGTACCACTACTTTTCATTCTTAGGTAAAGAGATTAAAGTAAGTCACAGATGCACTGAGAAACAAGCTTGGGAAGAAGCTGCTGAGAAGTTGTTAGAGCCTTTGGTAGATTATTTGCTTGGGAATTTGGATGATGAATAGGGAGGTGTGATGGGTATTTTGAATGGGTACTGCTATGATATTGAGGCAGATGAATTATATTTAAAATCTACAAAGATTTGGTACATGAAGTTCAAGTCATTGGATGGTACTCGTTCAATGTCTGTGTTTCCTTTTAGAGAAACAAAAGGAGAAGTTGTACGAAAAATTCAAGAATGGAATGATGAGTTTGAAGATGGGTGTTTCGTTGTGGGACAAAATATTCTTGGTTATGATAATTGGATGGTGTGGAAATTCTTCGATCTTGAATTTAAAGTTGGAAAGGATTTCTTTTGTGGAAAGCCAGTTCAATTTGTGGACACTCTGTACCTAAGTATGTTTATCGAGCCAGACCTCCCTTCTCACTCTTTAGCGTACTTGTCTGGTGGTAGTGACGCAGAGAAGATTGATTATCGTCAAGGGCTGATTGACTTAGGTGTATTAGAGAAATCTGCACCTAAAGGAGCTGAATTCAGGTTCTTCCACGAAACACTCGTACCATACTGTGACCAAGACGTTGATGCAAACATTTCTGTGTTCAAACGGCAAGTTACTAAGATGAAAGAAATCTATGGCGAAGATTGGGTTGTACCATCGTTCAAACTAGGACAGAAGAGTTTTTATTTGATGAATGCACAAGCATTTACGGGTGTGTCATTTGACATTGAGAAAGCTAAGACATTACACACAGAAATTGTAAAACGTGTTGAAGAAATCAAAGCAGAAGTATTACCTGAACTTCCATTACGACCTTTAAAGAAAGGGGAAGAGAAAGAATATACTATGCCAAAAAATCCATTCAAAAAGAACGGAGAATTGAGTAGTCACATGCTTAACTTTATTGAAAAGCATAAAGGTATTTTAAAAGAGAATAATCAAGTTGAATTTTATGGAAAAGATTACGCGATTGTAGGAAGCAAACTCTTAGACGTTAAGTTAGAAATGGAATTAAAAGATCAGATGGAATTTAAAGACTTCCTCATCTCTGAAGGTTGGCAGCCAACTATGTTCAACGTCCAGAAAGATGCTAATGGTAAGGCGATGCGTGACCCAATCACTAAACAATTGATCTTGACAAGCCCGAAACTACAAGAACAAGGCAAACTCTGCCCTAACTTAGAAGCTATGGATAATCCGATTATTAAGAAAGTAGTGACGTATTTGAGCTTGCGAAATCGCCAAGGAACTCTCGAAGGTTGGTTGGAGAATCCTCGTCTAGAGTGGGATGGACGCTTAAGTGCTTCAGCGAGTGGGATTACTTCCACACATCGCCAACGCCATGTTTGTGTCTGTAATGTTGCTAAAGTTGGAAGCTTGCTTGGTGAAGAAATGAGATCGCTTTTCAAAGCTGAGAATGGTATGGCATTTGTCGGAGGGGACAGCGCGGCTCTTGAAAACCGTGTCACTGCAAGCTATACATTTTCTTATGACAATGGCAAGTATGCAGATATTATTTTGAACGGAGATAGTCACTCGTATAACGCAGTAGCTTTCTTCCCAAATGAAACAAAAGGTTTTGACCCTTCATCTCCATACCATGACAAAGATCACCCAAACTTTAAAAAGTGGCGTGGTAAGGCTAAGAACGGGCTATACTGTCTCTTGTACGGTGGGCAGGCTCCAAAACTAGCACAGACTTTGGGAATACCAGCTAACAAAGGTAAACAGGCGTTTGAAGCATTCTGGAATGCAAATCCAGCTCTACGAGACTTTAGAGATGCGGTTACAAATTATTGGAAAACAACAGGAAAGTCAAAGTATCTCCCTGCAATTGATGGACGTATGTTGGTCACACGTTCACCACACAGTTTAGTAAATCAACTGTGTCAAAGTGCAGGAGCAATTGCTACAGACTTGGCATTAGTGTTCTTTGATCGTGAAATGGGTGGACTTTTACTTGACGAGAAGTTCAGACCTTATTATGAATACAAAGGGTGCATTGTAAAACGTGTCCTCTACCAGCACGATGAGGGACAATTTGAGTGTTCTCCAGAGGTAGCAGAGGAAGTTGGTCAAGTATTTGTTGAGTGTATTAAAAAAGCTGGAGAATACTTGAAAATGAAAGTAGCACTTGACGGGGAGTATAAGATCAATGTAAACTGGATGGGGACTCATTGAGCTATTGACAAAATACAACTTTCATGGTATAATTACACTTAGATTCAAGCAGTTTTTGCGTGAACATACCATGAAAGTGTTTAATGAATATAATTTATAAATTAACTAATCTGAATAAAAATGAAGGGATGCGTTTTTATATAGGGTCAAAAACAGAATGTAAGTTTTTAGATGTGAATGAAGTTCCCACTATTTATAACATGAAAACAAATCAACCATACTTCGGGTCATCCACAAATTTTCAATTTAAACAGGATTTTACCGATGGACATATATTCAGTGCAGAAGTTTTAGAAGTAGTTGTTCGGAGAGAAGATTTACGAGACAGAGAGAATTATCACATTCAAAGTCACAATGCTGTAAATTCTAACGAGTATTATAATATGTCTCATGCATTTATTCACTCCCATTCATTTACAGCGGTTAGAAATGTGTATGGAGAGACTGTAGCTGAATTTGCAGCAGCACAATCCCAAACATCTAAACGGGACGGTACTGCTTTAGCTGCTGGACATAAAAATTTCGGAGAAATGTATTTCTACATGTTTGATGAACTACAAAAAGGGGTTCCAGTCGAAGTATTAAGTAAACAATTCGGAAAACATCGAAAGTGGGCAACTACTACCCTAAAGCCGTATGACATGAAAAAAGCTCAAGTAGATTTAGGGAGAGCAACACAAGAACAAGTGCGTGAATTTCTGATAAATGGCGCGTCTTTAAAACTCGCTGCAACTCGACTTGGAATAGAACTTCCCGCAGCACGAGTTTTAATGGGCGACTTCTACAAGGAGAATGAGAGAAGTTTTTCTGTAGCTGTTAATCGTGGGAAAAGTAAAGAAGAACTGGAAAAAGAAATCACTTTTAGAATTTTAGATGGTGAAGGTTTTATTGAGATAGGAAATTCAATGACTCTTTGTAGAGAGTCAATTCTACGGTATTTTCTTCGCTGTCTTAGAGCCAACAAAGAGAGCATTAAAGAAATTTTAGAGAAACCTTGACACACCACACAAAATGTTCTACAATGACGTCATTAACAAACAGAAGGAGGAATTATGAAAATTAAAGTCATTAGCTGTGAAAAACCCACTTGGTGGTATGCTAATAAAATTGGAAAAGTGTTCGATGTAGAAGAACACCAGTATAATCCTAGTGATTGGTTCTGTTATGGCTTAGGAGGTTCATTATCTAAGATAGACTGTGAAGTTGTGCAAGATACTGTTGTGATTGGAAGCGTATCTGATGATGTAAATCCAAAAGCACAAATAGGTTCCTACGCACTCCCAATGGGAATGATTAGCCCTTTATTTGCAGCCCATGTAGCTCTTGGGAAATTGAACGGAGCTGAGAAATATGGACTTGCAAACTATATTGGAACAGAAGTTGTAATGTCAATCTACCTTGATGCCATCCAACGTCATCTTGACAAAATTAAGATGGGCGAAGTTGTAGATGAAGTTGATGGAGTAAATCACTTTGGAGCTATTGGAGCTAACTGCGACATCATCTTATCAGCTCAAGCTGCAGGTACATTGATTGATGATCGTCCATTAAGTACAGGGCAATTGGAAGCTTACAAAGCTCTCACACCAATGGTGAAGCAGTTGAAAGAGTTGCACAAGGAGAAGAATCCTAAAGATTATTATGCTAAGGATTTTAAATGAATAACCTCCACAACCCACCGATCATGTATATGTTAGTATTTCTTTCCAGTTATATTTTCATTGGGTTGAAAAGTCTGCAGCAGCTTCATGTTGTAAAGAAGCAATATGCTTGGATTGTACCAACATCTATGGCAATGGCTTTCGTAGAAGTGTATGTTGTGGCTACTACAGCAAAGAACGGTTGGGAGTGGATGTTAGTGTTTCTTATTGGGCTTGGTAGTGGACTTGGTAGCCTTAGTGCAACGTATTTTCACAGTAGGATTTTTAAGGAGAAGACCTAATGCTAACAATAGAGCAAAAGTACAACTACCTACTATCACTTCTCGCAATCCAAGACGCAGACTTATGGGAGAAGATGCTATGATAGGAATGCCAAACAGGATATACTTTCAATTCGATGAGTATGAAGTTGTAGGGATGTCTGTAGATGATGTTTTGAATAACTTAGTAAGGGAGAAAACATGAAAATAGATTTCAACAAATATTCAGACAATGCTATAATGGAAGAACTCGTACGAGCTAAGCTGTTTAAAGATGCTTCACAAGTAGTTGACCCTTATCCTGATACTTTGTCGGATGAGGACGTGGCGTATCAGGATAAAGTGTTTCAAGCTTATGCCGTTGTGCTAGACTACATGACGTTGAGTAGTGACAAGAGAATGAAAATGTTTAAGAATGTGCTTTAATTTGTTTGACAATAAGTTTTAAAGTGTGTATAATAGCGGTTTCAAGTGTAGCACATTCATTCTAATGTGTATGTGATGACTTCATTTTAAGTTATAAGCCTCAAGAGACAATCCAAGTGGACTGTTTTAATTTAAACAACAAATGTAAAGGAATAATCATGGCAGATAATAAATCACAATACGGTGTTTTAGATAACGCAATTTTGGCTTATGTAAAAGTAGCTGAGACTACAAAAAAATACCAAAGCGAAGACTTGGAATACTCTGTTGATGCTATTGTTGAGAAAGCAGTGGCAAAACAGTGGAACAAGGACTTCCCAAAACAAAAAGCTAAAGAGTTAGATAAAGAAGATTTTGAAGCTAAATACAAAATCGAAGCACCTTTCTCTGGAGATGAAGTTTACATTATTAAACTAAAGAAAGCTGCAACAAAGAATGGTGTTGCATTTGATGAAAAATTCCGCCCTCGTCTGTTATTAGAAGATTCTGATGGCGAACGAACAGATGTTACAACAAGTCGTCTCTGTTCTAACGGTGTAAAGGCAAAAGTATCATACCGTATCACTAGCAACGACTTCGGACGCTTCGGACAATTGAATAACATCCTAGTTCAAGAAGACGACTTTGTAGAGTATGTCTCACAGTCTGGAGGAGTAGGTAGTGAATTTGGCGGAAAGGTTGCTACTAAATCAGAGCCTGCAAAAGAATCTGTAACGAAAGCACGTGCTAATAAAGGTAAGGTGGATAATGACGATTCAGATTCCAACGAATCTCCTTTCTGATATAGGGATATACATTCTTGTAAGTCCAAATGGCAAGGTCTATGTTGGGCAATCTAGAAGTTTAAGGAAGCGTTTATATGAACATTCTAGGTTGCTTAGAAAAGGTACACACTCTAACATGTATTTACAAAATTCTTATAACAAGCACAAGAGTTTTGATGCTACTGTAGTAGAGTATGTCGATGACATAGATAAGCTGACTGAGAGAGAAACGTATTGGATAGAAAAGTTTGATAGTTACAATAGCGGATTCAATCTTACAAAAGCAGCAGATGCTTCAGGAACTCAAAGAAGTGATGAAACCAAACAGTTATTTTCCCAAATAACAACTGAAAGATGGAAAGACCCAGAATTTAGGGAAGCATGTTTTAGAGGACGAGAGAAGTATCTTCAAGACCCTTTAGTCAGGCAGAAAATGTCTGAGACGACTAAAGAGTATTTTATTAAAAACCCAGAGGCTGCTAAGAAGCATTCTGAGTTTATGAAAGAGAAGGCTGCATCTGATGGGTACAGGGAAAAGTTCTTGACCAGAATGCAGACTTGGAGAGATGGTCTTACTAAGGAACAATTATCAGAAATTGCCAAGAAGTCTTGTGCAAACAGAACTCCTGAAAGTTATGAAATTGTTCGGCTGAAGTCCATAATAACTCGATCAATTAACCAAAAACCTGACTACGGTGTTGCGTGGGTTAGCAATAAAAGCAGGAATGGATTACTTGTCACTAGTGCTCAAGCTAGATGGACTGAGTTATGCGGGAAAGAGGGAACTAAAGGTTTTTCAGTAAATAAGTACGGTGTTTTGCCTGCTTGGAAAATGGCTGTGTCATACAGATTAGCGATAACTGAAAGGTTAGTCGAAGAATGTAAAGCAGAACTTTTGAGGTTAAACGCAACGTAGCTTAACAAAGCCCTTGCTCCTCGTGGGCGAGGGCTTTAGTTTTATAGGAGAACAAATGGAAGACATTACAACACTACGAAAATTTATTCTGTGGATGTACAAACAAGAACAAGCTGAGGAGATTCTTGCAAACTCACCAATAATGCGGCAGGTTTATGGTGAGCTTAAACGTAGCACACTCAACAATCGACAGAGATTGAAGATGGTTGCTATGAGAAAGGGAAGAAAATGACTAAGACAATTGCGATAATTGATGGGGACATTATCTGCTACCGAGCTGCTGCAGCTAATGAAACTAGAAGCATAAAAGCAACGCACAAGACAGATGGACATGAGATTGTATGTCCTCATAGGACAGCATTTAAAGCTCAGATTAAAGGTGCTTTTGAGCCAGAGGAATTTGATGTAGTTGATGTACAAACCCCAGAGGACATTTCTCATGCAATTCACTCAATGAAGGGAACAATTCAAAGATTGAAAGATGCTTGCAACGCAGATGAAGTTGAGTTATACTTAGGTGGTAAGAATAACTTCAGAGATTCTTTACCGCTGCCAACACAGTATAAATTTGGAAGAAGTGACACTCTTCGACCTCTTCAACTGAAAGAATGCAGAGAATACTTAGTGAAGCATCAAGGAGCTATTGTAGTTGACAACTTTGAGGCAGATGATATGCTTGCCATACGATGCACAGAAGGATTGAAACAAGGTATTAAGACAATTGCTTGCACCCTTGATGGTGATGCTAATGGTGTAGCTGGTTGGTTGTATAACTGGAATAAGCATACAGAGCCATTCTTAATTAAAGGTTTTGGTGAAATCAATCTGAACGATAAGAGGAATGATTTTGATGGATACGGTCGTAAATTTTTCTATGCGCAATGGGTTTACGGGGATTGGGGTACTGACAAATTCAAGCCTATAGATTTAGCTGGTAAATCTTTTGGAGTTGTCGCTATGTATGACTTATTAAAAGACTGCAAGAACGATAAAGAAGCTGTAGAGGCTGTGCTACGACAATACAAGGCTTGGTATTATCCAAAAGGCAGAAGCCTAGATGAAAAGATTGAGTATGACGATTGGCAAGGAAATCCGCAAGCTTTTACGTTGGTACAGTTTATGGATATGTATGCAGCAGCATGTCACATGAAACGCTCAGAAGATGACGTATTCAGTACAGAGAAGCTTTTGAATAACTTAGGAATTAATTGGAAGGAGTAATATGGGGATGTATACAGGACTAAGAGGGACAATCACTTTCAAACCAGATGTTGCTAATGTATTGAGAGAGCGAGGTGATTGGAATTGGGAAGAACTAGCGTATCACTTAAATTCAGATGCTGTAAAAGATTTTGCCAATAAAAATAGATGCAATTTTATACCAAAAGGTGCTTTAAGCTACATGCCTAGTGATTGGGATGAAGTTGTGAATAAGTGGATTGATGATACAACGTATTCATTCGCTTGTAGCCTTAAAAATTACGAAGAGGAGATTGCCACTTTTATTGGTATTCTCCCAGAAATTGCAGACTATTGGGAGTTGGAAGAACTTTATGAAGAAGCAGATTGTCCTGATATACACAGGAGTGGTCAATGAGCTGGAACAATGTATTACCAGCTTGGATGTTATTTGAAGAGTCTGCTAAACGTCATGCTATGTGGAGCTGTGCAATGGAAGAGGAATGGAATGCAGGCATTTCTGTAGAGGTTCCTAAGTATTTGTGGAAGATTGACAGGGGTTGTATGAGTAGTTATGAGAAAGGCGGTTGGAATTACGAAGAAGCGAGGTCTAAGATATGGTAGATAATTATCCTAAACCTTGGGAACAATGTCCTCACATCTGGAAATCTGAAGCTCAGTTCTGGACATTTGTACGAGGGGTATTACGCAAAGGGTGGTCAAAACATCCTGTCAAGCTGGAGTTTATTAAAGCTAACAGAAAGCGTATTATCAATCCTGTTGAAAAGAATCGTAAAAGATTTCCTGAGTGTTGGGGTATGACATGCAACATCTGTAAAGTAGATACTGTCCAAAACATGATAGAAATAGACCATATTGGAGAAGGTTCTAGCTTTACAGGTTTACATGATGCTGAGAAATATGTTGCACATTTATTCCTAGTAGACTATACTTCCATTCGTCCAGTTTGTAAAACGTGTCACAAGATCGAGAATCAGCGACAACGTAAAGGCATCTCTTTTGAAGAGGCTGCTATTGAAAAAGAAGTAATCAACATCCTGAAAACTGAGTCTAAAGAGGACGTTATTAACTTCATTAATATGTGGGATTTTGAAGAAAACTACTTGACCAACAATGAAGCTTTACGTAGAGTGAGTTTGTTGGAGATTTACAGGCGAATAACTTAAAGGAAAATACTATGACATACGCTACAGATTTGGGATACAAAGTTGGAGATAGGTTTACGTTTAAAGAGGGTTACAAAGATGGACATGTAGATTGGCTTGTCTCAAGTAATTATTTACCGGATGCTTCTTGTGAACTTTCTCTTGTAGAAGATGATGGTACGACAGCTCCATTCTTCCGGAGTGGGTCTGGTTGTAGGTTCGCAGCAAATCTTGATTCAATAACTAAAGTTTTACCAGAAGATAAAGTCACAACATTAGCACAACACTTAGTATCAAAGCTCTTTGAGCTAGGTAACGAAGGTGATAAGCTTACAAACCGTATTAGCTTCATGGTAGGGACATACGGAGTTGATGACGAGTGTTCTGGTGGAATGAATAAGGTTGCTTTAGAGAAGTTCTTTGAACGTGTTATTGCTAGATATAAGGAGAATGTATGAGCTTAAACATTAATACTGATTGGAAATTAGACGCTATCAAACTAGCAGAAACTGGTGCGGTATCTTGGAGAGGTATTGCACGAGAGCTGGGAGTTCCTAAAAGTTCAGTCTCAGATCACTTGCGTGCTTATTATAAAGAACGTGAGAAGGTTGATGACGATACAGATGCTGTTAAGCGGGTTGATGAGATGTACCCAGAGACAGCACACATAACAATTACTCCTTTAGTAGATTTTTATGTGCAGGATGCTGTTGGTAACAATGAAGAAGACCATATTAACTCTCGCATTTTGTTCTTGTCCGATATGCACATACCTTATCATCACCCTAATTTGTTAAACTTCTTGCAGATGTTGAAAGATCGTTATAATCCGACACGAGTGATTTGTTTAGGTGATGAGACGGACAAACATGCTATGTCATTCCACGATAGTGACCCTGATTTGATGAGTGCAGGAGATGAGCTGAAAGCCGCATTGTCTGTTATTGCAAAACTCCATGAAATGTTCCCTGTAATGGATTTGGTAGATTCTAATCACGGAAGTATGGTGTGGCGTAAAGCTAAACATTTTGGTATTCCACGTCACTATATTCGCAGTTACAACGAAGTGTTGGGTGTTGGAGCTGGTTGGAAGTGGCACAATGACTTAGTAATTGATTTACCAGATGGACAACGGGTATATATCCACCACGGCAAGACTAAAGATGCTTTGAAAGTATCTCAGTCAATGGGGATGAGTTTTGTGTGTGGGCATTTTCACGAAGACTTTGGCATCAAATATTGGGCTAATCCTAATGGGTTGTACTTTGCAATGAATTCTGGCTGTCTGATTGATGATGAGAGTTATGCGTTTGCATACAACAATGTTAACTTACATCGCCCTATTATCGGGACAAGTTTGATAATCGATGGTGTGCCAGTCTTGGAAGCTATGCCATTATGAACATCTACTCACCAAAAGGTACAAAAGTAGTCTACACTGCAAAAGGGGGCTATCCATGCCAAGTAGATAGGGCTAATGAATATTTGACTATCGGAGAAACTTACGAAGTAGATCATATTGATGTGTGGAGTTGGCATTCAGATGTGTATTTAGTAGGGTTTGATAAAGGGTTTAATACTACATTGTTTGGGGAGTATTATGAGCCAACAAATTAGCATCCAGATATCAACTCTACCTCTCAACATAGTCTTCATTGAGAACGGGCAAATTGCAATAATCCCACGAGGAGATTTCGGAACTCTTGTAGATGGTGTGGCAACATACGATTCCAAAG
>Ga0315284_10013805_pt1 | contig 11510 bp, 8 predicted proteins | sample YL17G09_16_MG_FD_203696 | JGI IMG/M metagenome (GOLD analysis project Ga0315284, IMG submission 203696) | Sediment microbial communities from Yellowstone Lake, YNP, Wyoming, USA - YL17G09_16 | ecosystem: Environmental > Aquatic > Freshwater > Lake > Sediment | place: USA: Wyoming | collected... | reverse complement strand
CAGCAGCAAACTCGGCCTTGAGCCGACTTATCTCCTGCTCGGCACGCCGTTTCTCTTCCTCAAAGGCAACCTGCAATGTTTGCAGCTCGGTCCGGTTTCTCTCCTTTTGCAGTTCTACCGCACGTTCGGCCTCGTCCTTTTTCCGCGCCAGATCCTCCTCCACTCGCTTGCGATCCGCTTCGAGTTCGGCCAGCTTCGCCTCGCGGTCGGCGGCGAACTCGGCCTTGAGCCGACTAATCTCCTGCTCGGCATGCCGTTTCTCTTCCTCAAAGGCATTCTGCAATGCCTGCAGCTCGGCCCGGTTCCGCTCCTTTTGCAGTTCCATGGCCCGTTCGGCCTCGTCCTTTTTCCGCGCCAGCTCCTCCTCCACCTGCTTGCGACCAACCTCGATCTCTGCCAGTTCGTTCGCCACCCGCTTGCGGTCGGCCTCGATTTCGGCCAGCTTCGCCTTGCGGCCGGCGGCAAACTCGGCCTGGAGCCGATTGATTTCCTCGGCGGCCCGCTTTTTGTCTTCCTTCGTGCTTTTATCAATGGCGGCTTTCTCCGCCGCTTGTTGCCGCCGAAACTTTTCCAAATCAGCCGCGGCCCGTTTACGTTCCTGCTCGATTTCCACCAGTCCGGCCTTGCGGTCCTTCTCAAGCTCGGCTTTGCGCCGCTCAATCTCCCGGGCGGCTTGCTGCTTCTCTTTCTCAAAAGCATCCTGCAGCGCTTGCAGCTCAGCCCGGTTCCGTTCCTTTTGCACTTCGATCACACGCGCGGCCTCATCCTTCTTCCGCGCCATTTCTTCGAGGAAGGTCCTGCGTTCGCGCATCATCTCCTCGACCATCGCTTCCCGTTCCCGGGCCACGGAAACCCGCAAATCGTCGATTTCCACGCGCAGTTTCACTATGTCTGCGCTCAGCTTCTCATTGTCCGACTTGAGGGAGCCGCTCTCGCTGTTCTCCTGCAAAAGTCGGTCACATTCTCCCTTCACACCCTTCAGCTCATGCCTAAGCGCATCCCGTTCCCGCTCTACCCGATCGATATCACGTTTCTTCAGCTCCTCGAGCTCCTGACTCCGGGCCTGCAAGGATCCGATCACGGCATCCTTCTCCGCCATTTTCCTCCGGAGCGCATGGGTCTCTTCCAGCGCGTTTTTCATCTTATCGAAGCTTTCCGCCTCGACATCCCGGATCTTGGCCATCTGTGATTCCAACTGCCGCCGGAGTTTCTCCACCTCTTTTGCTTTATCGACGATATTATTCAACTTTTTGTATGCAGGGCTGGTGTCAGCGCTCTGCGGAGCACCCCGGCCCACTTGGTAGCTCATCGTTCTGGCATTGATGATCTCGACCAGATCCAGGTAATTCACCGGTTTTCGGAAGTATTTATGGATGTGAGCCGTTTCGATGGCTTGCACCACTTGGTCAATCCCGCTGTAATCTCGCGAGGTAGCAATGCGCAGCACCGCTCCGTCAAGCCCCTTCAGATCATCCAGAAGATCTGAAAAGGAGACGCCCGATACTGAGGCATCCACGATCACAACCTGAGGCCGCAGCTGTGCAAATACCTTGAGGCCGTCTCCCGCGGTCCCGCTGGTGTAGACCGTGAAGTGACTGGATAGCTCCGTTGCGGCCTCTTCCAGAAATCCTGCGTCTTCATCAATAATCAACACCTTAACGCGGCGCTCTGTCATCGCATCACCCTTTAGTGGAAGATGTTCTTCTTATAACCGGTTAAACTCCTCCGCCACGATCTTCTCGTCCACTGAATCTCTGCCTGCGAGAGAAGCCGACGCGCAGACACCATCCAGCATGCGTATCGCCTTACCCGGGAAACACTGCGTGGGTAGAAGCCGAGCTGCCATTTCCGCGCAGGCTGCCAGTGCGTGATCGGTGATCCTCAATCCGTAATGTTTTTCATAAACAGACTTAATTCCTTTCAGGATCTCGATGCTCTGGGGAACGTCCGGCTCGGGAACCGTAACGGTCTGAAAGCGCCGCGCCAATGCCCGGTCCGGTTCAATGTACTTGTGGTACTCCTCAGAGGTGGTGGCCCCGATGCAGGGAAACTCACCGCGCGCCAGCGAAGGCTTCAGGATGTTTTCCGCACCGGTCGAGCCTTCCGTCGATCCCATCCCGAGCAGCGTATGAATTTCATCAATGAAGATGATAATACGGCCTACATTGCTCTTTACTTCTTCTACCAGTCCCTCGATGCGGGTTTCAAACTCTCCGCGGTATTTGGTCCCGGAAATCATGGCGTTCAGGTTCAACGCAATGATCCGGCGCTCCCTGAACATTGCGGGAACTTCCTTTTTCACGATCAGCTGGGCCAACCCCTCCACCACCGCCGTCTTACCAACCCCCGCCTTGCCCACCAGGATCGGGTTATTGGCCTCCATCTGCGACAGCACCTTGAGACAGGAATAGATTTCGCGGTCGCGGCCGACAATCGGCTTGATCCTCCCCTCCTCAACCTGCTCGGTAAGGTCCCGGCCGAACCGCTCCAGAAAATGCAGGCGCCGGCCGGCAATTTCATCCCGAATGACGCCGAAAATGGGTGCGACTTCGGGGGGCAGGTCCAGGGTAGGCGCCAGGATGATCACAAAACTGCTTTGGCGCCTTAATATCTCCGTCATGGATTTCATGATCGAAATCAGCCCAACGAAATCCTGGCCCGACAGATTCTCACGTTTCAAATAGTAGTGAAAATCCTCCAGAAGATAGAGGGTATGGCTCCGGCACTCATTCCGGATGGCTTCGAGAGTTTCGAGGGGCGAGAGTTTCGCGTGCAGCAAATGATCGTCACTGATCAGATATTTGCCCGCATACCTGTCGCCAATCTCCCGGAATCCCTCGGAAAGAGTCCACTGCAGCGGGGTCAAACCCAGCTGCGCCGAAATCCGCGTGAACCTTTCGATCAGCTTTCGTGAATCGGTATATGCGGCGATGAACAAACAGTTATCCGAGGTGAATTGCTTCAAGAGTGAAGCATCCTCGGCGGATGCCACGGAAACCGGCAAATGCCGCGGCGCCATTTCCCCGCCGCCGGCAGCCTCCAGCGATGGCGGTGGGACCACAGCTGCCACATCATCCGTATCGGCCGCGCTAGCTTCATCCTCAAGCGCATCGTCGTCCGGAGTGCCCTCTTTGGCAAATCCGCTTACCAGCCGGTCATGCAATTCGCCGCGGAAAGCCGCCTGGCGGCCATCATGGTTACCCGGCGACGGCAGCAACACGTCCATGTCGGAGTTCGGTCCATTCACGCCGCCGGAAAATTTGAACCATTTAAAATTGAAGCCCTTCAGCAGGCGCGCCTGTTCCCCCTTGTCCTGGGCCTGGAACCGGTCCGAAAAATAAACAAAAATGTCGAATTCATAAGGCTTGGGCAGCGGGTGTTTCTCGATGTAGGGGAAAACGGCCGAGCTCTTCCTCCCGTCCGTCAGGCAGTAACTCCTCTCCAGATACACTTTTTCCGGATCCACCGGATCGTAAAATGCAAGCCGGAACTCACTGGCAATATCACTGCCAAGCAACTGTTTGACATCAGCCAACAGACCTCCCGCCAATCCTTCGGGGAAAATAGCATAATAACCGTTCAGCAGTTCAAGATCGTAGCTCATGGTCTTATATAGGACGCTCTTTTCCGCCCGAACCGTTTCCAATCGGATGGGGTATCTGTCCTTCTTAAACAAATCCAGGAACACTACGTATCCTTTATCAGATCATCGATGCGCAACTTGGTATCCTCGAGGTAATCGTGCATCTCATCTACGGTATCGCGGTACACCCTGAGTCGCTTGTCCAGCTTGTCATTCCCGGAAGCGTGCTGATCCTGCGCATCCTCGGTCTTCTTTAACCTGGTAATCACCCGGGTCTTCTTTTTCAGCAGCTTGGGAAATTCCGTTTCCAGCATTTCGATGGCCTGGCTGATCTGCTGCTCCTTGGCTTTCATGTCTTTTCCCAGACCGAGCAACTCCGAATTGGACTCCCAAAGGACATTGTAGTTCTGTCTGAGACTGGAAAGGGTAAGGTTGTGCGCCTCGAGGGACCTATTTAGCTCGGGGAGACGTTCTCTAAGGTCGGCGATCGCCTTCTTCTTTTCCTTGATGCGCTCGGACAAATACAACTCTTCCCCGACCATTCGGTTGCGCTCCGCCATCTGAAAATCAAATTTCTGTTTGAGTTCCAGATTCTGCTTCCTCAGATAGCCGATTCGTTCGGCATCTTCAAGAAAGCGGATGGCGCCCAGTTGCAGCAGGTCGGAAAAGATAAGATGGGCTTCGCTCGGCTCCAGAGTAAAATACGCGGCGATATCTTCCGCGCTTTTCATGCCGTCGATGGAACCTAAAAACTCTTCTTTGGCAGCGTCCCCGCGCACCAGTTCCACACTCCGGACAACCGGGTATCGCTTCTTCATGTGATCCCAGCTGTTCATGAGCTTTTTCTTAAGCTGTGCCTGCATGGCGCCTGATTTTTCGGTGGGATCGCTCATGGTGTGGTCCTTTTCACTGATTGGTTCGATCGATTGACATCAGCTTATCTTCCATAACGACAATCTCCCGATAAGCATCATCGCGTTCTTCCCTGATCTTTTCCGCCTGGGAAGCTATCATTTTGTTGCCGGCTACGATCTTTTCCAGTCTTTCCTTTTCCTTCCGGTAGAGGGCACGGAACCGCTCCACTTCCTCGATGGTGAGTTCCAGTCTCTTCTCAAGATCCTGCACTCGCGGGATTTCGCGCTCGTGCGTGGCGACTTTCTGCTCCGCCGCTGCCTTTGCCTTTTGCAGCTGGTCCTTTACCTTTCTCGAGTCCCGCACTTCCTCCCGCAATGAGGCATTCAGCGCGAGCACATCGCGCAGATGCCCCTCAAGATCCTTAATGGTGGAGAACATTTCCTTGACGGTATCTTCAAGTTTTGCCCCCGAGAGCAAGGTGAAATTTTCTATTTTCAGTTCAGAAATCTTCTTCAGCTGCTCCAATATCCGGGGAACCTCGATCCGTGATGTGCTTTGCACCACAAAATCATCAAACTCAATTGCCTGGCCCTTCCTTTGGGTAACCTCTGACTTTTCCACGGCCGCCCCTTTCTCCTTTTTGTCTGAATTCGCACACTAATCCGTCATATGCTTCGATAAAATTCCATCTTGCCTTTTCTGACAATTTCGTTGAACTCGGAGAACAGCTTTTCGATGGATTCCTCCGACGAGGCAATTTTGTCGTTCAGCAATTTTTTCTGCGTCAATGCTTTGTTCAGCAGACCTTCCACGTTCGTCATGATGTCCTGAGCGAAGGCGGTTTCGCCGCTGACAAATTCATAACTGCACCGTATGCCGTTGAAGCGCCGGAAAAGATCGTCCATCAACAGATGTTTTGCTTCCACCAGATCCAGCAGTTTCTGATGTTCTTCCCTGAGAAAGTTGATTTCCGTGGAGAGTCGGTTGGATTCGATGCGGGCACTCACCACCCGGCTCTGAAGGTCCTTAAAATTCTTGACCTCCTGCTCGTACTGTTCAGAAATGACAGGATACTGGCTTTTCAAATTCTTATTGTTCATGAGCAAGGTATTGTTGGCCGCGGCGATCCTGTCGCACTCCGCGCTCAACTGCTCATTGATCATACTCAGTTCCGCGACCCGGCGCTCTACATCCTGCTTGGCGCGCTGTTCCACAATGCGGCGCAGACGTTCTTTGACCTCGATGGCCGTATTGGTGGCCATGCCGGTCAGTCTGGCCAGTTCTAACGAGTCCGTATCGAGCAACTTCTCAGCATCCAGCAGTCCCTGCTCCTTCAAGATCTTGATTTCCTGATCGCCTACGGACGGCAAAGAGCGCAGGACGTCTTCGCAAAAGTCGGCCTGTGGCGGGGGCAGGTGTGTCGGCGGCGGCTCGCCGGCAATGATACCTTTGGCAGCGGGCTTGGGTTCATTCACCCGGTCTTGCAACATTTGCTCCACCTGGGAAATTTGCGCCGTCAACAAATCCTTTTTCCTCGGTGCGCTGTCCTCGGCCTCGAGGATGGAGATGACGGCATGCAACCGCGCCAGCAAGTTGACATCCCGGGCTTGACCCGCAAGCTTCACCAGCGTATCCAAGGGCGCGGCATATGATTGCCTGATGGAGCTGAACGGAGTACTGGCTTCAATCTCTCTGATTATTTCATGAAGAGCGCGGGTGCTTACCTCAACGGCATCCGGCTCGAGCCCTGTCAATCCGGTGGCAACGCCTGTTGAAATCTGATCCCTTTTCCCGTCAGCCTGCATAGGAGGCCCTCCTTACCCTCTCGACACGGACGATTCACTCAGCTACGTCAACACCGGCATTCTGCCCATCCTGCGAGTCACTCTGAACCACCGTTTCCTGACTGTCGCGTTCTTGTACGGCACCTGCGTGTGTTGCGAGACCGTTGGTAATATCGTGTTTTTTCTTTATCCACCATTCCTTCAGGCGATTGATTTCGGCGAGACGGTCTTTGGAATCGTCACTGATGCCCACCGGCAGCGTTTCTCCGGTAATTCTTTCCAGGGCCACCAGCACCTTATTGCGGATATCCTTTGAGTCGTCATGCAAGAGCCGGATGAGCGGCAGCACCGCGGATTGGTCCCTGATGTTTTCCAGGGCCTGGACCGAGCTCTTTCTGACGCGCAGGTCACAATCAGCAGCCGCTACCTGCAATAAGGACGGGATGGCCGGTTTGGACTCGATCCAACCCAAGAACATCGCCGAGGAATTGCGCACTTCTATATTTTCATCATTAAGGGCCTCGATAAGCAGCGGCGCGGCCTCGTTTTGTCCTACCTTGTAAAGACCCCGGACACAGGCGGCGCGTACGCCGGCATAAGGATGTTTGATATGGCGCTTGCAGATGGGCAGAACTTCGTCATCCTCGATCTGGATCAGGGCATTGATGATTTCGGCCTGCAACTCCTGGTTATGGATGCTCAGCGCCTCCTTCAGAACCGGCCCCGCGTGCTTGTTGCCCAGCTTGCCGAGTTCGCTCACGGCAAGCCGCTTGATATCCATATCGGCCTCCAGCAGATCGCGCAGCGCCTTTTCAAAGATGATGGCATCGGACCGCAGGGAGAAGGTCGCTTTTCTGATGCAGCTCTCGGCAACCGAGCTCATCCTCTTGAACAGCTGCCCCTCGACCGCGCTCCTGGGCTTGACAGAAAACTTCGTCACGGGGAGTCCCTGTCGCTCGGCGGCGTCAAGCTCCGCCAGGTATTTGTTCAAGGCGTTGCTTTCGTCCTCGAGCTTTTTGATTTTTTCGATAATGGTTTCAGCCTCGGCGGTTGCCAGGACACCGTCAATATCATCACTGCCGGTGCCCATCTTGCCGATCTCGAGGTAGAGATCGCGGATTCTATTTTCAATCATGGCAAGCTTGGCCTGCACCTCGGCTCGGGTAAGACCGAATTTTTTCCTGAGCCCCCCGGTGGAAATTCCCGCGGACTTTTTTGAACCATAGCCAATAAGCTTTTTGGTGGCGCTGCAAACACCGCCGGCGAGCCGCCCGGCATAACCGATGGATCGGCCCGAGCTCTTCACCACAAACAGCAGGCTGCCGCAGAACATATTGGTGGCCCCACTGGATACCCGGCCCATAACACCACGCAAATTATCGACATTTTCCGTCATCGCTGCCTCTCCCTGTTCATCTTTCCCGGTAACTACTCAGGTTGTCCGGACGGTAACCTGATTTCTCTCGTGGTCGGAATCAACTCCGTTTGCCTTCGATTCCAGAACCGATTGAGATTTGCCTCCCAACCACCACGGTAATTACTGGGCTCCTAAAAAAGGCCCGAGCAGTTACGTCATTACAAGAGATCCATGTCCTCTCTGTTCTCCTCGATCGTCACAGGCGCCTCAGCCGGCGCCTGATCCGTGACAGCGCTTACTTCTTCCCGCGGCGCAGCTTCTGCTTCCTCGATCGGCTCCGGCGCAGGAGGGGCTGCCGGGCTGAATACAACCTCTTTCTCAGCCGGCTGACTCCTGGCGGCGTCCGTCTTTTTCGCCGCGGCGATCTCGGCAATAAGATCCAGAAGTTTCTGAATCTCTTCCTCGTTCTTCCGCGCCTCATCGAGCAATCCGGCGACCTTCTCCGTCTCAACCGGCCCGCTGCCCCAGGCGTTGACCGCCTCACAACCGATCTCGATGTAGAGATTATTGATCCTCTTCTTACATATGCGGATTTTTCGCCGGGCCCCTCTGACCGCACTCGGCTTCACCGCAGTGACGGCGCCGCGGAGAATCTCCCGCGCCGAAAGGTTGGCATGAAGCACACTGTTCAGCATCCCCTTGCCTTTCGATGCCGACCGATGCTGCTCTGCCGATTGCGACGGTCTCTCCGTCCGCTCTCTACCCTCTCGCGGTTTCACCGATGCCGCGCCCTCCCGGAAGGCCTGCGCAAACTTGCGCGTCACGGCCGGCGCCTTTTTTGCCAGTTGGACGACACGATCCAACACAATGGCCGCCTTATCGGCAACGGCCGCCGCGGCAGATCCTCCTTCCTGGATAGCCCTGTCCAGAATCCTCGCATCAGCCGATTCTTGCCGTTTTGTCTTTTCCGCGGGCGGAATCTCGACCTCCGGCCGTTTGACATAATCCGCCTTTGCGGAGGCAACGCCCTCCCGGAAAGCCTCGGCTATTCGTCGCGCCAAAGACAGCCTCTTTTCTTCCGACAATGAGGAATCGACTGAAGCGCTATCGACCCCGTCATGGGCATCGGTGGTGGGAGAAGCTGGGGATGGAATTTCGAGGTTTTCGATGGCGTCTGAAGGTTTCCGTGCTTCCATGGTACCGACCTTTCTCTGAATCAGTCACAACAGGTTTACACAAATAGGCAAACAACTACAGAGACGTCGGGCAAAGTTATTCAATTACAATGAACCGCTCCGCTCCGCGCGGTCGCCGCGGCGCTGACAACAACATTTGGATCTTCAGCGGAATCAGAATTGCGAACCCAGTCGCATTCAGTTCTCAGCCGCGATTTATCGCAGTTCGTGCGAGGAAGAGCCGATGGTGATTCCCATCCCGGATCGCCCGTCCGAAATTAGTGTTACCCTGACGTGCGGCTATTGGCGAATCAAGCCGCACCCTAAACCGCAATCTACCCGGGCGAGCATATCATAGACGCTCCGCAAGCAATCTAATTATTTCGGCTTTTGTCATTCTCTTGTCAGGCTCAATGCCCTTTTCCAGGCATAATTTCAGCAGATCACTCTTGAGCATGTTTCCTAAAGCTTCCGTAGTTGCGCCCGCTTCCGTCACAGCGCCCGGCGATGCTTCACCGGCTGCCGGCGCCTCTGGATCAGACGGGTCCTTTTGAGGCTCATGCTCCAGCGCTTCCGCCGCTTCCGCGGGCATACCCGTCACTTCTTCCGTCACAACGCCCGCGGCCACATTGCCGGCCTCCGGTTCCGCGGATGCGGCGCTGTCCGTATCCATCTCCTGCGTTTGTGCTTCGTCAGCCTTCGCAACGATATCTTCTACTTCTTCCGTCACGACGTCCATGGGCGCCTGGCCGGCTTCCACTGCCTCGGATGCGGGCATGTCGGCATCAATCTCCGGCGCTTGCGTTTCCGCCACTGCCACCACGATTTCTTTTGTTTCTTCCGTCACGGCGTCTGTCGAAGCTTCCTCGGCCTCCGGCGCCTCGACCGCGGCCGGTTCTCCCGGGCTTGGCGCCGGTTCCGGCTTCTTTCTTGCCCTGGTTATGGCGGCCGCTCGCGCTGCCTTTTCCTCTTCCTCAATGTCCTTAAGACGCTGCCTGATTTTTTCCATTTCCGCCCGATACTTGGCAGCAAGTTCTATCCCCGCCTCTCCTGCCGCCGACATCTGCGCCGTAGGTTCGCGCAGAGCAACTTCTTTGCCGATCTCGAGGTACAGCCGCGCCGACTTATATTCACATTCTCTCAGCCGGGCTTTAAGACGTCCCCTCTCTCCCTGCCCAACACCGGTCTTAATTGAAGCCACCGCGTCGTAAACGTCTACCAGCGCGGAGCCACCGGCATTTAAGACCCTGGCTATGGCGCTGAGCACTACACCTCGTTGCTCCATTAAGTCCTCCTTTATTCCCCTGGCGACACTCCAGCAAGGCTCAAGATCCTACTGAACATCCAGCATCAACTTCAATGCCAACAAAAACATGCACCCGGCGATGATTTTTTTTATGACGGAGGGATGTGCCCTCAGCGAAAGTCGCGCCCCCCAAGTGGCGCCAAAGATCGTGCCTATCCCTAAAACGACCGCATAATTCAAATCCACATAGCCGAGGCCGACAAAAATGACAAAGCCGATAAAACTCGTGATGGCCAGGATAAAATGGGACGTGGCCGTGGCTACATGCACCGGTATTCCCAGCACGGAATACATGAGCGGAACATGAATGATTCCTCCTCCTATCCCGAATAGGCCCGAGAATTTCCCGATTAAAATACTGGCGGAAATACCCACGGCCATGTCCGGTGCATAGGCATATTCCTCGCCCATGGCATCCTTGAGATATCTCGTTTTCGGCGGTTTCGCGACTTTCGTCCTGACGACGGAATATTCCACTCCGGAAAACAGGTAATAGGACAAGATGATGAGCAACAGGCTGAAAACAACGGAAAAGGCCTTGACAGTGAAAAACCGTGTCAGCAATGCCCCGGCAACTACCCCTGGGCACGCGGCGACAGCGAACCTGATGCCAATTTCATAATCGATCCGTTTCTGGGCGATATAAGCAAAGGTGCCGGATATCGCATTCAGCATGACGACCGCCATGGATGTGCCGATGGCATGCTGGGGGGTAAACCCGTAGAAAATCATGAGCACCGGCACATGGATGAACCCTCCGCCGGCGCCGATCAGGGTGCCGATCGCCCCAATCAGGATACCGGTGCACAAAACGATGATTGCCCCCAGGAAATCCATCGCCGCATGGGCCGCGGGAATAGCCTGCGCCGCCATGGCGCTTCTTGCGGCGAGGGACATCATCAATATCAGAAATAGCGATAGAGTAATCCTTTTCAATGGGTTGCCTTTAACCGTTCCTTGAAGCTGCTGTAAGCTTTCCCGGCCTGTTGAAAATGAATCTTTGCCTGTTCCTTCAGCACCTCGGATGAAAACCTGTCCGGATGAAACGCCACTTTCAGGAATTTATAGACACGATCTAAACGAGAAGGGTCGGTTTCAGCGCCAAACCATGGAAAATCGCCGGGCTGCCGAGGGCCGCGAGCGCTTTCCCCCTGCCCGACTTCGGATTGAAGCCTCATCGACATCAGGTCATAGGCATGATTCTGGATCTCGCTTATCGATAGAACCAGTTCATATAAGGACATCTCCCCCTTCTTGATCTCGTCTTCCAACAGCGGCGTTTCCTTCTTCAACACCGCCGCCGCATGCGCAATATCTCGATCGTTGACATCATCCAGTTCCCGCAAGCGGTTTTTCACTTCACGGACAAGAAAGGCCAGGGATGTCTTCCTGTCTTCCGCATCCATTCGTATTTGTTTCCGCAAAGAACTGAGTTGAGCTTCCGGCCCGC
>Ga0315284_10013804_pt1 | contig 11510 bp, 9 predicted proteins | sample YL17G09_16_MG_FD_203696 | JGI IMG/M metagenome (GOLD analysis project Ga0315284, IMG submission 203696) | Sediment microbial communities from Yellowstone Lake, YNP, Wyoming, USA - YL17G09_16 | ecosystem: Environmental > Aquatic > Freshwater > Lake > Sediment | place: USA: Wyoming | collected... | reverse complement strand
GAACCATATCCGGCAGGACAGGGATGGGCGTGGCTCGCGGCCCCGACCAGGCCTCGGCCATGGCCAAGGCTAGCTTGCGGAGAGCGGCCGTCCGGGCAGCCTCACCCTCCCCGAGGACAGGCAGCGCCGTTTGGAACTCCAGGGGAGGCGTCCCCTTGACCAACCCGCGCCCGGGGGTCGGCGCCGGGATGAGCCCCTCGGTCCGGCCGACGGCCAGGCCGTAGTCGCCTGGTTCCACCAACTGGAGGGCAACGGTGAGGCTGATGTTGCCGGCTATCTTTACCCTAACCGAGGTTGGACCGTTGGCCGTGACAACCAAGTGAAGCCCAAAGTTGCCGCCTTCCCGGGCCAACTGGGCCAGCGAGTCCTCAGCGTCGGGGTACTGGCCGGCAAGCCCGGCATAGTTGTCGAGTGCGATCACGATGGCCGGCAGCTTTTCGCCGGTGGTGGCGCGGTAGGCGACGAGGGTGGTCACCCCGGCCCGCGCGAACCGTTCCTTGCGGTCTTCGAGCTCGCGGAGCAAAAGACGCAGGAGCCTCGACAACCGCTCCCCCTCATCGCTCTGGACGACCCCGCCGACATGCGGCAGGGCCTCGAACGCGGACAGGAGCCGGCCGCCGAAATCGAGGAGGTAGATGCTAACGTCTTCGGGCGAATGGCCCATAGCCAGGGACACGACCAGGGTCTGGATGAATGTAGTCTTGCCGGTGCCCGGCCCGCCGTAGACAGCCAGGTGTCCTTCTCTTCCGAGGTCGAGAGCCAACGGCCCCTGGGACTGCTGCCCGGGATTGTCGACCAGTCCGACGACCGGGGCAACCCAGCCCACGGCGGGCCTCCAGGTCTTCCCGTCCCAGCCTCCGCCATCCCGGACCCCTCCGTCGTCCAGCACCGCCCGAAGTTCTACGACGTGTGGCAGCGGGGCAAGCCACGGCCCCGGCAAGCGCCGGACACCGTCCCGCTCGGCAACCTCGGCCAGGTAGCGGACCAGGGCTTGAAGTTGGGTCAGGCTTGGCTGTCCTCCCGGTGATTTGGGTCGCTCGCCTAGGACCCGTTTGCTCCCATCCAGGGCCACTTCCAGGATGGCATCCTTGGTCCCAGCCGCCTCGCTTTCCGGCGCGTAGGGCGCACCCGCCCAGGCGGCCTGAAAGAGTTCAAAGACCTCGTTGTTCCCGACCTGGAGGTAGCCTCGACCACCGATCCGGGCCAGGAGAGCGGCATCCGGCCGCTTCAGGACCTCCTGACTGTCCGGGGCCTGCTCGACCCGGAGACAGACACGGAACCGGGCATTACTCCAGATCTGCTCGCTTATCACGCCGGCGGGCTTCTGGGTGGCCAGGATCAGGTGGACCCCCAGGCTGCGTCCGACGCGAGCCACGCTCACGAGCTCGTCCAAGAACGCCGGTTGAGCCTTGGCCATCTCGGCGAATTCATCGACGACGATGATCAGATGGGGCAGAGGATCGAGAGTTTGCCCCCGTTTCTGACGACGCTGATAATCGGAGATGTCGTTGACCCCGCTACGAGCGAAGAGAACCTGGCGCCGTCGAAGCTCGCCTCTCATGGCCGCCAAGGCTCGCTGGGCAAGGTTACCGTCGAGGTTGGTGATGGCCCCCACCAAGTGGGGCAGATCCCGGAAGGCGTCGGCCATGCCTCCGCCCTTAAAGTCAACGAGGAGAAAGGCGACATCGTGCGGGTGGAACCTCACGGCGCAAGACGCGATGAGCGACTGCAGGAGTTCGCTCTTGCCGGAACCGGTGGTCCCGGCCACGAGTCCGTGCGGACCGTGCGCCCGTTCGTGAAGATCAAGGGCCAGTACCTCATCGCCGGTTCGCTGGCCGATGGGAGCGGCCAGGGACTCGGACGGCTCGCTGGCCGCCCACCGCGACCGGACATCGAGGTCCTCGACCCGACCCACACCCAGGAGACCCAGAAGCGTGACCTTGTTCGGGAGCTCCCCGGCCTCGGCCACCTTCTTGAGCAGTACGGGAGCCAGGGTCCTGGCCAGGCGATCCGCCGCTTCCAGGGGTACCTCGTCCGGAACGAAGGCCACCTCGGATAGGGCTTCAGCTGTCCGGATCAGGCGTCCGCGCGGCTCTCCGACGACCACGATGGTCGTGCACCCCTTGGGCAGAGATTCCATGCGATCGGCCAGAAAGACCGGATACGCCTGGGCTTGCGGGCCCTCCTCAAGCAAGCGGCGAAGCACCGGCTCGCTACCGACCAGAGCGCCGTCGGCCAGGATGAGGACGATGGCCGGCCCCCCGACCTGACCGTGGGAGTCGCGGAGTCGCAGGCGCTGCCCGAGCCTGTCGCCCAGGTCCACGAGAAGCCGGTGGGCGGAGTCCTTCTCGGAGGCCAGAAGACGCCGGCTACCGTCCTCCGTCCGCGTGTGCGGAAGCCACCTCATCCATGACCAGTGACACTCCTCGCCGGCGGGGAAAAGGGCCCCGACCCTGACCTCGTCCGGGGAGTGATGGGTGGCCAGTTGCAGCGTCAGACCACGGACGGCCTCGATCGTGGCGGAACGGGGACCCACCAACCCGACAGCTCCGGCGGTGCGCAACGGCAGAACCACGGGGACGTCGGAGGAGAACGAGAAGTCGACGGCCAGCGCCTGAGCCGCCCGGAGAAGGGGGTCGACGTCGAAGGCATCGCGGGGCTTGGGAGTCTTGAATCTCACCGGGAAGGGCCTTTGCCCGAGTCCGAGACGCAGAGAGAGGAAGTCCTGGTCCAGGGGTGACCTCTCCCAGAGCCTGCGATCCAGCTGCTGGCAGCGGGCCAGACACTCACCGGGTCCCGGGTCGTTGCCGCACAGATCCGCCCGTAGTCGCGAACGCACTTCCTCCAGGCTCCGGCGCAGCTCCTCCAGGATCGCCCTGTAGCGTGTCTCCCGCTCCTTGCAGGTTCGTTTGTAGCTTCGGCGCTGGGTGGCATAGTTGACGTAGGAGACAACGTAGCTGGTGATCATCAGCGGCATGGAAATGGCCATGGACAGAAGCAAACCGCTCGATCCGGCCATCGACCCGACGATGACCGCGATGGCCAGAGCGATGACCGTGCCGCCCAGGGGCAAGAGAACCGTTACCAGAGAAGTGGCCGGCGCGCTGGGAGCGGCCGGGATGCCGGGAATCTCCGCTTCCCCGGCCGGATACGCCGGGTGCAGGCGCGGCGAGCGCTGGAAGACCGGTCTGGATGACATCGTCTCGCTCCCGGGTATCGCTCTAGCCCTGCGAGTCGACGCTGGCGAACCTCTCGGCGATGGCGTCCAGCTGCTGGGCGATACTGTTGAGCAGTTGCACGAACTGGTTCATGGACGAACGCCACTGCTCATACTCCGTGTAGAAACGCTGCTGGGTCATGCCTTCCCATTCGGGCTGCAAGGAGCTCATGGTGCGGTTGAGATTGTTGACGATCTCCAGACTCTGCTGCGACGCCTGCTTGAACTGGGTTGCGACCTGCCGTACTTGTTCCGGTGTTACTTTGATCCGAGCCACTGCTTCCACCTCCTATGGTCCGGGATGCGGCGAATCCCGGTAACACAACATCGGCCTAACGCACCGGCGTCGCCGCCGCCATCTGAAAGCCAAGGGCCACCAGTTCCGGGCTCGTCCCGGGAAGGAGCATCAGGGCGTCCTCGGCCAGGTGAATGTCGAACTCCTCCATCATCCCTCTGTAGCTGGCGGGGAGGGGTGACGACATGGCCCGCAGCTTCTGGGGGTACTTGCCCTGGAGCTCGGTCGAAGGCAGGACTCCCGTCCAGCGAGTTGGATCGGTGACTGTGCGACCCAGGATCTTGTCCGAAAGGAAGATGTTCTCCACGAGCACCCGACCGTCTCGGACAGCCATAGCCATGATTCGCTGGGCGACGGGCTCCGGATCGTTTCCGTTGTACTCGCCGTCTGTCATGTGGCAGACCAGCGGCGCCGGGCAATCGCCTATCCGGGGCAACTCCTCATGAAGTAGCTTCTCGGCTTGGGAAAACGCGGCGAAGGTATTGGTCATCCGCTGCGGACTGAGTTGCGGGACCCCGAGGGCGGCGACCTGGTCAACAGTCTTGACCCCGTCCAGGAGATCGTAGACGTGATCGCTGTAGGCGTAGAGAGCAATGCGGTAGCGGGGCGAGATCCGGCTACCCTTGGTGGAGCGAAAGACCATCTGTCGAAAGGACGCCGCCAGGGCCTCGGTGACCACGCCGATCCGGCTCGCGGCGCCCATCGGCTGGGACATCGACGCACTGATGTCGAGAAGGTAGATGATCAGGGCCGGGGTCCGGCTCGTAGCCAGCGTCTCGTAGGCCACGTTTCCCTTCCTCTCCTGCCAGATGGCTCGTTACTCGTCGACGCGCTTCCAGACGAAGCCCTTGGCGCTCTTGTCCCGGCTCGGCTTGGCCGGCGCCGGTCCGGCCGAAAAATCGAGATCCAACGACTGCCAACCGGCCACGGGCCCGTCGGGCAGGCCCGGGGCCGTGGAAAGGCGGATGGTCTCCGCTCCCGGCGAACCTGGCCGGGACAGATTATCCACGGTGCCGAGGACCAGCCCGGCGCCATCCCAGGCGCCGGCGTCGGCCAAGGTCTCCTCGGGCTGGAGGAGCCGCCCGGGAGGGTGGGCCTCGATGGCGTAGGTGGTCGCCTTGCCGTCCCCACCGGCTTCCCAACCCAGGGCGAGACCGATGAGGCCCGCCAACCTCCCGGCCTGAAGGTCCGCGGGCACCTCAAGGTCGCGGGAGTTACTATCGCCCCTGCGCGAGACACTGACCGTGACCCGCTCCACGGGACCACCCTCTCTGAAAGACTCCGAAGTCACCGGAGCCCTACTTCCAGAAACGAGATGTCGTCGCTCGCCGGATCTTCCTGGGACTCCGCGATGAGCCCGAGCAGAGCGGCGTCCGACGGTGGAGAAGCGATTCCGTCGAGCGAGGCCAGCCCGTCCGAGTAGGTCATACATCGCACTACCCGCGGCGACCCGGTCTGATCCCGGAGGGGCAGGATCCTCGCGTGGGGCCGGTCTCCGACAACCCCCGACCGTGTGGACCAACGCTCGTGAGTGATGAACGTGTCTCCCAGGAGACCGGCCAACTCCACCTCGGCCTCCGCCGCTCCGGCTCCAGGACTCCACAGCCGCAGACGCGAATCGCCCATCCAGCACATAAGTAGCCGCCCGGCCGGGAGCTCCGGGCCGGGGATGTCGATCCGGACCCCGACGAACGTGCTCTCGCTGCCCCGGGCCCTCTTCTCCTCAAGAACATCCAGGAGAAGGGATGGTCCCGCGGGCAACTCTTGCCGCCGCACGAGCAGAGTGCCCCGCGCGGTCATGGCCCCAAGGTGACGGCCCAGACTCGCCGCCAGAGCCGCCTCGTCGGTTGGAACGATCGCCAACTCGGCCAACCAGTCGACCAGCCCGTCGCCCAAGTAGCGGGCCGCCAGACCGCCGAAGAAGGACTGGCTGACCCCATCGCACAGAGCAAAGACGAGAGTGCTGCCGCTCCAGTCCATAACCAGGTAGTCCTGGCTGGCGTCTCCGACCGCCCGAGACTCGGCCGAGCGGGCATAGGCATAGCGTAGCCGGAAGAAGCGGCTCCTGAGGTGGTGGACCCCCGTGTCCCGGTCCTGGGCTAGGCGTAGCTGGCGCCTGACGACCGTCATCACTCCCGGAAGTCCTGGGTCAACGGTGCTTCGCGTGGTCAATGGCCTTGTTGGGTCGGAATAAAGTGGCGCAAAGTGGTCGGTGTGCCAAGGAATGGCTTCGCTTCCAATCGACGCAATTCCTGCCGGGGGCGGAGAGACCGACACCCAAGGCGAGCCGCCCTGGTTCGGCCCCACGGTCCGCGATACCGGCGCTCAGGCCCCCGGACCGGAGAGATTCGCAGGCCGGGGCGCGACTGGGCCGGCCATGACCGCCGCGTAAGCCAGGAAGCCGTAGTAGACGGTCGAGTCCGCGTGCTTCCTGAAAAAGCGACTGCGGGTGGTGAAAAGGGCGAAAAGGATCAGCCCGAGAGAGAGGCCGGTCAACCCCTGGGGCAAGGTCCATGGTCCGGCTCCCCAAAGGTAGACTGACAGGCCGGCGAAGAGCAGAGCCAGAAGTCCCGACGCGCGGCTGAAGTCGGCCAGGGCGGTGAAGAGGCGCTCGTTGTCCATCCGATCCCAGACCAGGGAGTAGCAGAGGTTTCTCCTCTTCTCGTCCTTGGTGTCCTCGCTCGGGATCAGAACCTCGCACTGGAGACCCGGCCCATAGGCTATCGCCAGCCGGCCCAGAACCTCCAGCTTCAAAGTCTCGTCGGAAGCCTCCCAGAAGGTCTTCTCCGGCCAGACGTGACCGAGCAGGTGGTAGGCGCATTTCGATAGACCCTGGACGACGTGTCCGGCGACAAAGGCCAGTAGCAGCATCGGGACGGGGTAGGCCACGTAGAGACGCGGCAGAGACGGCAGGGCAAAGGACAAGACCGCCCCCAAGCCAAGTCCGGGCACCAGGATGCCCAAGAAGTCGTATATCGCGATAGGCCAGTTGAAACCCGACATGGCTACCCCCTCCTAGACACGAATCGGCAACCTCCGACGAATGGGTAGGCTGTTCGCTAGGGTGGCCGGAAGCCCTGCCGAAGGAACGTGTCGGCGTCGAGGCCGGTCTGGCCGGGTCTGGTGGTAGAATCAGCGGAGAGGCCCAGCCGAGGGGAGGATGGGGAGCGTGCCCGAGATCAGTCACTATGATCTCACCCTTACTCTTGGCCGCGGGGCAGGCGAGCTTGAGGTCAGGGGAAGGGCGAAATTCGCCCCGGCGCCCAGCGGGGGGGCAAACTCAGCCACGACCGCATTCCTGCTCAACCCCGCCCTCGAGTCGCTGAACCCGCCCGAGTTCGCTCCGGAGCAGCGCGAGTTGCGCTTCCACTACCGGGGCCGCCTCTCGGAAGGGGTCACGCCGGAGGCGTCCGAACTGACCGCCCACAACCTGTGGTACCCCGTCTTCTCCGACCGCCCTCCGCCGTTCACCTTCCGGCTGCTCCTGAGCGTCCCGCCCGAGGTCATTCCGGCCGTGTCCGGCCGCCTCGTTCCCTTGCCCCCCGAACTCGGGGCCCGGGCTCACGACCACGAGGCGGCTAGAACCTACCTCTGGGAGTCGATCCGCCCGGGGCGGGACATCGCCGTTGCCGTTGGGCCGTACCTGGTCCACCAGCGCCTCATGGCCACGACACCGGGTCCACCTCCGAACCTCCTTTCCGCCGAAGTCTTCGTCCTGGACGAGGACTACGACCTCGGTGAACTCATCCTGGGCCGGATGGAGCGGATTCTTGGTCTCCTGAGGTCCCGGCCCGGGCCCGCCAGCGGCTACGACCGTCTCGGCGTGGTCGTCCCACCCGTCTCGCATTGGGGTATCTACAGCCGGCCGGGACACATCGTCATTCCGCGACCGATGGCCGCGAGGTTGCGCAACCCAGGGAAGGCCAAGACCGTCGCCCTCGTGCTGGCCCGCGAGATGGCTTCACTCCTCGGCGAGACCGGCCGCTAGAGATACGGAGAAAGCGAGGTATTGGCTGTGAAACGCTTCCTGCTCTGGCTGTGGAGAGTCCTGCCCCTGACCCGCGGGATGCAGTTCGTCGCCCTCTGGCTGATGAACCGCAAGTTCTTGCTCGGAGTCAATGGCGTGGTCATCGACAGCGACGGCCGGGTCCTCCTTCTCCGGCACTCCTACCGCAACGACTATCCCTGGGGTCTGCCCAGCGGCTGGGTCAAAGGGGGAGAGCAGCCGGAGGCGGCCATCGTCCGCGAACTGCGCGAGGAGGTGGGTCTTGACGCGCGAGTCATCTGCGTGCTCGATGTGCGGATCGACCACGACCTGCCCCGAGTTGACCTGACCCTGCTCTGCCGCCCGAGCGCGCCCGTCGCCGCGAGGCTCAGGCCCAGGGACGTCGAGATCCAGGCCGCCGGTTTCTACCGGCCCGGCGAGTTTCCGGGGCCGCTCATCGACCCCCAGCCGGAAATGATCGAGCGGGGGTTGGCGGTTCTGGGCGACCAAGGAGTCCCTCCGAGGTCGCCTTCTCCAGAAAGACCTTGACCAGGTCGTTCGGCTCGAGCCCGGAAGCTCCGGCCAACCCGGAAGCTCCGGCCGGTCCGTGCGCTCCGCCGACCGCGCGTATAACCACCCGAGCGTAATTGTCGGTCAAGCCCTCGGCTACCAGACCGGTTCTGCCGCCGGCGCGAAGATCCGTCTCGTCGGAGAGGCACCGTCGTCCGGACCGCCTTACCTCCTCCACCAGCACCTCCAGAGTCAGCCCCACCAGACTCTCCCGGAAATCTCGCCCGAGCTGCCGGCCGAGGCGGATCAGTTCCTCGCTTCTGGCCTTCTTCACCGCCGGAGTAACCTGGTCGGGCATGTCGGCGGCCGGCGTTCCGGGACGGCGGGAGAAGCGGAAAACATGGAGTCGCGCAAAGCCGACTCGGCGGACCACGTCCAGAGTCGCCCGGAAATCCTCGTCGGTCTCACCCGGGAAGCCGACCATAACGTCGGTGGTCAGGCCGACAAGCGGGACGGCGGACCGCACCCTTTCGACCAGATCGAGGTAGCCGGCCGCGGTGTAGTGGCGGTTCATCGAGGCCAGGATTCTGTCGGAGCCGCTCTGCAAAGGAACGTGCAGGTGGCGGCAGACTCGCGGGTTTCGGGCCAGGAGATCGATGAGGTCGTCGCCGACTTCCAGGGGCTCGATGGAGCTCAGGCGGACGCGCCCGATCCCCGTAACGGCGGCAAGGTCGCGGATGAGGTCGGCCAGGCGGGGGCGGCCGGCCGGCAAGTCGCTTCCCCAGGCCCCGAGGTGGATGCCGGTGACCACGATCTCCCGAAAGCCGGCCTGGACGAGTCGGCTCGCCTCCTCCAGCACCTCTCCCGCCGGGCGACTCCGGCTTGGCCCGCGAGCGTAAGGGATAACGCAGTAGGCGCAAAACTGCTCGCAGCCGTCCTGGACCTTGAGGGTGGCCCGGGTTCTCTCACCGGCGAACGCGCCGGCGACAAGGTCGAGCGGGACGGGTTCGGCCCCAGACCGCCGCTCAACGAGCGCCCCGCTTTCAAATCCTCGCCGGCGAAGGAGTTGGGGCAAGAGGTGGCGGTCGGAGGTGCCCAAGACCAGATCGGCGCCGCACAAGGCACCCTCCTTCTCGGCCGCGCCTTCGCCCCCGGTCGCGCCTTCGCCCCCGGCCGCGCCGTCGCCCCCGGCCGCGCCCTTCTTTCGACGCCGCCGGAGGTCCGCCCGCTGGACCTCGGGGTAGCAGCCGACCAGGGCCACTAGGACCCCGGGGTGCTCGCGTCTGAGGCGCCGGACCAGTTGGCCTGTCTTGCTCTCGGCCCGGGCCGTCACGGCGCAGGAGTTGACCACGTAGAGGTCGTGGGCCTCACCGTCCGGTCGCTCCTCCTGGCCGGCAACGATCTCCCAGCCATCCTGGCGCAGTTGGCCCATCATCCCGGCCGTGTCGTAGAGGTTGGCCTTGCAGCCAAGGGTGTAGAAGACGGCCCGTGGGCGCCCGCGAGCGGTTCCACCACGGCCGGCGAGGCCGGGCGCGGCCGGGTCGCCGCGAGCGAGGCCGCACGGGGCGCGGTCCCCCCGGGGGGAACGACCCGGGGCCTTCGTGAAGGCGAAGGAGACCCAGTTCTCCGCCGATCGGCAATCGATCTCAGCCAGCCCGACCGAACGGGCCATCTCCATCACCCGGTCCTCGCCTTCTCCGGAGGAGACGCCCGCGGCCACGATGACCCCGCCCGGCCTGAGAGCGGTCGCCATCATCGGCAGTGTGAACACGATGAGGTCGGTGGTCAGGTTGGCCATGATCAGGTCGGGGCGCTCGCGCCGCTCGACCCCTGGGGCCTTCCCTCCGTCCGTCCCCAGGACGTCTTCAAGGTTTCCGTCGACGACTTCGACCCGGCCGGCAAGCCCGTTGGCGGCCACATTGGCGCGGGCGGCCACGGTGGCTACGGGATCGTTGTCGACGGCCACCACTCTCGGCACCCCGAGTTTCGCCGCGACGATGGCCAGGATGCCGCTGCCCGTACCAAGGTCGACGGCCGACGAGACCCGACCCTGGCCTTCCCTGGCGTCCAGCGTGGCCTCGACCAGTTCGACCGCCCCGCGGGTGGTGGCGTGGTCACCGGTACCGAAGGCCTGACCGGGGTCGATGACAATGGACAAATCGCCGATCCGGCGCTCGACGGCCTCCACCCCGGGCCGCTGCCCGACCGGCTTCTCCCATGGCGGGTGAATGATCAGGCGCCTCCCCACCCGGATCGGGTGGAAGAATGCCTTCCACTGGTCGCGCCATTCGACCTCGTCTACCACCCGGGTGGACACCTCGGCTGGACCCGGATCAAGGCCCCACTCCTGGAGTCGAGCGAGAAAGACCGAAAGGACGGCGACGGGACCGCTGGAGCCGTCCGGCCCGACAGGTCCGTCCGGCCCGCCGCCGCCCTCATCCAGGCAGGGGAAGTAGGAAACGAGAGCCCGGACCGGGCCAACGCCCACGGTCCAAAAGCCTCGGGCTCCAAGTGTCAGAAGTCTCTCACCGACCGCCTCAACCGCCTCCGCGGCGACGGTGACCTTCACTTCTAGCCAGCGCAACCAGTCGCAGCCTCCTTCGCCGGACTAGGTTTACCCGGGGAAGGCTCGTGTCCTGCGGTCGGCGTCAAGTTGACAGCTTCCTCGCTCCCGCCCAACCAGAAAGAGGCAGACCAGGTAGGCGCTGGATTGACTCGGCGACGCCTACCAGGTCATAATTGATCCAACCGGACGCATCTTCCGCCAATGCCGGTTACCTCGCCCGAAGGGAGGTGCCCCTCCGTGAACTGGAAGGTTAAGCCCGCCGAGAAAGCCGGTCGTTTGATAAGCAACGAACACGGCATGTGCTGGTTCCGGTATTGCGTCTAGCGCTGGCGCCTCGCCGCACCTAATAGTCGTCCGAGTCGGGCCGGGCCTCGTCCGGTCCGGCTCGGTTTCGCCCGGTAGACCATCCTCGCCCGAGGGGAGGTGCTTCCCGTGAAGCGGCGGGTCCGCCCGGCCCGCCGCCCTATCCAGCCACAATCCCCGCAATGTCCAGAAAGCGGAAGTCGGGCCAGGTTGTGGCTTGACTGGGTGAGCCCTACCAAGCATAATTGACCCACCGGGGCGCCATCTTTCAGTTCTACGGTTCCGCGCGGAAGGGAAGGGGGTGTACTCCGTGACCTGGAAAGTGCGTCGCGTTTCGAAGACCACCCACTGCCCTCTCTTTGTGCCTGTCATCTGCCTTACCTTCCTATGCATGTAGCCGGCGCGCCACGCCAGACCGGACCAGATCGGTCCGGTCTGGTCTGTGTGCCTTGCCTGGACGTGGGTATGGAAAGGTGGTCTCCATGCGTCTCTCCCGCTACAACCTGACCGTCCCGTCGGATAAGGGCGAGCTCCTCCTCTTCAATCCCTGCACTTGCGCCCTGGTCGGCCTCGAACCCGACTTCTACCGTCGCTACCTAGATCCCGAATCCGGCGACCCCAACCTGGCTCCACC
>Ga0315284_10013802_pt1 | contig 11511 bp, 10 predicted proteins | sample YL17G09_16_MG_FD_203696 | JGI IMG/M metagenome (GOLD analysis project Ga0315284, IMG submission 203696) | Sediment microbial communities from Yellowstone Lake, YNP, Wyoming, USA - YL17G09_16 | ecosystem: Environmental > Aquatic > Freshwater > Lake > Sediment | place: USA: Wyoming | collected... | reverse complement strand
CAGCTCGCCGCCGCCCGTCAGGAAACCGATCTGTACGTCGGAGAAGCCTGCCCGCTTGGCCTCCCACAGGAGTTCCGTCGGCAGGCGTTTGAGGCCGTCCGGGCCGTTGTACTTGGCGATCCGCCCGGCCAGTTCGACGATCTCGCGCATGTTCTCGATGAACCAGGGGTCGATCTTCGAGAGGTCGGCGATCTTCGCGACGCTCCAGCCCCTCTCGATGGCGTACTTGACGTAGAAGTGCCGCTTGTCGTTCGGCACGACCAGCTTGTGCGTGAGCTCGACGTCGTCCTTCGGCTCCGGCACGAGGGAGTCCTTGCCGTCGAAGCCGAGGCCGTAGCGGCTGATTTCGAGGCTCCGGAGGCCTTTCTGGAGCGCCTCCTTGAACGTGCGGCCGATCGACATCGCCTCGCCCACCGACTTCATCGACGTGTTGATCGTGGGGTCGGCCTGCGGGAACTTCTTGAACGTGAACCGCGCGACCTTGAAGACGCAGTAGTCCACGGTCGGCTCGAAGAACGCATAGGTCTTGCCGGTCACGTCGTTGAGGATTTCGTCGAGCGTCATGCCGATGGCGAGTTTCGTGGCCACGCGGGCGATGGGGAAGCCCGTGGCCTTCGACGCCAGGGCGCTGGAGCGCGACAGCCGCGGGTTGACCTCGATGATGACGATCTCGTCGCTCGCGGGGTTCCCGCCGAACTGGATGTTGGCGCCGCCGCCGCTGATGCCGATCTTGCGGATGATCCGCTTCGAGAGGTTCACGTAATGGACGTATTCCTTTGCCGTGAGCGTCTGCGACGGTGCGACCACCATCGAGTCGCCCGTGTGGACGCCCATCGGGTCCACGTTCTCCATCGACGTGATGACGATGACGTTGTCGGCCTGGTCGCGCATCACCTCGAACTCGATTTCCTTCCACCCCAGGACCGACTCCTCGACCAGCACCTGGCCGATGGGGCTTGTCGTAAGGGCGCGCACCAAGCCCTTCTCGAGCTCCTCCGTGTTGTAGGCCGTCGCCCCGCCCGACCCGCCCAGCGTGAAGGCCGGCCGCAGGATCACCGGCAGCCCGATCCGCTGGCCGATCTCCATGCCTTCCTCGACGCTCGTGGCGATGCCGCTGGCGGGCACCTTGATGCCGATCTCCTGCATGGCCTTCTTGAAGAGGTCGCGGTCTTCGGCGCGGGCGATGGCCTCGGGGCTGGCGCCCAGCACCTCGACCCCGTAGCGCTTGTAGACCCCCGCCCGGTCCAGGAACACCGCGAGGTTCAGCCCGGTCTGGCCGCCCACGGTCGGCAGGATGCCGTCGGGGCGCTCGCGGGCGATGATCTTCTCGACCACCTCGGCGGTGATCGGCTCGATATACGTCCGGTCGGCCATCCGCGGATCGGTCATGATCGTCGCCGGGTTCGAGTTCACCAGGACGATCTGGTACCCCTCTTCCCTCAGGGCCTTGCAGGCCTGCGATCCGGAGTAGTCGAACTCGCAGGCCTGGCCGATGACGATCGGGCCGGAGCCGATGATCAGGATCTTCTTGATGTCGGTCCGCTTGGGCACGGGAGGTCCTTACGACCGTTTTCCATTCTCACAGAAGGCCGCCAGCACCGGGCTGGGCCTCTCCATCTCGTCGGGGGTGGGGTGGAACTGCACGCCCCAGGCCGCCGCGTCCAGGGCCCGGATTCCCTCGACCGTCCCGTCATTGAGGTTCCGGTGCGTGACCTCGACCGCGGCCGGCAGGTTCCGCTCGTCCACCGCGTAGCTGTGCCGCTGCACGGTGATGTGCGACGTCCCCGCCGCCAGGTTCCGGATGGGGTAGTTGACGCCGTGGTGCCCGGCCTTCATCCGCTTGATCGCGGCGCCGAGCGCCAGCGCGAGCACCTGGTGCCCGAGGCCGATTCCCAGGAGCGGCGCCTTGCCGAGCAGCGCTCGCGCGGTCTCGACCGCGCAGGCCGCCGCGCGCGGGTCCCCCGGGCCGCCGGCCAGGATGACGCCCTGCGGCTTCTTCGCGAGCACGTCCTTGGCGCTCGCGGTGCACCGCAGGATCTCGACTTCGCATCCCAGGGCCGCCAGTTGGGCCAGCAGGCCGTTGGTGACGCCCAGGTTCAGAATCGCGAGCCTGTGCTTCCGCGGTCCGACCGGCGGGCGCGTGCCCTCCCAGCTTACCTCCTGCACAAGGTCTTTCTTGGACGGGGGCGGGGCCTTCTTGAGTCCGCGCGCGATGCGCTTGGGGTCGAAGTCGCCCGAGGCGATCGCGCCCCTCATCTCGCCGTGCTCGCGCAGGTGTACGGCCACGGCCCGCGTGTCGACTTCGCGAATGCCGACCACGCCCCGGGCCTTCAGGAAGTCCTCCAGCGAGCCGGTGGCCCGCCAGTTCGAGAAGTACGGGCTGTACTCGCGGATGACGACGCCGGCGGCCTGGGCCTCGCCGGACTCGTTGTCCTCGCCGTTGACGCCGTAGGCCCCGATGATGGGGTACGTCAGGACGGTCAGCAGGCGGTGGTACGAGGGATCGGTGAGGACCTCCTGGTAGCCGACGACGCCGGTGTAGAAGGCCACCTCGCCGTCGGCCCGTCCGACCTGGCCGAAGGGCAGGCCCTCGAACATCGTGCCGTCTTCGAGAATCAGCGCCGCTTTCGCCTTGCTCATCGTCGCCCCGCTGCCTGTTCTAGATGTACTCGATGGTGCTGGGCGGCTTCGGCGTCAGGTCGTACACCACCTTCGTGACCGACGGGATCGCCTTCGTGATGCGTTTCTGGATGCGGTCGAACACCGGCCACGTGAGGCGCGTGGCGGTGGCCGTGATGGCGTTCTCGGAGTCCACGCACCGGACGGCGACGATGTGGCCGAAGGCCCGCCGGCCGCCCGCGGTCACGCCGGTGGCCCGGTCCGCCAGGAGCACCGCGAATGCCTGGAACCGCTTGAACTTGCCAGTCTCCTCCTCGACGATGCGGCAGGCCTGGCGCACGATCTCGACGCGCTCGGGGGTCACCTCGCCCAGGACGCGGCACGAGAGGCCCGGCCCGGGGAAGGGCATGCGTGTGTACATGATCCTCGGCAGGCCGAGGACCTGGCCGACCTTCCGCACATCGGGCTTGTAGAGCGTCTTCAGCGGCTCGATGGTCGTGAATCCGTAGCCGCGCTTGGCGCTGATGCCGATCTGGTCGAGGACGTTGTGCTGCGTCTTGACGCCCTTCTTCGTCTCGACGATGTCGGCCGCGATGGTTCCCTGGAGGAGGAACTGGGCGCCCGACTCGCGGACCGCCTTCCCGAAGACCTTGTAGAACGTGTCGCGGAAGGCCTTCCGTTTCTCCTCCGGGTCCGTCAGGCCTTCGAGGGCGGCGAAGAAAGTCTTGGCGGCGTCGATCACCGTGACCCGGATGCCGAGCTTGGCGAAGGCCTTCCTGACGGTCTGGGGTTCGTCCTGGCGCATCAGGCCGTCGTCGATGAAGAACACCTTGAGGCGGTTCCCCAGCGCCTCATGGGCGAGGGCGGTCGTGACGGCGCTGTCGACCCCTCCCGACAGGGCGCTGACGGCCTTGCCGGCGCCGACGGTCTTCTGGATGTGCGCAATCTGGTCGCGTGCGAACTGGCGGTAATCCACGTTTTCCCCTTGCGTGTCTGAGGGACTCGTTCAACGTGTAAGGTGGCCGGGTCGTACTCGGCCCAGAACATAAGGCGGCGCGAATGAATTGCAAAGAAAATCCGGCGTAAGGCCGTGGCGCGTTGGTGTTCACGGCCGGCGCGTGTGCCACCCGTCGAGGGTCTCTGGGTCGAACGACGGCGGGTCCTGTCCAGCCGTGGTTTCTCGTTCAGAAATCCGGGTTGTCACGCACCGGATGCATCGGCACGATTCCCGGAACGCGGACTTGTAACCCCTGTTGTCTCAGGAACTTACGAACGTTGCCTCCAGGGGGTGCCCGCCGAAACTGGCGTTGAGTCGAAAGCGCGCTAGAGTTAATGTTTGGGAGTGGCGCGACGGTTTCATATACCGTGGCGCCACGCAATCGCTGGGAGACAGAGCATGGTGAGCAACGCGGACAAGGGACGTACCGGCGTTCATTCGGACGACTCGATTCGGGTCCTCGATCTTCCGTCGCGCGTGCGGCGGAGGCTTCAGCGGGCGGGGATCAACACCGTGGGCGACCTCGTGGTGCAGCGGGAGGGCGACCTGCTGATTATGACCGGCTTTGGCGGGGTCAGCCTGCGAGAGGTCAAGCGGAGGCTGGCAGAGTACAACCTGCGCCTGGGCCAGAGCGTCCCTGCGGCGCCGGCCGCCCGAAAAACGGTGCACGACTCCCTGGGGATGTGCATTGCGGCCGGGCTGGCGGCGAACGCGGCCCTGGCGTCTCAGTTCAGGCCCTTCGTGCGGGGCGGACGCTTGGTCGATGAATACGTCGATCTGATCGCCGACGCCGCCTCGCGCATCACGGCCGCGATGCTCCGGCGCGAGCAGCAAGCCCAGGGGACGTGACGCATAATCCCCCCGGCGTCACCCCCTGGGCTACATCACGTTGCCGGGACTCGCGCGGCGGGCCAGGAGGGCCGCCGCGCCAACGCCTCAGCGATGCCGCCCTTCAACCGCAGGTCCCTGCCGAATTCCCTTCGCCACGCCACCCGACACAATCACACGGGCTGAGACGGCCGCATCCGGTGGTCGCGCCAGCATTCTAATACTACAACCGCACTTAACCTCGTGCGCGGTGGGTCTCTCGCCACGGCGAGTCTTCGACCTGACCCACCGCGCGGCAATTGCCCCCGGGCGGCGAGATAAGGGTCGCCGCGGCGACCGCGGCGGGTCGGGCGACCCGCCGCGCGAATGGGCGTTGTAGTGCTAAGCCGCGGCCTTCGTTTGCCAAGCACCATTTGACATGGGCGTCTCGGTTTCGTATCGTACGCACGCGGCAGTTCCCATTCCTCCAGAGCGAAAGGACGACTCGATGCGGCGGACGAAACTGGCGGTGTTGGCGGCGATGTGGGCGGTCCTGGCGGCCCTTGCCACGGTGGCGGCGGCGGATGTGAAGCTGCCCGCCGTCATCAGCGACCACATGGTCCTTCAGCAGGCCATGAAGGCCCCGATCTGGGGCTGGGCCGAGCCCGGCGAGAAGGTCACCGTCAAGCTGGGCGACCAGACGGCCGAAGCCACCGCCGACAAGGATGGCCGCTGGCGGGTCAACCTGGAGCCGCTCAAGGCCGGCGGCCCCGTCAAGATGACCGTGGCCGGCAAGAACACGCTCGCGGTCGCCGATATCCTCATCGGCGAGGTGTGGGTCGGCTCCGGACAGTCCAACATGGAGATGTCGGTCCGCGGCGTCAACAATGCCCAGCAGGAGATCGCCGAGGCGAAGTTCCCCAAGATCCGCCTCTTCACCGTCGCCAAGGCTACCACCGACCAGCCGCAGACCGACTGCAAGGGCCGGTGGGCCGAGTGCGGCCCGGAGACCGTCCCCGGCTTCTCGGCGGTCGCGTACTTCTTCGGCCGCGACCTTCTGAAGGACCTGGGCGTGCCGATCGGCCTCATCCACACGTCCTGGGGCGGCACCTACGCCGAGGCCTGGACCAGCGGGCCGGCCCTCGCCGGCGATCCGGTCCTGAAGGTCGCCGTCGACCGCCATGCCCAGGGGCTGAGCGGGTATGCCAAGCAGAAGGAGGACTGGGAGAAGAAACGCGAGGAGGTCATGGCCACGTGGAAGGCCGCCGCCGAGAAGGCCAAGGCCGAAGGCAAGCAGGCCCCGCGTCAACCGCAGCCGCCGCGCGATCCCGACACGGGTCCGAACCGTCCGTCGGTCCTCTACAACGCCATGATCGCGCCGATCCTTCCGTACGGCATCGCCGGGGCGATCTGGTATCAGGGCGAGTCGAACGCCGGCCGGGCGTACGAGTACCGCAAGCTGTTTCCCGCGATGATCGCCGATTGGCGGAAGAACTGGGGCCAGGGCGACTTCCCGTTCCTCTTCGTCCAACTGGCGAACTTCATGGCCCGCAAGCCCGATCCGGGCGAGAGCAGTTGGGCGGAACTCCGCGAGGCCCAGACCCTGACCCTCAACCTGCCGAAGACGGGCCAGGCGGTCATCATCGACATCGGCGAGGCGAATGACATCCATCCGAAGAACAAGCAGGACGTGGGCCATCGGCTGGCCCTCGCCGCCGAGGCGATCGCGTACGGCAGGAAGATCGAGTACTCCGGCCCGATGTACGAATCGAAGACAGTTGATGGGAACAAGGTCCGCCTGAAGCTCGCGCACGCCGGCGGCGGCCTCGGGGCCAAGGGCGACAAGCTCACGGGCTTTGCCGTCGCGGGCGAAGACAGGAAGTTCGTCTGGGCCGACGCCAGGATCGAGAGTGACACCGTGGTGGTCTCGAGCGACAAGGTCGCCGCGCCCGTGGCCGTCCGCTACGCCTGGGCCGACAACCCCGAGTGCAACCTGTACAACAAGGAGGGCCTGCCCGCGTCGCCTTTCCGCACCGACGACTGGCCCGGCCTCACCGCCAACGCGAAGTAGGCCGGGCCTGAAAGGGTGTCCTTTTGGCCCCGAGCCGCAGGCGAGCGCGTTCGAGAGGGGGTCGCATGCTCATCATCGCCGAACGGATCAATGCCACGCGAAAGCGCATCGGCGACGCCTTGGCCGTCCGCGATGCCGCTTTCCTTCAGGAGGAGGCCCGCCGGCAGGCCCGGGCCGGCGCGGACTACATCGACGTCAACGCCGCGCTCTCGCCCAAAGAGGAACAGAAGCTCATGGTCTGGGCCGTCGAGACGATCCGCGCGGCCACCGGGACGCCGCTGTGCATCGACACGGCCAACCCGAAGGCGGCCAAGGCGGGCCTCAAGCTGCTGCCGAAAGGGTCGGCCTTCCTGAACTCCATCAGCGGCGAGAAGGCACGCCTCCGGGCGATGCTTCCCCTGGCCGTCGAATTCGAGACCAGGGTTGTGGCCCTGGCGATGGACGATTCCGGCATGCCCGACTCGTGCGCCGCCCGGTGGCGGGCCATCGAGAAGATCCTGTCCGCCGCCGACAAGGCCCGCCTGCCGCGCGAGAGGATCTTCATCGACCCGCTCGTGCGCCCGATTGCGACCGACCCCGACCAGGCCGCCCAGTGCCTCGAGATGATCCGCGACCTGCGTGCCAAGGGCGGCGGGGTCCAGACCATCGTGGGGCTCTCGAACATCTCCTACGGCCTGCCCGAGCGCCGACACCTGAATCGTGCCTTCCTCACGTTGGCCATTGCCGCCGGCCTGTCGGCGGCGATCCTTGATCCGCTGGAGCCCGACCTCAGGGCGACGGCCTTGGCCGCGTCATGCCTGACGGGCCAGGACCCGTACTGCATGAACTACATCCAGGCCCAGCGCGAAGGTCAGCTTTAGCGGCCTGGGCCGCCGGACGGCGGGTACGTGTTCAGCGTGACCCTTTCTGCTCAATCCCCATATCCCATGAGTATTGGGACAAATCGCGGGAACACGTACGATCGAGATTGTTCTTGACAGATGGGCGGGCTGGTGTGTACTGACCGTGAAAAACGTAACAGCGTTACTCTCCTCACAGGGTGACGGGTTCTGAAATGAACAAGGGGTCTGCCATGGTCTCCGACAAGACAATCGCTCGCCTCAGTCTCTACCGGCGACTGCTGAAGGTTCTTGAGGGCGAAGGCGTTCGGAACGTGTTCTCGCATCAACTGGCGACCATGGCTGGGTGCACGGCCGCCCAGCTCAGGCGCGACCTGATGGAAGTCGGCTATTCCGGCAGTCCGAACAACGGTTACGAGGTCACGCCCCTGGCCGACAGCATCCGGGACTTCCTGGACGTCCCGGGCGGGCAGAGCGTTGTCCTGGTCGGCGTCGGAAACCTCGGCAAAGCGCTGCTCTCGTACTTCGCCACGCGCCGGAGCAGCCTTCAGGTGGTGGCCGCCTTCGACAGCGATCCGTACAAGGTCAACCGCGTGATCCATGGCTGCCGGTGCTACCCCATGGACAGCCTGCCGGAAGTCCTGAAGGGGCGGACGGCGACCGTGGCCGTCATCGCGGTTCCCGCGGCGGGGGCCCAGAGGGTCGCGGAAGTGCTGGCGCGCGCGGGCGTGCGGGGCATCCTGAACTTCGCCCCCGTCCGCCTGCGGGTGTCGCCTAATGTATATGTCGAGGATATCGACATGACCGTTGCCCTTGAGAAGGTGGCGTACTTCGGGCGGCCCAGCGCCGGCCGGACGCGGAAGGGGCCCTCGGCATGACCGTCGCCGACGTCGACGCCGTCCTCCGCCGCCATCCGGCGGCGCGGCGAGACGCCCTCATCCCCCTCCTCCAGGAGGTCCAGGAGACGCGCGGCTATCTTTCGCGCGAGGCCATCCTCCAGATCAGCCGCCACCTGAACCTCCCGGCCGCCAAGGTCTACGGCGTGGCGACGTTCTACAGCCGGTTCCGGTTCCGGCCGCCGGGGAAGTTCCACGTGCAGGTGTGCCGGGGGACGGGGTGCCACGTGGCCGGCTCGGCCCGCGTCCTCCAGGCGGTCGTCGAGGGGCTGGGCCTTCGCCCCGGCGAGACGTCGCGCGACGGCCTGTTCAGCCTCGAAGCGGTCGCGTGCCTGGGCGCGCGCGCCCAGTCGCCCGTCGTGGCCGTCAACGGCGAGTTCCACGCGGGCATGACGCCGGATTCCCTCAGCGCTGTTTTCGATTCCTGCCGTGCAAAGGCGTGCGACGATGCCCAGGCTCATTGATGAGAAATGTTGCCGCCGATGCGGGCGCGGGGCGGACTCTCGACGCCGTCCGCCGCCGGCTGGCCGAGCGGAAGGTCGACGCCGACGTGGTCGAGGCCGGCTGCCTCGGCCTGTGCAGCGCCGAACCGATCGTCGGCGTGCAGTTGCCGGGCCGGACGCGGGTCTCTTTCGGTCCGGTGACGTCCGAGAGCGGAGCACGGCGGGCAAGTTTTGCGGCGCCGCCGGCAGCGCGGCGGAGGCCGTTATGCGATCGGTCCACTTTCTCCTCACGGGCAAGGACCTGCCGAACCTGCGGCTCCAGGCGCTGCGGGCGCCGGAAGGGGTCAAGGAGGCGCGCCTGCGGGTCGGCGGACGGGACTTCGGCGTGGCCGTGGTCAGCGGCCTGGGCGGCGCCCGGCGGCTCCTGGACGAGATCCGCGCCGGGTGGCGGTCCCTCCACTTCGTGGAAGTGGCGACGTGCCCCGGCGGGTGCGTGGCCGGCGGCGGACAGCCGGTCGGCGCCTCAGCCCAGGCCGTGCGGGCCCGTGCCGAGGCGCTCTACCGCCTCGATGCCGATGAGCCGATCCGGACGGCCCATGCGAATGGCGCCGTCCAGCGGCTGTACCATGATCTCCTGGGCAAGCCGCTGAGCGCCCGCGGCCGCGAACTGCTGCACACCCGTTATGTCAAACGCGAGGTGGTTATCTAGTACCTGGCCTTTCGCAGGTTTTTCAAACCCTAACATCTTGTCTGACAACGACTTACGGAATTACGTGCCGACCCGACGCGACATAGGCTCACGTTGAAATTCAACCCGGGCAACGCCGGGCCGCAGAATCGCCGGAAAAGCGTTGCCGGCATCCTGGGGACCCTCGCAAAAACCCGCGAAAGGCCAGCTAGTACTACAACGCCACTTAACCTCGTGCGCGGTGGGTCTCCTGACCCACCGCGCGGCAATTGCCCCCGGGCGGCGAGATAACGGTCGCCGCGCGAAGTGGCGTTGTAGTACTGGGGACCCGCTTTCCGGTCGTGCGAGGCAGACCTCATGAGACATTCGACGACGCCGCTGGTGACGACGATCAAGGAGCGCTGCCGCGTGTGCTACACGTGCGTGCGCGAGTGCCCCGCCAAGGCCATCCGGATCGCCACCGGCCAGGCGGAGGTCATTCCCGAACGGTGCATCGGCTGCGGCAACTGCGTGCGGGTGTGCAGCCAGCACGCCAAGCAGGTCCAGAGCGCCGCCGCCCGCGTGCGCGAACTCCTGGCGGGCGGCGCGCCGGTGGCGGCGATGGTGGCGCCGAGTTTTCCGGCCGAGTTCACCGAGTGGGGCGACGGGCAGCTCGTGGGCATGCTGCGGGCGCTGGGCTTCAAGCTCGTCAACGAGGTGGCCTTCGGGGCGGACCTCGTGGCGGAGAGGTACCGCCGCCTCCTGGAGGAGACGAAGGGCCAGCGGTTCATTGCGACCACCTGCCCGGCGCTCATCGGATATGTAGAAAAGTATTATCCGCAACTCGTCGGGGCGCTGGCGCCGATCGCGGCGCCGCGCGCTGGCGGTGGACCGCGACCGGTGGCGGGCCGACATGGCACGGTCCGCCGATCTCGACCTCGGGCGGCCGTTCGCGGCCAACGATCAGCGGATCGCCATCCCCGTCGCCACGCAACTGGCCGACATCATGGCCCGCATGGGCAAGTTCACCCCCGAGGACGAGCTCAACTGCGGCGCGTGCGGCTACGACACCTGCCGCGGGCACGCCGTCGCCATCTACGAGGGCTTCGCCGAGAGCGAGATGTGCCTGCCGCACACGATCGAGCAGCTCAAGCGGGCCGTCCGCGAGATGTCGGCCTACGCCGAGGCCTTCGCCCGTGACCGCTGGCGTATCTATAAATGTGAGGAGCGGCTGCGGGTCGTGAACCTCGGCGGCACGGCGATCGGGACGGGCCTGGCCGCGCCGCGGACCTACATCTTCCGCGCCATCGACCACCTGCGGGACATCACGGGCCTCGGCCTCGCGCGGGCCGAGAACCTGGTCGAGGCCACGCAGAACACCGACGCCTTCGTCGAGGTCAGCGGCATCCTCAAGGCCCTGGCGTCGAACCTGCTCAAGATCGCGACGGACCTGCGGCTCCTGTCGTCCGGCCCGGAGGGCGGCATCGGCGAGCTGCGCCTGCCCCCGCGACAGGCGGGCTCCTCGATCATGCCCGGCAAGGTGAACCCGGTCATCCCCGAGGCCGTCTCGCAGGCGGCCATGGTCGTCATGGCCAACGACCAGACGATCACCATCGCCTGCTCGATGGGGAACCTCGAACTCAACGCCTTCCTGCCGGTCATCGCCGACGCCCTCCTGGGGAGCCTCACGCTTCTGGCGCAGGCGTGCCGGATCTTCCGGACGCTGTGCGTGGCGGGCCTGGAGGCCGACGCCGAGCGCTGCCGCCGACACGTCGAAAGCGCGACCGCGAGCGTCACGGCCCTCGTCGAGGGGATCGGGTACGAGGCGGCCACGCGCGTGGCCGAGGAGGCCCAGGCGACGGGCAAGACCGTCCGCCAGGTGGTCATCGACCGGGGCCTGCTGACGGGCCCGCAGTTCGACGCCCTGGTCTCCTCCGAGGCCGTCACCCGCCTCGGCTCGCCGCCGAAGAAGGACAACACGTAGGGTGCGTGCTCGGCATGGGTGTAGTGTTGGAGGGCAGTTTACCCTCTCCCTTGATGGGAGAGGGTGGCGCAGCCGGGTGAGGGCGATCGCCGCCAGGCCCCCCCACCCCCGACCCCACTACCCCCAGGGGGGGGGGGGGGTAGGCAGGGGGAAGGTGAATCCGCACCGGGGGGCGGCAAGCCCCCCAC
>Ga0315284_10013801_pt1 | contig 11511 bp, 6 predicted proteins | sample YL17G09_16_MG_FD_203696 | JGI IMG/M metagenome (GOLD analysis project Ga0315284, IMG submission 203696) | Sediment microbial communities from Yellowstone Lake, YNP, Wyoming, USA - YL17G09_16 | ecosystem: Environmental > Aquatic > Freshwater > Lake > Sediment | place: USA: Wyoming | collected... | reverse complement strand
TGAACCCTCCACCTCACGCCCATACCACGCCTACGGCCCCCAATCGTCGCCAGCTCCTCCAGGCCGGCCTCCTGGCAACCCTCGCCAGCGCCTCCGCCTACGCGGCCGACGCCCAAACCACCCAACCCGCCGCCTCAGCCGCCACCGCCCAGCCGCCACTCCGCGAAAAGTTCTTCGGCTGCATCGCCGCCTGCCACATCGGCTCAGCCATGGGCGCCGCCGTCGAAGGCTGGCCTTACGAACGCGTCCAACGCGAATACGATACCCTCGACCGCCTCCTCTCATATCAGCACTACGGCAACGGCTGGCAACGCGAACCCGGAACCACCGAGGACGGCGTCGAACGCCAGAAGCTCATCATCGCCGCCATCCTCGACAAGCAGGACCGCGTCTCCGCCGAGGACGTCCGCCGTGCCTGGCTCAAATACATGAACCCCAAAGCCGCGGGACTCGTCTCCGAACCCTTCGAGGGCGCGCTGCTCGCCATGGCCAGAAGCCCCATGCCCGCCTCCGACATCGGCAAGTACTGCGACTACTCCGGCCTCATCTCCATGGCCCGCTCCTGCCATCCCATCGGCCTCATCAACGCCGGCGACATCAACGCCGCCATCCACGATGTCCACGACGTCGGCGAGCTTTACAACACCGCCAACAGCCGCGGCATCCGCTGGGCCGAGTGTACCGTCGTAGCCATCGCCGCCGCCGCCACACCCAAAGCCTCCGTCGATTCCGTTATCGCCGCAATCTTAGACAATTGCGACAAGGCCGACCCCGCCTACCAGAAGCCCGTCGGCGTACGCGCCGAAATCGAACGCGCCCTCAAACGCACCGAAGCCTCCGCCGACTTCCGCGACCTCCGAAAGGCCTTCGACTCCCTCTACTCCGGCTCCGGCATACCCTACGCCCAGAGCTACGCCAACGAGGTCGTCTCCAAGGCCGTCTGTGTATTCCGCATGGTGCGCGGCAACACCTGGCAGGCCGTCATCGCCGCCGTCAACATGGGCCGCGACACCGATTGCCTCGCCTCCGTCGCCGGCGGCATCTCCGGCGCCCTCTCCGGACCCGCCTCCATACCACAGGCCGTCATCCAGCAGGTCGATCGCGCCACCTCGCTCAACCCCCACACCTGCTCCCGGCGGACCCTCCGCGAAACCTCCGACGCGCTCTATCAGGCCTACAAGCATCGCCTCAAATCCCTCCGCGACTTCGCCGCCGACATGGACGCCGCCTGAGCCTCCCTTCGCCCCCGCTGCCCCTCCATCGCCCCCAACCCCTCCACCTCCTTCCAAGCCCAGGGATTCATCCCTGGGTCCCACCCCCGCCGCCACACGAATCACCGCAGTCTTGCCGCATGCATTTTGAGGAACTGGCTTGCGTTTTGCGGCGGGCCCGTATACGCTCCGCTCGTCGTCAGGCTCATATGGAGCCTGACTGGCCGCGAAGCGGTGAACGGCTACGAAGAAGGCGATGCGCGTTATGCGGAAACCATATAAGACGCCGACTTCTGCCCTTCGTGTCCCCAATCCATTGGCAATACATGAGTTATCGGAACGCTGCGGAAGCGTGTTATCTGGAAGCAAAACCCGAATGCGGGTTTATCTGGAAACCATATAAAGAGTAGTTAGGCAAACACACGAAGGAGTCGCGACTATGTCCTCGGGTTCAGAAACTGGTGTAGAAGTCAAACTTGGCTTCTTTGTCCTCGGGTTCTTTCTCTTCGCCTGCACACCCAGAGTCGAGATCGACGGGAAAGTCCACAAGAAGTACTGGGGAACGCACTTCTTTCCCGTGAGCCCCGGCAAGCACACCATCAAGGTGTACTTTCGCTATCTGTTCATGTCGCAGTGTGGCGCAAACAGTATCGACGTCAGTGTCACGCAAGGGAATGTCACACGAATCAGCTACTATATGTGGCCTTGGATGTTCGCCAAAGGCTCGTTGCGAATCGCGAGATAGGTTAACGGGACATGTTGCCTAACCAGTCGATGCACCCGACCGGGAATGGCGGTCGGCGTTTTGCGTGCGCGGAAAAACGGTCGGGAGTCATTGTTTGACGTATAGCGGGGCGTATGAAACGGCGAATGAACCGGGGATGCACCCATTCCCTGCCAACGCGCAGAGCCGCGACATCTCACCTCATTCCCGTCTGCCCTGCCCACACCCCTCGCCCCAACGGATTCTTCTTGCTTTCGCTTGGCGCTGGATGTACAAGAGAGTTTCGGAGCGCTTCAACGTCATTCTGATGGGAGGTTACTATGAACACCCGCTGGCAATGTGCCTTGGTAACGGTTCTTCTGGCATGCACTTAATCCATAAGTCCACGCCGATACTTAGCATAGTTGACAGCAATATGCCTCGTCTGTAGGCTCAATCCAGTGTTGCCTGAAACGATATGATCGGGTTAACGATGCTCGGTGTGCCTGTCATATGCTACCTTCCTGAGGTTGCAGCCTTGGCTGGGGGCCTCTTCGTGGGCCTGGTCGTCGGAACTGCCCTTGGAGCCGGACTTGCCACCTCCCGTCCCGCGCTAAAGCTGACCTTGACTGCCATAGGGGCAGCAGCGGGCGGCGCTTCTGCGATCGTCCCCTCGGATAGTCCAGCAAGATGGATGTACCCAATCGGCCTCCTCCTCGGCATCATGTGGCTCCGCGTCCCGGATGCCCGCCGGATCCTTGCCGCGTACCACAGTCGCCCCGCCAAGGGGCGTGCTATTGACGCAGCGTTTGCCTCGCTCGACCTGTTTGTCATTGCTCTCGCAACCATCGTTGCTGTGCTCTATGCGACCTTCGTCAAGGGTAGCTAAGGGGACACGAGGGAAACGGGGGCCGGACGAGGAACGGGGACGTAGCTAGTTTATGATCCTCCCGACGACCCCGTTTCTAATCTGCCCTTCCCCGTGTGCCACGGCTTGCTCGTCAAGCCGTCCCCTCCCTCCCTCTCCCCCTTCTCCCCAACCGACCAAGCACCACCCTCCCCTCCCCAAGCACGATCCCGCCATTTATAGCGCTGCGCCCCCTCCAAAAATCCAGAAAATTTCCACCCACCCCCACAGGCCATTCCAAAAATCCGCATGCCGGCGTTCCCCACCCGGCCCGCCCCTCGCGCAACTGACCTGTATATAGGGAGGGATCGTTTTCCCCCCCAAGGAGTTCGGCATGCGTACCATCATCGCCTCACCACCCCGCGCACACGCTCCCCGCGTAGCGGCGCGACCGCGGGTCCGCCCACGCAGCCTCATTCCCCAACCCCTCCACATTCGTCATTCGTCCTTCGTCATTGATTCGACATTCGTCATTCGTTCTTCGTCATGGTCACTTGAGGATCCTTTTAGGGTCAAAACAGGGTCGTTTTGGGGTCGGTTGGGGGTCGTTTTGGGGTCGGTTGGGGGTCGTTTTGGGGTCACTTTGGGGTCGTTTGGGGGTCGGTTTAGGGTCGGTTTTGTATCGTCAAATTGCTGTACCCTCGCCCCTTACCCCTGGCCCCCCAAACCTTTGCGCTCCTCTCACCCCGCCAGTAAAAAAAACACGCCCCTGGATCACCTGTTCTTGCTAACGCCCGCCGGCTACCGCACGCACCTCGTCGGCCGTCTGTGTTTGCGAGGGCGAAACCTGTTCAAACAGGAACGCCGCCCCTCCGGTGACCTGGTACGAGTCGCGCTGGCGTGCCAGCGACGAAGCGTAATCCAGCACCCCCTGCATGGGGCGCACCCCGTGAGCGGGAAGGAACGGAATCACGATCCAGAATCGTCGGGACTCGATGCCCTGGCCGGGCTGCAGGTCGGTGAAGATGGGCGGATCTGGCCGCCAGTAGCAGAACAGCTCGAGCGAGCGGTTGGGGCGCCCCTCGGCGGCGATGTAGATCGCCTCGCCCGCCTGACGGTGCTCCCGCACGTACTCCACCACCGGCCGGATATGCGATGCCGTCCGCGGGCAGATCAGGAAGTAGCCGCCATTCCCCAGCCCCGCCGCCAGGAACGGCGCCGGCGCCAGCCACCACCACCTCCGGTAGTCGGTTGGCAGATTCTGCCGCAGATGCTCGACACCGAGAGCGGACAGCATGAACAGCCCCGGCAGCAGAAACACCGTCAGGCGAGAGCCGCCAAATGGATACCTTTGGAAAAACGCCGCGACCAGCGTCAGAACGATCGGGCCCGCAAATGCGCCCAGCGAGTCCCAGGCGCGCGCTTTGGCGATCGCAATAACCCCCGCCACTGCGAGCGCCAGCATCAGCACGCCCATCGGCTCAAAAGGATGATTGCAGAAGAGGTAAACCTGCTTCACCAGCCAGAACGGGACCAGCAGCGGGTGCGACCAATCGGGGAAGCGGCTGGCCCAGTGTTCGCGGAGAAAGGGTGTTTGTTGAATGCGGATCGAGAACCAGGAGAGCAGCACAAGGGAGATGACAATCAGCAGGTTCATGGAGACATACGGCGCGATCCGTCTGCGCCAGTGCCTCGCCACCTCGGGCAACACCGACAGGCTGACCCCGCCGAACACAAACACGGCCGGATGACTGAACCACAGCGCCGCCGCGCTCAGGACCGACACCATGCCCACGCGGACCATCACCGGTACCCGCGGCAGCCCCAGCCCCAGATACAGAATCAGCACGCCGATGAAAATGTCCCCGCTGTACTGCTTGGCTTCGGCGGCGTGCCAGATCAGCTTGTCGGAGAATGCGAGCATCGCGACGGCCCACGGCGCCGCCGCGGGGGCAGCCGTCAACGCCAGACGCGCAAAGATCGCCAGCCCTCCCAACGCCAGCAGCAACGGCATGAGCCGGAACACGAACTCGGACTGGCCCAGCCACGTCACGAGCGATTTCTGCGCCAGCAGGAACAGCGGCGGCGCCGCCTGGTCGTGTTCGAGCGGCCCGAGGAGTTGCCGGGGCGTTTTGTCCTGTATGTTCAGAACGATGAATGCTTCGTCGTGCCAGAACGAGCGGTGGGAGAGGTATTGTCCGAGCCGGAATGCGCTGCCGAGCACAACGAACGCGAGCACGAGGGACGGCGGATGGTGCAGCAAACGCCGAAACCGCGAGGGCGTGCGTGTCTGCGCCAGAGGTGACGGATCATGAACAGCCGGGGCCGTCACGGTGTTCGTTTGCACGAGAGATCGAGTCGTCCTGGCCATCTGATCTGAGGGGCCTCGCAGCAAGCTCCGCCGCTTCCTGGGCAATGGATCATACCCGCCGGTCAGGAGCCGGCAAAGCGGCGTTGCAGAGTCGTGACCGGGGGCATGCCGCGCGCCGCAGGGCTGCAATTTCCGGGTGTGGCGAGTAGGATGCTCGCGGGCCGGCGGCGCGCGGCGGCGCGAATGCGCGGAAAGGCAGTCGCCGGATGCGTTCTACAGGTGTGAAGCGAGGTCAAAGGTGACTGGCAAATCCTCCAAGAGCGGTCGGCCCCTGGTCGGCATTGTCATGGGCAGCCAGAGTGACTGGGACACGATGCAGCACGCGGCCCAGACGCTGGACAAGCTAGGCATTGCCTATGAGAAGCGTGTGATTTCGGCGCACCGGACGCCGGATGTGGCGTTCGAGTACGCGGAGTCGGCGGAAGAGCGAGGGTTAGCGGTGATCATTGCCGGCGCGGGTGGGGCGGCGCACCTGGCGGGCGTGCTTGCTGCCAAGACGATCCTGCCGGTGCTTGGGGTGCCGATGCAATCGAAGGCGCTCAACGGGCTCGATTCACTGCTTTCGATTGTGCAGATGCCTGCGGGGATTCCGGTGGGGACGCTGGCGATCGGCCAGGCCGGCGCGACCAACGCGGCGTTGTTTGCCGCGGCGATCCTCGCGCTGAACAACCCCCGCATCCGCGGGCGTCTGCTTGGGTGGCGCGAGGCGCAGACCAAGAAGGTACTGGACGTACAACTCTGACGGGACAGGGGAACCCCCTTACGCGGCCTTGAACTGCTCCTTGAGATACGCCTGGACGTCGACGGCCCTGCCGGTGCGTGCGGACTCGGCGGCGGCGAAGGTCAAGGCCATGGAAGGGAACACCTCTTTGAGCCGGTTGGGCGCTTTGACGGCGTCGTTGATGTAATCGCAGAAGATGTCGACCAGCCACGCATTGGCCCAAAGCGGCTGCTCGAGAAGAGGGAGTTGGGTGATTCTCGGCTCTTCGAAGCTCTCGCCCCTCATGAGCCGCAGTTCGCGGCGGTTGAGTTCGAGGGTCCCGTTGATGCACTCGGCGCGGAGGTATTCCTTGCCCCAGCCGTTGAGCGTGACGGCGTTGGCGGCAGCGCCCTCGTAGACGCAATGCACGCCGTTTTCCATCTCGACGACGGCGATGGCGGTGCTGTCGCCGCGGAAGTCGCCCCAGGGGGGATTCCAGGAGACGGCGTGGACGATGCGTGGCTCGCTCTGGCTGATGGCTCGGAAGAGGTCGAAGTGGTGGACGGCGTTTTCGACGAGGATGGGGTTGGGCATATCGTAACGGAGGCGGCCCCAGGTTCCGCGCCCGCGGCAGTTGTGAAGCGAGCGGGCGGAGACGTAGTTGAGGGTGCCGTACTCGCTGGCCTCGACGAGCCGCAGCAGCGTCTGTTTGTCCTGGTCATAGCGGTGGGTCATCAGGACGGCCAGCTTCTTGTCCGAGTCGCGCACCTGCTTGTAGACGCGGCAGGCCGAAGGCATGGTGTCGGCGAGGGGCGCGTCGATGAGGACATGGAGGTCGTGCCGGAGCGCGAGGTCGACGAGTTGCTCATGATGCTGGGAAGGGGCGAGGATCAGGGCGAAGTCCGCTCGTCTGGCGTCGAAGGCCTGTGCGGCGTTGGTGAAGCACTGCTGTGCCGACAGGTCAAGGCTTTCCTGGGCTTGGCGGAGGGTTTCGGGGTTTTCGTCGGCCACCGCAACGGGCACGGCCTTGTTGGTGGCGATTACCTTAGGCAGCACGCCGCGGCACCATTGGGCGGTGCTGCCGCCGCTGCCGACTATCACGAAACGTACGGGGTAACTCATGGTAAGCGAACGCACTCTCTTGTTTACTGGCGCACTCCAGCCGCGGCATCCGGCCGCGGAGGTGATGCACAACCGGTACGTTGACTCTGCTCCGCCGGTTCCAGAGGGTCGGAAGTGTACTGAAAACGCCCCCGGAGATGAATGGCTCGCGGGGCTGCCTGGCGCAGGAAGGCAGGAAATGAGCACGGGCCATGCGTTGGGCCGCCGCGCGATCGATCAGGCGCGCGTGGCGGAGGGGCTGCGCTCGACGAACAGATGCACCTGAAGGCGCGGCTGCGTTTTTTCGGCCGACAACAGCGCCTCGACCTCCTTGCGCGCACGGTCCATTTTGGGATACCGCAGCTCGCGATAGCCGCTGACGTGCTGGGGGCAAGAGAGGACCTTCCTGCTCTGCTCGTAGGATTCGGGTTCGGAGAGATCGATGCGGTTGAGCAGGCCGATGTACCAGTCGCGGAATTCGGCTTCGCGTCTGTGCCAGCCGGAGATGCGGCGCCACCACTTGCATCGCTTGACGATGGCCAGCATCCAGTCGCGGCTCTTGAGGGTGAATCGGAGGCGCCAGGGGCCGATGGTGAATTCGGGGTTGGTGTGATGGCGATAGACGATGCGGTCGCCGTTGGCGACGTCCACGTTGTACTTGACGATGTCGCGTTGCCTTTTTTCGTAGCGAGTGAGGAGATAAGCGACGTAGGGTTCATCCTTGATGAGGATGACTTTGGCGAGGTTCCAGATTGCGGCTTCGGTGGCGGCGTACTGGCGATCGCGTGAATCCCGCTGGTAGACGCCGCGCACGAGCTCGATGTAGCGGCGTGCCAGGCGATGGTCGTCGTATTGCAGGACGTCGTAGATGCGGACGGCCAGGTCGTATTTCATATCTTCGGCGAGTTGGGGCATCTGGCAAATGGCGTGTTTGACGAGCTGCTCATAGCGAGTGGACCACAGGCGGCCGAAGAGGCGGGTCTTGCGGAGGATTCGCGTCTTGTTGGTGACGAGTTGCTGCCAGGTCTGCGGCTCGGGCTTTTTGGGGAGGATGCGCGGTTCGAGAGCGAGCTTGCGGCCGATGTTGAAGGCCTTGAGGTTCTTGCGGTGGTCGCGGGGAATGGAATCCTTGATGGCCCAGGCGATGGAGTGTGCGGAGACGGGTATGAGGCCGAGCTGATAGGCGACGCCGAGCATCATGATGTTGACGAACTGCTTGCTTCCGAGGCGTCGCTCGCAGATTTCGGAGAGGTCGTTGGCGTAGGAATGCTCGACCCGGCAGCGGTCGAGGATTTCCTGGCGGAGGGCTTCGGGATCGAAGTCTTGCTTGCCGAGGAGCAAGTAGACAGTGGGTTGTTTGTACATATTGAGGACGGCGCAGGTGCGATCGCGTGAGGCGACGCGGTATTGCTCTCGCGGGTCGATGGCGCGAGCGGCTTCGAGGATATCGACGCCGATGAGGAGATCCGCGCCGCCGTAGGGGATCGAGGCCGTGAGGCAGGACTTGGCGTCGCACTTTTCATCGGGCGAGGCGAGTGTTTGCGCCTGGCGGTCGTTGACGAAGGTGACCTGGGAGTAGACGCCGCCGTTGCGGATGGCGAGGCCCTTGCGGTCGGCATAGACGACGCGGTAGCCCTGTTCGTGGCCGGCGCGGACGAGGATAGCGGCGGCGACGCCGATTCCCATGCCACCGACGCCGGCCATATGGGCGCGCCAGATGCTGCCGGGGCTGGTCATGTCGTGGACGACAGCGGCGGGTTCAGGGAGCTTGTCGAGGGACAAATTGGGCAGCGTGTACCGCCGGCGCCGCTTGCGGACGACGGTGATTTCCTCGAAGCTCGGGCACGGCTGGACGGAGGAGGCGAGGTCGTTGCTGACGCGGACGCGTTCGCACGCGCCGTCGTTGACGCACCAGGTTACGTCGGTGTCGATCTTCTTGCCGTAGTCGGTGTCGGTGATGGTCAGCCCGGGGCAGGCGCTCTGGCGGGTGCATTCGAGGCAGTTTTCGCAGACCTCGGGGGTGACGTTCATGTGCTTTTTTCGGGGGAGGTATCCCTTCTTTCTGATGATGCGGCGTTCCTGGCGGAGGACGGCACGGTGGTGGGTGATGCCGCATTCCTTGTCGGCGATGATGACCTTCACGCCGTCGCTGAGGATGGTCTCTTCGAGCACTTTCTTGTAGGTGTTGCGGCGGGCGGGGGACAGCCTCACGAGGCGTGCGATGCCCTTCATTCCGCGGACGACCGACTCGATGTCCTGGGCATGGTGGAGGTCGCCGAGCAGGTCCTCCTCGGTGCCTGCGTGTCCCTGGTGGCCGGTCATGGCGGTGGTGCCGTTATCGAGGATGATGTAGGTGATGTCGTGGTTGGCCTTGATGGAGTTGGAGATGGCCAGTTGCCCGGAGTGGAAGAAGGTGCTGTCGCCGATGAAGGAGATCTGCTTGTTGGTGATGAAGGGTGCGATGCCGGTGCCGGTGCCGCCGCCGAGGCCCATGCCGGAGTAGTTGTGCATCAGTTGTTCGGTGGGTGCGAACATGAGCATGGTGTAGCAGCCGGTGTCGCCGTGCGCCACGAGGTCGACGGGCTCGCGGCCGTGGCGGCGTTTCATGTAGCCGGGGTCCATGAAGTTCTGCCGGATTTCAAGGAGCAATGAGGCGCTATCGCGATGAGGGCAGCCTGGGCAGAACGTGGGAGTGCGGGGGACGATTTTCTGGCTGATCACTTCGATGCGGAGGCGGCTGGCGGCGTTGAGGCGGTCCAATTGCTCGCCGAGTCGCCCGTCGCGCAGGTGCGAGGGGAGGTCGCCGATGCTCCTGATGAGCGGGATCAGTTTTTGGGCGACCACGGAGTAGTTGAGTCCGCGGGCGGCGGGGATTCCTTCGACGGGCTGGCCGTCGCGCGAGGGGAAGACCTTGCCGAAGAGGCGTGAGGCGATGTGGCCGGCCTCGTCGGTCGGCAGGTCGCGGAAGAGGGCGTCGCGGATGTTCCGTTCGAGGAAGCTTCGTCGCTCTTCCACGACGACGATGGTGCGGCAGAGCTGGGCAAACTCGCGCACCAGACGCGCATCGGCCGGGTAACTCAGGCCCATCTGGAGGATCGGGAATGTCCCGGTGAGGCCGAGATCGGCCAGGAGGTGGCGCACGTAAGGGCCAGCCATACCTGTGACGATGAAGCCTAACGGGGCGATCGGGTCGGTAGAGCTGGACGGAATGATCTGGTTGATCCCCATCTCGCGTGCGACGTCCATGGCCTTGGCGAAACGCTGGGGGATCTGGAGCTCATGCTGCCAGGTTCGCGGCGGCAGGAGGACTTTGTCGAGGTCGATCTTCTGCGTCTCGAGGGTCAGGGGCGCGTTGGTGTTGATCTGGGGGAACTGGTTGGGGTAGCACTGGACGGTGCCTCCGCCATCGGCCTGCGCGACGGTGATGATGTAGGCGGCGTAGAGGCCGGTGGCTTGCGAGAGCTTGAAGGAGAGGTTGATCCAGTCTTTGACCTGCTGGGCGCAGCCGGGCTCGATGACGGGCATGCGGAGGTGTTCGCAGATGAATCTGCTGTCGGCGGGGACCTGTGTGCTTTCGCACCAGGGGTCCTCGCCCATGATGATGACGGCTCCGCCGTGGGCGTGCGCGCCCGCGAGGTTTCCGAGGGCGAGTGCATCTGCGGCGACGTGGACGCCGACGCTTTTGAAGGCGGCGACGCTTCGGAGGGGGAGCATCTGTGAGCCGTTGACGGCGGCGACACTGAGGGCCTCGTTGTTGGCCTGATAGGCGCGGACGCCTCTGGGTCGCAACAAGTCCTTGATATCGCTGAGGGCATCGAAGAAGCCGGCGATGGGGGAGCCCGGGTAGCCGGTGACGAGATGGACGCCGCCCTCGACTTCAAGGCAGCCTTTGACCAGCAGCTCATTGCCCGTGAATACTTCGCGCGAGTTGGCGGCAAGGAAACGAGGATCGATTGGCATGACAGTCTGTCCTTCTGCGGTGACCCTGAGCGTGGTCGAGGGGTCGTAGCGTGGCTTACAGCCCGATGCTAGCGGTGGGCCGCAGGAGACGCTGTTGTTACGCCGCAGCTTAGAGACTCTTGGTCTGGGCGGGAGCTTATGGCCGGCCAGACCGCTGTTCAGTATACGCCGCGCCCTGTCCGGGTCTCACCCGGGAAGGCAATCCGCCAGTATAGCGGCCTGGGCACATGCGGGGAAGCGGAAACGCCGCTAATCGCAAGTTTCCAGTGATCGGCAACTTATGAACATGTCGCGGCGGGCGGGGCTTTGGGGTGAGGTGGGGGGATTATTTTGGCGTGTTTTGTTGCATTTGGCCTTGAAATCGTGAACTTGTGGCGTTAGAGTGTGTTTCTGGCAGTCTTGGCGGAGTGGGCCTAACACGACAGCGCTACGTTGAATTGCTGGCGCATGCCGCGCGGCGTCGGCTCTCATAAGCGGCGGCATTGCGGCGTGGGTGATGGGCGCAACGCCGGATCAGTTCCCGCCAGCTCCGCCAGTCCCGATTCCACATCTTCGCCGCCAGCGTCGAAACCGCCTCGGCCACCGGCTCGAACGTGATCCGCACATTGTTCCCCCCGA
>Ga0315284_10013800_pt1 | contig 11512 bp, 13 predicted proteins | sample YL17G09_16_MG_FD_203696 | JGI IMG/M metagenome (GOLD analysis project Ga0315284, IMG submission 203696) | Sediment microbial communities from Yellowstone Lake, YNP, Wyoming, USA - YL17G09_16 | ecosystem: Environmental > Aquatic > Freshwater > Lake > Sediment | place: USA: Wyoming | collected... | reverse complement strand
CGATGGTGGTGATGAAGAGGATACCGTCATTGGTGTCCTGTTGGGAGGTCTTGAAGTAACTGACGAGGCAATTGATGAGGCCGGTGACGGCGTCGATGTCGAAGCCGAACTGGAGGAGGTTGCCTTCGCCCGAGGTGGCGCCGCGCGAGGGCGGGTCCTGGGCGCCATTGAGTGGGCCGGTGGGGGGGGCGCCGGTCCAGTAGATGTGGGGGTGATAGAGGAGCTCGGCGCGCTGGTATTGATAGGCGTCGGCTGGGGAGATGGGGAGCTGGACGGATTCGCCGTGCTTGTAGTAGCCCTGGAAATGTTCGGAGCGGACGGCGTCGAATTTGGCGTTGGAGTTGAGGGCTTTGAGATTGGCGGCGGTGGCGGGTTGGCCCGCATCGAAGGCGCTGTCGGGGATTTCGGTGAAGCCGGGTTGGGTGGTGAGAGTGAGGGTAGGCATTAGCGGTGGGACTCCTCATAGAACTCGAAGAGGCGGATGGCGCGATCGAGTTCATCTTGTTCGGACTTCGGAAGGCCGACGCCGCGCATCAGGGCGCCGATGCCGATGAGCGCGAGGATATGCCAGCGTTTATCGGCGCGGAGGGTGAAGGTGGGGGGTGGCAGGTCGGCGGGCGGGGGTGGCAGGTCGGGGACCTGCCCCACGGGGAGCTGGATGATTTTTGTTTTTTCTGTTTTGGGTGGCATCAGTAGATCTCCGATTGTTCGATGACGAAATCGCGGCCGGAGGGGGCCCAGTTGTGGGCGGCCTGGAGGCCGGTGAGGCCAGTGTCGAGCAGCCGGTAGCGCATGCGGCCGGCCGCAAAATCGGGCTCGCGGTCAATGACTTCGAAGAGGCGATTGGTGAGGCCCTTGGCGCCCGTGAGGATGTCGGGCATGAGGGGATGAGAGAGATAGACATAATCGCCGAGCCAGACGGGGAGGGTGAGTAAGAAGGCTTCGATGCGGAGGACGGGAGCGCCGCCACGGAGAGCGGCGGGAGTGCCGGCGAAACGGCGGAAGAGACGGTTGGCGAGCTCTTCACACCAGGCTTGGGCGCCGAGGACGGTGCGGAGACCTTTGGACTGGATGACGTGCTGGCCGGCGCGGCCGTATGTGGAGAGGGAGGTGGCCTCGATGTAGACGAGCTGGGTCTGGGGGCCGTCGCCGTAGTCGTCGAGCTTGAACACAATTTCGTTGAGGATGGGCATGCGGTCGATCTCGGGGAGCATGACCATATTGTCGGCGCTGAAAGTGAAGACTGGGTTGGGCCCGGCGGCGGGAGGGCGGAAGGAGCGGAGGGAGAGGCGGCCGAGGTTGTCGATGACGGGGTAGAGGCCCGCGGGCTTGAAGATTTCGGATTCAAGGAACTGTTTTACCTCGAAGGCTTCGGTGAGCTGGAACCAGAAGGGACGGACGGTATTGTAGAGGCCTTCGGTGGCGGCGTCGAGGGCGGTGAGGATGGAGCGGTCGAGCTCAGCGACGGGGCGGTTGAGGGCCCAGAAATAGAGGGCCTGGAAAATTTCGGCGGGGGTACCTTGGAGGATGAGGGGGTTGGACTCGTCGAGAGGATAGGAATTGTTGGGGTGCTGGTAGACGGTGCGCTTGAGCTTAAGCTGATTGTCGCGGGCGCGGAAAAGCCAGCCGGTGTAGTTGCGGGCGGGGAGGATTTTGTAGAGCGTGTAGGTATGGAGGACGACGAAGTTGGAGCAGGCGATGCCGGGGTAACCGACGGCGAGGGTGACGGTGCTGCCTTCGAGGTCGGTGGATCCGACCAGGGTGCGGAGGGCACCGTCCTGATCGATGATTTCACACTCGAGCTCACCGATGGAGGAGGAGCCGGCGAGGATATCGACGGACTGGGTGGCACCGCGCGGGGTCTTGAGCCAGGGGCGGTAGCCGGGGAGAGTGCCGGTGATGTTTTCGCAGGTGAGATCGTGGGTGGTGTAAATCGGGGTTTGGCCGGAGATGGTGAAGGCGTAGATGGGTTTCTTGGCGAGGTCGATGTTGCGGATGTCCCATTCTGGGTTGGTGGAGATCATAGCATCCACTCCAGACCGTAGAATGCGCCGAGGATGTCGTCGGGGCCGCCGGGGGCCTGGGAATCGGGGACGATGCGGAATTTGAAGGTGGCGGAGTACTGACCGGGCGCCGTGCGGGTGAGGTCGAAGGCATCATCGTCGGAGACGCAATGATAGTAGGTGCCGACGGAGCCGTCGGGGTAGAAATCGAACTGTTTGCCATCGAGGGCCCAGGACATGAAGGCGGTCCAGTGGGCGAGGTCGTCGGCGACCCGCAATGCCGGCATCGTGAAGGCGATGAGGAGGTCGTGAGCTTCGACTACGCGCTCGCGGAGGCCGGAGGTGGCGAGGTTGTCATGGAGGCGGGACTTCCAGCCTACGGAGAAGTTGATAGGACCCCGGGTGAAGGGCAGGGTGGTGGGGGTGAAGGGAAAGGTGGTCGAAGTGTAGACGAGCTTAGGAAATGGCATTCGCAGCCTCTGGGAGGCCCCTGGGGGGCGTCCAGCCGGGTCGGGGGGATATTGGGGCCGTAATGGTCATACGTTTAGGACCTGGGGCTGTTTGACTTGGGTGGCGATGAGGCGGACATCGCGGTCTTTGACAGCCTCATTGATGATTTCGGTTAGCTCTTCGATTCCGGCGCGGCCTACGATGTGGCCGGCGATGTTGATTTGGATGTAGGGGCGGGCGGGTCCGGCGGCGGCGGATTCGGCGGCGGAGGCGGAGGCGTAGGACCCGGAGGGGGAGGCAGGCTGGGAGCCTGCCCCACTGGATTGGGGTGGGGCGATGGCGCGGCCGATCATGGAGGCGGCAATGCCTCCGGCGCCGAAGAGGGCGGCAGCCTCGAAGGCTTGGGCGGCGGAGCCTGGGAGGAACTGAGCGAGGCGCAGGAAGCCGAGGGCGGCGGAGTAGATGGCGTATGCGAGGCATTCGGCGCCGAGGCCTGCGAGGGCGGAGGCGGTTGCGGCGCGGATGGCTTCACCGATGGACTTTTGGTAGACGATGGCCTGGGCGATGTTCTGGCCCATGCCGCGGGCCATGGTTCCGAAGGCATGCTGGGCGGACTCGGCCATAGACTCGAAGGCGATGGAGACGAGGTTGATCTGGGAAGGGGCGCCATAGGTGAAATCGCGGAGCATCTTCTCGTTGTTGCGGATAGCGTCGGAGAAGACGTTGGTGAAGAGACCTTCGAGGCCTTGGGAGCGGGCGAGGGCGGCGGTATCGGTGAGATATTGCTGGAGAGCGGCCTGGCGGTTGATGGCAAACTGCTGGCGGAAGACTTCGCGCTCGGATTCTTCCGTGTAGGCGGCGACGGTTTTTGCTTCTTCGACTTCCGAGAAGGATTTCAGATCTTGTTCATATTGCCAGGCGAGATGCTCGTTGGCGGTGAAGTGGGCGGTGACCCGATTTTCGAGATCGCGCTGGAGGTCAACGAGGGTGCGGATAAAGGCTTCATCCTGCTCGCGCTCGATGCGGCGGCGGCCAGCTTCTGCGAGCTCGGCGAGTTTGGCCTCGTTGGCCTTGTCGAGGCCTTGGATCTCGATGTATTTGGCGCGGCGGAGAGCGATTTCTTTGTCCCAGGCGCGGAGGCGGGATTGGTAAGTATCCTCGCCTTGCTGGTCGATGGCGTTGAGGAGGTCGGCGGCGGTCTGGTCTTCGGCTTTCTGGCGGGCGGTGGCGAATCCACGGAGCTGGGCTTCGAGGAGGGTGCGGAGCGCGGGGAGAGCGGCAGCGACGGCGGCGAGCTGGGTGCGGTAAGTGTCCTCGGTGATCTCTTCGGATTCGCGGAGCGTTTGAAGGGCGGCGGCGACGGATACAATTTTGTTCCGGAGCTCGGCAGCTTCGAAGCCGGCTTTAGATTCGGCGCCGGCCATATCGGCGAGGCGGGTTTGGATTTGGGAGAGGAGGGCGGCGGCTTCAGCGAATTGTTTCTGGGTTTTTGGGGAGACGAGCTCGGGGGCGAGCTCGCCTTTGCCGGCCGGGCCGAAGAGGGCGGCCATGCGGGCGGCCATGCGCTTGCGGCCGGCTTCGAGCTCGGTCTCGAAGATGGCGAGGCCTTGGCGGACGGCGGCGATTTCGCGGCCGCCCGGGATGATCCCTTTCCACCATTCCATTTTTCCGTAGAGCTCGGCGACGCGCGGGGCGGAGCGGGCGTAGGCTTCGATGCGGAGAAAGAACTCGTTGAGGTAAGGGAGGACCTCGGTGCCGATGGTGAGTTTGAGTCCGCGCAGGGCCTGGTTCATTTGCTCGAGCGACATGACGAATTGCTTGCCGGCGCGGAGGTCGAGTTCGGTGAGGGTGACACCGAGCTTGTCGGCCTCGGCGGAAAAATCCTTGAGGCGGGTGGCGCCCATGGAGAGGACTTCGATAAGTTTTCCGGAGCGATCGCGGAAAAGATCCTTGGCCATGGTGGCGCGCTGGGCGGTGGAAGCGGTGCGCTCGAAACCATCGGCGACCTGGTAGAACAGGGGCAAGAGATCTTTCTGGCCGGCTTTGATTTGCTCCTGGGTGATGCCGAGGCGCTGGAAGGCGCGGGCTTGTTCGGAGGTGGCATCCTGGGCTTGCTGGGTGGCGATGCCGAGGCGGAAGAGACCGTTGGTGAGCCCATCGAAGCCGAGGCCGGTCATTTCAGCGACGTATCGGAGGCGGCTGAGATCTTCGGCGGCCATGCCCGTGCGGTCCTGGGCATCGTCGATCTCGCCGGCATATTTGGCGGCGGCGGCGGCGGCGGCATAGAGATGTTTGGAGAGGACGGCGGCTCCAGCGGCGAGGGCGGCGGTGACGGCAAGGGCGCCGGCGATACCGGCGGTCATTTTACCTTCAAGGGTGGAGAGATCGCCGAAAACATTTTTGGCCCAGCCGGAGAAGTCAGCGCGCATGGCGGAGAGGTCTTTGGCCATGAGGGAGCGGAAGCGTCCGATGTTGGCGACGGCATCGCTCGGGTCCGCCCCCACGCGGAAGAGAAGGTCGGCACTGGAGTCAAGGGCCATCGTCGTTAGTCAGATCGCGGATCCGAATCGTAATGGCGAGATCGAAGGCGAGGGCCAGGACGGGGTCCTGGATGCCAATCAGGGCGCTCGGTCGGGTGGCCCACATCTTGGCTGTGGCTGCCAGGGCCAGGGCCTGGTCGGTCGACAGGAAAGGGTTTGAGGGCGCTGGCCTCCGTCCAGCGCATGGCCCAGGCGACGAGGAAGACCCAATCTTGTTGGGGGATGTCGCGCGGGTGGATCTCGTTTTCGGCCTGTGGGGTGAGAGAGACGCGCGGGTCGATGCAACAGGTGAGCAATAAGTCGCGGACGAAGCCCATGGCATCGAGGGCGTCACTGTCGGAGATCTCGGGGGGGGCGTCGGGGTCAGAGGCAGGCCGGGGGCCTGCCCCACTGTTGGAGACGAGTGCGGCGAGGGTTAGGGGGAGGCGGCCCCAGGTGGCGAGCTGAAGGGCGTCTGGGCGGCGTGCGCGGATGGTGATACCGGAAGGGAGGGCGAGGTCCTCGGCTTCGTCGATTGCGGACTGGCGCGCGCGGGCGCGCCAGTCGTCAGCTTTGGTGGGCATGGGGGTTAGACCGCTATCATCTCGTGGATGACGCCCATCTGCTGGCCGGCGGTGCGGGTGGCGTCGGAGAGGGCGGTGAACTTGACCTTGTAAGTGGCCGGCGATTTGCGGGAGAGGGTGAATTCGACGCCATCGGTGGGCATGACTCGGTAGAGGCAGCCGACGATGGCTTTGGTGGCGTCGGAGCGTTTCTTGGCGATGCCGGCGACACAGAAGGGGACGGGCTGATCGACGCCGCCGCCGCTGACCTGCTCGAAGCCGGCTCCCGAATCATAATCGCCGACACCGAGGGCATACTGGAGTTTGTCGACGCCGAGCTGGGAGAGTTCGGCCTCGAGGGAGGCCTCGATTTTCTCGACGTATACGTAGACGGGGCCGTCGGCCTGATCGATTTTGCCGAGGCTGATAGTGGGTTTGACAGTGAGGGTGATGGGGCCGACGGTGGCGCCGAGGTGGATGGAACCGGCGTGGACGGCGGCATCGGGGGTGAGGGTGGCGGCGTCGAGGGTGACGCGGATCTCGGAGTTGGATGGGGGATCGGGGAGAACCCAGAGATCGCCGGGGCCTTGCTGAGTTTCGGTCAAGACGAAGGATTTGGCGGTGGGAGTGCCGCCGGCGCAATCGGTGAGGGTGCGGTAGACGTTGAACATCTGCTTGCCGGCGGTGCGGCCGATGTCGGCGAGGGCGATGAAGTTGCACTTGTAGAGGGAGGCCTGGCCGCGGCCGAAGATGACTTGGAAGCCACCGGCGGCGGCGGCTTTGAAGAGCAGGGCGACGACATGTTTGAGGGCGGCTTCTTTGGTGGGGGAGATGGCGGCGAGGCAGAAAGTAGGGACGACGACGAGGCCGCCGAAGGTGACTTGTTTGTAACCGGAGCCGGCGCCGTATGCGCCGACGCCGAGGGCGCGCGATAACTTGGTCATCTCGACCTGGGCGAAAGTGGCTTCGAGCTGGGCGGCAAGCTCGCCGAGATAGATGTCGAAGGGGGCGTCGAGCTGATCGAGCTCGATGTTATGGATGGTGGGCTTGGCTGAGAAACGGCAATCGTTGATGGCGCCGAGGTGGACACAAGTGCCGTGGGTGGCGCTATCGGGTGTGCCGTCGGAGGCGAGGACGAGGCGCGGGGTGGCATCGACGGGCGGGGTGCCGATGATCCAGAGATCGCCGGGCCCTTGGTGAATCTTAGTCGGCTGGATGTCCTTCGCTGTACCTGCCATGATCTTGTTCTCCTTGTGTATCGGTGGCGATCAGCGCGTGGGCGTAGAGAAGCGCTTGATCGAGTTCGAGGTCGACGGTTTGGCCGAAGTTGTAGATCCGGCCGTTGAGTTGGATGGGGAGGGTAACGCGGTAAGTGCGTGTCATGATTCCTCGCGGGCCTCCTGGGTTTCGATGACGAGACTGAGCTCGGGAAAACGGGCGAACATTCCGGCGTGCTGCAAGACGACACCGTAGTCGTGCTCGCGGATGTAGAGGGACATGACCTGACCGGCGGTGACGGCATCGGACCAATCGGCGGGCCAGGATTGCTCGATGGCCTGATCTACGGCGAGCATGGTCGCAATGACGAGATCATAGAGCGCTTCGGGCTCGGAGTTGGAGACCCCGAACTTGACGGTGATTTCGTGGGCCTGGTGGCGGGTGGCTTCGTCCTCCGCGAAGAGGGTGCGGACGGGGAGAATCCAGACGGCGGGGAGGTTGACGGCCTGGCCGGTCCAGAGGTGGTAATAGCCGGCGAAGGCCTCGGTGAGGAACTCGGGGGTGCCTTCGAGCAGGATCTCGCTGAGGCGGTCGATGATGGGGCCGATGAGGAGGGCCATTGAGTTTGTCCTCAGTAGACCCAGGCGATGGGGCCCCAATCGGCGGTGAAGCTTGTGGGGGGGGTGAGGCTGGGGAGGGTGCCGAATGAGCCGGCGACGGCGGTGGATAGGAGATCGATGAAGGTACTGCCGGCGACGGTGCGGATGGTGTCGGTTGTGCCGTTGGATTGGAGTGCGATCCAATAGCGGGCGGGGCCGATGGCGGCGTAGGGGGCGGTGAAGGCGACCTGCTGAAAGGCGTCGGCCCCGGAGGAGGCAGTCCCGGCGAGGGCGCTGTTGGCGACGGCGGTGCCGCCGGCGCTGGGGTAAAGGGCCACGATCCACTTATCGGTGCCGACTGTTGCGCCATTGAGGACCGCGATACCGGTGAGCGTGGTGTTTTTGAGGATGACGACATCGCAAACGTAGATGGTGCCGGCGACGAGGGATTTGTTGGTGCCCATGGAACCATAGGCGACGGCGCCGATGGGGACAGTGGAAAAGCGGTTGCGGCCTGTGAGGGACATGCCGGAGTCGGGCTGGATGATACCGGCGGAAGTGACGCGTGCGAGGACTGTGCCGGCGCTGTTTTTCCATTGGCGGAGGTCGGCGGTCTGACCGGAGTAGCCTTGGTCAGTGCCGGCGACGTTGCCGGCCGCCCCCGCTTTGGCCGTAAGCTCGGCCGTGGTTGTCGCCCCGGCTGGTGTCACAAAAAATTTACCGGCTCCCACGTCGAGGGTATTGACGCAGGTGTTAGAGAGGAGGCAGAGACGTTTGTTGGCGGCGTTCCAAAAGAGATTGGCATTGTCCTGGGAATAGACTCCTCCGGTGGTGATGAAGGGGATGGAGCCGGCGCTGAAGATGGTGACAGTGCCGGTGCCGCCTTCGGCGGGGCGGACGGGGATGCCCTGGCCTGGGAGATAGCCGCGGTAAGTGACGGTGATATTGGGATTGGTGCCTCCGGTCAAGGCGGAGAGATTGACGGTGAGATACATGTATGTGGAGTCGGTGAGAGTGACGCTGCCGATGGTGGTACAGGTTTGGGTGGACTCGGTGGACCAGGAGACGGCGTCGGTGGATTTTTCGACGAGAAGGGTACAGGTGGCGGGGCCTCCGGCAGTAGTCCATTGGACGACGTGGTTGGTGACACCGACATTGCGGACGTCCACGAAGATGAGGCTGCGTCCGGTGGCGGCCTGCTGATTGAAGAGTTGGGCGTAGATGGCGCTGGTGCCGCTTTGAGCTCGCGCAAAGAACGCGAAGAGAGCAAAGAACGCAAAGATTCGCAGTGTCATAGGGATCTCGTTGTCATCCAGGAAGGGACGGATTTGCCTCGGAAGAGGCGGGCTTGGAGGCCGGAAGTTTCGAGCGGGGTGAGGCCGCGCCGAAAGCCGGATTGGGTGGCGATCTGCAGGAGATAGGTATGCATGTGATGCATGAAGGAGCGCTTGTCTTTTTCGGAGAGCATGATCTCGGGGCGGCGGGGGAGGAGGTGGCGGGGTGCGATGGATTGGTGGTAGATGGCGTAGGGGATTTTGGATCCGAGTGTGAGAGTTTTGCGCTCGGGGAGGAAGACGGCGTTGGGATCGGATTGTTTGGTGAGAGAGCTGATGAGATCGCCAGTGCGCTGGAGGATGGGACGGCCAGGGTAGCGGGCCTCTTTGTATTGCGCGTAAGCGGGAGAGAGAGGCTGCCAGGGTTGGCCGCCCTCGGCGCCCTCTGAGGCAAACTGGGCGGCTTCGATGGCGCGGAATTCATCGGCGATCATGGGCCAGATGGGGCGGTAGTCGGTGACACCGTCGCTGAAGCGGGCGATGCCGCGGTCGAGCTGGACTTCACCGGCGATATCGAGGCGAAAGCGGAACATGGTCAGATCCGCGTTCTGTTGGCCCAGGCCATAACTGCAAAGCCGATGATGCGTTCGAGGAGCGGGCCATCGATGGTGAGACCGGCGGCGGCGATGACGGGGGCGACCGCGTCCTCGATGGCGGCGGAATCGACTTTGCCTGATTCGACGAGGCTGGTGATTTTGTGGATGGCAGCGATGAGAGCCCATCCGATTTTTAGAGCTTTCCAAAAGTTCATTAGAACACCTGATCTTTGGTGAAGGCGGGTTGCGCGTCTTCGGTGTCCCCGGTGGAGAGGGTGGGGGTGGTTTCAATTACGGCGGCCGAGGCTTTGAAGAGACAGTCGTAGTCGCCGCTGGCGAGGGCTTTGCGCTCGGACTGGTAGCGCTGTTCGAGGGATTTGGCGAGGCCCCATTCGCCGGCGGTGAAGTCGGAGGCGATGGCGGCGGCGAGCGGGGCGGCGGCGCCGAGACGGTTAATGAGCTCGAGGACTCCGATGGCGGCGGGGAGGGCGGTGGCTGGGTCGGGGGTGGGCCACTGGGCGGGATCGAGTGGCAGGCCTCGACGGAGCATGGTGCCGGCGATAGATTGGGCGATGGAACGGATCCAATTCTGGATGGTGGAATCGGCGACGCGGCCGGCGCGTTTGAAGCCGGGGACTTCGGCGGCAACCAGGTCGACGGTAGTCCAGGCCTGAGCGAGCGGGGCGAAGATGAGGGTGAAGGTGAGGGCGGAGGAGCGGAGGCCATCGGGATTTTCGACGAAGACCGAGAGAGCGAGCGAGGGGGCGCCGGGGGCGAGTAAGTCAGCGGGGATGACGGCGGTGAGCTGGGTGGCGGAGACGAAGGTGGTGGCGATGAAAGCGGGGAGAGCGATGCGGGCGCCGGAGATGAAACCGGCGCCCGTGGCGGTGATGGCCTTTCCGGGGGGACCGGAAGAGGGCGAGATCAAAGATAGAGTGGGCGCGGGCATGGGCTACATGGACTGCTTGCCGGCGGAGATGGCCCAGAAGTAAGTGCCGTCGCCGATGAAAGATTGGGCGTCGCATTTGCTGGCGGTGGCGGTGACAGTGAAGCCGCCCTTGAATGCGCTGGCCCAGGTCCAAGTGCGGCTGCCGGTGCTGTCCTGGCAGACGATGGCAGTAAGTGTTTGGCCCGCGGTGCCACCGGACAGGGTCAGGGTAACGTTCTCGGTCAAGGTGATCTTGAATGAGTTAGCGATGGCGGCATTGAAGGTCACCGCTCCTCCGGAGCTGGTCAAGGCGGACTGGGCCGGGAGGACGGCGGTACCGGTGACAGGAGCGGTGCAAGTGAATCCTGTGGCGGCATTGGTGCAGATGGTGGCGGCGGCGCGGTCTGTAGTACCGGAGCCTCCGGCAGCGACGGCCTGAAGTAACACGCTGGCGCTGCCTGACCCGGTGGCGACGCCAGGTGCGAGGATGAGGTTGCCGCCGTTTTTGTCGGTGGCGGCCGAGGTGGCGCCACCGGCGCGCACGGTCAGGGTGTTACCGGCGGTATTGGCGGTGGTATGGCGCTCCATGCCGAGGACGCGGGCGGCAGCCCCACCGATACCGAAAATGATCGAGGGGGCGGTGGTGGTGAGACCGAGGCGGTGATTGGTGGCGTCCCAGAAGAGATTGCTGTTATCCGAGGTGTAGATTCCGCCGCCGCCGGCGATCACGATGGAACCGGTGGTAAAGGGGACGGATGTGCCGGTGCCCCCCTGGATGACAGACCAGATGCGTGCGCCGTTCGCGCCAAGGACGCAAAGAAAGAACGCCAAGAGCGCAAAGGTGAGGATTTTGATTTTGGTGGTCATGGTGTTGAGCTCCGTGGCTAGGCGATGCAATCGGTGAAGAGGTAGCCGGCCTCTTGGGCGATGATTTTCTGATCGTAATGATCGAGGATCTCGACGCAATCGGAGTGGCGATCCTGAACCCAGTAGCGTTCGACGAGGCGGCCGGTATCGCCCTGGGCGGCGAGACCCCAGGCGCGGCGCCAAATGAACGTATTGCCGAGGGCCATGATGCGCTTGCCGGCGCGGGGCGGGCAGACGGCGAGGAGGGCATATTTGCCCCAGACCCAGGCGTCGACTGCGGCCTGGCCGAGGAGGGCCGTATTTTTGACAGCCGAAGCGACAATGACCTCATCGACGCGGAGGACGGCGGCCACAGCGGCCGGGATGACCATGGAAGACTCGAGGTTGGGAGCGCCAGTAATGCGGCTGATGACGTTGGCATTCTCGGTGATAGCGTCCCAGACCGGATCCGAGACCACCAGCACGTTGGGGCGTTTGCCGGTCCGGAGGGCGATG
>Ga0315284_10013799_pt1 | contig 11513 bp, 7 predicted proteins | sample YL17G09_16_MG_FD_203696 | JGI IMG/M metagenome (GOLD analysis project Ga0315284, IMG submission 203696) | Sediment microbial communities from Yellowstone Lake, YNP, Wyoming, USA - YL17G09_16 | ecosystem: Environmental > Aquatic > Freshwater > Lake > Sediment | place: USA: Wyoming | collected... | reverse complement strand
GCCCGACCGTGGGAGCCGCGGCCCTGGGCATGGGATGGAGGGCGTTGTCCCTGGCGCTGGAATATGCCCAGAAACGCCCGATGTTCGGCCGGGTTCTCTCTGATTTTCAGGTGACTCAATTCAAGCTGGCGGAGATGAGAGTCTCCCTGGATGCCGCCTCCCTCCTGGTATACCGGGCGGCGTGGCTGGCCGATAACGTCCGGGAAAAGACAACCCTGGAGGCATCGGCGGCCAAATACTTTGCCACGGAAACGGCGCAAAAAGTGGTGGACCAGTCCCTCCAGATGCACGGGGGCATGGGGCTGCACCGGAAATCCCGAATCGAAAATCTCTACCGCGCCGTGCGGGCCCCGAGGATCTACGAGGGGGCTTCGGAGATTCAGCTCCTGGTGATCGGAAGAGAATTAATGAGGCTTCAGGGGGCCGGTCACGATCAACGCTTGTGATCTTCGGAGCCGACGGGCTTGAAAATGCCGGCTCAAAAATGAATGGAATAATTTACCCTTAGGCTTCAATCTGCAACCATGACGCTGCGGGGTCAATCCCTCAAATCCGCATCAAGCCGTTCAACTCCGCCGGGGTGAAGGACCGGTCGTGGTAGGCGAATGTGCCCCTTTCCTTGACCTCCCGGGCGGCTGCGAGCAGGCCGCTCATCGGACCGGCACCTCGTAACCTTGCTGCCTGAATCGCGACTGCACGGGTGAGAATGTAAAATTCCTGACACCCCTCCCCCTAAGCTCGCATCAAAGCGGTCCCCTCGATCGTGAGTTTGGTCCATCCCAGGATCTATTTCGACGAGTCGGGCGCCGCAAAGCCGGCGGCTCGGAAGGCGGCCAGCCCCGAGGGCGATATCAAGTACTTCACGAAAGCCCGCGCGGCATCGGGGGATTTGCTTGTCTTGAGCACGACCGCCGCATAGGGAATGTTATTCTGGAGATCCTTTGGCAAAGGACCGACAAGCTCCGCACCCGGGACAGCGGTGATCTCGCTGGCCTGGACGATCACCATCTCAGAATCACCATTCGCCACCCGCCGAACCGCATCTTCCCCGACGGCCGTGAGCACGGTCTTGCTCTTCAGCTGCTCCGCGATGCCCAGACGGCCGAGGACCACGGTCGCGAAATACGTTCCCGAGGTCCCGCCACGGGCCGGATCAGCGTAGGTTATGGACTTGGCGGCCAGCAGCGATTCGCGGAACTCTTCCGCAGTGCCGATTTTGGGCCGGGGGGCGCCTGCCTTGATCCCGATACCCACGCCGACACTGCCGACCGCCACTCGCGAGTCTTGGGCAATGAGTCCTTTTTGCTCGAGGTCCTTGATCCCCGCAGACGGGAGCACCGTGACATCGGCAGGCGCTCCGCCGGCCACCTGTTTTTGTATCCCCCCGCCGGTGCCGAAGGTGAAGTTCACCTTATTGCCGGTTTCGCGCTCGAACGAAGCGGCCGCCCCGAGCAGTGCGGACCTCACACCGCCGGGGGCGAAGACCATGATTTCGGCAGCGCTTGCCACCGAGGGCCATGCCCACAGAAGCAAGGAAAACACGACAAGACAAATCGACAGAGGGGCACAATGCTGGATATTCATCGCCATGTCTCCTTGTTGGAATGTATCGAACTCCTAACCTGTACTTTTCCTATGTTAAAAAGGGATGTGCGTTTTCCGTAAGGGACATTGTGTCCTAGGTGTCTTTATAACCTCTGTTACAATCACCCTTCTTTTTCCAACCGTGCAACCGCCTTGGCGATGCTGGACGAGCTCTTTCCTATGTGCCGGGCTATTTCCGCCATAGACATTGCCAATTCAACTACCCCGGACGCTTGCTGGGAGCTGTCGAGCATTGTGCAACCCAGGACACAGCGTTCTCCATGGCTCCGTCCCACATGCCTCATTCAAGAAAAAGGCGCGGAGCGGCCTTCCTATTCTCGAACCCTTCTCAACTCCATGACCAAGGGATTCGCGTGATCCGGGCAGGCTACATGGGCAAGGTCTTTGTTTTCTTCCCAGGGAAACTCCCCGCCGAAACGGAGCACGCGCCAGGAGGGAAAAGCGGCATAGTAAGCCGATGGGCAAAGCGCTTTTCCATCTTCCGTGTACCCCACCAGGATTTCTTTGCCTAAATCGAATTCCTGGCCCACCTTGTGCCCGGCCGCGCAGGTTCCCTTCACCGAGACAATTTTTAGGACAACTTTTGCTGGATCGGCCATGGTAACCCCCTTTGATTTAGTTATATGCACGACAGTTCTGCTTTTTCTCCCGAAAAGGACTTTTTCAGCATCCAGCTAATAACCTTCTCCAGACGTTTAGAGGTTTTGTTTTTGGGGATTGATTGGGTTAGGACGGCAAGCGCTGATTGAAAAATAAATGAAAATTATTTGGCTGTCAATGGAATAATTTCAATTTCTACAGCTTCTTTTCCCGTCGACCTAATTTCGCAAAGGTCATAATACACAGGGGCCAGGTCTCAACATCTTACAAGATCCAGCGGAGGTACATACTTTAGCACCATGCTTCGATTATTGGTTGAATGTTGAGCCCGGGCCCGGATGCTTTTCCCTCCTGATAAGGACCGAGGAGTAAACGACTTCTGCTTTTTTTAGATCCTGCTTCGTACCTTGTGAAGGCGGCGGCAAGGCGCGCTCAGGGTGAGGTGTTCTCCCAACGGTCGTGGTAGCGCGGGCCCACCGGCGCCTTGTTGGTATCTTCCAGCAACAAATCCTGCCCTACCTTAAAGAGATCATAAATGATCAGCTTGGCCACCTCGTTGAAAGGCCTGCCGATAAACGGCAACTTGTCAATGATTGAGAAGATCGTCTCCAGGAAAGGGGCATGGTCGCAGGGGAGCGGGTGGGAAAGAGGATAACCCCATCCAGCGGCGAAATGCTGCCAGCCCAGGGTGTAGGTGAGCTCGGGGTTGTCGGCGTAAACCGTGCGGGGCAGAACCTTGGGCAATAGCTCAATGTTGCGGTACCCGTCAAAGTCGATCTGCAGCCCGTCACCGCCTACCATCTCATAGGACCCGGCCGGGTTGATGTTGTTGATCCTGCCCGGTCGCGGATAAGAACCATGGGTGCCGTAGCCGGCGAGCGTACTGCATGGCGCGTCAGTGGTGAAGCCACCCACGTAGACGACCGGGTGAGTTTCATCTATCACCTCGAAATCAACGCCTGGCGTGTAGGCAACTGTGACCTTATGGTGGTAGTAGTACTCGACGCGGACGATTCGCGCCCGGGCCACATTGCCCGAGTCCACCACCACGTTGATGTGCTCCCAGTCACCCTCGTGGCGGTTGCCGGAAAAGTTGAACGGGTAGAAGAGCCAATATTGGATCACAACCTCGTTGCTGCCCGGGGGGTTGAAAACATTCGTGTAAACCGTTCCCTGGGTATACCGCGAGTCGCCAGCATGGGCCTGAAGCACCTGCTGGTAGGAACCGTACCAGTCGAACCCGTTGGTCTGGGCAATATGGCCCCACTCGAAGTGCGGGACCATGATGTAAATTCCCGGCGGGTTATCAGGCACAACCGCGTCTCCCACGATGTGGAACCCGGGGATGATATAGTATTTCATCACATAATGCAGATACGGGTACTGGTACACGCCAGAGTACCAGTGATCTCCGCCCCAGAAAAGGATCTCGTCAAGTTTGAACTCCCCAAGAGGGTCGCCAGCGATCGTGTATACCTGCACCAGCACGTCCTCCCAGCCCAAACGGCCGTCTCCGTTGCGGTCCATGATTTCGACGGGTGATGGGCGCACGCCCTGATCTCCGGCCGTGAGGATTAGTTTGGGTGCGAATTTCTGGGCCAGCGGCATTTCCATGCCCTCAAAGGCGGCGACGAAGGACATAGAAAGGGTGTGAGCGGTACGCATTAGCTCCTTGCGCTCCAGGACATTGTATCGTGAATCTGAGATCCGCAAACTTTGGCTGTTGGCCTGCACCGCTTGATCCCATGGGATGCTGCAGGTCAACGTCACCTGTCCCTGCGAATTGGTCTTCCCGCTAGCCTCGCAAAAAGCCGTATCCCATACCCAGTCATACCCACCGAGCTCCGGGTCCCACTCTTGTCGGATGTTATAGCGAGTTGAGCCCTGCATGCTGACCGAAACGTTAGGCACTGGGTTTGCCGAGGGGTCCTGTACTTCCAACCGCCCGGTGAAGATCCAATCTGCCGGGCGCGCTTCCCCTGAACCCGCTGAGGACATCAGTGTCACGATTGCTAGAGATAAAGCAAGCAGCCTGCAGGCAACCGGCATATTCTCCTCCTCTCCCACATCAGTGGGTAGGGATAGATGGTTTTCTAGGGCTTAATCATCCCCGTAATCAACATGTTTAGTAGCGAATACCTCTTTTCCCGTGAGATTATCATGTACATCCACCTTCAGGGTAAATGCGGTATTGATCATGGTGACTGCCTGAGCCTGTTGGGTACCCAAGGGGGCCCAAGAGTCATTTCCATCCATTTTCTTATACCACTGATACCGATAATCCCCCGAGCCAGAGGCCACCTCTGCGGTATAGGTCCCCATCTTCTTAAACCCCAGGCCGGAAGCCCCCAGAATGCTAACCCCCAAAGGAACCACGCCCACCTTTTCTAACACGAGATTATCAAAATAGGCATAACCTGAAAAATCAGTAGACCCATAAAGAACAATATCGAAGGAAGTCTCATCCCACTTTGATGTCCACGTGCCACTCATCTCCTTCCAATCGGTATATCCACCGGTAAGCCCAAACTCCTTATGAGTGTTGGAAGATCCCCAATTGCCCAATGCCGCCGCAGCATGACCGCTGTCCGATTCAGTCTTCAACCATAAAGTCAAGCGGTATATGGTGTTGGGCTCACAAGGAATCTTCCGCTGAGCAAGGCCCAAATAATCCCCCGTGCTTTTAGACCTGCTAATTTGAGCACATTGCGCCCCCTCCACTCCACCAGCAACAACCTTATAATCCCCATCCCCATATCTCTCCCAGTATTTCAAACCGCTTTCAAATCCCATATTCTGGGGCCTAATCTCTTCAAAGACCAGCCCGTCAAAATAAGCCTCCCCCGCAAAATCTCCCGACCCATAAAGCATCACGCGGATCACATTCTCGTCAGGCCTCGACTTCCAAACCCCGCTTATCTCGACCCAGCCATTGGTTAAACTTAGCTGGCCAAAATCGGCATGATGATTCAAGGCTGGATCTGGGGACCAAACCCCAAAAGCTGCCGAAGCATACCCGCTGTTTGCCCGCGCCTTTACCCGGAGCCTCAGGCGATATTCCGTATCCGGCTCCACCACAATATTCTCCTGATAAAGCCCAAAATAATTCCCCGTGCTCACATCCCTCCGTATATGGGCGCTAAAATTACCACTGAAAGGGTCTTGGGAGCTGGCCTCTACCATCCCATCCCCATAGGGGTTCCAGAAATCAAAACCATTTTCAAATCCAGGATTATCCACCATAAACGGCCTGGGCAACTGCCCCGTCTCCACCGCGAACCAGTACATCAACCCAGCCGTTGCCCTTATGGCGTAGGGAATGAGCACGTCATGCATCGCCCGACAGTTAGCATCATTGATTTCGCCTTTTACCGTGGGAGGACCTAAGGGAGGAATAACCTCCGCTAGGGAAGGAAAGGTTGGGTCATATTGATCATCCCCACTGGTTCTTCCACTGGCATAATGATCCGTAATCTGATTCATAAAATACATCAATAAATATATCGGATCATTCACGCTTTTCTGATAGGGATTGATAAAATTCCCCCCACTGGCATAAATCTCCTCCGCAGTCCACAGGTGATAACTTAGCTCATGCTTTTCATAATAGTCGCAATATTGATCATTCTTACAAGCATGGGAATTGGTATGCACGTGAGCCGGAACCGACATATCTTGAAGCAAATGGGCCATTCTTCCCAAAATTTCATAGGAATATCCGTGATCAAAATCGCTGGCGGAAAGGACAGGACAAGACGTCGAATTCCAATCATCACTGATATCAAGATATTTGACCGCTCGTATGGTTCCTTTCCCTTTATACAGATCTACCAAGGGGATAAACCGGAAATCATGGGCCAAGGCGATTTCAGGACAACCCTGCCATTGCGTGCCATTCCTATACATCCACCGGTAATTGTAATCTCCATTGACATATTTCCTCATTTTCTGCATGGCATTTTCGCAATAAAAAGACCAATAGACATGCTTAAACCATACTTTTACCCAATCGCTTAATTTGGTTCTTTTGTCGGGGCCACCATCCCCATCCCAAAAATGAGTAATGGTTGTAAAAGCCTTCCGGTCATCAAACACGTCGGGGATGAAAAATTGCTCGAAATCAGGTTCATTCCCTATCCCATAGTGGTAGACCACATCATATTCATCCTCAATCCACGAGCCCGAAACAATTTTAAGAGCTCCCCATGATTTATCCAAGGGGTTTTCCTTCTCATTTATGCCTACATAGGATTCCATTTCCGATAATCCCGCGGGAAAGGATATTTTCAGCAATTTAAAGGCTTCCCGGGTAATATGTTGATGCATCTCTGTTTGATGAGCCTTTGCTTCTACGGCTCCCATTAAGAACAGAATTATGAAAAGAATTGAGACGGCTGCCTTTTTTTTCATTTTTTATCTCCTTATTTTGAGCTCTTCGTTGATCCAACAGCAAGAACAGGCCTATCTTATGGAGTAACTACTGTTATCTTCGATATATAAGTCTCCTTACCCGCGTCATACCGGCCTTTTGCGGGTATTGTTTGGGATACCTTCCGGTCGAATTCGCTTTTGAGCGCCGGATTTTCCAATTCTGGCCCGATCGATGGCCAGGTATATCCGGGTGACAGGAAATATGGCCTGGTGGTGTAAAAATAGGATACATCTTTGAGTATGGAGATATTTTTCAGAAATTTAAATTCGTGAGGAACCCAAGGAGCGTTTTCATAGGGCACCGGATTATTGTTTACATAAAGTAATTTTCCATACCCTTCTATGCTGAAGGATGTGTTGCCATGGGTTTTTACTGGGGGAGAGGATTCGATTTCGCATCCCAAAACGGCGGAATAGGGGGCATTATGGAGTTCAATATTGTCCTCAGTGACTTTGTTCCTCACAAAGGCGTTGTAAGGGCCATTTTTCCCATGTTCATCATCCGCTTCGATATATTCATTCATATTGTGTTCAAATAAATTCGCATAGGGGTATCGCCCGTGGAGACAGATATCAGAATCCGAATAGGAAATTTCCCAGGGTCCTACTTTATAGGTAGAGTACTGTTCTCGGGAATAATTAAAGGTGTAAACGTTGTTGTTGGCGCCTGTCCCGATCCCCATCGCATGGCGCAGCCTTCGGAAAACATTATTTTCGATCAAACAATTGGTCGAACTCTCTCCCAGCACCGTCCCATAGCCATAGGAATTTCCCCCGTAATAACGGGCGCGATGCAAATAGCATCCACTGATTTCTATGTGCGAACTATGGCTGATGTGGATATGGTGCCTGGAGGTTAATTCCGACTCTACTCCCCGCAGCCAGCAATTCACGGCGTAAATCAACAGGAAGTTACTGCCGCTTCCATATTGGTTGTCCGAGGATTTGGACGAATCGACTCGATAAATCTTTAAATTTTCGATTCCAATATTGGTGACGGGCTGGATTTTCTGTATTCGAAGGCCGTATGTTGCTAAATATTCTTTGGAAGCGTCATCTTTCATCCTAAAGTCTGGGGAAACACTTTCCAATTGAGTAATTTGTCCCACCACTGCCCCACTCTCGGCAGGAAAATCTGCCTCCCACAGATGAATCCAGTTTCCTGCTGAAAAGCAGTCTGGCCGGTCCGAACCAGACGGGCAAAGAGGCAAGCTAGCCATAATCAATCGATCTCCTTTGGGAATATCAGCGGAGAGATCATATATTGGAGAGGCCCCGGTGGAGCCGAGCATTTGGAAACAGGTGCCATCTTTGCCAACGTTGCACTGTAGAATCGTCGCATTCGGCCCTTTCACTCCCGCTCCTTGGAAAATAATGTTACTGTCCGCGGATCCCAAAACGATGGGGGATTTGATTCGATACGAACCTGGAGGAAAATAAATGATCGATGTTCTGGCGTGATCTCTCCACTCGATCCGGGCGCGGTTTAACGCCTCGGCGATTTTCGCATCGATGTTGGTTCCAGACATCAAGGTAACGTCAAATATAACCTGCGCTGCGGCAGGAGTCTCAGGTAGAAGGCCAGATCGATTGGATGGTAAAAGCCCCGCATTTCTCCAATTGACTTGGTCAGGCTCAGGAATATGGCCGACATTATTATATAAAACCGGCGGGTTATAATTTTCCACAGTGGCTTTCACAGGGTTGGAAGTAAGATGATAAACCGATCCATAGGTGTCTCGATAATTCAGGGTTGCTCGCAGGGTATAAGTATGGTTACTCATCAGATTATATTTTGCCGAACCGCATTCAATGTCCCCATGGATATTATCCCAGTTGTATACTGGAGATCGCGCCTCCTCATCGGTATACCAGGTTTGTCCATCATCCGGCGAATATTGAGTGGTTACGGATACGGCTTCAAACCCTTTGCCCACGGCAATCGTGTACAGCATCTGAAGTCCGAATCCATAGGGGTCTGGAAAGGGATAGGGGTACGCTTTGTCGACTTTGATCGACGTCTTCACGAGCGACTTCGGATCGCAAATCCCCCATTGATAACAGGTAATCACCTGCCCATCGGCATTCGTGCAGGAGGTATCACAATAACTTTCATAATTGCATTCATCTGAACAATAGGGCGGTTTTGCCAAACATTCATTCGAATAGGATGAGAACAGGAAAAGACAAAATATCAGAAATAGCCCCCCCGCTTTTTTCAAAAATCCATTCTCGATTATCATTTTTCCCCTCCTTCAGGAATCTTCTTGTTGTCCATAATCTCTTCCAGCAAAATTGTTTCAATCCTTTTTATGACCCTAGCCCGGGAATAAAACTACGCCGGGAGATGGTTAATGAGTCGATATTTAAGAACGTTTTGCAAATCAGCGGCCAAAGAGCGCCTTTTAGAAACCTATATGATTTTCATTCATTATTGTTTGTTTAGGGCCAGAGGAAACCAACCTGAGGAGGCGATTTGCCCTTTTTTGTCACTTTGTCGCTCTTTTGCGCAAACGATCATTTCTTCAAAGCTCCACCAATTTATAAATTCCTTCCCTTTTTGTCAAGGGTTTTACCGCTAAGGGGTCAAGCCTGCTCTTGCCTCTTGGTGATAATTGAGATTAAGGCATGGAAAGAACCAATGATGAATGCTAACCATGGAAATAAAGCAATACGGAGGCCAACGAGGAAAGGAGGCAAAGCCATTGTTATTTATGTATTTTTGGATTTTCCGGCTTTTAAAAAAGGGAAACAGATTTTCCACTTTTGGATAAAATTTTTCCTTTTTGGATCCCCATAGTGAGATAGAAAAAACAAACTAATGTTTATCTGCCTCCGCAGGCATGACAAGTTACGGCGCAATCTCCAATGCTAAAAAAGGGAGGCATTTTTTTCTACCCAGGGCTTTCGGGTTGAAGTAGAATCAGGACAAAATGCAGAACCCGGGGTGAGAGGAAAAGAGATGCTAAAGTAATCGTTCGCCGGGTTCGAGTTCTTTGCTTAAACTTACTTAAAGGGAGGGGGATACAGGATGGAAAAGAACCGGATGAAAAGCTGGATCAGAGGGAAAATGACGGTGTGGAGCTTCATCATCCTGGGAGTCTTCTGTACCCTTGCCTGCGTGCCCGAGCCGATCCTGGCCCAGGAGAAGTACCCCAGCAAACCCATCAACTTTGTCATCGGCTACCCCGGAGGGGGAACGACCGATGTCTGTGCCCGGCCACTGGTCATGGCGGCGGGCAAAATCCTGGGACAGCCCGTCGTTGTCCTGAACAAACCCGGCGGAGCTTCGGCCGTGGCCATGGTTACCTTAAAGAACGAGAAGCCGGACGGATACACCATCGGAATCCTCCCCAGCGGAGCGGTCATCAGCCAGCACATGCGCAAGGTGCCTTACGATTCGGCCAAAGATTTCACCCCCATCATGCAGTATGCCGTTTACCTTTACGGGCTGGTGGTCAAGGCCGACTCCCCCTGGAAGACCTTCAAGGAATTCATCGACTACGCCAAGGCGAATCCGGGTAAGATCCGATACAGCACGGCGGGGGCGGGGACCCCGCAGCACCTGGTCATGGAGCGCTTAGTACTCAAATTCATAAATACAATAACGTATTTATGTTGAAAAAGTTAATATTTTGTGGCATGATAGTAACCAGGAGGTTGCAATCATGCCAAGGAAAAGCCCATATCCTATCATTCTGAGGGCAGATGAGGAGCGAGAATTAGCGAGGCGAGCCAAAAAATATACGTTACCGTATATTAAAGTAATTCGGGCCAAAATGATTCTCCTCGCAGCCCAGGGGATCGGCAATGATGAGATCGCTGCCCAATTGGATACCCGCCGAGAAATTGTCAGCATGTGGCGCAAACGTTTCTTTGAGCAACGCCTGGAAGGCCTGGAAGAACACCCTCGACCGGGCCGTCCCCGGTCTTTTCCCCCCAGACGTCATCGTTCAGGTGAAGGCGATCGCCTGTGAACTGCCAGCCCTCTATGAGGTGCCCCTTTCGCGTTGGAGTGCTCCGGAAATTGCCAGATACGCCTGCCAGTCGGGCCTGGTGGCTACCCTCAGCGGTAGTACGGTATGGCGATGGCTTCATGAGGATGCCATCAAGCCTTGGCAACATCGTTCCTGGATTTTTCCCAGAGACCCTCAGTTTGCCGAGAAAGCAGGACGAATCCTGGACCTTTACCAAAGGGTTTGGAACGGCAAGGAGTTGCGAAAAGATGAATTTGTTCTGTGTGCCGATGACAAGACGAGTATCCAGGCGCGGGCTCGGCGGCACCCTACCTGTCCTGCTCAACCCGGTTCGCCCATCAAGGTAGAACACGAATATAAACGATGTGGAGCATGGGCTTATGTTGCGGCCCTCGATGTACACCAGGCAAAACTTTTTGGCCGCTGCGAACGCAAAACTGGTATCGCCCCCTTTGGCCGCCTGGTGGACCAAGTAATGACCCAGCCCCCCTACAAAGAAGCAAGAAGAGTCTTTTGGATTGTGGATAATGGCTCCGCCCATCGGGGAGTAAAGTCGGTCAAACGTTTACAAGACAAATTTTCTAATCTGGCGCTTATCCACGGTCCGGTCCATGCCAGCTGGCTAAACCAGATCGAGATCTACTTTTCAATTCTCCAACGAAAGGCTCTTACCCCGAATGATTTTTCTTCTCTCCAAGCCCTTGAGGAGCGTATCATCGGCTTCCAGAAATATTACGAGCAAATTGCAAAACCTTTCGAGTGGAAATTTACCCGTAAAGACCTTAACCTGCTAATTTCCAAAATAAAAACACCATGGCCCGACTCAACCCGGCTTGCCGCCTGACCAGAAAATACGTTACCGAATTTATGAAGCAGTGTACTTAGTCATAGAAATTGGCC
>Ga0315284_10013797_pt1 | contig 11513 bp, 13 predicted proteins | sample YL17G09_16_MG_FD_203696 | JGI IMG/M metagenome (GOLD analysis project Ga0315284, IMG submission 203696) | Sediment microbial communities from Yellowstone Lake, YNP, Wyoming, USA - YL17G09_16 | ecosystem: Environmental > Aquatic > Freshwater > Lake > Sediment | place: USA: Wyoming | collected... | reverse complement strand
ACTCCGCCGGAGTGCCGATCAGGCGCAGGCGGCCTTCGTAGAGCAGCGCCATGCGGTTGGCCATGCGCATCACGCTGTGGATGTCGTGCGAGACGATGACCTCCGTAACCCCGATCTCGTCGCGCAGCTTCACGATCAATTCGTCGATGGTGGCGGCGATCACCGGGTCCAGGCCGCTGGTGGGCTCGTCGTAAAACAGGATCTCCGGGTCGCCGACCAGCGCGCGGGCGATGCCGATGCGTTTCTGCATGCCGCCGGAGAGTTCGGCGGGGTATTTGTCTTCGTAGCCGGCCATCCCCACCAGCCGCAGCTTCTCCGCGACCACCGGCAGGATGGTGTTATCCGACTCATTGGTGCCTTCATACAGCCGAAAACCGACGTTGTCGCGCACCCGGAGCGAGTCGAACAGCGCGCCGAATTGGAACACCAGGCCCATGCGCGCGCGCAGCCGGTTCAGCTCATCCTCGCTCATCTCGGTGATGTTCCGGTCGAAGATGTAAATCGCGCCGCCGGTGGGTCGGATCAGGCCGGTCAGCAACCGCAGCATGGTGGTTTTGCCGCTCCCGGACATGCCCAGCACCACGAAGATTTCGCGCGGGTAGATATCCAGGTCCACGTTATCGAGGATCGTGGCCCCGCCCACGATGTAGGTCAACTGCTTCAATTGGAGGATCGGATGCCGATCGTCCGGCATGGTAGTCCTTTCGAAAGCGATGCTCTCGCACGGGGGCACCTCTCCCCCGGCCCCTCCCCTACGAAGGGAGGGGAGCAGGCTTTCTTATCAACGAAAAACAGTTACGTCAACCAACCCGGTGCTCCCCTCCCTTCGTAGGGGAGGGGCCCCCGTGCGAGAAACCCGGTAACGGCACATCAGTGCCGTTTGTTTACCCGCATTCTTCCAGCCTTCCTACCTTCCATTCTTCCAACCCAACCCGGCGGAGCCGGAACCAATAAGCTTTTCTCTAAAGAGAACGATCCTGATTTATGGTTCACGGATTGGGCCTTGTTGGTATCTTTTGAGGGAAATTCAAGTCACAGGTTGATTTTTTCTCGACACGGTGTAGTGAATTTCCCTCAAAAGATATTACTGCACGATCCGCCGCGCCTTCAGGTAGCGGAGCACCAGGTTTTCGAACGGCTCGTCCGTGGCGGTCTGGATATAATTTACGCCGAACCGGGCCGCAATCCCTTCCAGCCATTCCCGATGCGCCCGCAGCCGCTGTTTGTAGTGGGCGAGCACGCCGCCGGTGATGGTGATTTCGCGGGCGTCGCCCGTTTCGGAATCGACCAGGCGCAGGTCGCCGGTGTAGGGCGGATCGATCTCCTCGGGGGCGAGCACGCGCAGCAGCGTGGGGGCGAATTTGCGTCCCACGATGGAGCGCAGGCCTTCCTCCAGACCGGGGGCGAAGAAGTCGGAGATGATGATCACCGGCCCCGGGCGGCGCGCCAGCAGGGCGTAGTCGGAGAACACGCGGGAAAAGTCGCTCACCCCCTCCGCGCGCAGCCCTTTGAGCCAGGTGAATAACGCGGAGGCGTTGCCCTTCCCGCGCAGCGTGCGCATGCGCGTGCCCAGCCGGTCGGTGAAGGCGGTGACGGAGAGGCGGTCGAAACTGGCCAGCGCGATGTAGCCGAGGGCGGCGGCCACGCGGCAGGCGGCCGGCAGCTTGCCCGGCACGCCGAAGCCCATCGAGCGGCTGGTGTCGATCATCAGGTGAACGTGCAGGTCTTCCTCGTCGATGTAGAGCTTGAGGAACAGCTTCTCCAGCCGCGCGTAGACGTTCCAGTCCACATAGCGCAGGTCGTCACCCGGCACGTAGTTGCGGAAATCGGCGAATTCCACCGAGGTGCCGCGGCGGATGCTGCGGCGCTCGCCGTGCATGCGGCCGGCGAAGGCGCGGGTGACGACGATCGAGAGATGCTCGAGCTTGCCCATGAATTCGGGCGTGAGCAGCTCCTCCGCCGTCGCGATCCCCTCGGCGGGGGGCGGGGTGATGGGAAGCGACGGTTCTTCAGACATCCTGCATAATCTCCTGTTCGAGATAACTCGCCGGCACGCGGTTGGCGGCGCCGTGCGCCCGCATCAGATCGGCGATATGGCGCATCACCGTTTCGGCCACCTCGCGCAGGGCGATACGGTCAGCATGCCGGCCCGCCAGGTGCGGGAAGGTCAGCGGCGGGCCGAAGACCACGGTGACGCGCGAAAATCTCAGGAACCACCCGCGCCGGGGCAGCAAGTGGTCGGCGTTGATCAGCGCCACCGGCACAATGGGCACCCCGGCGCGCAGGGCGATCATCGCCGGCCCCAGCGACGGCGACTGGAGCTTGCCGTCCGGGCTGCGGCCTCCCTCGATAAAGATCGTCAGCGCTTCGCCGCCGGTCAACAGCTCGTGCGCGCGCTCGAGCGCCTTGCGATCGACGGCGGCGCGCTTCACCGGGAAGGCGTTGATCTTCGGAATGAGCCAGTCCAGCACCGGCACCTTGAACAACTCCGATTTCGCCATGAACCAGACGGGCCGCGGCGCAGCGACACCGATCAGCGGCGGGTCCACATAGCTGGTGTGATTGGGCACCAGCAGCACCCCGCCGGACGCCGGGATATGCTCGGCGCCGATCACTTTCAGCCGCCCGACCAGTTTGAAAACGATCCCCAGGAATCTTTTGCCGAATCGGTAGAGCAGCGAATTGTTATTTCGATGGATAGGACTCATAGGACTTATCAGACATCTCCAGCCATGGCGAGAAGAGATCGTCCGTCTCGCCGACTACCTCGATCCCGTCCCGGCCGGCCAGCTCCGCCAGCACCGCCTGCTGCCCCTCGGCGGGGAAACGCCGGCGGATAAATGTCATGCGGGGAAGCTGCATGGCCGGACCTATCGCTCCAACTCAGCACCTGTAATGATGAACGTAACCGTTCACGGGGGGGGCTTGCCGCGTTCCCCCTCACCCCCCGCCCCCTCTCCCCGATGAGAGGGGGAGTAACTTGATTATAAGAGTAAACGGAAGTTTAGATACTGTTAATCATGGCTCTCGAATTATAGACTGCGGAATCGTTTTTCTCCTATAACTGCACCTGGCCACCCGGAAAACCCACCTGTTTCTCCCCCTCTCATCGGGGAGAGGGGGCGGGGGGTGAGGGGGAACGCGGCAAGCCCCCCGTGAACGGTTACCTACGAACTTCAGAATCCCGGCAGCCTGCCCAAACCGGGCACGTTCATGCCGCCGGTCACTTCGCTCATGCGCTCTTCGCGGCGGCGGTTGGCGCGCTCGAGCGCTTCGTTCACCGCGGCAAGGATCAGGTCCTGCAGCATCTCCACGTCGTCGGGATCGACGACCTCCGGCTTGATTTGAAGGTCCACCAGCTCGCCCAGCCCGCTGGCGGTGGCGGTGACCATGCCGCCGCCGGCCGTCGCCTCGATGCGCTCCTCGCTCAATTCAGCCTGGATGCGCTCCATCTTGCGCTGCATTTCCTCCATCTGCTTCATCAGCATCTTGCCCAGGTTGCCGCCTCCGAATCCCATGAAATTTACCTCCCGCTCGCTTTCAGTTTCACCTGAAGCATACGTGAAAACCTGCCCGGACGCAATAGGGCAGGCCGCCGTCGCGGTGTTGCGAACCTCGACAGCGATGTTGCATCATGTTGGTTCATCACCCTTGATCACGCCGACAATAATCAGGATCATTTTAAAAGCGTTGCCGGATTAACGCGCCAACGCTGAATCTCACGTGAGGAGGAAGACATATGGGACCACTCGTTCGTTGGGACCCCTTTGCCGGCATGTCGCGCCTGCGGCAGGAGATGAATCGATTGCTGGAGGACTTCTTCGGCGAGACGGCGGAGGAGCGAGCGCCGGCTGAAATGATGCGCGTGCCGTCGGTGGACGTCATCGACCGCGAAAACGACATTCTGGTGCGCGTGGAGGCGCCCGGCATCGACAAAAATCAGATCAAGGTAGAAGCGACGCCGGAGGCGTTGATGATCAGGGCGGAGATGAAGAAAGAGGAAGAGGAGAAGAAGGAGGACTACGTCCGTCGCGAGCGCCGCATGGGCTACTTCCAGCGCCTGATCCCGCTGCCCGCGGAGGTCAAGCCGAATGAAGTCAAGGCGAGTTATCACGACGGCGTGCTGGAGATCACACTGCCGAAATCCGAGCAGGCGAAGGCGAAGCAGCCGGTGCGGATCAATATCGAGTAACGGGGAAGGTTGGGAAGGATGGGGAAGGTTGGAAGGCGGGATCGTCTTCCAACCTTCATTATGTTTGGCGTCGCGCCACGATATAGCGCAACAGATGCGCATGCGGCCCGCCGCCGTGGTCCTCGCGATCCTCGGTGAGCCCGGTTTCATGTATGTGAAACGGCGCGAAATGGGCGCGCAGGTCCTCGTCGGTGAAGTAATGCACGGGCCGGCCTGACTTGCTCTCGAAGGTGCAGGGCTCGACTTCCCGCCCCTGGCCGACACTCGCTTCCCGCTCGGAGAAGACCGTGAAAAACAGCCAGCCGTGCTCCACGACGTGGCTGGCGGCGGCGGCGAGAAACGCCCGTCGCTCCGCGGCGCGCAGCAGATGCAGCACATTGAAGCAGTAGATCGCGTCGAAGGGTGCCCCACCGAGCAGCTTCTCGAAGGCCAGGCCCTGATGCACCTCGGTCAGCGGATCGTATTCCCGCGCGAGCGCGCAGGCAATCGGGGATACCTCGACGCCGGTCACGATGAAACCGGCGGAGGAAAAGAGCCGCGTGTTTCGCCCGTATCCCGACCCCGGCACCAGCACCGTGCGCACCCGGCGCTCGAGGAACAACGCTAATGCCTGTTTCGCGGTGACGCTGGGCGCTTCGCCCCAGATTTTCCCCTCCGAGCGGTAGCGCTCATCCCAGTATTGTTGTAAATGGGAGTTCATGGCACCTCCTAAAAAACACGGGGGCACGGAACCGTGCCCCCGCTTCCGTTTGCGATGAGAATACGTTATTTCATCGGTTCGCTCTCACGGTTGGCGGCATTCCACACCTTCGCCGGCAGCGCCCACAGGTCGATGAAGCCCTTGGCCAGGCTCTGGTCGAACTGATCGCCGGTGTCGTAGGTGGCCAGCTCGAAGCGGTACAGCGAACGATCCGAGCGGCGGCCGACGGCCAGGCACGTGCCTTTGTGCAGTTTCAGGCGCACCTCGCCGGTGACCGCTCCCTGCGTCTGATCCACGAAGGCGTCCAGCGCCAGGCGCAATGGACTGAACCACAGGCCGTTGTAGATCAGCTCGGAGTATTTCTGCTCCACGCCCTGCTTGAAGTGCATCACCGAGCGCTCCAGGCACAGCGTCTCCAGCTCGCGGTGGGCGGCGATCAGCGTGACCGCCGCCGGGCACTCGTAGGTCTCGCGCGACTTGATGCCCACCAGGCGGTTCTCGATCATGTCGATGCGCCCCACGCCGTGCAGGCCGGCGAGCTCGTTCAGCTTCACGATGATGTCCTTCAGCGACATCCGCGCGCCGTCCAGGCTGACCGGCACGCCCGCCTCGAAGCCGACGATCAGGTAACCGGGCTCCGCGGGCGCGTCCGCCGGCGACTTCGTCCACGTCCACACGTCGTCGGGTGGCTCGTTCCACGGGTTCTCCAGCACGCCGGCCTCGCAGCTTTTGCCCCACAGGTTGACGTCCAGCGAATACGGATTCTTCTTCGTCACCGGGACGGGGATGCCGTGCTGCTCCGCGTAGACGATCTCCTGGTCGCGGGTCATGCCCCACTCGCGCACCGGCGCGTAAATGCGCATCCGCGGGAAGAGGCACTGCCAGGTGGCCTCGAAGCGCACCTGGTCGTTGCCCTTGCCGGTGGAGCCATGCGAGAGCACCGAGGCGCCCTCCCGCACGGCCACCTCGCCCACCAGTTGCGCGATCAGCGGGCGCGCCAGCGAGGTGGACACGGGATACCGGTTCTCATACAGCGCGTTAGCCTTGATGGCGCGCGCGATATATTCATCGGCGAAACGGTCTTTGGCATCGATGACGAACGCCTTCAGCGCGCCGATCTGCAATGCCTTTTGGCGGATGGCCTCATAATCGCGCTCTTCGCCGACGTCGATGGACACGGCGATAACCTCCAACCCTTTTTCCTGGCGCAGCCACTGCACGGCCACCGAAGTATCCAGACCGCCGGAATACGCCAGCACCACCTTTTCGGCCATGAAACCACTCCTTTAGCGGAGAACATGATCTTTTGAGGGAAATTCTATACTCCGGATCGAGAAAATCGTCCCTTGACCTGAATTTCCCTCAAAAGATTCGGACAAAGCCCGGCCGTCAACCAGAGATCAGGAGTGTTCCCTTTTGAGAAAAGCCTGTTGGTTCCGGCTCCGCCGGGTTAACATGCTGTAATGATACTCTGACGGGAAGAGAAGGGTCAACAATGGAAGAAGAGAAGAAAAGACGAAGAGAAGAAGAGAAGACTTGATGCAGCGTCAAGCCTCTTCGTCTCTTCTTCTCTTCTTCCTTTCGTCTTTTCTTCTCTTCCTACTTCTTCGTCTTCACCGTATGCTCTTCCTGGCCGCCCGGCAACCGGCGGGTGTTCGGGCTGAAGATGGATGACGGCTCGGTCAGATACATGACGCGCGTGCGCTCTCCGGCGCCGGAGACGGTCAGCAGCAGGAAAGTGCTGGTGGGCAGATACCACGTGGGCTCCAGCCGGTAATGTCCGGGATGTGACGGGTCGAGATCGGTGAGATCGGTAAGAATTGCCGAGGTGGTGTTGTCGGGATCGACGGACCGCAGGGAGATCGTCAACTCCGGGGGCGGCTCGTAGCCCGGCTCCCAATCCAGGTAAAAGACTTCGTCGGTGCCGATACCGAGCGACTGCGGCTCCGGCGTGATCACCAGTCCCGCCAGGGAGCCCGATCCGCCGGTATCGATGTAGTGGCGCGATTCGCCGGTGCACCCGACGAAGATCAACAACAGCACGGCAGCGAGAGGGACGAAAAATTTCCGCATGCGGTTCTCCTTCCGATCAACCGGTCCATCCGTTGGCCCGAAGATGGATATCCAGGCTTCCAGTCAATAATATACCATTAATGCCGCAGCACGGCGGATTACGCAAAGATATCGGTACCCTACTGTTGAATACGTGGGAATGGTCGGCCGGTTGCACCCGATATCCCGTGAATCCGGTATAATAGGCGCGATTCACCGGCCGGCTCGCGGCGGCATACGTCCGGGGCGGCGCGGGTATGATGCACTCCGGTGCAGCCAGTGGGAGTTGACGAGATGGCAGAGGAAAAAAACGAGCATGAACCGATGACGCCTGAGACGGCGGCGGACATTGCCGAGGGGGGCGCGCCGTTCTGCGTCCCGGTGCCCGAGGATATCGCCGAGCTGCGCGCGGCGCTGGCCCAGTGCCGGGAAGAGCTGGCGGAGGCGAAGAACGCTTACCTGCGCGCCCACGCGGATTTCGATAACTTCCGCAAGCGCATGCGCGCCGAGCGCGACCAGGAATTCGCCCGCGGCAGCGACCGCGTGCTGTCGGACCTGCTGCCGGTGGTCGATGATTTCGAGCGCGCGCTGGCGGCAGTCAACGAGGCGAGCACCGTCGAATCGCTGCGGCAGGGGAACGAGCTGATCTTCCGCCACCTGCTGCGCCTGCTCGAAAAGTATGGCGTGATCCCGATGGAGGTGGAGGGCAAGCCGTTCGATCCGATGTATCACGATGCCGAGCTGCGGATGCCGACCACTGCCTATCCCGAGCACACCGTGATCGGTCAGATCCAGCGCGGTTACCTAAAAAACGGGGACGCCTTCCGCCACGCCAAGGTGGCGGTGGCCGTCAAACCGGAAAGCGCGGGGAACGAGTGACCACGCCGCACGTCGAGGAGCCGGAACAGGCCGTCCCGAGCACCGAGCCGCCCGTCGAAGCGCCGCTCAGCCCGGAGGAGATCGCGCGCCGTACGGCGGGCGGGGTGGTGCGCTGGCTGGCGGGAACCGTCATGGCCTTCTGGCTGGGGATCATCGGGGTGGTGGTGAGCATGGTCCGCGAGCTGCCAGTGCTGCTGGTTGTGTCGATCACGCTCCTCTTCGTCATCCTGATCACCACCGCGATCCTTTACTTCTCGGTGATGCTGGAGTCGGAGATCTTCGCCGACCGGAGGGTCAGAATTGCGCTCGGCTTCTCCTTCGGCAACCTGACGGTGCTGACGCTGATCACCCTGTTTGTCAAGCAGTTCATGCACCTTGGAACCTTCAATTTCAGCATATTGACCGCGCTGACGCTCGCGACGATCGCCGCCGCCATCGCCGTGCTCGTCTACGCCTTCCGCGTCAATCAGCGCTTCATCTTCCTGCTCGCCCTCGCCGTCTTGCTGGCGGCGAATCTGGTGCCGGTGGAGAGATGACCCCCCTGGGAGCGCCGGCATCCTACCGGCTTGATTAGGCGCCAACTTCCGCATTTGATGCATATCAAGCACCGGCTCTCACAAGCGTCAAATACGGAAGCGGGCTCGTGATCGTGCCGGCAAGATGCCGGCGCTCCCAGGGGATTACCTGTCATCCTTGCCACCATTTCAACACCTCGCCCACGGCGTACAGGGAGCCGGTGACTACGATCATCTCGTCCCGTGGTGTGGTGTCGAATACGGTGCGGAGGGCGGTGGTGATGTCGGGGGTCGTGATACAGGGAACTCCCAGCGCCATCGCTTCCGCCGCCAGTTCGTCGGGCGAGACCGACCGCGGGGACGCGGAGGCGGCAAAGGCGAAGCGCCGGGCGCCGGGGGCAAGCCGGCGCAGCATCCGCGGCCAATCTTTCTCGCGCAAAAAGCTGAGCAGATACGTGCGCGGGTAACCGGCATAATGGCGATCGAGGGCAGCCAGCAGCGCCTCCATCGCCGCGGGATCGTGCGCGCCGTCCAGCACCACCAGCGGTCGCTCCCGCAGCACCTGCAGCCGGCCCGGCCACTCGACACGTGCGATCCCCTCGCGGATCGCCCTGGCATCAATCGGCTCGCCGACTTCCCGCAGGCATTCCGCCAGTCCCACCGCCATCGCCGCGTTGATCTGCTGGTGCTCGCCCAGCAGCGGGCAGTCCAGGTCGGGGTAAACGTCCAGGCGGCCGGCGATGGTGAAGCGCTGGCCGTACAGCGCGGGTCCGGCGCCGGGCAGGATGCGGATCTCCCCGCCCACGCGGTAGAGGGAGCTGCCCCGCGCGGCCGCCGTGCGCGCAATCACCTCAGTGGCGGCGGCCTCCTGCGGCGCGCTCACCACCGGCACGCCGGGCTTGATGATGCCGGCCTTCTCCGCGGCGATCAGCTCCAGCGTCTCACCCAGCTCGACGGTGTGATCCAGCGCCAGTGTGGTGATGGCCGTCGCCAGCGGCTCCACGGCATTCGTCGCGTCCAGCCGCCCGCCCATGCCCGTCTCCAGCACGGCGGTGTCCACCCCGCTCCGCGCGAACCACAGCAGCGCCACCAGCGTGCACACTTCGAAAAAGGTCGGCGTCATCCCGCGCTCGCGCATCGCTTCCACGGTGGGATGCATCTCCTCCATCAGGTGCGTGAACTCCTCCTCGCCGATCAGCGCGTCATCGATGCGCATGCGCTCGCGGAAGTCGATCAGGTGCGGCGAGATATACAGTCCCACGCGGCGACCCGCGGCGCGGAGAATGCGCGCGGTCATCGCCGCGGTGGAGCCTTTCCCCTTGGTGCCCGCGATGTGGACGCAGCGCAGCACGCGCTGCGGGTCGCCGGCCCGCGCCAGTAATTCCCGCATCCGGTCCAAATTTAGATAGGCCGCCGTCGCCACCTGCGCGGGCGTCCGTTCATAATCGACCAGCCCGAACAGGTAATCCTTCGCCTCGGAAAAAGTCATCACGCTCCAAAGTGTAGGGGGCCATGCTGATTGCGTCAACTGACAACCGCCTGGGACTGTCCCCGCCGGAGAGAGCCGTTATTATTTACGACGGGGACAGTCCCTACCACATTTCCACCGTTTGTCTGTCAGCACAACCATCGCTCGTTCGCAGAAGGCTGGGACAGTCCCCTACGCTTTTCCAAGAGCAAGAGCAGGACCGACCGTAAGGATGGTGAACTAAGTATACCGTTGGGAGGGAAACGATGCGTATTGGCGTGATCGCGGACACCCATGGCCGCGTGCCGAAGGATGTTCACGAAGCCTTCCAGGGGGTGAGTCTGATCCTGCATGCCGGCGATGTCGGCGGCGAAGGGGTAATCGCCGAATTGGAAACCATCGCGCGGGTGGCGGCGGTGCGCGGCAACGTCGATGCCGACCTGCCGGCCGCGCAATATCCGCTCACGCGCCGGCTGACTTTGGAAGGCACGGACATCTTTCTCTGTCATGAGCCGTTTCGCGCCGCCAACGTTTCGCCAATCCCCGATATCATCATTCACGGCCACACCCACGTGCCGAAAATCGTCCGCGAGGGCCACACCCTCTGGCTGAACCCGGGCGCGGCGGACAAACCGCAGTTCGGGCAGAGCGAGCGGACGGTCGCCATCCTGACGGTGGGCGAGGGGGAGCCGGCGGCGGAGATAATCAATGTTGGATGAATGGATGGGTGGATGGATGGATGGAAGTGATAAGTGATAAGTTATCAGTGAGTGGTGAGTAGTGCCCGGTTCGGTGGTTGAGTAGGCAGGTAAGCCTTTTCACACCTTTCCGCGGCTTCCACGCCGTATCGAACCGGGCACGATTCACTACTCACTACTTACGACTTACTCATTCTTCCATCCATCCAACCATCCATTCTTTCAGAGGGAGCATTATGCCACGTGTAGACGGACGACAGGACAATGAATTGCGGAACCTGCAGATGGACCGCGAGATTGTGAAACATGCCGAGGGGTCGTGCATGATCTGGCTGGGCGACACGCGGGTGTTGTGCACCGCCAGCGTAGAGGACCGTGTGCCGCCGTTCCTGAAGAATTCCGGCACCGGCTGGGTGACGGCGGAATACAGCATGCTGCCGCGCGCCACCCCCACCCGCCAGCAGCGCGAGGTGACGAAGGGCTCTCCCGGCGGACGCACGATGGAGATTCAGCGGCTCATCGGCCGCGCGCTGCGCTCGGTGGTGGAGCTGCGCGACCTGGGCGAGCGAACCATCACGCTCGACTGCGACGTGATCCAGGCCGACGGCGGCACGCGCACCGCCTCCATCACCGGCGCATACGTGGCACTCTACGACGCCCTGCGCTGGATGAAGGAGCATGGCCAGGTGCGCACCCTGCCCATCTTCGACGCCATCGCCGCGATCAGCGTGGGCATTGTGGATGGCCGCCCGATGCTCGACCTTGCATACGAGGAGGATTCCCGCGCCAGCGTGGATATGAACGTGGTGATGACCGGGCACCGCAAGCTGGTGGAGATCCAGGGCACCGCGGAGGGCCTGCCCTTCACCCGAGAGCAGATGAATGGCCTGATCGACCTGGCGGAAGCGGGCATCACCCGGTTGCTGGACGAGCAGCAGAAGGTGTTGGGGATCTAATAATATGCGCTGGCCCTGGGCACGAAGATCACTGACAAGACAGGAACTGGGCG
>Ga0315284_10013796_pt1 | contig 11513 bp, 10 predicted proteins | sample YL17G09_16_MG_FD_203696 | JGI IMG/M metagenome (GOLD analysis project Ga0315284, IMG submission 203696) | Sediment microbial communities from Yellowstone Lake, YNP, Wyoming, USA - YL17G09_16 | ecosystem: Environmental > Aquatic > Freshwater > Lake > Sediment | place: USA: Wyoming | collected... | reverse complement strand
CACGCCTACGCGTGGGGGAGACGAGAGGTTGGGCCTTCTGATTGGGCTGTGCGGTTTGAAAGACACGTGCGTGAGTTATTGGTCAAGGGCGACGATGCTCAGCTTGTTGCTTACAAGAGTTTCGGTCATGATGCGACGTTGTCCGTTCCGACGCCGGATCATTACTCACCGTTGCTCTATGTGCTTGGTCTTCGGAAAGACAAGGAACAGGTCAGTTTCCCGGTGCAAGGCATCGATGGTGGGTCGGTCTCTATGCTTGCTGTCCAAATGGGCTAGAATGCTGTATGGGTGTGATGTTGGGTGAAATCGGAAGGAGGGTCCTATGAGTGAAATAAGCAGAAAAGGAACCTGGATGTTTGTGGTGGTCGTCTTTCTATCGGCGGTGATGTTGACGTCGGGCATCACCCCTGTCTCCGCAGACGACAGGCAGGATGCCTATCCGTTGGTCGAAAAAGCAAGGTTTGCTCTGGAGGACTTCATGAGCGACAAAAACATGGAAGCCTTCCATGACCTCGTTAAAAAGGCGAGGGGTATGCTCATCACTCCGCAGCTTCTCAAAGGCGCTTTCATTATTGGAGCTTCAGGAGGCACGGGAGTCTTTGTGGCTCGTGATGAGAGGACGGGGCAGTGGACGGGTCCTTCCTTTCACACGATCGGTGGGGCCAGTTTTGGCCTGCAGATCGGTGGCCAGGCCTCTGAGGTGATCCTTGTGGCGATGACCCAACGAGGTGTCACAACCCTACTGTCGAATAGTATCAAGCTCGGAGCCGATGCGGGTCTTGCAGTTGGGCCAGTCGGAGCAGGAGTGCAAGCCTCGAGCGCCAATCTCAGCGCTGATATTCTCAGTTTCGCGCGGTCAAAAGGACTCTACGGCGGGATCTCTCTTGATGGAGCGGTGGTGGATGTCCGTGAAGGACTGAACGAAGCTTATTATGGAAAAAAAGCGACGCCTACGGATATCTTCATCCGGCATGCGGTGTCGAATCCACACTCTGCCGGTCTGATCCAGGCTGTTGAGAAAGCGACGGGACATAAATAATTTTTTGACAGAGGCTGCTGAGGAAGGGATAATGGTTTGTAGAACACCCCATCCTGGAGTCGCGCAAGGCATATCTCACTTACGAAAGGAGGTCATTATGAAGCGAATGAGGTTTACAAAGTGGCTCGTATTATCTGTTGTCCTCCTCCTTCTCTTTCCACTGGCGAATGCCCTGGCAGAGGATGGAGACATCCTGATCGGGGAAGAGGTGTCGTTCTTCACCCTCTCCTCCACTGAAGATCGGGCAATCAATTACCTGAATGAGTATTATGGAAAGCATCACTTGATCCTGACCTTCTTCCCAGCGGCCTTCACCCCCACCTGAACAGGCGAGATGGAGGGTCATCAGAGGAATCTCTACCTCTATGACCGCTATAACACCCGGGTCGCGGGTGTCAGCGTTGATGATGTGACCACCCTGAAGTATTGGGCGAAAAGCATGGATGTTACTTTCCCCCTTCTCTCCAATGTGACCGGTTTCTTGGGTAGCTCCTTCGGAGTATCTCCCTCGCCGGAGATCAAGGGGTACCCTGTCTTTGGCCGAAGGACCGTGATCATCGACAAGGCGGGAGTCATCCGCTATGTCAAAGATGGTTCACCGGATTTCAAAGATATTCTTCTCTTCCTTAAGAAACTGAACCAGGAAGGAGGAAAGTCATGAGAAAGAAAACCTTCGTGATCTTTTGTTGTCTCTCATTCATTGCCCTTTGGATGGCGGGTTGTGCGACGACGGAGAAGTCTGGGAAATCTAAGGTGATGTGGACCCCCCAGGGAACCGTGATCTGGGATAAGGAGTTCGAATTCTTGCCTCCTCCAAAGGAGTGGAGCATCATCACCGTGGAGGTAGGCGGTGAGTTCGGTTTTGGATTCATGAGAGTGGACAAAGGAGCCTTTCCTTCCCAGTCCACCTTTGTCTATGACGAGGAGCCGTTTGGTTGTTCATTGAATTTTGAGAAGCGTCAGGAGGAGTTCTTCAAGCGGTACCTCTGGACAACCGCCATGACCTTAGACATGAAGATTCTCGAAAAGAAGAAGGTGACAGTGGCGGGAGGTGAAGGATTAGCGGTGGTTACAGAAGGACAAGACCCCGTAAAAAAGGAGAAGGTGAAGTCGAAAGTGGTTTTTGGAAAGCGAGGGGAACGCGTCGTGTCCTGGTATCTCACACAGTGGAGGCAGATTGACGGAACTTACGACGATTCGGCCTTTCAGGTTTTCGACACATTCTGGGGATCCTTCAAGTACCTGAAAAAATCTTTCTACGAAGCCCTGTGATCTGAGATTGAACTGGCTTACAGGGACAGATTGACCGAAGAGGGGTAGGAGCAATTATTCTACCCCCCTTTTTTTCTCGCAGGATGCTGAAAAACTCACTTCGTCACCCTGAAGCGCGAATTCAGATTTTTTCGGAAACAATTCTTGGCGAAGTGAAACGCCAGCAAATTCAATGTCTGAGCCTGAAGGGCGAGTTTTGGCCGGCTGGTGTCCCGTGAGGGACACCCTACCAACATATCCTCCATCTCCGGGAAGCGTCACCCAACGGGTGGGAAGCTTCCATTTGCAGTGAAGCGAGCCTTAGAATTGTCGAAAAAATGTGTTGAGCAGCGAAGGGTGACTTTTTCAGCTACCTGCTGGACAACTACAAGACCGGCCTTTGCCTTTCTTCCCTCCCCTTCCTTTCATCTACCGTCCACAGAATGACCATTCCCACAACAAAGAACAGAAGGACAGAGAGAATCCCTGATTGGACGTTTCCTGTGATGGCGATGAGAATGCCATAGACTAAGGGGCCAAAGACAGAAGCGAATCGTCCAGAAACGGCAAAGAACCCGAAGAATTCAGCACTGTTCTCCTCTGGAGTGAAGAGGCCCTGAAGGGAGCGGGAGGCGGCTTGGCTTCCACCGAGAACGACACCGGCTAAGGCGCCGAGAATCCAATATTCCGTTAGCGGATCGAAAAAGATTCCGAGCGTGAAAGCCCAAATCGCGATGAAGGACCAGATTCCCAGGGAGATCATCACCGTTTTCTTGTTCCCAATCGCATCGGCCAAAAATCCAAAGGCCACCGATCCGAAGAAGGCGATCCCCTGGATCATCAGGAAGAAGAGAACGATCTCCTCTGTTCTCATCCCCAGCACTTGAGCCCCAAAAATAGAAGCCATGACAATGACGGTCTCGATGCCATCGTTATAAATGAGGAAGGCGAGGAGAAATTTTGTCAGTTCCCGAAACGTCCTGATGCGATGAAAGGTATGCCTGAGACGTTCAACTCCCTGACGGAACCGGTTTCCTTCCGTTGACGGAAATCCCTTTCTTCTCTCCTTTAACAAAAAGAACGTGGGAAGAGAGAAGACAAACCACCACAGGGCCACCGAGAGAAAACAGTCTTGAACGGTGAAATAGCCCTCTGGGCGCCCGAGCCACCCAGGATATTTGAGCATGATGAGGTTGATGGCGAGAAGCGTCCCCCCTCCGATGTAGCCCAAAGCCCACCCAAGGCCAGAAATCCGGCCGATATTTTCAGGTGTTGAGATCTCAGGAAGAAAGGCATTGTAAAAGGCATTCCCACAAGCGAAACCCACGTTGGCCAGCAGGAAGAAACACGCCCCTGTCCACGCGTCCCCTTCGTGGACACCGTAGAGAAGGCCGGTGAACAGAATGCCGCCATAGCAAGAGGTCATGAGGAAACGTTTCTTTGAACCGGATGTGTCTGCTAAAGCCCCTAGAAAGGGAGAAAGAATGGCTGATATCGCCATGCTGAGAGAGACGACAAACGTAAAAAAGGAGGCCCCATGAAGGTGAAGTCCGAGAAAATGGATCCCCTTCTCGCCTCCTGCAACCACCGTGGCAAAGTACTGATTGAAGATCACGGCGAGAATGGTGGTGGCAAAGGCTGAGTCCGCAAAGTCGAATAGGACCCAGCCAAAAATCTCTCGTTTTTGAACTGTCATAGATCGATTCCATGAATAAAAAAAGCGTTCCGACCTGAGCCGGAACGCTTTTTTGTTGTCTTACGCCATGCGCTATGCCCTATGCACTATGCGTCTCTTCGTCAGATCGTCCTGATCTCCTGACGCATGAAGACCGCGTAGCATACGCCAAAGCAAAGAAGCGTGATCGCCACCAGCGTCACCATGTGGGGCATGACGATGGCCAGGCTCTGAAGTAAGGGCAAGGGGCTTTGAAACCGGGATAACGAGATTCTCTCCAAAGGACCCATGAGAATCAAGGAACTGGTCGTCTTTCTCATGGGATCAAGAATGGTAGAGGTCGCTTCACTGTAAAGGGTCATGGGAGAAAAAAGTGAGATTGCTTCCTGAACCTTCGCGTTCTTGACGACCAACTGCGGATCAACCATTCCTGCAGTCTGCTGACCGATCGGCGCGATCGCATCGGCCACGAAACCGGCCCCAAGACTAATAAAAAAGGAGAAGAAGATCCAAACAGCCAGCGACGCCAGGGCCGACGTGGCAGTGCTCCGGAAGATCACCGAGAAGAGGATCGAAATCCCCAGCCAGAAAGAGATATAGAGAATGCTCATGACGAGGTAGATCGCAAGCCGCCACAACTCCTCCGCTCCTGGAACGATTCCGGTGAGAGGAAGTCCCAGTCCCGTGATGATGAGGACGATCGAAACCAAGATGATCGTGATAATCGCCACTCCCGATAGGAACTTTGCGTTGATAATCGAATCACGATAGATGGGCTGAGAAACGAGTTTGCTCAATGTCCTCGAAACTCTCTCACGGTTGATCGAATCGAATCCCAAGATAATGCCAATGAGGGGACCGAAGAAGCCTAAGAATTGGGCAAAGGAAAAAAACTTTCCCGTGGCCGTAAAAAGAAGCAGGAAAAGAAGGGTCGGTTTGGGTAATCCCCTCACTTCTTCTCTGATGGCCATTCCCACCATGGAGGCCACGATCACCCCGACCATGACAATGAGAGCCGAGATCAGGAGGAACCGAGTGCTACTGAACTGGTCCTCCATTTCTTTTCTGAAGATTGTGAGAATTCCGTGCACTTCAGACCTCCTTAAAGTACTTCATGTAAATCTCTTCGAGGGTATAGTTCTCTCTGTCCACACCCAACTTGTTCTTGGCCAACTCCTGAATGGGACCCACAGCGACCAGAGTCCCCTTGATCATGATACCCACTCGGTCGCAGATCCTCTGTACTTGCTCAAGAAGATGGGAAGAAAAGAAGACCGTGATATTCTTTTCTTTGCTCAGAGATCGAATGAGGTCGAGCATCCGGTTCGTTCCGTCTGGATCGAGTCCAATGGTCGGTTCGTCCAGAAAAACGAGTTTGGGCTCCTTCACTAGGACTTCGGCAATCCCAAGACGCTGCCTCATCCCCTTGGAATACGTTCCCACCTTCTTCGTCGCCTCTTCCGTCAACCCCACCAACTGGAGGAGATCTTCAATTTTCTTGCTGGAGACGCTGTCGGGAATACGGTTCAGTCTGGCTACATAGCGAAGATTCTCCCTCGCAGTCATGTCGTCGTAGAAGCCCACATTCTCCGGCAGATATCCCACGTTTTCTTTGACACGGAGAGGATCCCGAGCCGGATCGTGGCCACACACCCGGACTTTTCCTGCGCTCGGCTCTGTCAGGCCGAGGAACATGAGAAGGCTGGTCGTCTTACCCGCACCGTTCGGACCTAGAAATCCAAAGATCTCCCCTTCCCGGATTTGAAGGGTCAAGTGATCAACGGCAGTAAACCCGTCATACCTTTTGGTCAGCTCTTCTGTTTCGATGATCCAGGGTGCTTCCACGTTTAGCGCCTCCCTAACCGAATAAACAGTGCCATCAGGCCCAAGATCACAAAGAGGATGATCCCAATGCCAATCCAACCCCACGCGGTCGAAGCCTTCACCGTCACCCGCATCTCAATGGTCTTGTCCGATTTCTCACCAGTCACCATGACACCCACCGAATAATCGCCCACGAGGGCCTGCTGGGCAGGTTTCACCGTTACCTCCACCTGTTTCAATGCATTCGGTTCCAAGGCCTCAATCTTCTCAGGCTTAAATGTTACGTCCCAATTCTCAGGCTTGAAGGAGGAAAAGGTGACGTTTCGATTAACGGCCGAGCCTGTATTCTTCACGAAGACGGAAAAGTTGGCTGGTTTGCCTGCCATGGCTTCCAAGGAAAGAATGCCGGTAGGGGTGCCTGCATCGAGCTTGTAGATCCCCGTCAGCGCGACTGTCAGTTTAACTTCCGCCTTCCTATCACCTGAGCTGATACTGACCTGGATCGGATACTCCCCAGACACCGCATCTCGAACAGGATTCACCTCGACGGCCACGGTCTGGCTCTGCCCTCCTTTGATTCGAAGGCTAGAAATCTGTTTGGCCTCATAAGCAGGCTTGAAGTTGATCTCCCATTTTTCAGGGCCCAAGGCAAAAAGGTTAAAGTTTCGATCCGCCTCGCTCTTGTTCATGACCTCCAGGGAGAACTCAAACCGCGCATCTGTCTGACCTCGCAATACCGGGTAGGAGGTCGTAATTTGGATGTCATCCGCTCCGCTCGTTCGCGGCTGAACGGTTACCGTGAGCGTATGAGCCGAGGTCAGCTTCTTGTCGGTCGTCTGCCCATCAATATTAAAAACGTAGGTCCCGTAGCCCACGGTCTTATCGGATTCCAGAGTCAGGGCCAAATTCCGAGATTTCCCGTTGGGCACAAACATTCCCGTGACCTGATAGTTTCCCCCTTTGAGCATGGCTTTCCAGCCCTTGGGGACTTGGGAAATCGTCACGTCAATGGTCTCGTCTTTGCGACCCCCGTTGTCCATAATGAGATCCATCCGCACGGCTTCACCTTTGGAGACGATGACCCCTGAATACTCGGGATAAACAGCGATGGCGCGCTCGGGACGAGTGTCCTTCTTCTCTTCCTGGCCGAGACTTAGGGCCGGGATGAGGAAAACCAACGTTAACAGCACAAAAGGAAGAAAGATTTTTTTACGAGCCTCAGTCATTCGAACCATACGTTTACCTCCTTGACACAATTCTTGTTTCTATTTCGCTTCCCCTTGGGATAGGAGAGTCTTGACAAAAAATATTGCCAAAGTCTAATCGTCTCTTTCTGTTCTGTCAAGGGGAATGATAGGAAAAAACCTGAAGGGATGAGTTAATATAGATGACCAATTTTCTCGGTTGCCTTCAGACCTGTTCCAGTCAATGTCGTTACAATAACTTCCTTTTTAATATGTTTCCCATATTTTTTCAATCCGGCTAGGGTGGCCGCCGAGGTGGGCTCTATGAAATAACCTCTTTGTCCCATCTCTTGCAAGGCCGTAACAATTTCCTCTTCTGTGACCGAAAGGATTTTTCCCCGGGTCTCCCGGATCACCTCCAAGACCTGGCTTCCTCTCACGGGCTTGGCAATCGCAATGCCTTCAGCAACGGTTTCCTGTTTCTCGAGGGGCTGTATTTCCCGCTCTCCCTTTTTGAAGGCCTCCTCAAGAGGGGCACACGCCGCAGATTGAATTCCGATCAATTTCGGAATTTTTCCCACGATCCCCGCTTCTTTCAATTCCTTGAAGCCGAGATACGTTCCTAAGAAAAGCGTCCCGTGGCCGACCGGAAGGACAATCGTGTCTGGAGACTTCCAATTCAGTTGCTCACAAACTTCGTAGGCAAAAGTTTTGGTTCCGTGCAGAAAGAAAGGATTCCAACAGTGACTCGCGTAGAAAGCGTTGGAAACCGCTTCCATGGCGACCTCTGCGGTCTTCTCCCTTGACCCTTCCACTTTCTTGAGGGTCGCTCCGTAGGCCTGAATCTGTACCAGTTTTTCCGGAGAGGTTCCTTCAGGCACATAGATATCACAAGGGATCTTGGCCTTCGCGCAGTAGGCGGCAATGGCGGATCCCGCGTTGCCGGAGGAATCTTCAACAATCTTCTGGGCTCCCAATTCCCTCGCCTTGCTGATCAGGACGGTGGCCCCTCGGTCTTTGTAAGACCCCGTAGGGAAGAGATAGTCAATCTTCACATGAACGGGCCGGCCGTCCAATACGAGTTCCTCGAGGGGAGTAAACCCTTCGCCCAGTGTCACGATATGATCGTCTTTGAGAATTGGGAGGGCTTCCCGATATCGCCAGAGGTTCGGAGGCCGATCCATGATTTTCAGGATGGGAAATTCGACGCTGAAGTCGAGATCGAGGAAAGACCCACAATCGCAGCGCCATCTCGTCTGATCAATGGGATAATTTTGTCTGCACTTCGGACAGGAGTATTTTTGCATTCCTTCACTCACGAGGTGATCCCTCTTCTTTCACGAGAGGCAAGATGACCCGAAACGTTGTGGTCCCCTGACGGGACTCCACCTCCATTTTGCCTCCCATGCGCTTGATCAACCGGGTCGTAATGTGAAGCCCCCTCCCTTTGCTTTCTCCACGAAGGAATCGGTCGATGTCGCCTTCAGGCATCTGACCGGAGTTGGCGATTTCCGCCACCGCCCACGATTCCCTTTGATAAGATCGAATGACCAACTCCCCTCCCTCTTCAGGAACGGCACGGGACGCATTGTTCAATAGATTATCCAACACCCTTTCGATGTGCAGTGGGAAACACCGAATCTGGAGGGGGGACTGCAACTCCCCTTCCTTCTGGCGTATATTCCCCAGCCTTAACTCCTTAATCGCTTGATCATTGAGCACGAAGCGTTCCTTCAATTTTTCGGTGAGATCGACCAGTTCCTCTTTCCCTGTTCCATAGAGAGTCAGAGCCAGTTCTTGAATGCGGGAGGTCTCTTTCAGGATGACTTCGAGGGCCTGATCGACCTTCCGTTTGTTGGCAGTAACCATCCCTCCCTCCAAGAGCTTCTGAAGACGCTTTGAAAAACCCGCGACCGCAATGGCTGGGTTTTTGAAGTCGTGAAGGATATCATCCATCTTCTCCAATCTCAGACCCTTCATCAATTCTTTTCCGAAGAAGGTGAACACTTCGATCTCATCGTCGCTAAACCGTTTGACCTGGGCTTGAGCATCAAAAGCCATGAAGTAGTTGACGGCCTCGTTGACCTTCAACGGAACGTAGAGAACAGAGTTGATCTGCTGGGTCTTAAGGAACCGTTTTAGGTCGGGAGGTAAGAGGCCGCTTTCTTGAGGGGTCGTGATGAGGATGTAAGTCGGGTAGACCTTCTCATGCTCAAATTCACCAAAGGGGCCCGTCTGTTCAACCACAGCGCGGATGTAAGGGATATCCACTGAGAAGACGGCCCCGATCCCGTGCTGAACCTCCGGATATCCTGCCTCGAGAACGACGTGCTGTCGATCCTCGAGAACCGAGAAGAGAGTACACCTCTGGATTCGGACGGTGTCCAGGAGCTCGGGGATGATCAAGTCAAAGACCTCCTTCATCTTCACCCCTTCCCGTTTTCCCAGTTTCAAGAAGATTTTCTCCACAATCCGGTCTTTCGTGACATTCAGCTTCTCGAGACCGGCGATCCGCTTCCGGGCAATGACATAGCTCACCCTTCGGGAGAAGACCTCCGCGGTCTTGATCTCCAGGGGCGTGAACGTCTTGTCTTTCATCTCAAAGTAGATCTGCATGACCCCCTGGGTATCGACATCCTTGAGAGAAAAACGTGGAATCGAAACCGAGACAGCCATCATCGAATGGATCCCCAGTTTTTCCACTTTTTCCTTGTCCTTGTATTTCTCCTCCTTCAACAGATTCGGGACAAGATAGGTTCGAGTAGTTTTCACGACCTCCCCGGCAATCGTGTCCTCAAAGGGAATTGCCTTTTCACGATCTTCACCCATGCTCGGGTAATCGCCAAACGAAAGCATCTCACCCCGTTCAGGATCATAAATTCGAATCGTGACCGCCTTCGCCCCGAAATAGTCCGCAACATGACTCGCCACGGCCTGGAGGATCTCTTTCTCTGACAAGAACGGATCGATCTCAAGGATGGCTTCGATCTGGCTGATCAGATGATCGGTAAAGTGATAGAGGATCTCCTCTCCGACCAGCTCAACGACGCGTACTACGTCGTTCGAAGAGATCTTCATCCCTCTCGCCTCAAGTCTGGCCAGGACCGTTTCTACAAGTTTTTTGTCAATTCGGGACAGTTCCATAAGAGACGAATAACATTAAGAAAAGCAGACGTAAGATCTACTCTTATTATAGACCTTTTCCTAAGCGTGTCAACAAAATATAGAAAGGTTTCAAGTGTGATCAGTTCGATCAGACTGAATCCGTCAAGGAGTCATCGACGGAGGTCAGAAGGGAAGCGAGGCCTCTTCGAATTTCTTCAGAAGGAGCACGCTGTTCACTCCTCCAAAACCTGCAGAAATGGAAAGAGCGATCCGGACGTCCTTCTCTCTCGCCTCATTAGGAACATAGTCCAGGTCGCATTCGGGGTCCGGGAATTCATAATTGATGGTGGGATGGATGATGCCCTTTTCGATCGCCAAGAGGATCGCAATCGCTTCGAGGCCTCCTGCCGCCCCAAGCGTGTGACCCGTCATCGATTTTGTCGAACTGATGGGAACGTGGTAGGCCTGTTTGCCAAAAACATTCTTAATCGCCACGGTTTCCACTTTGTCATTCAGAGGCGTCGATGTTCCGTGGGGATTGATGTAGTCCACCTCCTCTGGCCGAACACCCGCCATCTGAAGGGCATCGCACATGGCCTTGCACAGGGCCTTTGCTTCGGGATCGGGTTCGGTGATGTGATAGGCATCAGCCGTCATCCCGAATCCAATGACTTCTCCGTAAATGTGGGCTCCTCGGCGTCTGGCGTGTTCCAGCTCCTCGAAGATCACGATGCCAGATCCCTCTCCCATCACAAATCCGTCACGCTCCCGATCAAACGGCCGGCATGCCTTCTCCGGATTTTCATTCCGTATGGACATGGCTCGCATGATATCGAACCCCATGAAGACGAGAGGAGTAATGCAAGCATCTGCTCCTCCGGTCACCATGAGATCTTCTCCTCCATCGCGAATCTCACGGAAGCTGTTGATCATGGCATGAGTTGCCGAGGCACAGGCGGTCGACACAGCATAGGCACTTCCCCGAAGGGAAAAATGTTCAGCCACATGGGAGACAAAGGAACTCATATAGACGTTGGGAAGCCCGAAGGGGGTGAGAAACCTCGTGCCTGAGGTAAGGAATTTCTGGTGAAAATTTTCCATCAGGTCCATCGCTTCGGCGCCGACGCCGAGAACGACCCCGATCCTAAAGGGATCGATCCCTTTTAGTTGATACTGACTTCCGGCTCCAGAACGTTCGCCCGTGGCCGTCTTGCCTTTTTCGAATTCGATTCCCGCATCCCTCAAAGCAAGGGCCGTTCCTGCCACGGCAAAACGAGATGTTCTTCCGAAGTACTTCGAATGTTTCGTTCGTTCGACATACTGGAACAGATCAAACCCGTCGATCGGAGCGGCAATGTGGGAGCGATACATCGTCATGTCGGTGTTGGGAAATTCAATCCGCTTGAAAGCGGATTTCCCTCGAGTGAGGCTTTCC
>Ga0315284_10013795_pt1 | contig 11513 bp, 9 predicted proteins | sample YL17G09_16_MG_FD_203696 | JGI IMG/M metagenome (GOLD analysis project Ga0315284, IMG submission 203696) | Sediment microbial communities from Yellowstone Lake, YNP, Wyoming, USA - YL17G09_16 | ecosystem: Environmental > Aquatic > Freshwater > Lake > Sediment | place: USA: Wyoming | collected... | reverse complement strand
CAGCAGCCCGCCGCCGCGGCTGACGATGCCGGTGACGCGCTTCTGCGCCAGGGGGACGTGCTCCCGCAGGATACCGCAGTGCACCGTCATGAAGTCGACGCCCTGCTCCGCCTGGTGCTCGATCATGGCGAACAGGTCTTCGACGGTCATGTCCTCCATGCGCTCCAGCTCCGCCGCCACCTGGTAGATGGGCACCGTGCCCACGGGCAGCGGGCTGGCGTTGATGATCGCTTCGCGGATGGCGTCGATGTCGCCGCCGGAGCTGAGGTCCATCACCGTGTCGGCGCCGAAGCTCACCGACACCTGCAGCTTGCACAGCTCCTGCTCGATGTCCGACGACAAGGCGGAGTTGCCGATGTTGGCGTTTATCTTCACGCTGGCGACGCCGCCGATGCCGATGGGGCTGAGGCCGGTGTGGTTGACGTTCGCCGGTATGGTCAGCCGGCCCGCCGCGACCTCCTGTCGCACCAACTCCGGATCCAGTCCTTCCTTCTCCGCGACGACACGCATCTGCTCGGTTACGATGCCGCCGCGGGCATAGCTCATCTGCGTGCCTGTTCCGTTGTGAGTCCCTTTCGACATGTCAGGCCTCCCGGCTTTGTCTCACAATTACCAGCGTACCATCGCCGGCGTCTGCGGCGGGCAGGATGCCCGCCCTATGCGGAGACGTCCTGCCAGTAGCGAAAGAAATGGTGCACAGGCCCGTGCCCGTGACCCAGCGGGTAGGACATCTGCATCGCTTTCGTGACGTATGCCTTCGCCATTGCTACCGCCTGTCGCGGGGCGGACCCCTTGGCCAGCGACGCCGCGATGGCCGCCGCGAAGGTGCAGCCGGTGCCGTGCGTATTCTCGGTGTCGACGCGCGCCGCCGCGAACTCGTGATAGTGCTGCCCGTCGTAGAAGAGGTCGACGGCGGGCCCCGTCGCGTCGCCGCCCTTGATGACGACGTTGCGGGCGCCCATGTCGACGATCTCCCGCGCCGCCTGCCGGATGTCTTCGGGACCATCGAGACGGCGTCCGACCAGCGCCCCCGCTTCGTCGACGTTAGGCGTGACGACGAGGGCCAGCGGCAGCAGCCTCTCGCGCAGGGCATCGATGCCGCCGTCCGCCAGCAGCGCGCTCCCGTCCGACGCCGTGAGCACGGGGTCGAGCACGAGCTGCGTCAGGCCGTGCTCCCGCAGCTTCGACGCGACGACGTCGATGACGGCGGCGCTGCCGAGCATCCCCGTCTTCACCACATCAGCGCCGATGTCGTCGACGACGGCGTCGATCTGCGCCGCCACCATCTCCGGCGACGTCGCTTCGACGCGGCGGACGCCCTGCGTGTTCTGGGCCGTAATCGCCGTCACGACCGTCGTCCCGTAGACGCCGAATGCGGCGAACGTTTTCAGGTCGGCCTGGATGCCGGCGCCGGCGCTGGAGTCGGAGCCGGCGATTGTCATGACCGTCTTCACAGATATGCCTCGCGCAAAACAAAAAGCGCCAGCCGCCGCAGGGACGGGTAGCGCTTCAACCAACGTTTCCGCTGCTCCCTACGCCGGCATTACCCGGGTCAGGTTCAAACGGTCGGTGGCGGGCGGCCACCCTCTCAGCCGGGCCCCTCGCCTCAGGCGAGCCCCCCAGCTCCCGAAAGCCTTGCTAGACACCATCATACTCCATCTGGAGGGAGCACGACAACGCAGTATGCCATCGGGTAGTGGGGCAGTTTCAGCGTAGGCACGTTGACGCAAGGGGCGTGAGTGCTAAAGTAGCCGCATGCTTCCTTACTGGTCCTACTGGCGGAGAGCAGCAAGTAGGGCACTCAAGGGCACTCTCAATTCCTTGGGCCTCACGGTTCGATCCCGACTTATCGGGGCAGCCTTGTCCTATGTCCTTGCGCTGCTGTTCTTTCTCTGGGTCGCAGGGAGGCAGCAAATGGTAGGCGAACTGCGATGGGGGATCGCCGCCACCTTAGCGTTAGTTGTCATATTCGCCCCGCTTTTCTTGGCGAACCTGATTGCTGCTCCAGTGCACATGGAACGGGATGCCAACCGAGAACGCACACATCTAAGGGAAATACTGCGGGCGAAGGAAACTCATCGGGAGATTCAAGAAATGCATGCGGCACTCACTAGGGAAGGAGCTAACCTAGCCGGTGAGATACTTACTGCTAGCGATGTCGCTCTTGAGCGTGAGAAGGTGAACGACTGGTGCTCACGGGTCATAGCTTTTCTAGACGATCACGTTGATCCAACACAGGCCGTCAACTTCGAAGTGTATTTGAAGCGCAGCGACTCCTCGTTTCAATATGAAGGAAGGCACTACAGCGGAGATAAGGCCGTCCTCGCTAGCCAAGTCGACAACGGGCAGAACTTCCTTGGGAGCGTCTACATACCTGAAAATCCGTATTACGACTACCTTCGGGAACAGTGGGAAGCCGAACTCAAGGGACATTGACAGGGCATCGGCGCGGCGTTATCCTTAGAGCATGCCTAGACGCTCAAGCAAACCACGTGACCTCAATAAGCTCGCCGCTGCTATCGCGGCAGAGGCCACCGGCGAGAAGCTCGAAGGGCCGCCGGATGAGCGAAACCCCCACGCTGTCGCGCTAGGGCGATTAGGCGGACAGAAGGGCGGCAAGGCTCGCGCTAATGCTCTCACCCCTGAGCGCCGCCGAGAGATAGCAAGGAAAGCTGCTGAGGCTCGCTGGCAATCTCGCCACTCTTAGCACGCGCTATCATCTTGTCAATTTCGTCCGTCGTAAACAGCGGAAGGATATGCACCTCGGGGTGCTCAGCTGCGAACACTCTGAAAATCTCGTCCGCAAAGGCTTGCCCGATCCCCGTGACCCCTCTAAAGTCCAGGATCACTTCCCTGAATTGGTCTACCCTCGCCAGAATACGTTTGGCCTGTGATCGAGATAGCATCTGTTCACCCTCATACATTGCCAGCCGGATGGGCACATGCGTACGCGCAAAGCTAAAGTCACCCTCGCCAGCGACGTAGCTGTCGAAGACTTCCCGCAGCGTTCGACTGGCATCATTGCGAATCTGCATGTCCACAGCTGTTCCATCCATGAGCGGACTGTCACCAGCGTCAATTAGCCACTCGTCATCTGTCTGGTTAGTCCGCTGATAGTACAGCCTTCCAGACACTATCCGGAATTCATCGAAAACGCGGGACGCGAAGAATACTCCTTCCCCCGTATGGCGTTCTTGGTCGGTTGTCAGCTTCCCCTTGGCCAGTTCGAGCAGCGCATGGCGAGGATCGTGCAGATTGAACTTCTGTTGAATCTTGTTGAAGATTCCAACACCGGTGTCAATCACCTGAATGCGGGTTCGCAGGACACTTCGGGTGAGGGCGATGAGTATGACCGCAGACTCGGAGTGGTCAACAACGTTGTTTACCATCTCCGTGAGCCCATAGTCACAGATATTCAGCACGTTCTCAGGCAGGTTCTTCAGTTCGGGAAGCAGGTTCTCCCGCCAAACTACGTCTTCCTCTAACCCGGGAGAGACATCGAACCTAAATAGGCGCCGCTCCTCCTTGAGTGAGTACCGACGGCCCTTGGTCCTTCCTGCTACCTCAATAATGCCTTCCTCGCTGAGGCGGGCGAGGTGCGCTACAGCAGTCACCCTAGAACAGCGGAATTGCAGAGCCACAAGCCGCCCTATGTCGCTTGGGTGCCTCTCGACATTCTCAACTATGAAGCCCCTGATTTCTTCAGCCTGTCTAGGTGTTCTCGCCATTTTTGTCAACCACCTCTTGGTTTATTTTCAACTATGTCTTGCTTTTTGTCAAGGTATGGGGTAAGATATTTTCAGTTTACGGGATTTATTTTTCAGTTACCTCTTGACAATGACTCCAGCAATGGCCGCTGGTCTTACGGATCACGAATGGTCAGTTCGGGAGATCGCGGCGCTGCTCGAAGAGCACGAGGAGTCAAACTGACCCACCACCAAGTTGGTGACGAGCTTGACCCGCGCGGCGCGACACTCCTACAATGCGCTTGCCCTTGAAGCCTGCCGCTCGCAGAGGATGACGTGTCGCAGGACGCCGATAGCCTGAAGGCCCGCGTTGTCGACGAGGTCGAGGCGCAGCGGGACGCTCTCGTCGACCTCAGCCACCGCATCCACGACAACCCCGAGACCGGCTTCCAGGAAGAGAACGCCTGCCGCTGGCTCTGCGACTACCTGCAAGAGCACAGATTCCGCATCGAGCGGCCGTTCTGCGACCTGGCGACGGCCTTTCGCGCTACCAGCGGTGAAGATCGCCCGCGCGTCGCCTTCCTCGCAGAGTACGACGCCCTCACCGGCCTCGGCCACGCCTGCGGCCACAACCTCATCGCCGCCGGCTCGACGGGCGCCGCGGTTGCCGTGAGTCGCGTTTTGTCGGAGACCGGCGGCAGCGTCGCGACCATCGGCACGCCCGCGGAGGAGGTCTACGGCGGCAAGGCGATTATGGCCGGTCGCGGCGCCTTCGACGAGCTCGACGCAGCAATGCTGGTGCACCCGGGGTCGCGCAACGTCGCCCTGACGGCGGCCCTCGCCTGCGCCACCGTGAGCGTCGAATACTTCGGCAAAGAGGCGCACGCCGCCAGCAGGCCGGAAGCCGGCGTCAACGCCCTCGACGCGGTTGTCATCGCCTACAACGCCGTCGCCGCCCTGCGACAGCACATCCGCGACAGCGCCCGCGTCCACGGCATCATCACCGACGGCGGCCAGATGCCGAACGTCGTGCCTAACCATGCGGCAGCCGTCTTCCTGGCGCGCGCCGAAGACGAGGCTTACCTGGAGGACCTGAAGCGACGCGTCGTCGCCTGCTTCGAGGCCGGCGCGACGGCCACCGGCGCCCGCCTGGAGTATCGCTGGGACGACGTCGAGTACGCGCCGCTGCGGGCGAATAAGGCGATGGCGGACGCGTTCCGTCGCAATCTGACGTCGCTGGGACGCGCCGTCAAGGAGCCGCCCGTGCCGCGGGCGCTGGGCAGCACCGACGTCGGCAACGTCAGCGCGCTGCTGCCGACGATCCATCCCTCGATACGGGTCGCGCCGCGCGAGGTGAACATCCATACGGCCGACTTCGCCCGTTTGGCGCGCTCGAAGGAAGGCGACAAGGCGCTCATCGATGCCGCGAAGGCGATGGCGATGACGGCCGTGGACATTCTCGTCGACGCCGACCTGCGGCAGCGGATGTGGGAAGAGTTCCTATCGAGACCTGCCACATGAGGAGCAAAGAAGCATGATCATCGCGCTCGATGCCCTGGGCGGAGACCGCGCCCCCCGCGAATCGATTGCCGGCGCCGTGCAGGCGGCGCGCGAGTTCGGCCTGGAGATCGCGCTCGTCGGGCCGCGCGTCCTGATCGAGGATGAGCTCGCACGCTACGACCCGCAGCCCTCCGGCCTGCACGTCGTCGAGGCCAGCCAGGCGATAGGCATGGGCGAGTCGCCGGCGCAGGCGGTACGCCAGAAGCGCGATGCGGCAATCAACGTCGCGATGCGCCTGATGAAGGATGGCGGGGCGTCCGCCGTCGTGTCCGCGGGCAACACAGGCGCGGTCGTGGCGTCTGCCCTGCTGAACCTCGGGCGACTGCCCGGCATCGAGCGGCCGGCCATCGGCGCCATCTTCCCTTCGACGGACCGCGGCGTGCTCATCCTCGACGTCGGCGCGAACTCCGTCTGCAAGCCGTCGTACATGGTCCAGTTCGGCTACATGGGCTCCGCCTACATGGAGCGCATATTCGGCCTGCAACGGCCGCGCGTCGGCCTCCTCAACATCGGCGAGGAGGAAGGCAAGGGGAACGACCTGGCGCAAGAGGTCTACGAGAAGCTGAAGAAGACGCCGCTCAACTTCGTCGGCAACGTGGAGGGGAAGGACATCACCGCCGGGGCCGCCGACGTCGTGGTGACCGACGGCTTCACCGGCAACGTCCTGGTGAAGGCGAGCGAGGCTCTGCTGGAGTTCGCCTTCGGGCGCGTGCGACGCGTTGTCGAAAGCAAGATTCAGTACCGGCTGGCGGGCCTCGTCCTCCGCGACGCCCTGCGCGAGATGCGACGCCGCCTGGAGTACGCTGAGTACGGTGGCGTGCCGTTGCTCGGGGTGAACGGCGTCGTTATCGTCGCGCACGGCCGCGCCGACGCCGTCGCCTTCAAGAACGCGTTGCGTGCCGCCCGCGAGACAGCGTCATCGGGCCTCCTGGCCGCGCTCACGGGCATCCCCAAGAAGTGACCCACACGGCGGCCTAGACTATCGGCGCGGGTTCGCGTGGCAACCAGGACCCCGCCAGAATGTCCGCTGCCCGCATCCACGCTGTCTGCTCACTCCCCCGTGGCTCGTCGTGAAAGCGATAGTCGGCCTTGCGGAAGAACTCCGCCAACTCGTCATGCAGATGTTGAAAGGCACTGCGTTGCGACTCCAGGACAGCGGCCGCAGCTTCGGGCGAGACCCGGTCAAGAACGAGCGGAAGATGGGGAATGCAGAAGCGGACCCGCCTGAATCGATTTGCCGGGACCTTCTCCAGAGTCGAAAGGGCTGACGCCATGTGCTGTGAGCGCCTGAGACAGGCTGGGCATGTGGTGGTCCGAACCAGCTTGGGCTTCTTTCGTCGCGGCGGATGCGCCAGCCGCTGCTCGATCGCTCGCCGCGCCCATTGCGCGAGCTGCGCGACGATTTGGCGATCGGACGTTTCGAGCAGGGCCGCGATGTCCGCGCGGCAATACTCCTGGACCTCGGCTTCCAGGAAAAGAACCCTGTCGGTCCGAAGCGCTGCGCAAAGCGGGCAACCCGCCCAGTCGAGGTTCCGGGGCGCCGCGGAGGGCGCCGCCTCCGTCAGCAACGCCGAGTTGAAGGGAACGCGCTGGTCGGCAAGCAGTTCCGCGCCGATCGAGGGCAGAAAGGGGGCACGCGTCGTCCGTGGATAGCGGCCGAGGAAGAACACAGCGGCGGCGGACGGCGCGAGATCGGAACGCGAAGCGGCCGATTCCAGGCGACGACGAAGCGAGTTGCCTATCGAGAGAGCAACGTCGGTCGAGATCAGCGGGGTCAGGCCCAGGGCGTGGGGAAGGCAAAGATTCTGCCACACGGTTTCGAGGCCTTCATCATTCGGGCAATCCGCCAGGGAGGTGAGGACAAACTGTTCGGATTCACGGAGGGAGGCACAGAAGGGACAGTCGACGTGGGGCGCAAAGATATCGCCGAGCCGCGGCGCCGGGCGGAGAATACCCGCCAAGCCTCCTCGCTGAGCCGAACGGACCTGTTTCAAGGCCTTCTCGGCAAGCCGCCGGTTGTAATCCATCAGCAGCTCGGCGAAGAAAGTCACCTGCCACTGAGCATGGCGCTCGCGCAGCGCCTGCATGTGGTGGATGCAAGGCCCTTGAGACGCGAGCAGGCTGTTTATGGTGGGCCCGGAGTTATAGTTCTCCTGAAGGAACCAGAACAGATGACGGTCGAAGCTGTGCTTCTGCACCGCGCAGACGAAGCACTCGCCGCGCTTGGCGGCCGGCTCTAGGAGGATGGCAATCGCCCAGTACAGAGAGGAGCCGAGACTCTTCGCCAGCGTCATGCCCATGCCTCCTGAGTGTGGGGCTGCCCGCTTGAGCGCCGCTAACCTCGAACAGGTTGCAAGATGGGCCGGCCCATGAGGTGACGCAGCAGAGTGAAAGCCCTGAGAAACCGTGGCGAATCGGGATAGTCGTAGTCCAGCACGACAGTGTCCACGTCGTCGCCACGGGGGACAGACACCTCGAAGTGGCAGCCGACCAGCGACTGGGTAAGCTCAACTGAGGAGATCTGAGCGATCGCAAAATCGACTACTGCGCCACGCCCTTTCTTCTTCGCGCCAGGGGAAAGGGCCAGGCGGGAGTCGCTCAGAAGGAGCGCCGGACCGGTTGCCATTCCGCTGACCGCACGGGCCGCAGCCGCAGCGACAACTTCCTCGCCCTCACCAACGCGGTGCATTAGTTCCTCGAGGCGCGTCTCATCAGGGGATTTGTTGTCGGATGTTGCGCTCAGCGCCCGTCCCGCAATCTCCACTTTCGTGTCGTAGAGGCGGCGAGGCGACCGGCAACCGTCGATGTTCGCAAAACGGTCAAGCAGAGTGACCGCTTCCGAGAGAGCGTCGTTGTAGTTGCGAGGGAAAACGAACGAATGTCGCTCGACGCCTTCCGCGGCGCCAAACGAGACGTCAAGCTGGCACGACACCCCCTCCTGCGTCAGTTGCACCTCTCTTAGCCGTTCGATGGCGCCGGCCCTGGCGACGAACCCCCAGCGCACCAGCGTCGAATCCGGCGGAAGGCTGTCGGTCATCATCATGACCTGGCGGTCGGTCACCACCAGTAGGCCCTCACGCAGCCGCTGCTTCGGAAGAGAGAGCCTCTTACTTCCAGGCGAAAAAGAGGGTCGAGCGGCGAAGAACAGTATTCTCTCGTCCGGCAATAGCTCCTCTTCGATGTACTTCTGGAAGCGAGAGGGAAGAGACGGCAGCAAGTATTCGGCCATTGAATGCGCGGCCAGGGCGTCGGCCTTCCGCATTCCCGCCCCCGGCGTCACTTTCCAGGCCGCGCCGTATCGCGCCGCGCCTTCGGCCTGTGCCTTCTCCACCCAGTACGACTCCCTGGCGGCCTTTACTATCTTGGCCGCAGCGAATGAGTCCAGCCAGGAGAGGCCTTCGCCGGCGGCGGCCTCGACGACGACAGCCCGCACAGCGGCGCGCGTCTCGTGGGGTAGATCGGCGACGGTCTCGACGCCGTCTTGCGCGGCGACCTCAGGAACGCCAACGAGCCAGGGAGGCGCGTCGCCGGCGCGAACGGCGCCCAAGACCCGCGTTCGGACGATGCAGCCGGGAAACGTCGGCGCTTTGGTCAGCAGCAGGGCCGGCAGCGGTTCACCATCGACGAGAGTGCGCTGAGCCGTCCCCTGTTCCACATCGCGGAGTCCATCGCCTGTCACGAAGCAGGCCAGCCGAAAGGCGTGTTGCTTCCGGTCAATTTCGTATACGTTGTGGCTGCCAAACAGCCTGTCGACGCGAACATCGACAACAGCCGCTTCTTCGTCGACTCGTTGGTCCTCGCCGGCTGGTCTGGTCTTGAGAGCTTCCGCCATCTCAGATCACCTCGAGAGCGCGCAGAATGTCGAGCGCGTAGTGGGTGTATTCCAGCGTGGGAATGCCGAAGCGCGCCCGTGCGAAGCCGCCGTTCTCGCGCCGGCAATGGAGGACGAAATCGATTGCCCGGTCACGCTCGCGGATGGCTTCGCCAAGGGCAGTCAGGCTCATGACAAGGCGGTGAAGCTGCTCGAGATAGAGGATGTCCCAAAACACCTCCCGACGACGCAGCCACTCCACCGTCAGCTCCGGCAGCGGAGCGCCGAGGCGGGAGAGCGTCTGGACGGCGTAGAACGTCGAAGCCAGAGTCGACAAGCTATTTGCCCCGAAACCGCCGTCGATGTTCAGGAAGCGAAGCAGGAAGCGCGATACGCTGCCACCGTCCAGCTCCACGCCGAGATCGAGGATGGCGGTGGTGGCGCGGTAGGTGATGTCCAGCTCTGATGAGACCTCCACATCTACGTTTCGCCAGGCGCCGAAACCGCCCTCGGCATTGGCCCAGTCGCTCAACCCGGCGGCCCAGCCCCTGAGCTCGGAAACAGGAAGGCCAAGTGCGAGCCCCGTCTCGACGAGGAAGAAGATGCCGTTCGGATTGGCCGTGAGTTCGCCTTGCGCGGATTCGCGGAGCCAGCTTCTGACTGCCTCTGCATCCGCTGGTTCTCGTCTAAGCAACTGCAAGGAGCGCACGGCATAATACGTGTCGGCGCCACCGGACGGCGGGATGCGCGCGAAGAAAAAGCCCCCGTCCGACGTCTGGCAGCTCTCGATGTAGCCGGCAATTCGGTTCAGGTCGATCCCGGCCTCTGTCATCGCTTCCACGGCCACCATGATCTTCTTCTCGCTCTTTGGTCGTCCCGCCGCAGCCGGATCACCGTCTCATCGACGCCCAGGTCCTGCTTGAGACAGGCGTTCTCGTCTTCGAGTTGCTTGATCCGCGCACGTAACCCCTCTTCGTCCCGGCGAAACATCCTCAGTCGCGCGGTTGAGAACCTGTCGGCGGCTTCCAGGCCGGACACGTTGCCCTCCAGGACATACTTCTGCTCGCTGAGAGTGAAGGCCCGATACTTCATGACCGCGTACATACTTTGATAGAGCATGAGATCCTTGACGAGGCTCTCCATCTCCTGCGGCCGTGAATCATGATCGGGGCTGACGGCCTGCAGGCTCCTCTCGCCGAGCAGGTAGTACAGTCCGCTGACGAAGACGTTGAGAAGGCCCTCGTCCTCAGCCCAGTTGTTGTCGTCGATGAGCCGCCTGGCCCGTTCCAAATCCTCCTCAAGAACGTTGATCTTGATGGTTGCCCTGGAGACCTCGGCCAGAGGGTCTGGTCTTTCGCCTTCGCCTTCTCTCGTCATGCTCGATCCCAACAAAAAAGCCTCTGCCATCTCTGACAGAGGCTATCAGCAACCTTGCGGTTTGCTGGCCGTCATGTGCACGGCCACCGGGCGAGCCTCATCGCCAAACCAATGTTACCAATCTTCATCACAGATCGCAACTGCGAGGCTGCGTCAAGGCGAGCTGTCTGCTACTATCCCCACACACACACAGCCCTTTCCCAGCGCCCGGACGGCCGCCCAAGGAGGAAACCCATGGCGAAGGCATCCGATCCCATCAATATCGGCCCGATGCGGCTCAAAAACCGGCTCGTCGGCGCGCCGCTGCTCACCGTCGCCGGCTGGCTGGAGGGCGCCATCCCCACGCAGCCCGTCTTCGACCTCTATCGCGAGCGCGCCGAGGGCGGCGCCGGCCTCGTACAGACCGAGGCGATAGGCATCTTCCACCGCGGCCCTTCGTCACTCCGCGCCATCGTCACCGACGAGCAGGTGGCGGCTCTGGCGAAGATTGCGGAGGTCATCCACCAGGGCGGCGCTAAGGCCACAATGCAGCTCTTTGCGGGCGGACGCCAGGTCCCGTTCATCGACCGCCTGCTCGCCGGGCAGAGCGACTGGAACCCCGTGGCGCCCTCCGACAAGACTCCCGCCTACCACGGCTGGCAACCGCGCGCCATGACCGCCGACGAGGTGGAGGAGTCCCTCGACCAGTACGCCTCGGCGACCCTCAAGGCGAAGCAGGCCGGCTTCGACGGCGTCAACTTCCACGCGGCCCACGGCTTCCTGCCCATGAACTTCCTGTCGCCCTACACCAACGTCGGCCGCGACGACAAGTACGGCCGCGACCGCGTCCTCTTCGCCGAGGAGATGATCAAGCGCTCCCGCGCCAAGGTCGGGCCGGACTTCGCCCTCATCCTGCGTATCAGCGGCTACGAGGGCATGGGTGACCGCGGCCTCACGCCCACGCTCATCGCCAGGGAGATCGCGCCGCGACTGGTCGCCGCAGGCATCGACGCCATCGACGTCTCCGGCGGCAACTTCGAGAAGTTCTACTGGGTCGGGCCGCCGCTCTACCTCCCACGCGGCGTCATGATTCCCTGGGC
>Ga0315284_10013794_pt1 | contig 11514 bp, 11 predicted proteins | sample YL17G09_16_MG_FD_203696 | JGI IMG/M metagenome (GOLD analysis project Ga0315284, IMG submission 203696) | Sediment microbial communities from Yellowstone Lake, YNP, Wyoming, USA - YL17G09_16 | ecosystem: Environmental > Aquatic > Freshwater > Lake > Sediment | place: USA: Wyoming | collected... | reverse complement strand
CCAAAGCGGCCCATTTAACTTCATCTTCAGCCGTTTCGACAGCCTCCATTGGGGCTTGTTTGTAAATTTTGTCTCCAGTGTTTGGAATGAATGATACTGCGGCAAACAATTGACGATTTTTAAACAAATAATTGATAATATCTGGCCATTCATCTTCTTTGGCGATAACCGTGCAACTTACATTATGTTCAATTGGTTTCTTATTGGCAACGGTTGTGCCGGGAATTACCCAATTCTGTTGCGTTGATTTAATATATTCTAAATGCTTTAAGGCTGTCAAGTCTTTCTTAATGATGGCTGTTTCTGGGATTGTCAGCGGAAACGTAAGAATATCGTCTGTTTTGCCAGCGCTCCAAACACTTTCCTCAATCGCGTGAGAATTAGATTTTTTGGCATGGCGATATACATTGTCCTGTTTATTGCATTGAATGCGGCGGAAATAGCGCCTAGCGTGGTGCGGGTGAATGCCAGATGATGTTTGGAGCACAATAGAGGACGTTCCTTCGGGTTTTACGCAAGTGATGCGTGCCGCCTGATTGATTCCTAGCTTTTTGGCCCATTCCTTGTTGATTTGAACGGAATATTCGGCCATTTCCTTCTGCAACTTGGGGTCAAGAAGAATGTCGGGATTTTCCATCATGCCCGTAATAGAAACGCCCAAAAGAGCCTCTTGCTCTGTCAATTTCTGGGCGGTATTTGAAAGATATGGGAAGCTAGTATAGGCCGCTTGCAAAGTTCCAATAATGGTTGCCGCTTTAGTCGCATCTTTAAATTTTTCAGCCGTATCAATTTTAGCGCCATTTTGGGTGGTCAAATTGCAAAACTGGACCCCACAAACGCCATCATCCGTAACGGGAATAAATCCAATTTCAAAACATGGATTAAAAAGTTGGTCTTCATGGTTTCCAAATACAAATCCCGGCTCGCCAAATTGTCTTGTTTTTTCGATAATTTGTTCAAACTGTTCTTTCGTCGTTTTATCGCGAAGCAGAAGAACGCTGTTATTGCTTCTGGCGCGTTGCGGTTCGATTGGAAGCCATCCAATTTTATTTTCTTTTATTATCTGATTATATTCATATTCAGATACTTCCACATCATAAACTTTTTTATTTACAACTACCTTACCATAATAAAGTCCAGTATCCTCATCTTTTGAGAATCTCTTGTGCTTTTCGACAATAAAGAATGTTTTCGCATTCATCATATCTGCATCATCAGGTTGGAACACAACGGAAGTTGCGCTGCGACGAATGCCACCGCTCAACACAGCATCGGCGGTATACATCAAAATATCATAAGCATTGATTGTCTTTAATGATTTCTGATTAAGGTCTTCAATAACGTGGTCAAAAAGCTCCTTAATCTTTTGATGAGTTTGACGCAAACCCTTATGGCCGGGAGCCTTACCGCCGCCAGTCTTTAGAACGGTTCCCTTGGCGCGAATTTTAGAATAGTCGAATACGAGCTTTCTTCCAGTATAAGCAGTATTTTTAAAGTAACACATTAGTTGCGCTTCTATCGAATCAGCCCATCCCTCAATTGTGTCTTGAACCGTATAAGTTATGACCGCGCCCGTTTTGTCATCTGGAGAAACTAAATTAGGAAGACGACCCAAATACTTCTTTGACAGGCCAATGCCAAGACCACAGCCACAAAGTAAAAGATAGAATGATTCGGCAAAAGAACGAATAGAATCAATATGACGAACAGAACAATTAAAAATACGACTTTCGTGTGCCTCAATCGGCCTGCCACCAAACTGCAATGAACGCATTGATGGGGCGACTAGTTTTTCAGAGACCTTAGAAAAAGCCCATTTGATTTCCTCCAAGTCTTTTTCGCTCATCCAATTAAATCTTTTTAGATGCATTTTTTCTAATCTATGCACGGCTTCCTCCCAAGTTTCTCTGCGGCCTTTTTTCTCATCATATCTAGCGTATTTGCTAGTGAAGGTAAAATTGGCAATTTCTTCTAAAAAGTTAATATTTTGATTATTCATTTCGTTATTTTAAAGTTGGGCTTCTTATTACACGGTTGAAAATAGACAATAAAAAATATTGTAGCTTAATGATTTTTTTATCATCAAGTCCATTTTTCCGTGTAGTGCCTAGCGTGCGGCACTTAAACCATTAGTCAAGGTCTTTTAGCGTATTGGGAATAACTTCCCCCACTTTTTTAAAGTAGGCGGGGTTCCATTCTAATTTATTCTCTTCGTTGTTCCAACGATAAGAGCAACCAGCTCCATGAGAAAAATGCAAATTTTGATACGCGCACTTTTGCTTTCCTCTGGCATCGCTTAACCAAGAATAATGCTTAATCCAAGCGACGGATTTTGGAATGATGTAGTTGGAAAGAGACTTGTCGGAAATTTGAGCGCCACCGGCGTTAATATAGGTAAAATCGTTGTCATAAATACAATCATCAATTTTATACCCACCAATATTTGTTCTCCAAATTCGTGGTGGCGTAAATGCTTTTTCCAAATAGGTTTTGGTGTCGAAAACATAGTTTTTTAATGAAAGGCGGAACCACACCGTAAATGGCTCGCTCTTCACAAACGAAATAATGTCATCAATCTGTTTTGCGGTATAGTATTCATCTGAAAGGTCTAATAACCAAATCAAATCCACTTTTTGGGTCATTAAAATTTTAGCCGCATAGCCGCGAGATTGGGCTTCTGTTGCATAGTAGGTAAAATTTGAAATGGAAAAATTATCGGGATATTTAGCCTCGTAAGCCTTGAATGATTTTTCGGTTCCATCTGTATTGTGTGGAGGTTCACCAAGTTGTTCCATCTCTTTGAAAGTGGCGCTTGTCAGGCAAATATAAATATCGTGTTTTTTCATGGCTTCAATCCATGGTGCCAATACAGCGTCTAAAACGTCTGCGCAATTTCTACCTTGTGCAATGATGCCGATTTTCATGATAAATATTTTTCTTTTGTTTCTTTCCAAAAATCAGCGATTTTAGATTTTTCATTTCTAAGAACGCAAATCATGGGAACATCATGCTGCCAAAATTCTTGTTCCGTTCCAAGAATCCAAGTTCTAATATCGTTGGCAATAATCTCCCCAATATTTTTATGCCAATTTAAAGCCCCATAGTTTTTATTATATTCTATTTTACGAATTTTGGCATATTCTTTTTGAAATTCATCAGAGTCTTTCTTTAGGATAGCGTGAAGATTATACTCGGTGATATGGCCAAATTCGTGTGCGACCAAATAACGTGTCATCGCGGGGTGAATGCAGATTCTTTTTCCATGTAAAACAATATAGGGATTGAGCTTTTTTACATCTTTTTCGGCATAATCCTCATTGGCGCAAGCATAGCCATTTGTTCTAGAAAGCCCCTCATATGGAAGAATAAAATAATGGGGCTTGAACTTTAGATTGATGCGCTTTTCGCAATGTTCAACCATTGATTCGACAAGTTTTATGTCGTGCGAATAACATGGAAATGGGTCAACATATTCTTGGCGAGAGCCCCATGAGCCGCCAGTTTTAATGGTTAAAAATGGCTTGTTTGAATCGTCAAAGGCCCATTTCAAATCCGAATGTTCAAGTTCGTGGATTCTATCGCTCATTTTTTGTAAATTCTTGTGGCGGTATTATGAAAAATAGAAACTATTTGTGGGTCGATATTAAATCGTTTAGCGTTGATATCAATAGATTTGTGAATATCACCACCGCCCTTCATGCGCTCTGTTGCAGCCAACCAGTCACAGAACATTTCGTTCAAATCAGCCAAGTCCATGCCGGATAAATTACCGTTCCAGAATTCTGGATGATGCGAATTATTGGCGTAATGATGGTCTAGCGCGGGTTTTATTGCGACTAATAGTTCCTTATACTCTGGAGACCCATACTCCACAAGCCCAAGTTTGGGACTATATTCTCCAAAAATTTCTTTTTCTGGACTTTGTAGTTTTGATAAATCGTGAATATCTGCTCTATGCAGCAAATCTTCTGCCATAATTTTAATTTTATCTCGAACATTTCTTATATGTTCTCGTGTTGCCATCATCCCATCTAGTGTAGCTTCCGAGTCTTCCATAATTATCCTATTTTTTGAAACAATCCACACGAATTACCCTTAGTTTCCGTAGATTCGGCTGGCTTCCAGTAACGCGACCCTTGAATCTCACCAATAAATCTCCATCCTTTACGAAATTCTCTATTCTGATTGACGCCAGCCCTTGTGTCGAAAAGGCCAATATCATCAATATGCTTCCTCACATTGATAAATTCCTTGCAATGTGGCTGAAAATCCCGTCCTTGGTCGAGAAAGCCAAAATCATGAAACATCACAATGCCGCCGACATTGACCTTTGGCTCAATGGCCAAAAAGTCATCTGCCGCGCACTTCCCATGACAGCCATCAATAAAGGCAAAATCAATTTTATACGGCAATTTATATTTAAGATGGCTACGCGGGTCTTCCAAAAGCCAAAGTTCCATTTGGTTGGTGGGCGTATCCTTATCGACATCTTCAATCTTATAAATGTTGGGCTTGCCATTAAAAACCGCGTTAATCTCGGCAAAGTCAAGTGACCATCCATCGGGAAGGTCAAAGCCAATAACGCGCCAAGGGGTAAGGCGATTTTCCGATACAATGTCCTTAAATGCGCGAAGCGTGACGCATCCCGCAGAACCAACCTCAATAACCGTATAGACGGGAGATTGGGAAAAATTAACATGCTGCTTCAAAAGCTGTTCAACGCCTTGTTCGCAACCATCTAGTCCAAGTCCGAATTTTTTCATAAAATATCCTTTTTTCTTTCGTGTGTTTTAACGCCACAAAACCATAGGGCGTTTTCAAATTCATCATGCATAAATGGAATAATGCCATTACGCTCGCAAGCTGCTTTTAAATTACCATAATGCTGTTCTTGAGGAGCGCTCCATCCTGTTTTTTGAGATACTTCTTTGAATTTTTCCCCACCCATTTCAGCGCAATAGTCATGAACCAGTAAAAAGTCGCCTTTTTTACAAAAATCTGAATAATAATCAAATTCAACAGATTTGAGCGCGTCACAAAAAAGAATGACTGGACCGCGAGTTGATTGAAGAATCGTATGTTTGATTTCTTCCTTGACGTTTTCCTTATCAAGAAGCGCCCATCTAAAACATGAAGGGTCTTTTAAATGACGTATAACATTTTGATTATAAACGCCAGCATCATAAGTGTTGAATTGGATGCCATTTAAAGATGAATAAATTGAAAGCAAAACGGACAGACCGCCACTACCAGTTCCGAATTCAAGAATTTTTTCTGGTTTTGAGAGAACTAAAAGACTATTTATGACGCTAAGAGCCCTTGGAACTTGGTCCATTGGCAGTCCAAAAAAATTATATCGCCCCGCAGAGCATATGTTTTTATTTATTTCATCAAAAGATTGTTCTAGATGAACTTCATTTTCAAAGGGTTTTTTATTATCCATGTATGTATAGTTGTAATTTTTAGCGCGAAGTCAATATTTTAAATATGGCGAGTTAAACAATTCGTGTTGATGAGGATATTATTATAGCTCATTGACCTAAAACCCTCGCAGATAACAGAGGTATCTGCATCAAGCCAAGTATCAATATCTCCATCCTTTATCAATTGTTGTCCAGTATTAAGGCGATAATTTTGAAAGCCCCATTCTAGGCCGCTTTTAAACGGTTCCGCATCATAGACGCAGAAGCAATTAAATGTTGACCAAATAAAATGAAGACAATTTGAATCTATGTCGGAAAAATGAGTCTTTACAAGTGTTTTGCCTTTCCACTCAGATTCCTTGTCGAAATTCCAGCAAACATCATCTTTGGTTTGTCTTGTGGCGCAAGTGTCATAGAGATAGGGGCTTTCTTTTGGATGGGAAGATGAGCGAAGAGACCATGCGGAATAAATATGAGGAACGATACCAGCTTGCTCTGGATGCTTTGCTAAAATTAACTCCTTGCACCAATTCGGGTCATATGTAATATCGGGTTCGATAAAGGCAATTTTATCAAATTCTAAATGGCCAACTTGGTCAATGCATTTTTGGCGAGCGTTGGCAAGATTACGAATACGGTCAACAGACCAAACGCTTCCATATTTTTGAGTGCCAATATCTTCGCACTTAATAATATATTCGATATTGCGCAGAATGAAGCTCTCTCGAATAGTGTCTAGATATTCTTTTGTCAAATCAGTTGAGTCATTTTCATAAACCGAAATTGTAAAATCATATTCTGGACAAAGCGAAATAAGCACTTCTATTTGATTTCTCCAAGTAAGGATATTCTCAGCTTGATTGCGCATGATGGTGCAAATTAAAACGCGCTTTTTCATGGGCAAAGTTCCTTTACTTTTGCGAGAACTTTTAGAACATCAATGTTATCGGGGCTTCTAATGCCAATAAAGTTAGTATTATTAATATTATTAGGGGAGAAAGCCGTAAAATTCTTGGTATGATTTGGGAAGTGATTGGTCAAAAGACTGATTTGGGGCATTTCATATGCGCCGAAGATTAGGCCAGAACCGGAATCGGTTGAGATTACGAGGTCGCAGCCAAGGGTCATTTTAATTTGGTCAAAGAAGGAAAGATGATTGATAACAGAGAAATTATCTTTAACATGCTGGTCACACACATTTACTAAACTTTGAAGATTATAATCTTTTGGATGGCCAAATTGAATAATTTTATATCCATAAAGAGACAATCCTCCAATGAGGGCAAGATAAAAAAGTTCGCTTGGATTCCTCTTATTCTCATTGCCATATCCCGCGCAAGGCCAAAGGGCAATCGTTTTTGGCCTTTGTTTTTCAACATTAAACCATTTGATAAGCTTTGGTCGCTTTTCCTCATCTGTCAGGGTGTTGTATTGCTCTAATGTAAATCCAGCCATTAACGCCGTTTCTTCATAAATATTATAATTATTAGGCCAATCGGCAGAGCTATGAAATGGTGGCGTAGTATTAAATCTTACATCGCATTTTCTCATTTCCTCTTCATCTTTTTGGCCAAAGCCCTCATCACAATCTGTAATAAGAATTTTATCAATAAGAGGGTGATTAAAATATAATTGTGCGCTCTGGCTACATTTCCTTGCAATATGCCAAATCTTATAGCTATCTGGTTGCATTTTCTCCAAAAGCGTTAAAAGGGGCAATGCCATTATGGAGTCTCCTATGAGGCTCTGCCTAATCCCAAAAATACGAAAATTTTTACCTATTTTGTCCATTCTATATGAAAGTATGTACTATATTGGCTTCTGTCAAGCAAATTTGGCGTATAGCCATATTTTGCCAACAATGTTGAGATTTGATTGTAATATTCCCAATGTTTTGCATTATGGCAGTAATATTTAGTGCGGATAACTTTGGGACGACTAACCATGTTATTTAAAACAAACATTTCAGAGCCTTGACAGGTCAAAACAAGATAGTCAATGTCTCTACAATCTATTTGGCCCATTTTTTTACATTTAACCATCGTCTGTAAATCGAACCAATGGTCTGGGGCGCTATCTTCGCACGACAATTTCAAAAAAGATGAGGCTTTCGACAGGAATGAACAATATCCAAAATTATAAAATGGCTGTTCTTCTGCGCTATTGTCTGAAATGGCGAAATTACCAACTGAAATATTTTCCTCTGGATTTGGGGCAGAAGAAATATCATGATAAAGGATTTCATTCGGCTCTATCAATTGAATCTGTTCAAATTCATTCCATCTTCCGTAAAGTTCGGAAGAATATCTGTCGCCACAGCCAATTTCAACGCCTAGTTTATACTTGTTCATAATACATATCGTGGAATTTTAAATCGACGTTGGGAATCTTGCCAAAATCAAAATTTTCAAGAGCCATTCTTAAATTTGCATATTGAAGGGTTGGAAGTGGGTTTCGTTTGAGAAACTTCATAAAATTCTCATAGCAAGAAAGATGTGAAAGATTAAGATTGGTATAAGAAAGCGCGTTGCCGTAGCAAAACGTCTTATATAAACCGCCCTCTTGAAGAGAATGCATTCTTGTTTCGGTTGGGGCTTTATGTAACATACTAAATAAATAAAGAGATAGGTCGAATTTTTCTTCTAGCTCTTGAAGCCTATTTTTCGATATAAATGTGCAAACAGAGTCGCATGTAAATTGTTGATGATTAATTTGTGGTGCCAACACATCCACTTTGGCCATGTGCGAAGAAAGGTTTGTGTTCAAAAACGCATCGTTGTCTAGCCAGAAAAAATCACATTTATTTTCAATAGCGTGTTGAATGCCATAGACTAAATTGCGCTGCATCGCCCAAAAGTATTTATTTTGAAAATCATCAAGTAAAATTATATGAAGTTTTACGCTTTGATGAATTTCCCAATCTACTATTTCATATGATTCTTCTAGGTCTTTAACACCTTCTTCAATTGGGATTGGTGACGCTGTATCTGCAAACATAACGATATGCTCATCAGGATAATGCTTCCGAACATACTGCATCCAGACGGGAAAAGTCTCAAAATATTTGCCGGGATAAAAGCGATTATCGCGAACAATTAAATCGCCCTTGGCTAAAGAGCCAGAGTAATAATAGGCGGTATATATCATGGATTTTTCCGTATATAAATTATTTTATCCAACGTCTCCCAAATGTCATATTGCTCCGTAAATCCAAGCCCCCTTAGTTTATAGCAATTCATAAAGAAATCTTTAGTCTGAACGATTTGATGAAAATGTGGTGTCTCGACTATTTTAATTTTACTGGTTGAGCCAGTTTTGTCAATAACGTATTGAACAATATCAATTAAACGATAGCTATGCGCCGAACCAATATTGTAAGTCGTGTTTAAAACGCCCTTTTCACTAACGAGATTAATCGCTCGACAAACATCATCAACATGCAGGTAATTACGATAATTATCCCCATCATATATTTCAATATCTTCATTGTTTATAATTCTCCCAATTATGTATTCAAGCGCGTTTTTCTTTTTCCCAGCTTTGGAATCCCCACCAATTACGTTGCAAAGACGCATAATGCGATAGTTTTTATTGAATGTGTCGCAATAGGATTCAATAAGTTGTTCTGCTGTTCTTTTGGTTATACTGTAAAATCCCTTTGGGTCACAATAGCTGGCTTCTGTCGCCGCTTTTTGCGCGGAGTCGTATCCATTGCCGTAAACAAACCAGCTAGAAACAAAATTAAAAGTGCCGGGAACGTTTGGCAACACCATCATCAACCTCGTTAAATTAGTTTCAATATCTACGATATGCGAATCAAAAATATTATAATTGTTGGTGGTAGAAATCAAATAAAGAGCATCTTTTCCAGCGGTGGAACAGATTGCATGTTTGTGAAGAACTTCGCTTTTTTCAGGAAAGCATTTGGCAAAATTGCCACCAATAAATCCGAACCCACCATATATCATTAATTTTTCCATGAACTCATCACTTTATCAATATGCGCTATATTGTCAAGGCTAATCGTGGGAGCGCAACCAACGAAAAACACCAAATCCAACACTTTGTTTGACTCTGGGAAATCTAGATAATTGGCCAAGTGCTTATATCCATTGTGCATAAGAAGATTGCCAGCGAAGTAATTGCGGGTTTGAATGCCATTCTTTTCGAGATAGGAAACCAGCTTTTGCTTTTGTTCCTTGTCTTTGCAAATGAATGGGACGCCAAATGGGGTCCAATCCGAACCGTCGAGAACTTGAACTGCTTTAAGGTCGTTGACCTCAAAAAGCATGATTTTTTTAATTTTATCAGCATTATTTTTTCTGGTCTGACAAATGTAATCTAGTTTTTTCAATTGCTCAATGCCAATTGCGGCTTGTAAATCAAGTGGCTTTAAATTGTAGCCAATCCGATTAAACACATATTTGTGGTCCATTATAAGGTCTGGAAACTCTGGAATCCAATTGGAAAAGCGCTTACCGCAAGTGCCATTGCAGAGAAGATTGGCTTGGCCGACGCAATAGCAATCGCGACCCCAAGTGCCATAGCTACGCGCCAAATCGACAATTTCCTGAATGTTGGATGAAACCATGCCACCTTCCAGCGTGGTCATTTCGTGGGCGGGATAGAATGAACAGGAAGTAGCGACAGCATAATCGGAAAGGTATTTATGATTCCATTTTGAACCGAGAGAATCACAACCGTCAAGAAGAAGTTTTATATCTTGCGGAACATTTAACAAATCAATCAATTTGTCCATATCTGGTGGATTTCCAAGAACTGGGCTTAGAAAAATAGCAACTGTTTTTTCGTTAAACTTGTTTGCGACTTCATTTAAATCAAAATTCAATGTTTCCCATTCAATATCCACGAATATTGGTTTCAGTCCATTTTGAACGATGGCCGAAATAGTTGTGGGAAAGCCGCAGGGAGAAACAATAATCTCATCGCCATCTTGCCATTTATAGTATTCTTTGCACGCCGCAATCAAAAGAAGATTTGCGGAAGAGCCAGAATTGCAAAAGAAAGAGGCTTTCTGTCCAATATATTTGGAAAACTCACGCTCAAAGCGAGCGCAAACCTCACCGGAAGATGACCATTTGCCGAAAAGCAGCGTTTCAATTGCCGCAACTAGTTCATTATCATCAAAATATGGCCCACCATAATATACTTTTTCTGGATTTTTTCCCACCATATTGTGTGCGAACTTGGGCAGATGGCCATGCTTTTCAGCCATCTTTTTTACAAATTGTGCTATTTCTTCTCTTTTATTATCTAAATTTTCCATGTTAAATGTGACACCAAGACCTACGCTTTAAAATATCGTTTATTGTGAACTTGCCATCAAAATTAATAATATCCACCCAAATTTCGCAATCATTCATCTGCAATCGCCCCTTATAACGCTTTTGCATTTTTCAATAAATAAATCTTTGCTTTCTGGTAAATCCGCCCTTGAAACATGATAAAACATATTGTCTCCATAAGTATTCCCCATGCCGTATTTGCAACCATTGCTCAAATCCGTGGTTTTTGTAACACAATGGGAGGGATACATTAAAGAAAGATTAAATCCATTTAACTCAGTCAAATATGTTAATTCTTCTGATGTGTCTGAGCGCTCAGTCCAGTCGCATGTTGGGCGACCAAGTTTGTTATAAAATTTCTTGCTAAAACATAATGTGGCTTGAGAAGCATATGGGTGTTGATTTGTTCCATTTGGGCCAATTTTGTGAGAAGAATTCCAAGCGCAGCCCCATATTCCATTTTTCCATTTAACCATGTCATATATAAAATCCAAACATCCATCTTTTAAGAAAATAGCATCATTATCAATAAAAAGGTAATAATCAGGTGCATTTTCAGAATCTATCGTGCTTTTGATGATTTCATTCATACAGAAGCCATGCGAGACAGAAGGAAACGGGGCGACCACATAATTGACAGTCAATTTAAAGTGGTCAACCATGACTTTGTAATGCCATTGCAAGACCTCATTATTCCTATTCTCACCATGAAGAACAATTATAAGAAACGTTTCCCCCTTATATGTGTATAATTGTTCTTCATGGTGAGAATAGGAATAATGAGG
>Ga0315284_10013793_pt1 | contig 11514 bp, 8 predicted proteins | sample YL17G09_16_MG_FD_203696 | JGI IMG/M metagenome (GOLD analysis project Ga0315284, IMG submission 203696) | Sediment microbial communities from Yellowstone Lake, YNP, Wyoming, USA - YL17G09_16 | ecosystem: Environmental > Aquatic > Freshwater > Lake > Sediment | place: USA: Wyoming | collected... | reverse complement strand
TTTTTGTTCATTTCGGCTCGTTGACGTTTGAAGAAGTATTTGCCAGTGCCGCGAAGCTGCCGGCGGAGGGGCCTCCCTTTCTATTCTGGGCGACGATCTGTCTCTTTATTGGGGCGACCGGCAAAAGCGCTCAGATTCCACTCTATGTCTGGTTGCCTGATGCCATGGAAGGCCCAACACCCGTAAGCGCTTTGATCCATGCCGCCACAATGGTCACGGCAGGCGTGTACATGGTTGCGCGCTGCAACGCCTTGTTTAGCCGCGCGCCGGAAACCATGGCCGTCGTTGCCGTGGTAGGGGCTGTCACAGCCGTCTTCGCCGCTACCATCGGACTCACTCAGAACGACATCAAGCGCGTGCTTGCGTATTCTACGGTCAGTCAGATCGGATACATGATGGCAGCGCTGGGCGTAGGCTCGTTTGTCGGAGGGATCTTCCACCTGATGACGCATGCTTTTTTCAAAGCCCTGCTTTTCCTCGGTTCGGGCTCGGTCATCATGGCCATGCATCATGAACAGGACATGAGAAAGATGGGTGGGCTGCGCAAATACCTGCCCTGGACCTATTGGACCATGCTGATAGGAACGCTCACGATCGCGGGCGTGCCCGGGCTAGCCGGATTCTTCAGCAAGGATGAGATTTTGTGGCGTGCCTGGAGCAACGGGCATCCGGTGGTCTGGCTGCTGCTCTGGCTCAGTGCCGGCATGACGGCCTTCTACATGTTCCGCCTCATTTTCATGACATTCTGGGGCAAGGAACGAATGGACGAGCACACGAAGCACCACATCCACGAGTCGCCGAAGAGGGTAGTGGTTCCGCTGGCTGTATTGGCGACCCTGTCCGTGGTAGGCGGCTATGTAGGGATGCCGGGCTGGACAGGAATATCCAACAGATTCGAACGATTTCTGGAGCCGGTGCTGCGCGTCCCGGAGTCGGTCCACGAAGCAGCGGTTCATGCCGGCGGCGTGGAATTCATGTTCACATGCCTGTCCGTGCTCATCGCCGGTATCGGCATCTTCGTGGCCTATCGTTTCTATGTCGTCAATCCGGAGATTCCGGACCGCATTGCCAATCGGTTTCAGGGGCTCTATTCGCTGCTCAACCGAAAATATTATGTGGATGAACTGTACGATGCCTTGTTTGTGAACCGCGCCAAGAATCTCGGCAATGCATGCTTTTTCGTCGATTCGAAATTCGTCGACGGAGCGGTCAACGGCACGGCCGCCACAACGCGAGGAACGGCCACCGTATCGCGCATCTTCGACAAATATGTGGTCGACGGCCTGGTCAACCTGATCGGTTGGATCAACATGGCTCTGAATCGAATCGCCACTGCGCTCCAGACCGGCCAGGTACAGCGTTATGCATTGGGGGCCGTGCTGGGAATCGTGGTGTTTATACTGATTTACTACAACGGGCTGTTCAAGTTTTAGATCGGAAGGCGGTCTGGCCTTCCACAGCTTAGGAGCACGAAGCGATGGACTTCTTCATGGGCAACATCTTGAACATAGTCTGCTATCTTCCCTTGGTCGGGATGATCCTGATTATGTTCATCTCACGGGAGAATGCGAAAGCCATCAAGTGGGTCGCGAACATTACGGCCTTGCTTGGCTTCCTGGTTTCGCTCCCCCTGATCACGGAATTTAACAGCCCGCATTTTATCGACAAGGCGTCAGGATTTCGCTTTGTTTATGATGTTTCCTGGATCCAGCTGATCGGGGCGAGATACAAGCTGGGGATCGATGGCATCAGCATGCTGCTCGTGTTATTGACGACTCTTTTGGGAGTTGTCGCGATCCTGTCTTCATGGACTGCCATCACGGAGCGCGTGAAGGAATACTACGCGTTTATGCTGCTGCTGCAGACGGGAATGATCGGGGTGTTCATCTCGCTCGATTTCCTGGTTTTCTACGTGTTTTGGGAAGTGATGCTGGTGCCGATGTATTTCCTGATCGGGGTTTGGGGAGGACCGAGGAAGCTGTACGCGGCCATCAAGTTCTTCCTTTACACCCTCACAGGCTCCGTGCTCATGCTGATCGGTATTCTGGCCATTTACTTCTACCAATTCCACGCGACAGGCGTCTACTCGTTCGACATCCTGGGTTTCCAGAAGCTCGGCTTCCCGATGGATCTGCAGTACTGGGTATTCCTGGCATTCTTTGTCGGCTTTGCGATCAAGGTGCCTATGTTCCCATTCCATACCTGGTTGCCTGATGCCCACGTTGAGGCGCCGACGGCCGGCTCCGTGATCCTCGCAGGCGTGCTCCTGAAGATGGGAACATACGGATTCGTGCGTTTCTCGCTGCCGATGTTCCCCCAGGCAACGATGCACTTCATGAAGCCCATGCTGATCATCTGTCTTATCGGCATCATCTACGGCGCCCTGGTGGCGATGATGCAGAAAGACATGAAATCGCTCGTGGCTTATTCTTCGGTAAGCCACCTTGGATTCGTGATGCTGGGCGTTTTTGCGGCAACCCCTGTCGCGTTGCAGGGAGGAGTGCTGCAAATGATCAATCACGGCATCTCCACGGGCGCGCTCTTCTTGATTGTGGGTATCATATACGAACGGCGCCACACCCGTATGATCGCGGATTACGGCGGATTGAGCCACATCATGCCCGTATATGCCACCGTTTTCCTGATCATGACACTCAGTTCGATCGGCATGCCGGGCTTGAATGGATTTATCGGGGAGTTTTTCATCCTGCAGGGCACCTTTGCTGCGCCCGGTCTATGGGTCTATGCGTGCCTCGCGGTCCTCGGCATCGTCCTGGGGGCAGCCTATATGCTTTGGCTCTACCAGCGCGTCATGTTTGGAAAGCTGGAGAATCCGCTGAACAAGGCGCTGCCCGATCTGAACTTTAGGGAGCTGGCTACGTTTATCCCGCTCATTATTCTTGCGTTCTGGATCGGCATCTATCCGAGCTTCTTCATAAAGTATCTCGATGAGCCCGTCAATGCCATCGTAAAGAGCGTGCGCGGAGCGGACTATTTCTCCGGCCAGGCGCAAATCACGGCACCGCCGGCCCTTCCACGCGCCGCGCAAGGGAGATAAGACATTTGAGGAGAATTCCTGCCATGTTAAAGAGGATTTTTTTGCTGCTTGCGTTGCTAAGTTGTATTTTGGTTGGTGTCAGTTTCGATCAGGATAAGATGGTTACTACTGCTTCCGGGCTGAAGTACATTGATCTTAAGGTGGGCACAGGCGAAGAAGCCCAAAACGGCACTACCGTCAGCGTGCACTATACGGGATGGCTGTATGAGAACGGGAAGCGAGGAGCGAAATTCGACAGCTCGGTGGACCGGGGACAACCCTATGAGCTGACGCTTCCCGGAAGAGTAATCAAGGGATGGAATGAAGGTCTCATCGGAATGAAAGTCGGCGGCAAGCGTGAACTCATCATTCCTCCGGACCTTGCTTATGGCGCCAATCCGAGGGGTTCGATTCCCGCCAATTCCACCCTGAATTTCGAAATCGAACTTCTGAAAGTGACGAAGTAATCGCATAATGGATCCCGCAATATTGGGTGTGTGTGGGCGGCTGACGTAGTCGCCCGCACACGTTCAGGCGATCCAGCCCACAATTTGGCCACGCCGCCCCCGTGCTGGTATAATGCTTTCCTTTCGCATTCATTTCCTTTGCACTATGCGTGCGTTTGAGCTTGAGGATGACATGGAGAGGTCTGTTCTTGTAACATAGCGGGCCTGGGAATCCGCATGTGCATGAAAGGGAAGGTAGCAGCACACAGCTGAATGTGGAATTAGCTCAGAAGCCCGGTGGGGCCTTTCATGGATCATCATTTCACAGACGGGGGGAGCGCAATGCATAAATCATATCTGGGAGTATTGGTCGCTGTCATCGTGATGCTGGGATTTACCATGGGCTGCGGCACCGGTACACCACCGGCGCCCAAGCCTGTGACCATCGATGCAGCCATGTTGCAGCCGTTCGCACCGTTGCCGGCGGCCATGACGTCAGATGCGAACCCAATCACCGAGGAGAAAGTAACCTTGGGCCGGATGCTCTACTACGATCCGCGCTTGTCCAAGAGCCAGCAGATCGCGTGCAATACCTGCCACCTCCTGGATAAGTACGGAGTGGATGGACAGCCGACTTCCGATGGACATAAGGGGCAAACGGGAGATCGCAACGCACCCACCGTATATAACGCTGCCGGACATCTGGCGCAGTTCTGGGATGGCCGCGCCGCGGACGTGGAAGAACAAGCCAAAGGGCCGGTCATGAATCCGATTGAAATGGCGATGACTTCAGAAGAAAGTGTAATCACTGTCTTGAAGTCGATGCCGGAATACGGGGCGGCATTCAAACGCGCCTTTCCCGGGGAAAAGGATCCGGTCACTTATGACAATATGGCCAAGGCCATCGGCGCTTTCGAACGCAAGCTTGTTACCCCATCCCGCTGGGATAAATTTCTGGGTGGTGACCTGAATGCGCTGATCTCCGATGAAAAGGCAGGATTCAATGTCTACGCCGAAACCGGCTGCCAGACATGTCATGCGGGCGCCTATGTTGGGGGAAATCTCTATCAGAAACTGGGAATGGTGAAGCCATGGCCCGACACTTCGGATCCAGGACGCCAAAAGGTAACCAAGAGTGAAACCGACCGCATGGTTTTCAAGGTCCCCTCGCTGCGGAACATCGATAAGACAGGCCCGTATTACCATAACGGCAAGGTTACAACTCTCGCACAAGCGGTTTCCGCAATGGCGGAATACCAGCTCGGCAAAACCCTGACGGAAGCCCAGGTACAGTCCATCATCACCTGGCTCGGGACTCTCACCGGAGATGTGCCGGCGGAATATATCAAGCAGCCGGCCTTACCAAAGAGCACGGCAAAAACCCCCAAGCCAGACATCATGGATTAATCTGTCATGGCTCAACGGCGCCAGGCCTGATGCCCATGCCGGCCTCGCCCTCAGGGCCGGCAGGGCAGCCCTGTGGCTGCTTGTTCATCACCGGGAGCAAGGAATAATGTCAAAGACGCTGAAATTTATTGTACTTGCGGTCGTGATGTTTCTGGTTGTGAGCCAGTTTATTCAACCGGATCGAAGCAATCCTCCGACGAATCCGGAATCAACCTTCGAGGTCGTAGCCAAGCCCAGTCCTGAAGTAGAGGCGATTGTTACGCGTGCCTGTTACGACTGCCATTCCAACAATACGGTCTGGCCTTGGTACAGCCGGATTGCACCGGTATCATGGCTGGTCGCCGATGATGTCAAAGAAGGCCGTGCCCATATGAATTTTTCGGAATGGGGCTTGCTCGGAGCCGACGTGGCACAAAAGCGCCTTATGTCTGCCTGTGACCAGGTGAAAGCCGGCGGAATGCCACTGTGGCAATACCGCTTGATGCATCCCGAGGCGAAACTCAGCGAGCAGGATATAAAAACCGTATGCGGAGCAGCCTCGCGATAAATGGAGCCTCGTAATCGCAACAGCCGTGTTTTATCTCAAGAACTGATTTTTGCGGCAGCGAAATTGCTTATTTGACAATTTCGCGCGTGTATTCCGGTTCGATGTTTTCGAAAAACAGACCCTGAAATCTACCTGCCGCCAGTTGAGGAAGCATTACCTCCAAGATGTGATGCCTGTCCGGCTCGAGGGAAGATAAGTCAACATAGCTGCCGAGAAAGTTCCTTTTGTTATTGCCATAGATGTTGTTATAGGCCTTCCGCACCTGAACCGATTTCCCGTCCAGCGTCATCGTGACATCTTTGGCATCGTCCGGCTCGGCCACGTGCGCATAGAGAAGCAGCCGGTGGGATCCAAGCCAGGGAGCAATCAAATCATCCTCCGTATATGGGACCGGCCAGCGCTGCTGTCTGCGGCGAAGCTGGTCTAAGATTCGATGTGGTATTGTAAAGGAAGCCCTGATCAGACCGCCCGTAAATGAAGGATCATATTTCCATAGCGCCTGGCTGGAAGCGAACAAGTCTCCGGCAAACTGCACTCGGGCTGTCACCAGTTTCCCCGCTTGCCGGAATTGCACATCAGTGCCGTTGATGGTCAGGGCGTTGATTCTGATATTTCCCGGCAACAGGACCTGAATCTCCGGGGCAGTTCCAATTTCGCCTTCGACCTGGGAGAGCTCCAATTTGCGTCCTGTGACTGCCGCCATTCCGCATACATTGAACAGGACTGGCCGCGAAGCTGCTGCGTCTGATGGCCGGATTGCCAGCACGAGCGCCTCGTTCCCGCGCAGTGACAGGACGACGCGTTCACCCATTTTCCAGAAGCCGCCGGAAGGGCTTCCGAGCAGGCGTCCTTTCTCCGGGTACAATTCTTCGATCATGAACTCAGAGCCTTTTTCCATTCCGATCGAAGCGTTCAGCGCAAACTCGGCATCGAGCTGTCTATGGTTCGGGTTAAAGAGGAACACAAACCCGCGATCGCCTGAACAGGCGGCAGTACCATCGACTCGCCCGATCATGGGCGGGCCGATGATCGGCTTTGTGTGTTTCAAAAGAGCCATGTTCGTGTCAGTCCAGTCCAGCCAATCGCGGAACCAGCGTTTGTCCTCTTCGGAAAATGCCCTGAATTCGTCAGGGTCACGAGCGGGGATGTAATCCACAACATGATTGAATGGCGCCGTTCCGATGGAAGACAGCACCGAGAATTTCCAGCCGAGAACATCCCAGTCACGCGCCCGGAAGCGATCGCGACGCATGACCTTCATCGCATCACTGCGCTCGGTCTGGTGCGTAATGAAACCGGGCAGAATCTCCGGCGGAACGAAGCGCTGCATGCGATAGGTCCAGGCCGCAAAACGCTGCCGATTCGCTGAAACTCGATCCGTGTGCAGGTCGGGGAAGGAGGCGAAGCTTTCCGGCTGCTCATCGGTAAGCGAAGGGTGCGGATAGGTGCCGGCCAGCCAGGTCCATGGACCGAAATTCATATATTGCTGGCGGCCATCGATGAAGATATCCGGAAGTCGTTGCCGGAGCGTCTCGAGGATGCGCCGGCAGCCGTTCCACTGAGCATATCTGCTGGACGCATTGTCGTAGGCAATCCACCAGTGGTCAAAGGAATAGCCGCCGGCGCCCGTGGCCTCTACGAAATCGACGAGCTTGCCAACCCACCAATCTTGGAAGCTGCGCAGGCCCATGTCGGGCCCGTTGTATCCCCCCACCTTGCCTGCCGCCCACTTGGTCCATTCCGGGTTCTGCATAAAAGGAAGGGAAGGGTAGGAGTACGAAACGAGTTTGATGTTCTTCGCCTTTGCATAATCGAGTGTTCGCTGCAACGATGGCGGGATGGGCCCCTGATCCGGATTCCATTCGCCCTTGCGAATCTTCTGGCCCATGGCAAAAAAAAGGAGATTCTCCCAGCCCCACGCATCGCGATTCTCCTTCAAGCTCGATAGCTCACTGTTGGCAGGGGTGAAGAGCGTGTATTGGCAGCCCACCTCAACCGCACGGTCGATGATGCGTTTGAATTCCTCCCATCCGTCCGAAGTCGCGACGTCGATCTGATAATCGTTCTCGCACCACGGCACGTGAACTCGGATGCTTTTTTGCGGCCGATAGAGCAGAAACGCTCGCACACATTCAACCAGGGCATCGACTTCCGCCATATCAATCCGCGGGTTTTCAGCCAGGTACTTTGCATAATCAGGGATGAACGTCCATTCAGGAATGGCCCTTGCCGGAAATACGGTGCCGCTGAGCGGGTAGAGTCCGATGCAGAAGCGGTCGGAAATATAAGGACCATACGCCGCTTTCCAATCGATCTCCGGAGCATAGGAGGCCGTCATGGCTTGCCCATCCTTCGCCCAGAGGTTGAAAGGATTCTGGTAAAGAAGAAAGGCACCAAAAGCGGGTATGCGCGAGGATCCGGTTCCTTTGGGGTAGCGGTACAGGATTCCCCAACTGCCTCTCGCCGATAGTGGCAGCTCATCTTGCGCAGCCGGTTGCAGGGCTGCGCCGAAGGCCTGAATCTCGTTAACGCGATAATCGACCGGACTCAGGGGCTCAATCATGAGCTGCTTGGTAAGGAAATGCCAGCCCGGCCTAAGCTCATAAATCACTTTAACAATGTACGGTATAGTACGATACTCAATGATATATGTCGTACCACTTCGCTGAGTTTTTACCGACGTGAGGGTTCTTCCTTTGATGGCTTGCCCGCCGATGGTCAGCGCGAAATCTTCTTCGCCAATGTGGAGTGTGAAACCGCCGCGCAGGTCGATCATGGCTGCAAGGTGCGGCCCTGCAAACTCCGCGCGGATGAATTCATTGGAGAGAGCCTGATGGGCCTGGCCTCTGGCCGGCGATGGATGCAGGATGGAAATCAGCACCAGCAGCGCACACACGATCCGATCTCTACGATTGCTCATAATCCACTCACTCCTCGACCAGGCCAACCGGCATAGGAACAAGCCTCAAGGGGCAATATTGATCAATGCTTCTTTTCATCGTGCATTTTGTAGGACAAGGCCGTAAAGAGCAAGAGGATCGGCATTTTCAAAGCCGCCGGCAGTGCCCGGGCTATTTGCCGAGCAACCATAATGAACATGCCCGGCAGCCGATGAACTCAGGTAGATTGGTTATCTACTGCTTCTTCGCAAAACCTTTGCGAAGAAAAGCATTTTCACCACCGATACACCGAGCAGGGAGGCGCGGAGCGCCGGCAGTAGATAGCCCGGCCCGTGAGGGCGGGGGTTGAGGGAGACAAAGAATCGAGGTCCGAAGACCGGTACAGATATCTTGCCTAAACTTCGGCGCTCATTCCAATCGCCTGAAAACCGCGTCCTCACGGGCCGGGGCTATCGTCGGCCGCCTCTTCGAGGCTCCTTTCCTCACCGGCTCTCTGGAAACTTGGCTCAGTGAGCCTCCACCAGCAGAGCAGGCGGCTTCAGGAAGCCTCCCATAGGGAGGCATCAGACTTGTGAAGGCCCCGGGCGGGGCCTCAAGACAGTAGCCCCGGGCAAGCCGCGCAGCGGCGCTGCCCGGGGTCAGGCCCGCCACGATTCCGAGCCCCGGCAGGGGCGAAAGAAAGGGCGGCTTGCCATCCCCTCTGTCGCCCCTGCCGGGGCTTATGCCCGCATCTTCCTTACCGGGGGCAGCGGCCGCTGCGCGGCTCGCCCCCGGCTACTATCTGGCGCGTTTTCAGGGCGCTTTTCTCGATGCTATGCATCAGCGGCCACCCAAATAGCACAGCTTATCCGAGTCTCACCGCCAGAGGCCGAGGTTTACCGCAGCCGAACTAGCTTGCCACCGGTTGTGCCTGAATCAGAGTTTCTGTTTTCAATGAACGACGCAGCCGTCGCAAGAGCTCTCCGGTGAATTTTGGTTTTGGGTGCGGCTATGCCGTGCCGTGTATTTACGGGCAGCCGTACCTTTCCTGTTCCATTTGGGGCTTTGATCCAACTAGAATTGATTCGATGATAGGCGAGGCATTCTCTTGAGCATCTGTTTCTTCGTATCTGATCTGCACGGGCACACTTCCCGCTACCGCAAGCTTTTCGACAGGATACTGCAAGAAAAACCTGCAGCTGTTTTTCTTGGAGGCGATCTGCTGCCTCACGGATTGGCTTCTGCATCCTACGCAGGCGACGACTTCATGGGCGATTTCCTGGTAAAGGAGTTTTCGCGGCTGCAGGGGATTTTGAAGGATGCCTATCCTCGCGTTTTTGTCATCCTGGGCAATGACGACGGACGCGCGCCGGAAGAAGCCTTGGTAGAGGCCGAATCTTGCGGAATCTGGTATTACATCCACAACACTAAAGTCCGATGGCTGGATTTTGACGTAATTGCTTATTACTTTGACTCCGGTAACATGAGTTCGTGAAGCGTCACGGGCTTTTTCTGGGCCGAGATCCCCAGGAGAGTTTGAAAGGCCGCCATAGGGGTCTTGCGCCGATTGTACCGAAACACGCGCATGTCCTTGGGATATTCTGGCCGTCCCATGATCCCAATTTGGCAGATCCTTCAACCGGAGTCAAAGTAATAAGCAATTTGACGTATATGGATACGCCTATGTCCCGCCTACGCCGTTCCAGCTCAAGGATTGGGACAGGTACGATGTTTCCCGCTATGTAGATCCTGGATGTATATCTCCGGAAGAAGGATTCTACACCAGGCCGGTGCCCGACCACGACAAGCGCTATGCAACGATCCAGAAGGATCTGGAGCAGCTGGCCGGGTCAGAGGCGCTGGACCGTGCGGTTTTTCTTTTTCACTCGCCGCCGTATCAAACAAAGCTTGACCGGCTCTCCGGGCATGTGAGTATCAGGGATCACGCGCCTCTTGACGCGCATGCAGGCAGCATTGCGGTCAAGCGCTTCATCGAGACGCGGCAGCCCAGGATCACGCTTCACGGCCACATCCACGAATCCGCCCGCATCACCGGTTGCTGGAAGGAACAGATCGGTCGAACCTGGACATTTTCAGCTGCCCATGATGGACCTGAGTTGGCCCTGGTCCGATTTTTGCCGGAGGAACCTGAAGGCGCAACGCGCGAGCTTATTTAGTTTCTGTCGCGAAATTCGCTCCGCCCTCTTGGCAAGCCCCGGAGGGCATGTGCGTCAAGCTAAGAAGGCTGTTGCTTCTTCAAAAATGATCTGCGCGAACGAACTCGCTTGAGGATGAAGGTATTCCGGTCCTCCACTAACCACTCCATTGTCTCGCCCTTCTGCACTTCGGTCGCCTCTGCTATTGCCGCAGGGAAGTTCACATAGAACGACGTGTTGGTAGGCCGCTCAACTTTCTGAATTTTGACGTTGTAGCCCAACCGTAGGCCTCCTCTCAGCTTTCCGAGTATGCAATTGTACCCTAAATCATTGATTTTTGTTGGCTTTTATATATAGTATATATACTATCTATAATCCAACGTCAAATTGATTGGAGACCGGATGAAAATCAAATCGGACCCCTTCGACCTGTTTTCTTGTGCTGGCCTTGATCGAGACAAGATTCGACAGCTGGCTTTCGAGACCGGCTTCTGCAAACGCGCATCAGGCAAGATTAGTGCGCCCGATTTCCTTATCCATCTGTGCCTTCAGTCCGTGGCTGGTCCGGACACTTCATACAGTTCTCCATCGATCCATACAGTAAGAACGACCAAGCCGCGACCCTGGAAATTCCTGTCCAGGCCGGGGACTTGGTTCTGCGCGATCGAGGCTACTTCAGGATCCAGGCTATCGACGAACACAAGCGGGCAGGGGCCGATTCGATCAACAGGTACAAGCACGACACTGCCCTTTACGATCCGGCTACGGGCCAAAAGATCAACTTGCTCGAATTGCTAACTCGGAACGGTTCTGTAGATATGCTGGTAGGTGCCGGCTTTGGGCAAACAGTCCACCTTCGCCTGATCGCTGTTCCAGCCTCCGAAGAAACCGCTAACCTGAGGAGAATGAAGGCCAAAAAGGAAATGAATGGACACGCTCCGTCTCAGGAACTACTCAAGCTGATGTCCTGGACTATATTCTTGACGACGATTGCCGATCCCTCGATAACCTTCAAGGAAATCTTGGCACTCTATGGCTTGAG
>Ga0315284_10013792_pt1 | contig 11514 bp, 10 predicted proteins | sample YL17G09_16_MG_FD_203696 | JGI IMG/M metagenome (GOLD analysis project Ga0315284, IMG submission 203696) | Sediment microbial communities from Yellowstone Lake, YNP, Wyoming, USA - YL17G09_16 | ecosystem: Environmental > Aquatic > Freshwater > Lake > Sediment | place: USA: Wyoming | collected... | reverse complement strand
ACCTGGCTGAAGAGGATTTTTTCTGCTGGGTATTGATGCCGGTACTGGACAAGGATGCGGTACAGCTTCTTCAGGGTCTGGCACAACATCTGGCCGTTTATGATATGACAAAAATAAACGAAGACCTGCTGAAAGAACTATATGAAAACCTCGTTGATGACGAGACAAAACATGACCTGGGTGAAGTCTATACTCCTGACTGGCTGGTGGAACTTACCTTAAGAGAAGCTAATTTCACGGCAGGCAAGAGCTTGCTTGACCCCGCCTGTGGCTCCGGCACATTTCTTTTTACGGCAATTCAAATCATGAGAGAGGAAGGCCTCAAAGGAGCCAAACTCGTGGACGCGGCGCTTCAAAACATAGTGGGTGTGGACGTTCATCCTCTCGCGGTTACCATAGCCAAAGTAAATTATGTTCTGGCGCTCACACCAGACATAGCAAACTATCCAAGAACGGTCGCCTTGCCAATATACATGGCAAACTCCCTGGAAGGTGTCAATCCCAACGGCGGGCAGGTGGTGGCGATTTCCACGAATGGCAAAGAATACTTCCACATCCCAACATATATGGCTGAGCACCCGGCTTCGCTGGACAGGATAATTGACGAAATGGGCAAATACACAGGCGGCGCGGAAGAGGATGCTCTCGATGGATTTACCTCCTATTTAAAGGGACAGGGAGCCGAGGACGACACAGCTTTCTGGCGCAACAACCTGAAATTGATGCGCAGACTGGTGAAAGAGGGGCGCGATACAATCTGGACTTTCATCTTGAAAAATTACTATCGCCCGGCATACCTGCACCGCCGCCCCTTTGACTTTGTGGCGGGTAATCCCCCATGGCTTGCTTACCGTTACATTACTGAACCGGAATATCAGGCACGGGTGAAAAGTCTGGTTCGCAGTTACGGACTAATAGGCAACAAAGAGGCAAAACTTATCACGCACATGGAAATGGCCACGCTATTTTTCGCCTTTTCCGTAGACGCTTACCTGAAAAAAAACGGAGTGATTGCTTTCGTTATGCCTCGCAGTGTGCTGACGGGAGCTAAACAGCATCGACGTTTTCAGGACATGCTTCAGGGATATGCAGATACCTCGTGTCAATTGAAAACAATCCTGGACCTCGAGCAAATATCTCCCCTTTTCAAGGTGCCGGCCTGCGTTTTAATTGCGCAAAAGCAAGGCAAGTTCTCCAAAGTCACCAGGAAGACGTTTAGCGGAATTCTGCCAGGTAAAAACGCCAGGTTATCCGCCGTAAAAAGCCTACTGAATTCCAAAAGTAGACAGGTGGGCAGCGACAAAATCTTCCCGCCGTCAGCGACCCCAAGTCCATATCTAAAGCAGATAAAAGAGGGTGCTACTCTGGTACCGCGGAGTTTGTGGTTTGTCCGACCAGTTGCCAGCCCGTACGGCATCAATCAGGCAAAACCCGCTCTAGAAACTCACCCGGAGGCACAAAAAACCGCCAAAAAACCGTGGCATAATATTAATTTGAAAGGCGAAGTTGAGGCTCAATACCTCTATGCAACGATATTGGGCAGACAACTTTTACCATTTGGTCACACTGAATTGGGATTGGTAGTCCTTCCCATAGATGATGAACCAACCGGATTGAAGATGGTGAGCCAGGAGATGGCTTTAGCTAAAGGACATTCAGGTCTTAATGCATGGCTTAAGCAGGCTGATAAATTGTGGGCTGATGGGCGAAAAGAACGTAGTCCGGAAAACGTCTACTCCAGGTTAGATTATCAACATTTACTTACATCCCAACATCCTACCGGCTATCACACAGTTATGTATAATAGAACGGGTACAAATCTTGCCTGCTGCGTGCTGTCACCTCCGCTTTCAAAGACAGAACTGCCCGTTAAGGGATTTATGGCCGACGCTGATACATACTATTACCAGACTAAGAATGAAATGGAAGCCCACTACCTGGGTGGTTTCCTTAACTCTCCTTATGTAAACGAGACAATAAAGCCTCACCAGACCAGAGGATTTAAAGGGGTTGAACGTGACATAGCACGTCGTCCTTTTGAGTTCGTGCCTATCCCCAAGTTCAATCCTGGAGACCAGAAACATCAGAAACTGGCGGAAATATCAAAAGAGTGCCACCAGAAGGTTGCCCATCTCAAATTCGAGGGTAAAAGCATCGGCAATTTGCGTGGCAAGGTCAGAAAAGCTCTGGCCGCGGAACTTGAGGAAATTGACAGGCTGGTTAAGGACATTCTTTCGTGAGGTCCAACATAGTTATCGCCCGCGCTGAACCCAGACCTTGACCCGCCGCTCGAAGACGGAGCGCGCTATCAGCACACGGTGTTTGCAGGTGCGGCAGACCATGCCAATATCCGCCCCCACCCTCACCACCTCCCACTCATCACCGCCGCAGGGGTGCCGCTTTTTCAGACGCACCACATCGCCCAGCCGGATTTCCGCGACCACGCTCAGCCCTTTATCCCTTCAAGAATGTGGTTGATTTCGTCCCGCAGTGTCTGGCAAACGGCGCGCGCCGCCTTCGCAAAGTCCGGACCGCGGGACGCGTAAATTATCTGGCGCGACGAGTTGATGACAATGCCCCGGCGGTTTTTATCGATTCCGTATTCGACTGCCAGCTTCAGGTCGCCGCCCTGTGTCCCCACTCCCGGGATGAGAAAGACCATGTCCGGGTGCGCCTGCCGTATTATCTTCAATTCTTCCGGATAAGTCGCGCCGACCACCAGGCCGGCATTGCCCTGTTTATTCCACTGGCTGGCTTTGAGCGCCACCACCTGGTAAAGAGGCAGGGTCTTGCCCTCATACTGGCATGGCAGAGACTGGAAATCCCCCGCGCCCTTGTTCGAGGTCCGGCACAGAATAAAAGCGAACTTCTCTCTGTTCTTCAGGAACGGTTCCACGGCATCGAATCCCAGATACGGATTGATGGTGGCCGCGTCCAGGCCAAGCTCATCGAATAGCGCCTTCGCATAGGCTTCAGAGGTATTCCCGATATCGCCGCGTTTGGCGTCCCCGATGACCGGAATATGCTTCGGAATATGCCGCACCGTCCGGTAGAGGGCCTCCAGCCCTTTCTCACCCTGTGCCTCGTAAAAGGCCAGGTTTGGTTTGTAGGCGCAGACCAGGTCTGCCGTGGCGTCGATAATATCGCGGTTAAACTCGAAAACTCCCAGGCCCGGCGGAACCAGCTCCGGGCTGGTATCCAGCCCCACGCAGACCAGGCTCCGGTTTCTCTGCACCACCCCGTTAAGTTTTTCAACAAACGTCATCGGTATTCTCCATTTCAAGTTGCCTGCCATGATAGTACCAGCGCCACAGGGTAGCGTCAAGCACCGTTTCCACCCTATAATGGACATGATGGAACGCGAACGTTTCGAAGAACTGGTAGCCCGCGCCGTCAATAACCTGCCGCAGGAGTTCCTCGACCGGCTGGATAATGTGGATGTTCTCGTGGATGATTATCCCACCACCGCGCAGATGCAAAAGGGCAGGGTAACGACCGGGTCTGTGCTCCTGGGGCTTTATGAAGGCGTACCTCAAACCAGGCGGAGCAGTCACTACGGCATGGTACTCCCTGACAAAATCACGATTTTCCAGAAACCCATCGAGTTCAGGTGCCTGACAGAAGAAGAAATCAGCCGCGAGATTGAGCGCGTGGTCAGGCACGAAATCGCTCACCATTTCGGCATCGGTGACGACCGCCTGAAGGAACTGGGAATATAACCGCCCGGTTTCTGTCGATTTCTTTCCATAAAGTATTGTCAGCCCTTGACATGAGTGCTATACTGTGACAAACATCATCGATTGGAAAGGAACACGCTCTTGAAAAGGGCCGATGGCCGCAGTTTCGATCAGCTACGTCCGGTCAAAATCAGTACGGGCTACCAGGCTTTTGCCGAGGGTTCGGCGTTGATTGAACTGGGCAAAACACGAGTGCTCTGCGCCGTGACCTGCGAGGACAGGGTCCCGCCCTTCCTCAGGAACAGCGGCACCGGCTGGGTCACCGCCGAATACTCCATGCTGCCGCGCAGTACCGTCACCCGCACCGAGCGTGACTCCGGGCGGGGCGGCATCTCCGGCCGGAGCCAGGAAATCCAGCGCCTCATCGGGCGGTGCCTGCGCGCCGTCACGGACATGACGGTGTTCGGGGAGCGTACATTCATTGTCGATTGCGATGTCCTGCAGGCGGATGGCGGCACCAGGACGGCATCGGTCACCGGCGCCTACGTGGCGCTCTACATCGCCATGGAAAAGCTAGCTGGCATGGGCGTCATCTCTTCGGTCCCGCTGAAAAGCGCCGTCGCCGCCACCAGCGTCGGCATTGTTCACGGCTACCGTCTGCTCGACCTTTGTTACGACGAAGACTACAACGCGGAAGCGGACATGAACGTGGTGATGACCGGACGGGGCGAGTTTGTAGAAATCCAGGGCACCGCGGAAAAGAAACCTTTCAGTAAAGAGAGCGTCGATGTCATGCTGGGACTGGCGGATAAAGGCATCAAGGAGCTTTTTGCCATCCAGCAGGCAGCTATAGAATCGGCGCGCAAACGCTAGGTTTTCCGTCTCTTTTGCGCTTCCGTTGCCTTTTGCGGCCCTTCGACTATTTCCTCCCCTAAGCAGTCATGTTCCAGTGGGCGACGTGGTCAGCATGACAAAAAGGAATTGCTACCGCCTGTAATGCCCCTGCGTTTACTCGGGCTTGCGGTCTGGAACATGCCCCGCACTGCCTGGAGGTGAAACCCGGGCGCCAGCCTTCATCCTCCGCAACAACGCCGCGCCAGATACCACGCCGACAGATGCTTGTCCCGCCAGCCACCCCACTCCAACGCCCATAAGGCCCATCCGAGGGATTAGCAACCAGCTCAGTCCCAGTGTGATAACCGCGATGGCGCCCATGACCAGAATAATAAGCCCCAGCCGTTTTTCCACCCGCGCGATGCTGACGAAGTTCATGTTCAGGGCAGCCGGTATTGCCGCCGGCGCCAGCAACCACAGCAGTTTGGCCCCCGCGCTGGAATACTCCTTGCCCATGATGAGAAGGATTTTGTCGCCGAAGATGCAGATGACCAGTACTACTGGAATGAGAATGGCCATGTTCAGTTTCAGGCTATTTTTGATGTGAACACCAAGCGGCGTCCCTGATTGCGAACCTTCTGCCAGAAAGGTCAGCGATGTCATCACCGGCACCAGCAGTACAGCCCCGGCCAGTGTCCACGCCACACCGAAATAGGCGTTTTCTGCCGGCGCCAGCATATTGATGATAAGAAGGGGTAATATCCAACTTGGCAGACCCCTCAGTGCATCGCTGAAGAAATTGGCCGATGTGAAGCTGACCATGCCTTTCAAAACACCGGCATCGAAGTCAAAGAATGGGAAATAGCCTTTTGAGAGCCGTGGCAGGAAAAAGATCAGAGAAAATGTTACGGAAATGACTTCGGCAAGTCCCCACGCCGCGAAAATGCCGTATGCGCCTAATCTCGTTGCGAACGCGAAAAGGAGAACCAGGCGTATTATGCTGATGAGCGTGTAGAAAAGGGCAAACTCACCTTTGCGAAAACCAATAAATGTCTGTATGGCAATGGTGCCGAGAGCGCTGGCGGCCACAAAAAAAACGAAACCCGCCGCTTTCACCAATTCCGTGTGCAGGAAGAGAAGTCTCGGAGACCAGATGTTCACCCCGCCGACAAAGCCAAGCGAGATGACTATTGATGCCAGCAGAGTCACCGTCAGGGCTGAATTCAATAGCCTTTTCTGGCTTGCAACCTCTGGAAGAAATCGGATAATGCCCATGCCCAGGCCAAGCGTTCCAAAGAAAGCCAGTGAAATAATGGTTGATGTCAGCGCGTAGCCAACGCCGACCTCTTCCACCGCAAAGAGCCTGGCGGCTACGACCCAAAAAACGAATCCTGTCGCCGAATTGACTACCGACTGGATTAGCAGGTAGAGACTGTTCCGGTAGAGAGAGACACCAAGGACCGAACCGATGGCTTTCTTGGGAGACCTCAGGGTTTGAAAAGCGCTTCTAATGACCTGATGTAGAGGCACAACCGATTACCTCGTAATTAGCGATGGTTACTACATTCACGGATTACTCGCGGCCAGTGCCCGGTCGAAAATTTCTTTGAGTTTGAGGTTGCGGCTCTGGATTGAAAACGTCCCCTTTTCTATCTCCATCCGGCCGGCGGCGCCCATTTTTCGGCGCAATTCCGGATTTTCTATCAGGACTCCAGCCTTCTCCACCAGCCCCGATACCACCGTTTCTTCAGTTGTCTCCAGCCCTTTCAGACACTGTTTCCGCAGGGATGTCGCCCAGGCGGGGATATATTTCTTATCGAAGTTCGGAATTCTTCCTGACCCCGCCACTACAAAACCGGTTACGCCATCTTTGACCAGTTCCGGATTGCCGCCATAGTCGGTGGTAATAACGGGTAACTCATAGCTCATGGCATCCAGCGGCGACATGTCCTGTCCGGGGAAAAGCGTGGGGAACAGGTAAATGTCCGCGGTCTTGAACTCTTCCTCAAGTTGTTCCCAGGGAACTGGCTTATCGATTAGTTTGATATTCGGTGCGGAAGCGCACAGTTGCCTTATGTTATCCGGCACATCAGAACGGACCGTCAGCGCAAGGTTATTGTACTTCTTGTTCAACTTGAGGAACGCCTCGATTACTTCTTTGCCCCCCTTTGTATCGAAAGCGCCCTGGGAAACACTCCCCACAAAAAGAAGCTTCACCACGCCCCCGTTCGTGAACGATTTTATGAACTCTTTACGCTGAACGGCTTGCGGCACAACCTCAATTTTGCCTTCGAATTTGCGGCAATCCAGGTTCATCAGCATAGATTTCCTAGCGACTTCGCTCCACACCAGTATACCGCGACACCAGGGAGAAGCCAGATGCCGTTCAATCATCCGTTTTGCAAGGCGGAGAGCTTCAATCCTGAACCCGGCGAGCATAGTGGGATACTCCACCTGGACAACCCAGGGTTCTTTCCTGAATACGACGTGATTATAGGCAAGCGTGAGCGCTGTTCCCTCCGGCGGCCTGCGTGTAATCTTTTCGAGGTAAGCTTTCGCCAGCCTGACAGGCACCTGGTTGAGCGGGAAATAGCCGGAAAGCTTCCAGAACAGACCCATTGCCCCGGAGACAACCTCGTAATGCCTGTCCAGGAAGGTGCTCGGCACGGAAAACTCGTAGCCTTCGGGGGGGTAATTGAAAAGCTGGCGCATGCCGGGGTGAACCGCACCTGCCGGGTCGAAATAAATCTTCCTGGGTGTCATGATTTTCTGGCTTTGACGGTGAAATAGGCAGAATGAGTTTTGTCCAGCACGTTCATAACCCTGCCCAGAGGCGCAGGCAAAGGGTAGTAGCCACTGGCTTTCACCTTCTCAACGGAAAATCCGTGAAACTCTAGCATATCTTTCATGGCTTTAAGGGTAAAGAATCTTCCGGCACATGAAGCGCGCGCCGAAGTTTCCGGAATTCCCTGAGCTGGTAGCCGATCCCATTTGCTTAAGGGCACCTCATTGCTGACAAAAAGCATCGGCGGCTGCCTGCCGAAGAGCAGCAGGACAATATTGTGCAAACTGGACAAATTCGTCGTCGAGAGAATCACGTATCCCCGGTTTTTCAGTACACGCCGAATTTCCTTTAGCAGACTGTCCGGATTGATTAGATATTGTATGACTTCATTTGCAACGACCACATCGAATTGGGCATCTCCAAACTGCAATCTGTCATTCAGGTCAGCCCGGTAGGCTTCCACGCCGTTATTGGCGGCACTCCGAATATTTACATCAAGAAGGTCGAGTCCGGTAACCCGCCTGGCTCCTATCTCTTCGCCAAGGCATCTGGTAAACACTCCATCAGCGCACCCGCAATCAAGCAGGCTAGCCCCTTCCTCCGCATCGCAGAGAGAAAGGACCGCCTTCTTTACATCATCTTTGACCTGGTGTTGTAGTTTGTCGAACACATGTCCCCTATTTCGAGCGCAAAATCATGTCGATGAGCGAAAAACCGTACGGTTTGATGGGGGTCTTGATACGCTTCATCCCCCCCCAGAATCCCTCGTTCGTCCTGGCTTTTGCGGCATCAACCAGACCGAAATTATGCAGGACAAATAAGAGCGCGTCACCAACTGACACCCAATCCATCGGCGTAATCTTGTATTGGGCAACTTGAAATCCTTCCGAGCCAATTAGGGCAAAGAGGGCTTCCGTGGAAGGATAGTCCCTGACGTGCTCTGGAGCGAGTACGAAAACACCATTCCTCCGGTAAAGCCAGAAGCCGTATTTTCGCTTCAATGTTGTCCTTAGGAAAACCACACCATCGTCAGCTAATAGTCTTTTAATCTCTTTCAATAGACATCTGTCATCGGGAACGTGCTCAATCAAGGCCGAGCAAAGTACCACATCAAATTTGCTCTCCAGACCCTTCACGTCACATGCATCAGATACGAGCGCGGTCAGGTTTTTCCATCCGCTCTGTTTCAACCGGGCGATGCGCAAGGGGTCGAAGTCAACCCCAACAATGGTTTGCGCATTGTCTAAAAGTCCCTGCTGACGCAAGGCAAACAACTTTGCCCCGTCGCCACACCCCAGGTCGAGAATTGTGAAATTGCCACTTACTTTCAGTTTCACCGCCGCTTCGAGGAGTGCAGGGAGTTCGCCTGTGTAGAAGTGCGGCGGCTCTCTGATACGTAATAACTTTGTAACCATGCTACTGGCTCAGAAAGGTCCTGATTTCCTGGGCGACGTACGCAATATCGTCCTCACTCATGCCCGCCGCCGATGGCAATGACAGCCCGCGCTCGTAGGCATGGATGGCATTGGGGCAATTGGCATTTACATTGTAGCAGGGTTGTTTATGCAGAGGGTAAAAAAATCTTCTCGAACCAATGCCGCGCGAGTCCAGATAAAGACGAAGGTCCTCCGGTTTTTTTACCAGGATATTTACACGGAATGGGACATCATATCCCCTGGGGTCTTTGTACGGAAATTCAATATTGGGTACTCCAGCAAGCAACTCGCGGTAGAGCTTCTCATTATGCTTCTTCCTCCGCACAATATCATCAAGCTTGTTCAGCTGAGCCACCCCAACGGCCGCCTGGAGATCGGTAAGTCTGAAATTAAAACCAATGTGTTCGTGAACGTATCTCCCCCTCTCAGGGCGACCTTGATTCTTAAGAATGACACACTTTTCAGCCAATATGTCATCGTCGGTAAGAATTGCCCCACCCTCACCGGTGGTCATAGTCTTGTCGGCGTAAAAAGACATGCAATTCACATCCCCGAAACTGCCAACGTGTTTGCCCTTGAAAGTCACTTTTATTCCCTGTGCCGCATCCTCGACCATTTTGAGTTTGTAGCTCTTTGCCAGGTCGCAAACCGCATCCATATCGGCCGCCTGACCGTAGATGTGCACTGGCATTATGGCTTTGGTACGGTTGGATATGGTTCTTTCTGCACTGCCCACGTCGATATTGAACGTTTCCGGGTCAATATCACAAAAAACCGGCGTCGCCCCCGTGAGTGTCACGGCATTGGCGCTGGCTATGAAGGTGAAGTCGGGGACAATTACCTCGTCACCCGGTCCAACATCCAGTAGCCGGAGCGCCAAATATAACGATATGGTGCCGTTATTCACCACAATTGCGTGTTTGACGCCGATTATCCCGGCAATGCGGCTCTCAAACTCTTTTGCCTTTGGACCTTCAGTAATCCAGTTATTTCTGATGGTTTCGATAAGCTCTCGTATCTCTTCCTCACCCAGGTACGGTGCAAATTGTGGAATTTCCCTGCGTTGAAGCATTTATCCCTCCTGCGGCATATCCCGGCCTTTGAGCTTTTACCGGTGATTCTCCATGTACCACGTTACGGTAGCTTGTAGCCCGTTTTTCAGTTCCGTGGGCGGCACCCATCCGAATATTTTTTTCAGACGGTCGTTATTCATCGTTTTGTGCGGTGCGCCATCAGGATGGGATGGGTCAAAAACGGTCCTGCCGGCGTAGCCGACCGCTTCCCTGATAAGGCTGGCGAGTTCAGCGATAGTTACTCCAAATCCCACCCCGACATTTATCGGCTCCACCGTAGTGTTCACGTCAAGAGCTTTTATCATAATTTCTGCGCCGTCATCAACGTAAAGCCACTCCCGCACCGGTTTCCCCGTGCCCCAGACCACAACCTGCGCTTCATCTCTTCTCTTTGCTTCCACAAATTTCATGACGAGCGCCCCCAGCGCATGGGAGCGGGTCTCATCAAAATGGTCGCCCGGTCCGTACATATTCGGCAGGATTATGTTGGTGGTTTTAAAGCCGTATTGCCGGTCATACGCCCAGCTTTGCATCCAACTGGCTTTACGCGCGAAGGCATAGACCATTACCGATTCATGCATAGGTCCGTTCCACCACTCTTCCTCCCTGAAATCCCGCGTCAGGTCTCCGGGATAAGTACAATTGGAGATGGGATTAACGAATTTCTTGACGCCGGTAAGCCGCGCCGACTCCATGAGATAGGTTGCCATCAGGGTGTTGTTGAAGAAAATCTCGGCGGGGTGCTCATAGCCGAACTGGATGCCACCTACATACGCAGCGCAATTGAGCACAGCATCGAACTGTTCGCGCTGAAATAAGGCAAGCGTTTGTTTGAAATCACGGAAATCATAGCCGTTCCGGAGCGATAATGAAGTAAAATTCGCCCCGGTTTCTTTGAGTTTTTTTACCACTCTCTTCCCGAGGAAACCGTTGCCGCCGGGCACAAAAATCTTCATAAAAGTCCTGTCAGTCTATTTTCCACCATCTGGCGGGGAATTTTCTCTTCAGGATTTTATCGCCTTCGCCAATGGGCTTCAAGCCGGCCGCCCTCATGTCCGCATCCAGCATAATCCGTGCCAGGTCCTTGAACGCAATCTTCGGTTTCCAGCCTATGGTCTTCCGCGCCAGGCTGGGGTCTGCCTGCAGGAGGTCGACTTCCGTGGGGCGGAAAAGGCGGGACTCGATGCGCACGTACTTACCCCATTCCAGCCCGGCGTAGTCAAACACTTCCTCCGCAAATTCCTGCACGGAATGCGTCTCGCCCGTGCCAATCACCAGGTCAAGAGACTCCTTATGCTGGACCATCTGCCACATGCACTCGACGTATTCCGGCGCATAGCCCCAGTCACGTTTCGCCTCCAGGTTTCCCAATGCGAGGTGGTCCTGTTTACCGGCGAGGATATTTGCTGCTGCCATGGTAATTTTGCGGGTGACAAAGGTCTCGCCGCGCCGGGGCGACTCATGGTTGAACAGGATGCCATTGCAGGCGAACAGACCGTAGGCTTCGCGGTAGTTTTTCACAATCCAGTAAGCGTAGAGTTTTGCGGCGGCGTAAGGACTGCGCGGGTAAAAGGCAGTGGACTCGGTCTGCGGCACTTCCTGCGCCATGCCGAAAAGCTCACTGCTGGAAGCCTGGTAGAATTTCACCTTCAAGCCCGTCTCCCGCAGGGCATGAAGCAGGCGCAGCGTGCCCAGGGCATCTACTTCCG
>Ga0315284_10013791_pt1 | contig 11515 bp, 8 predicted proteins | sample YL17G09_16_MG_FD_203696 | JGI IMG/M metagenome (GOLD analysis project Ga0315284, IMG submission 203696) | Sediment microbial communities from Yellowstone Lake, YNP, Wyoming, USA - YL17G09_16 | ecosystem: Environmental > Aquatic > Freshwater > Lake > Sediment | place: USA: Wyoming | collected... | reverse complement strand
AATATCGCCAAGCTGTCCGGGAACGGGTACTGGAAACTAAACGAAGGGGTTTTTCAGGATGAGTACGAAAAACGGGGCGATGTCGCCGTCCCAACGTTATCTGAAATTGGTTTGCCAGCATATTGAAGGCATCCGCAAGGATTTGCCGCACCTGATCGCCATGGGCGAGAAGATGGCGGGCTATCTGCTGAATGGGGGAGATATTTGCACGCCGGCGGTGAATCCGTTTTGGCCGCCGGAATTCGGAGGGCGTGCCGGCGGAATCATGTGCATCAACGGCCAAGTGGACAACAGCAAGGATGTGGCCTATTTCGCGCTGAATAATCCGCATAAGTCTGACCCGGCCAAGAACGAAGAATTGCAGAAGCTGATCAAAGGCAAGGCGCATCTGTTCGTCATCGGGCGTCGGGAAGACCTCGGTGCCCTCGCCGATCATCCCCGTATCGAGGTGTGCACGGGCGGGACCGATGCCGAAGAAGGGTTTTATCAATACGACGAATTTGCGCCGCTTGCCAACGTCCGGGCATTCGAGCAGCTCGTCCGTGGCTGGATTACTACCGGCGAGATGATCGCGGCGTGCATCCGGGCGGAGAAGATGCCGATTATATGGATGAGCGTCTGGCTGGAAGGCTCTCTTGCGCGCAACGCCAGTTTCGCTCATGACGAGCAGAGCAATTACGGGGAGCCGCGGGAATACGGGTGGAGTTCTCCGTTGCAGTTCTTCCATCGTGACCGCTTTATTCCGCCGTTAGCGCCGGGGTATGTGGCGGAGGCATTTCTCGCAGGAGCGGACCTGTTTGTCGATGCTCTGGACAAACAAAGCGCGATTCTCAACAAGGCCGGCCAGTGGATGGCCGATGCCTTTTCGGCCCAAAAGCGGATTTGGGCCGTGGCCACCGGCCACAGCCATCCGCAGATACTGGAACTGCCCGAGAAGCATAACTACCCCATCGAATGGGGTGCGCCTATCAGCAGCATTGCCCGGGCGATTCCAGAGGATCTGAAAAGAGGTGATGTCGCCCTGCATCTAGGCTATGCTCCGATTCATCTGAAGAACCTGGAGAGGTTGCTGAAGCGCGGGGTGAATTACATTCATACCACCCCGTACGGCAAGCGAGCCGGGATGCCCGAGAGCAAGAACTTCCTGTGGTTTGACCTCCCCTGGCGTCCCGCGGATGCGTGGGTGGACGTACCAGGCTACAGCGTGCGGATTCTCCCTTCCAGCAGTACAGCCCATACCATCGCGTATAACGCCATCTTATGCGAGATGGCCGAACAGCTCGGGTGGAAGTAGGCGAAAGGGGCTGAGCGACGAGGTGCCCGTCCAGATGGAAATCGCGAATGGCGTCGGTCTGTGGGCGGTTCTGCTGGTGGCGGTGGCAGGCGGGATCGGCTGGGGCATACGGGGCTGCTACGGAGGCGCGCCGGGGGCCACCCTGCCGGGGGCGCTCATCGCCCTCACGATCTGCCTGCTGGCGGGCCGGGCCGACTGGCAGCAGGCGAGCCTGTTCATCGCCGCGGTGACGGCATGCGGGCTTGCATACGGCGGCTTCATGAGCCACGTCAAGCTGGCGCACTTCTCCCGCAGCGCAAGCCACCTCAACGCGGCCTACGGGCTCGGTGCGCTGTTCTTCGTGACCGGCCCATGGGGCGGCATCGGGGGCGGCGCGCTCGGCCTGGCGTTGGCCGGGTGGTCGCCGTGGGCGATCGTCATCCTCGCCGCCGGGATGCTCGTCGCGGCGCAGATCGCCTACTACCTCCTGATAGACCTCATCGGCATCCGCCTCACGCCGCCGCGCAGTGAGGCCTGGGCCCGCACCTTCGGCGCGTTCGTGTGCATGGCTGTCGTGTGCCTGGTACGCCGCGAGCACGCCGGGCTCATCGGCCTGACCTACGGGTACATGGGCTGGGGGTTCGGTTTCCTGGTGGGGATGTTCATCCAGTTGCTCGAGATACGGGCCTTCGGGCATCACTCGTTCAACTGGTGGCGCGCAATGGAGGTGACCATCGGGTGCGCGGGCGGCGCGTCCCTCGCCATCGGGATCCTGCCGCTCGCGCGCACGCTTCCCCAGTTGCCGCCGGTGCCCGCTCCCTGGCTCGCCCTTGGCGCCTTCTTCACGCTGTGGGTTATCGTCTTGCTTCACGTGCGCATCAACTTCCGGCACTACAAGCTCAGCGGGCTGCTGCTCGAAGGACGCTGGGCGCAGCGCACCGCGCTTTGGCTCGCCGACGTGACTTCGATCGGGCTGGCGGTCGTGCTTGGGGTCGTCCTCGTTGCGTGGCACTTATGGGGTCCAGTTGATCCGCGCGTGGGAGTGCAGGCTTCGCTGCTCGGGCTGGCGGGGATGTGCGTCGCGCTGGTCAGCTTGCTCGACCTCGGCGCGGCGAAAAAGAAGCGGCCCTTTACGGCGACCGCCTGGTGGTTCGTTCCCCCCTATCTGGCGCTCATCGGTGGAGCCCTGGCAATGCCGCAGGCGTTCGCACCGCCGCTGGTGCACGGGATCGGCGCTGCGGACCTCTGGAAGTACGGCATCCCGCTGGCGGTGGTGCTGGTGATCGTGTTGTCGAAGATCAGCTCGTCGCTGTGGGACCACGACCCGCCGCAGGCGCATCGCAGGTTCGGCCCCGGCGCCGACAACGACGTCTACGGCAGCATCCCGCCGCCGAAGCCGTACGAGGAACCCAAGCCGCGAAGTGGCGCCGGCAGTCTCGGGTAGCCACAGGGACCGGCCTTGCGGACGCCACCGGGTTTTTGGCCCGGGCTTCAGCATCGTGGCTGGGATTCGACACGGGGGTGGCTGCGAAGAGGCGTTGAACCCTGACCGTGCCTGAAGTGTCGCTTAGCTCACCCCCCCCGATTTGTCTCAGCAATGATGACGACCCACACCTACCATCCTTTCGGCGGCACAGCCCGTGCCGGTTAACTTCAGCCGCGATATCGTCGGCGTGCACGGGGCTGTTCCCGTTGCGACGAACGACTCCGGCGATTGCTTCGTGCCGCAGCACATGCTACCCGAACATGCGAGCCATCATTCAGGTTTGGGTACCCGGAGGGCGGGGTGGCTGGTAGCTACCTGACTGCCCCAGAATCCTTAGCGGTAAGCTCCTGAGTGGCGCTTTCCGCCTCATCTCTTCCCCGGGAGGTCCTCAAGGCTAGTCCTATTCCGACTAACGTAGCGCCCCAGGCACCGGCAATGCCAGCCACTGCTGTGGAGTCGTACGTAGCCATCTTCGACGTGGCAACCGTGGAGACACCAGCAGAAACGGCGACAACGGCCCAGCGAAGCACGGTCCGAGGTCTCTTGGTGAGCAACCAAGCGAACGCGCCGCACAGTATGTTCAGCAGTACGGGGATCACACAGAGCCATACTCCGACAGACACGCCTGCCTCAGCCGGGAACTTCAAAAAGAGCCGGCCGTCGTGCTTCAGGAGTGCCGCTGAGTCGATGACCCATGTTCCACTGCCAGGAATCCTCTCATGCATCCCGTACGGAATCCTGTTCTCCTCGCGCGGCTCAAATCCCATCGGTATCTTCATCACCAGTTGGTCCGGAACTTGAAGGACCGCTCCAGCGGTGATCCCGAAGATGGTCAGGTTGCGCCGACCTGCAAGTTCCTGACCAAAGGTGAGATCGAGAACAAAACCGCCTTCGCAAGGTGTAAGCAGCGGTTGCGGTGCGTCACATTTCAACTCCACATGCGACGACTTGGCGTGTGGATACACAAATACGAATGTCTCCCCCTGACTTCTGGCCGTCGCGACTATGGGCAGGCCGGAGGACTCATGCCATGCCCCTGTGCTATCGAAGGGCAGTATCCAGACTGTGGGCTGTCCCTCGGTCGACGCGGAAACGGGCATCCCCAGTGTGGTCCACACGAGTGGTGATCCTGGCTCGATCTTCAGCTCCACGACGCTAGCCGTATCGTCACCGAAGGCTGGTGCCGTGAGAGCGCATGCGGCGCCAATGAGCACGAACACCAGGCCCAGGCTGAGGCGTGGAAAGACAGAGGTCGGCACTGCCGACATCTCAGAAGGCCCCCAGCACTATCACAGAGAGAGCCACGGGGATGAGCGCCCACGTAAGGCAAAGCAGGGTAATGATCATCCCGTGGTATCGTGACAGAGCTCGCAGCGAGTACCGTAAGTTGTCGTCTTCGCTTCCGCATTTCAGCGCCATTGGCCTGAGTCGATGGAGGCGCAGAGCCGCTGCAGCGATAAGCATCCAGTCCGTGTACAGGAACATAAACAGGGCTAGCCATAGCACCTTAGCGATCATGAACTGCAGCGAGCCGTAGGTGGGCCTGTCCACTGATAGGCCGCGAAACGGCGAGAGCGAAAACAGGAAGGCCGATGCTATGGTGGTTACCATCAGCATCGTGATAATCCATCGTTGGCGGCCCTCAGCTGCCTCCAGGAACGGCCTGCCATCCTCCGGCGAGTCACCTAGATCCACGATCAGGTCTCCTTTCGCCTGCTATGCCCGACGAGGCACTCCAAAGCTACCCCCCATGCTACGACTCATATGTCCGGCTTCAGTGATCTTGGCGCAAATCAAGGGGTGAATCAAGGTACAGGACCGGTCTCCCTGCTCTTGCATCTTGTTCGGTCCACGCGAGGTTTCGATGGTTCTGGTGCCGGGCCGCCAGGGTCCGAACCTGAAGCGCTTTTCGGCGCGCGAGGATCGCGTCCCTGTAGCGGAGGAGCAGGAGCACCCCCTTCATTCACCCAAGACTGCACCATGCTGAATGTCCCAAGAACGCGGAGGACGTACACCTCTAGCGCTGTCAGCGCATCCCTATGCCAACTCTCACAGCCTCAGATCTTCAACAGGCGCTCAAGGCGACTACTTTGAGCCGCCCAGGTCGGGCGCTCTTCCGCCAGCAGCTTCTGGAGTCTGCGAACGGATCGACGCAGTTCCATGCGGCCGTAGGCGAACTCGAGCTCGCCATTTGAATAGCACTCCTTGAGGGCCTCCCCATACGCGCTGATGACTGCGTTGACGATGGATCGATTCGCGTACCAGAGCCCAACCTCGAGGAAGTTCTCGCTGTGCTCTGCGACGGAGGCGATTGCCTTTCGTCCGCGCCCGTATCCACAGGTAAACTCGGCCAGCGTGCCCAGAGCGTCGATGCATTCCAGAATCTGAGCGACATCGCTCTTGCCCATGGAAACGTCCTTCGGCCCAACGAAGTGAAAGCACATCTCCCAACATTTTTCGGCAATGAGAGGCGCGAGCTTGGGCGACCCTAGGCCGCTCATCAGTGCGAGATGATGCAGTCCGTCTACGATCTTCCTATCGATGTCCGGACCCCCTCGCCACAGATGGAGGTTGAAAAGCAGGTCGAGCAGTTCCTTGGCCCGACCGACGTCCGCTTCACACGCGAGAACCTCGCATACGATCAGGTCAATCTGGGAGACCAGTTCTTTCCTGTAGCGGATGAACGGTCTGCGGATGCCTCGGGTACGCTGTACCTGCTGGTCCCATGCGCGCCTGTACTTACGGACTTCGCCGACCGTATAGGATTTGCCAAGCCCTCTCGCGCCCGTAACCTTGCTGTGGCAATCGAGGCAGAGCACTGCCAAGTTGTCGAGCTTGTTGTTGACTCGATTTCCGTCGATATGATGGATATGGACGTCCTTGCCTTTGCTTCGGCAGATGCAACAGGTATGGTCGGCTCTAAACAGGGCCTCGTCCTCGATGGATGCAGGTACCTTGGCTCTGGATCGTCTCACTGGCATGCCGCTTTCCGCACAGGATGCCGACGACCCCCCTTCACTCCTCGTCGTTGACATCGCGCCGAGGAGGTGGTCAGACCGCGCCCTGTCGCTGCCTATTCCCTGTGAGAGCTCCCTCTCTAGCTTGACTCGTAGCTCCTGACGAGGAGGGGCTTGGCGTGCTCCAGGTCGTCGTCGGAGGCTATCGTGATCTCAAGGTCGCCTGTGCCGAAGTGGCCGATCTCCCGAACCTCCGAGCAAAGCCGGATTGCGTTTCGGGCCGTTCCAGCCGACCATCCCGGCCGAGCTTCCGGGCAAGGTGGATAGTGTATGGTTGCGTTGGAGGTCGCTGACTAAGCGTTACGTGCGAGGACAATGCCGATTGAGTCGTGTTAGCGGATGCGCAGGAGGGTGCGCGATGAGGCCGGGACTGATCTCCGGAAGGTCCGCTCCCCAGTGAACCTCGAACCGATGTCAGCCAAAGCAAAGTGGATCTCCGTACGCTCAGAGTACGGTCTGGCAGTGGCCGATGAGTCGTGGACGCCGGCCGCTGCCATAACCCTTTCGGTCGTCCAGGCGGTGGCCTGCGGCGGTGCTGCAACCGCCCGGACAACACCCTGTTCTCGGCCCCCGCCGGGGATTCCTTCTGCCACCGGCGAAGAAAGCGCCGTACTCGAATCCCTGCCGCGCGGCCCTGTACGGGGCGGCGCGGCCCGGCGCCGTCAGGCGTACTTCTCGGCCACCTCGATCGCCGTTCGCGCCCACTCCTTGATGCGGTCGGGGCGGCCGTGCAGCGTTTCCACTTCGCGCAGCACCACCTGGTAGTAGTGGCCCCGCAGCTTGCGCATGCCCTCCACCAAGTGCTGACGGATGGATCGCATGTCATCCGCGAAGGTCACCGCCGCGGCTGACTGTCGCCACATGATGGTGCACCGCGTCCCGCACGCCTCGATCACCTTGTCCAGATTCGTCCATGCGGAGCAGACGAAGACCCTGAGATTGGGGATGCGCATGACGATGTCTATCTTGCGCGTCAGATCCTCGCAGCAGCCATACTGCACCGCGCCGCATTGCTGAAGCACCGGGATCTGGTAGTTGAGCAAGAACTCCTGCTGCATCGCCGGGGAGACGTTCTGGAACTCCTGGCTGTTGGCGGCCTCCCACAGGTTGCACAGCCGCACCACGCCGTCGACGGGCGCGCCGTTGACGGGGTCGCTGCAGAACATGGGCTCGTGATGGTTGGTGGTCAGCAGGCCGGCGTCCTCCGCCGCGCGCATCGCGCGCAGCGCGCCCTCGGTGAGCTTCGCCATCGTCCGGTGGATCAGCTCGGGATGAAAGGCGAGGTCGTCGAGCATCCCCGCCATGCCGCGAAGTTGATTCAGGATGACGTTCTGCTGCGCACCCAGCGGTGGGCCGCAGACGAGGCGCACCGGCATCGCGTCGCCCAGCAACTCCGCCATCTGCGACAGGGCGCGCTGGGTGCTCTCGTGGTTATAGATGAACGTGGGGACGGTGACGCGCGCGTAGTCTTCCTGGGTCTTGACCGGCGGGTCGTAGCGGAATCCACCCACCTCGGTGCTCTCAGCCAGGTAGCCGGTGCGCAGGCCCCAGACGTACTCGGTGTGGCAGTCCCAGCGCGCTCCCACGGCCCACCAGGGCTCGAAGATGTGGTCGTCGCCAACCCAGTCCTTGTACAGGTGCTGGCGCAGCGCATATTCCACGCTGCGGCAGAGGGGATGGGTGCACGCGAGAGACTCCGCGGGAAGGATCTCCTGCCATGCCCGCGCCGGCCTGCACCACACCGGGGCGCGGTCGGGCTTGCGGCGTTCGTTGACATCGCGCCACCGCCGCCGACGCGCCTCGTACTCGTCGCTTGAGGCAAGCTCCATCGCCCGGCGCGCAAGCTCGCGCACGATCCCGACCTCTGCTGCTGGAAGCGACGGCATATCCGATTCTGTCCTCCTCGGCCCCCGGCCCGGATTACTCATACTCCCCAGCGCCGCCGGTCGCGGCGCGACCCCACGCAAGCCTCAAGGAGCGGCCGAGTATGTCGGGGCGTGGTGGATCCCGAAGGTGCGAATGCGCGGGCAGCCACGCGACTTCGCGAGCGTCAGCCGCACCTTGCTCGCCCTCACGGTCGGGAAGCGATCGACCTTCGTGCATCCGATGGTGGTGCCTTTGACGACCTGCACCCACGCGCCGTCGTGCCATGCTTCAACCAGGTATTCCTCGACGTGCTGCCCCTCCGGGATGTACTCTCGCGCCGTCGTGAGGTTGAAGGTGACGGGCTTGCCCAGGTCAACCTCCAGCCATCCGCTCGTCACGTTTTCGCCAGGCATCCAGTAGGTCTCCGGATTGCCGTCAACCGCCATGCAGGCGTCATGGCCACGCACTGCGCTGTCCGCCGCGGCGGCTTTCCCTCGCGTCAGGTCGTGGGCCAAGGTGCGGTCGAGCGCGCTGCGGAACTCCCGCAGCCGCGCTACATCAGGATCTGCGAGCAAGCCGCGGTCATTCGGCGGAACATTCAGCAGCAGCACACTATTGCGCCCGACCGACTTGTAGTAGATGTCCATGAGGTGCGCGAGCGACTTGACCTGCGCATCCTCGCGGTTGTGCCAGAACCAGCCCGGACGGATCGAGACATCACATTCCGCCGGCCACCATACCTTGCCCGTGACCCCGGGGTGCAGCCCCGAGTTTGCATCCTGGACGCTCCATTCGGTCTCCTGGGCATAGCCGTCCTCATTGCCCACCCAGCGAATGTCGGGGCCGCAGATGGCGATGAGTGCTTTGGGCTGATGCTCTCGAATTACCGCGTAGAACGCCGGCCAGTCGTACTCCTGCTTCCTGCCGTTCGGTCCTTCTCCGCAGGCGCCGTCGAACCAGACCTCCGCGACTTCGCCGTACTTGGTCATCAACTCGGTGAGCTGGTTCACGTAGTGGCGGTTGTACGCCGGCGAGTCGCCGTAGGTCGGCTCGTGACGATCCCAGGGCGAGACGTAGAGCCCCATCTTTAGGCTCGCGTCGCGGCACGCGCGGGCAAACTCGCCGACCACGTCGCCCTTTCCGGCGCGCCACGGGCTGTTCTTCACCGAGTGCTCGGTATATCGGCTCGGCCACAGGCAGAAGCCGTCATGGTGCTTGGCAGTGAGGATGACGTACTTGAAGCCCGCATCTTTGGCGACCTGCGCCCATTGCGCGCAATCGAGCGCCGTCGGGTTGAACAGACGCGGGTCTTCAGTGCCCTCGCCCCATTCCCGATCGGTGAACGTGTTCATCCCGAAGTGAAGGAACATGCTGAGCCCGGCTTCCTGCCAGGCGAGCTGCTGCGGAGTCGGCCTTGCATCCACGTTTCGGTCTCCTCTTCCTGCGACAGCGCCGGCAAATGCCGAAGGCGCGCCGCCCGGCCGGATACCATCAAGCCCGAGCGCGAGGGCACCGATGCCTGCCTTGAGAAACTGTCGTCGCGTCGTGTGGTTCATGTTGCACTTCCAGTGCTCTTCTACAAGATTATTGTCGCGTGGGCGGCGACCCTCACCCCGCCTCTCCTTTGGATGCGGCGTTGCCGCATCCCCGGAACGGCGCACGGCGCCGTACAAGGAGAGGGGTCGGGCCAAGTTCCTCCTCTCCCTCAAGGGAGAGAAGTCCGGTCCGACCGCACGCGCAGGATCTTCGCCTTGGGTGGCAGACTGACGTTCAGCTCATCGCCGTTGAGGCGCCTGGTTGGGACCCACTTCTCGCCTTCGAACGTCCCCTCTTCGAGCGACAGAATCTGCGCGTCGCGCATCGGGCCCTCCAATTCACGGAAGTTGACCTTGAACCCTGCGCCCGCCACGATGTAGTCGCGCGGCGCCAGCTCGATGATGATGCCGCGCCCGCGTCCACTCTCCAGGTTCATCGGTACCGTGAAGTCCACCAGCGCGGCGACCGTTTCGCCGCCCAGGTGAATATCGAGCGCCCAGTTCTCCCCGGGCGAGACGCCCTGGATGACCGCGTGCATCTTGCCCGCGTTGCGGTATCGCGCGATCACCGGCAGCAGCGGCGTGAGCACCCGGTACGTATCCTCGAACTCAGCGGAGCGGAAGGTCCAGCCCTGGCTGCCCACGGCTTCGTCAACGGCGTATGGCGCGAACGCGAGGCCGTTGAACGTCGCGAATGTCATGAACGCGTGGGCGCCGAAGAACGGCATGAAGTTGACCTCGGGCACGAAGAGCGGGTTGTCGGGGCGATCGTACGGCACCGCGCAATCGTAGAACTTCGGGTAGTAGATGTCCGGCGCGATGAGGTCAACGTGGGGGGCGGCAGCCTTCCAGATGTCGAGGACGTGGTCGGTCGGTCCGCCGCTGGGGTAGCGGCCGGGCCGCTCGGTGTGGGGCTCGATGAGCCATGCGTTGACATACATCGGCAGGGGATAAACCCCTTTGCCGGCAACGGTCACGGTATCAATGTAGCGCGCGATGTGCCACGCGCTAAAGGCCTCCGGCGCATAGTCGCCAAACACTTCACTCCAGGCACCTGATCGCCGAAAGCCGAGTCGAGCCAGTTGGGCGCGCATGCTCGACGTCAGGCGGTTCCGATGCCGATGCAGGTAAGACATCAGCTCCGCCGGCACCTGCGCGTTAAACAGACGATCGGATTCCTCGGAGTAATCCCGATCGGTGCCGATCAGCCCCGGCTCGTTCTCCACCTGCATCATGATCACGGTGCGCTGCGCCTCATCTATCTTGCGAATATGCTGCATTAGGGCGGTGAAGGCGCGGATGTCCGCCTTACGCGTCGCCTCGGAAAGCGGGGTGATCGTCTGCAACTCCTCGCCCTTGAACCCGATTGCGCGGCGGTAGGTGGTCCGATCATCCTTGAGCCACTGCGGCGTGTAAGCCATCTCGCCGTTCTTCCAGGTCCCGAACCACAGCAGCACCAGGCGCACGCCGCTCTCACGCGCATGGTTGATGAGGTCGTCCACCATGGTGAAGTCGAACGTGCCCGGCCGCGGCTCGATGACGCCCCAGTGTATCGGCACGATGCCGGTGTTGGCGTGCAGGCCCGTAAGCGCCTCGAAGATGCGGGCTCGGTCCTCGGGCTTGATGACGCTCTCATTCATCGCCTGGCCGCCGAGGATAAGGAACGGCCGGCCGTCAACCATGAGGTCGAATCGCCCGTCCCTGTGCTCGAGGCGCGGAATGGGCCTTCCCGTCTGGGCCGCGCTCCGTTCCGCCGCCGCACGCGCGGTCGAAAGGCACACCAGCGTCGCAGCAAGAACAACGCAGCCCCCGACCCACTGCACCAAAGCCATGCGCCCGATCCCTCCTTCGATATGCGTCAGCGTCCTGTTCATCTCTGCTCACTCCCCGTATCGCACAGCGCTGTCACAACCAGAGTGCGTCGTTGGCCGCGCGTTTACAGCCCCGCCAGCTTCACGCGCAAGATCGTCGCCTTGTCCGGCAAGCGCACGCGCATGTCGTCGCCCGTCAACTGCCGTTGCGGGATCCACCGCTCGCCTTCGAATGTGCCCTCCTCGACGGATGCGAGACCGATGTCCCGCAGCGGCCCCTTCAGCGCGCGGAAGTCCACCTTAAACGACGCACCGACGATGATGTAGTCGCCCGGCCCAAGCTCTAGAATCATGCCCCGGCCGCGCCGCTTCTCCGGGTCGAGCATGATCGTGAACTCGACCATCGCCGCCACCGCGCCGTCGCTCAGAGTGATGTTGTGCGCCCAATCCTCGCCCGGGGAAATGCCTTGGATGACAGCGTGGAGCTTGCCTGTGTACTGATAGCGCGCGATCATCGGCAACAGCGG
>Ga0315284_10013790_pt1 | contig 11515 bp, 6 predicted proteins | sample YL17G09_16_MG_FD_203696 | JGI IMG/M metagenome (GOLD analysis project Ga0315284, IMG submission 203696) | Sediment microbial communities from Yellowstone Lake, YNP, Wyoming, USA - YL17G09_16 | ecosystem: Environmental > Aquatic > Freshwater > Lake > Sediment | place: USA: Wyoming | collected... | reverse complement strand
CTTGCTTCTGAGCCTCGTAAAGGGCGTTAAAGGTGTGGAAAAACTCCTCCTGGGTGCGCTCTTTGCCCGCGATGAACTCAATGTCGTCTATCAACAACACATCGACGTTCCGGTATTTCTCCCGGAATGACACCATCCGGTCGTAGCGCAGGGAGTTAATCACCTCGTTAGTGAACCGCTCCGACGAGACATAAGAGAGGCGCACATCCTTCCAGTTGCTCTTAATGAGGTGGCCAACGGCTTGCATCAGATGCGTCTTACCCAATCCCACCCCACCATACAGAAAAAGCGGATTATATGCCTTGGAAGGGGCCTCGGCGACGGCGCGGGCCGCAGCGTGAGCGAACTGGTTGCAGGAGCCGACCACAAACGAGTCAAAGGTATACCGCTGATTCAGTTCGTGGGCTACCGAATTGAAGTCGAGTCGGCCCTGCTGCGGACCCGTGGCGCCGCCCGGGCCCTTCTCTTTGTCCTCCTCATAGACAAAACGGATCTCCTCGACGCCTAGCCTCAACTTTTCCAGAGCCTCGCGAATGAGCGTCCCGTAATGCTCCTGGATCCAATCTTGAAACTCGCGATTGGGGACACCGACCACGACCGCGTTGTTTTCCACATGGCTAAACCGGGTAGGGCGCAACCACGTCTGGTAGCTCTGCGTGTTTACCTTCGGTTTCAGATGGTTGAGAACTTCCTGCCAAGCGTTCATGATACTTTCAGAAGAGAAGAGGCGCTTCAGCCATTACGGGTCCCAGGGTGCCCCCCCAGGACACTACCTTCTGCCTGAGGCTGCCGCGGCGGTCGTCAATAAGTGTACTCTAATCCCTGAGGCCACTCGTGGGGCCTCCTCATTTTTTCCGCTTAAGACCTGCCGAAGAGGGCGACCTGCCATGCCAAAAATGCTGCTGCTCAACTCATCAAATATACCACAAAAAAGGGGAACGGGACAAACGCTCCTAGGTCACAAAAAAGCCACGCGCGGCATACTTTCCTAACGAAAAGACATCACGCCAACAAGCGGGCAATTTCATCCCGGCGCGGTGGGCGCAACCGGCGCTGGTGGTTTCCTTCCAGGGTCCATAGCCCTCTGTGCTTGGGGAGGATCTCACCGATAATTGTTGCCCCAACTCCATTTTTCACAAGGGTTTGCAGTACCTTGGCGGTCGTGCGAGCGCTAACCACAACCAACAGGGAACCTGAAGCAATCAAGGCGAAAGGATCAAAGCCGAAATACCGGCTGAATAATTGCGTTTCGGGAAGGATGGGCACCTTATCCTTCCAGATACGAATGCCGACATCGCCGGCGCGGGCGAGTTCGTAGACGCCCGAAAGTAGCCCTCCTTCGGTCGGGTCGTGCATCGCATGGATTTCGCCGGAGCGGACGGCCAGCCTGGCCTCGCGCACGACACTGATGCCTGGGGCGAAAAGCAGGCGCTGGGCCCGCCGCACGACCGAGGCGCCGAATTTCCTTTTCAAGACGGCGGCCTTCTCGCGCGCCAGAATGGTGGTTCCTTCCAGGGCGATCCCCTTGGTCAATATCACTAGGTCCCCGGGCCGTTGGCTTTCCTTCCGGACGAGCTTTTCTTTTTCCACCTCGCCCAGCATTTGCCCTACGACGATAGGCCTGTCCAAGCCGACGGTAATCTCCGTGTGACCGCCGCAGAGCGTCACGCCCAGCGCCCGGCAGGCCTGGAGGATGTCGGCAAAGATGCTCTCGGCCAGCCTGGCGGCGCTCTTCTTTTGCGGGAGCAGCAGCGTGGCCAGGAACCACCGCGGGCGGGCACCGGTGGTCGAGATATCGTTCGCGTTTACATTCACCGCATACCAGCCGATGTGTTCGGCCGTAAAAGTGATGGGGTCGGTCTTGGCTACTAGATACTTTGGTCCGACGTCGATGACCGCCGCATCCTCGCCGAAGCGCGGGCCCACCACGACGCGGGATCCCCTGGGGACGCGGCAGGTGGCCAGCAGGGCTTCAAGTCTCGCGGCGGGCAATTTCCCTGCCGAAAGGCGCGTGTGAGCGGTGGTCATCTTCAATGTCCGGCTTACAGGATTTCAACACGGGCGGCAACACTTTTCATGATACGCGATTCTAAGCGGTACGATCAGGAAAGTCATCTGCCTTGTGGGGGTTGCCAAACGGGGAGAATCCGGCGTAATCTCGCTGAGGATATGAAGCTGTGTAGCGGCGGCTTTATGCCGCCACCACACACTGAAAACATTGGGCTTTTGGCGGGATAAACCCGCCGCTACAACGCGCTAACCCGGTTTTTCAGCAACCTGCTAAGCGGTACGATCAGGAATGTCATCTGCCTTGTGGGGGGTTGCCAATCGGGAAGAATCCAGCGTAATCTTGCTGAGGACACGAAGCCGTGTAGCGGCGGCTTTATGCCGCCACTCATGGCTGTGGGTAAGGCGGAGTTGTGACCAGCACTACAGGATCATTGGTGAAAGTTCTGGGAGTGATTCCCGCGCGGCTCGAGTCCACGCGGTTGCCACGCAAGCCCCTGCGGCCGATCTGCGGGCGTCCCATGATTGCCTGGGTGTATGAGCGCGCGCGGCAAGCGGCGGTCCTTGACGACTTGCTGGTGGCGACCGACGCGGAGGAAATCTACCGGTACTGCACGGAGAGCCACATCCCCGCGCTGATGACCTCCGCCGAGCACCGCTCCGGCACGGACCGTCTGGTCGAAGTCATGGGCCGGCGCCCCGCGGAGATTTACGTGAACATTCAAGGTGATGAGCCGATGATTACCGGGGAGCACCTCGAGCTCCTGCTACAACCCTTCCGCGCGCGCCCGGGCACCGAGGTCTCGACCCTCAAGATTGCCATTTCCCCCGAACAGGCACGCCATCCGGGCCATGTAAAAGTGGTGACGGATCTTAACGGTCGAGCTTTATATTTCTCTCGGGCCGTGGTCCCCTTCGAGCGCGATGGGACCGGCCAGGCACGCTACTACAAACATCTGGGCCTCTACGCTTACACCGCCGCCGCGCTGGCCAAGTTCCAGGCGCTGCCGGCCTCGCCTCTCGAACAACTCGAGAAACTCGAGCAGCTGCGCTTCCTCGAGAACGGCATTCCTATCATCGTAATGGAGACTTCCCAGGACACTATCGGGGTGGATACCGAAGAGGACCTGCAGCGAGTCGAGGAATACTTCCGCCGGCAGGCCGGGCACTCCGAACACGAATGAACACGGCGGCGCGAGTGGCGGGGCCCGAAACCTCGCGATACCAAGGCGCGAATCGGAAGGGCGGGGTTTTGCCTGTCCCGATGCGTTTTATCGGGAACACCGCCGAAACGGCGCGCCCCCCTCACCCCCCAGCCCCCTCCCCCTATTGGGGGAGATGGTAGCCCCGCTGGGCGGGGGAGGGGTTTCGTTACGGCAGGTCTGAAGACCCGCCCTTCCAGTCGAAGATAGATACGCGGACTCCAGCAACTCAGTGTTAGAATGCGGCGAAGTGCCGCCGGGTGGACAAGCCGGGAGACTGCCCTTGGTTGAGCAGGCGGTTCGAACCGTTCGTAGAGGCACCCTTTAGGATGGCACGGAGAGAAGATGAAAAGGAACCTTATCGACAGACGGGAATTGATCAAGGGACTATTCTCTGCAATGGCTCCGTTGGGGCTGCAGGCTGCCTCACAAAAGGCCTGCATTCTTCAAGACAAGGCGCTCCGGTTCGAGGTCCTCATTAGCGAGGGGAAGATAGTCTCGCGGAAACTGCACAATCGTCTCGCTGACGAGATCCTCGAGTTGCCGAAGGAAGACTTCGCCTTGGAGTTCGAAAAGGGCCTCACGATCACGTCCTCGGCCCTTGCGGCGGAGGTGCGAAGGCAAACAAGCACCCAGGCGGAATTTCTATTCTCAGCGTCGGCAGGGCGGCTCGCGGGCCTTGAAGTGCGAGTTCAATATGAGATCCCCTCCGGGAAGGCTTACCTGCGCAAGCAAATCCTGCTTCGACAAACTGAGGGGGGCAGCCATCGTATTCTGCTGGCAGACCTGGACAGTTGGCGGGGGGTGAGACGTGCGTGGAACTCGATGCGCGCGGACCGCCTGAAATGGGGCAGCCACCCTATCTTCTGTGAGAGCTTGTGGGCGGGAGTGGAGTTTGTTGCCGCCTTCAACGAGTTCAACCAGGAGGGTTTTGTGCTGCGCAGCCGGCCAGGCGGAAAGCTGATCGGTCCTGAATGGGTGCGCCTGCACTCCACGGTGGTAGGCGTCGCCGAACGGGGCGGCACCCGCGCCGCCTTCCTCCGCTATATCGAGGACGTGCGCCTAGCGCCACCTCGCCTGGTTGCCTGCTACAACTCCTGGTGGACCTTGCCGACGGTCGTGAAGCAAGACGACAACCTCGCCTTGATGAGGGAGCTGAAACAGAAACTCTACGATCAGAACGGCGTCTTCTTTGACCTCGCCGTAACCGACATGGGATGGAGCGATCCTCGCAGCATCTGGAAGATTGACCGGGCGAGTCTGCCCAACGGGTTTGACGACATCCGCGCAATCGTTGAACAGGCCGGTGGCAAGCTAGGCCTCTGGATGTCGCCGAGCGAAGTGTACCCTCCCGTCTGCGACTACGAGTGGGCAGAGAAAAACGGCTACGAGGTGCTGAAGTCTCCAAAAGACAAGAAGGGGTTCGGGATCTCCTTGGCTGATCCCAAGTACCGCAGGGAAGTAAAGGACCAGCTGCAGAGACTCATCCAGGAAAACGGATTCGGCCACATCAAATACGACGGGTTCATTGCCGAGGAGGATCATCCGCACAACCGCCTTTTGCCCAAAGAGGATTCCGTGGAGCCGCTGGCGGCCTACTCCCTGGAATTGATCCGGGCTTCCAAAGAGGCCAACCCGGAGCTGGTGAGCGAGCCGACCTACCTGAACTCGCTGGCCAACTACATCAGCCCCTGGATCATCAAGTACGCCGACACCGTATGGGGGAATTCGGGCGGCGATTGCCCGCCGGGCCTCGGCCCCGCGCCCGCGTACCGGGAGGCGCACACGAATGCCCGGGAATATTACATATTTTCGTCCCTGGATGAACTCTGGCTTCCGCAGAACGCGGTCCAATACTTTGATATCGTCCACTGCGATGCTGGCGCGGGCTTTCCGAATCACGCCGCAATGGCCTTTGGCCGGGGTAGATTCTTTGTCTCCACCTATTTGAACCCCAAGTTCATGAGCGAAGACGACTGGCGGATCTACGCTGGCCTGCTGCGCTGGGCACGGCAGAATCGCGAGATCCTTCGTAACACCAGGGTGCTGCCCTCGTGGGTGGAACTGGGGGAACCCTACGCTTATGCACACTGGCTGGGCCCCCGGGGGATTCTCGCCGTCCGCAATCCTTCGAATGAGACCAAAGAATACGTGGTCGATTTCCGTAACGCCGGCGCACCCCAAGAGCTGGCCAAGGCCGTTTGCTACACGCAATATCCCTATCGAAAAGGAGTCGCCGCGGGATTGAACGGAACTTCGAGCCTCACCTTGAAACTGGCCCCCTGGGAGTTGGTGTTTCTGGAGGTCAGGCCGCGGGCGGACCTGCGGGAACCGGTGGCCATGGGGGCGCGGTGGTTCCGTGATGGCGACGGAACAATGTCGATCGCGCCGGAGGGGGACGTGGGCAGGGTACAGTTGCTGCTGCCTGGAAGCGAGGACAAGACCTACTCTGTTAGTCCTCACTCTCAAGGCGATTTGCACGGCCAGGTAACGGCAAGAACAGTTGGGGACGTGCCGGAACCAGAGTGGTTCGCCGACAAGGAGAAACGGTTTCCGACGGTCGGCTTTGACGTGGAATGTTCCGTTCACGTTCCCAGCGGAGCAACTAAAGGAAAGATTCTGTTGCTCGCCGAGTTCCCTGGGCGGGAGCACCGGCCCAGCCACTGCAGCGTCCGCGTCAACGGCAAAAACGCCAATTTAGAAAAAACCTCCTCGGCGGGTCACATCGGCTACTATCTGCCGGCGGAGTACACCGCATGGGAAAAAGTGCGGAGCTATGAAAGCGAGTGGACCTGGTATATCTGCGAAGTTGGGAGCGGGACGTCTCAACTCAGGTTCACCGGCGCTGCCGCGCACCCGCAAACCCGGCTTGGGCTTTGGGCGTGGATGGAATTAGATCTCACCGCGAACAGAAATCCGGTTCTGGATATGAACTGCTCCGAGCCGGCTATGCCCCAGTATGCGCCCCACATCGAACGGCGGGGAATCTGCATAATGCGTCCGGGTCAAAACAAATGACCCCCCGGCTGGCTATCCGGATAGGCTCCAGGGAGACTATCGGCCAGCGTACACCTGAGAAGTCGATCTCATAATCTCGGCAGACGGCAGTAATCACCGGCTACCTGTGGTTACTGAAGACGCGATTCGCCGCTGGAATCCGGCACCGGTGTTGCGGAGCTACCGGGAGCGTTTTGCCTTCGGGGCGCTGGTGGCGGGTTTCCTGTTGCTGGCGGGGCTGCATGTCCTTAGCCCGGATGCGCTCATCGTGCGCACGAATGTGTCCCACGCCCAGGCCGGTCATCGGTTCGACGCGGGCTACGCCGCCTCACTCAGCGCCGACGCTGTGCCGGCGCTGGTGGCAGGCATGGCGAAGCTGAGCCCAGCCGAGCGCAGCGAAGCGGCGACTCGCATTCTGGCCGAATGGTTTCCTCCCATCTACGCGGACTGGCGAGCCTGGAGCTGGTCCCGCCGCGAGGCGCGGCGGGTGACCGAAGAGAATAGGGCGCGGCTGCTGTGTTGGAAGGCCGGGCAGCGGTGCGAGAGTGGTGATTGAATCGGACGCGAGGGTGGGCCGCGTGGTCGGGCGATTGCCGGCCTAAAGGCAGGCGCCACGGCGAACCTTACGCCACCGGTTGCGCGAAGCACGCGGGGTAGCGACGCTTGCAGGTTTTCTTCTCGCGGTAAGTGCGCGCCAGTTCCAGGTAGATTCCCAAATCGCGGTCGAGGTCGGACTGCGTGCCGTCGAAGTAGAAGTTGCGGATAGGGATCCCGCCGTAATCTCGACTCAGCTTCGGATAGATCGACTCGCTCACGATACCGTTCATGCAGGTGAAGGGGCTGATGTCGATAATGCCGTCGGCGCCCTTCAGGGTGAGGTAAGCCGCCTTGCCAACGCTCAGAACCATTTCCCCCAGCGCCCCGGAGACAGGCAGGTACGGCTGGGCCAGGTCGAGGATTTCCCGAACGTCCTCAGGTTCCTCATAGCCGACGAACTCCTCGTGGAAAGGAGCAAAGATGGCGTGTTCGTCGGCCAATTGGATCTTGGAGCGAATCTTCGTCTTGACCATTTCCCAGGAGAAGGTGCGGTCGCGCAAGCGCAGTTTGCGTTCTTGCTCAGTATTGGTATAGGCGACCCATTCGCCGATGTGGCTGAGCCAGGCCTCGGCCCCGTAACTTTCGAGCTTGCGGATCAGGTCGTCGTTGCTGAAGGTATTCAGCCGGCAGTAGATTTCTCCCACCACGCCGATGAGCGGGACCTCCGGGTCGTAGTGCGCGGGGACGCGTCGGAAGCGGTCGTGGGCGCGCGTCATGGATGCGGCGAGGGAGCGGAGCTGGCAGGCGGCATCGGCGCAACTGTTCTCCATGGTGGTGCAGCTGTCGTCCAGCGACTCGCGGTAGGCGCGATCCGCGGCGCCCGGTAGGGTCTCATAGGGCCGGGTCCTCAGGAGGGCGCGGTTCAGCGTGTCGCCGCAGACCAGCGCGCGCCACCCCGCGCGCATGAACGGCGTGGAAATGTCCCCGAGGTCTTCGTACCCGTTCTGGCTGGTGGGCGAGAGGACCTGCACGTCCCCGTACCCAGCCTGGCGCAGGATCTTCTGCAGGAAAGGCGCGTACTGGCCGAAGCGGCAGGGACCTTCGGCGGTGGGCATGAAGAACGCCGTGCGCTTGGGTTCAAACCCGGGCAGCTCGAGGACCCGGAGAAAATCTCCTACGGTGACTTTTGCGGGATAGCACTCATCCCCGCTGGTGAACTTCGCGCCCAATTCGCGCGTGCGCGCGTTCGAGGGTGGCGTGGGACTGGCGTCAATTCCGAGCCAACGGAGCGCGGCGGCAAAGATCTCCGAACTCCCCTCCGCCATCGTGGGAATGTAGACTTTCTTCCCGGCTAGCGGGTGGTTGGGGCCAATCTTTCGACTGCGGTGGCGGTGTCCAAGACGGGGCATCGCAAGAATCCTTTGCTATCCAAATAGGCCTCGACCCGGGTGATAAAACCCGCGTCGTTGGAGTGGCCGTCGAACTGAAGAATAAGGGCCGGCTTTCCCGCGGCATCATCCAGGAAAGACTTGATGTACGAGTCGGGGCCGCACTTGAAGTTGGAGATATAGACCAGGTGCAAATCGGGGTGGCGCCGCGTGAGCTTGGCGGCGGCCAGGATGCGGCGGCCCGAAGACCAATACATGTTGGCATTGACGTCGGAAATGTCCTCCGCATCGAGCGCGAGGAAATCCAGCGGTAGAACATTGGCGCCGTAAAGCGTCCGCAGCTTGCGGGGGATGTCGCAGTTGATGCTGCGGTCGTAGAGGTTATAGGGCCGGCCCAGCAGCACCAGCCCTGGCTCACCGCTCCTCTCCAGCTCCTGCAAGGCTTGCTGGCCCGCCGCCAAGAGCGCCTCATTGAAGGCCTGCTGGGCGGCGTATGCGGCGCTGGCGGCGCGGTCGCTCGCCCGCCGCGAGATGTTCAGGGTCTGGGCAAAGTCTGCTAGTTCTTTTTCTGCATGCTTCTTGCCGTACTGGAAATTCACCGTGGGCGTCAGCAGCTTGTCACGAGAGTTCTCGATCTGCGGCGCCGCGCGAACCACGAAGGGTAAGGTCTGGTTCCAGGGACACAGGTGGGCGTCCAGCCCTTTATACTCAGCGCATTCGGCGTTCAGCACGTTGGGGACCAGGACGTAATCCACGCCCCGCTCCAGCAGTTCCAGCACATGGCCGTGCGCCACCATGATGGGGAAACAAGGCTGGGCGACGGCCAATTCTTCACCGATGGCCGCGATCTTCCGGTCCGTGGGCGAGGAGGTGATGACGTCGAAGCCCAGTTCCTGGAAGTAAGCAGCCCAGAAGGGAAAACGGTCGTAGAAAAACATGGTGCGCGGAACGCCCACGGTCGGCCGTCCCCCGCGCTGAGGCGGGAGGCTCTCCTCCAGCAGCTTGTCGCGGAAGATAACCAGGTCTTCGATGACCGGCTGGCGATCGGAGCGCGCGCGTTTGCGGAACTTGTCCGAGCACTTGTCGCCCCAGAAACTCTTCTGTCCCTCGATGACGTACTCCTTCATGTCGCAGAGATTGGAGCAGGCTTGGCAGACGAATTCGCGGCTCGAGTAGTTGACGCGGTCCAGGTCATAGCCCCGGAAGCGGCTGGGTTCCTTCGAGTCCTTCATCCGGTCGCGCGCGATCAGGGCCATGCCGATGGCGCCCATCACGCCGTTGTGGGGCGGCACGATGATGCGCGCGCCGAGAATCTTGGAGAAAGCGGCGGCCACGGCATCGTTGTAAGCCGTACCACCCTGGAAGAAGATGACCTTGCCGATCTTGCGCCCGCGTACCACGCGGTTCAGGTAGTTGAGCACCACGGAATAGGCGAGGCCGGCGCAAAGGTCCCCGACCTCCGCGCCCCGCAGGAGCAGGGCCGTGACGTCACGTTCCATGAAGACCGTGCAGCGCTCTCCCAGCCGGGCCGGCTGAGCGGAAGCGAGGGCCAGTTGCGCAAACTCCCCCTTGATGGAGACGCCGAGCTTCTCCGCCTGTTCCTCCAGGAAGGAACCGGTCCCGGCCGCGCAGGCCTCGTTCATGGTGAAGTCCACCACCACACCCTGGTCGATCGAGATGAACTTGGAGTCCTGCCCGCCGATTTCGAAGATGGTGTCGGCGGGTTCCATGCCCCTGGTCTGGCAGATGTGTAGGGCGCCGGTCTTGTGGGCGGTGATCTCATCGTTGACCGTATCCGCGCCGACGAGCTCGCCGATCAACTCCCGCCCCGAACCGGTGGTGCCGACCCCGCGGATGTCGAGCACATCGCCCAGCTCGACCTTGATCTCCTCCAGCCCCTGGTCCACCACCTCGATGGGCCGCCCCTGGGTGCGGAGATAAATGTCCTTGATTACCTTACCTTCGGTGTCGATGACGGCCAGGTTCGTGCTCACCGAACCGATGTCAATTCCCAGATAGGCTTCAATCTTGCCGCCGGCCACGGGTGGAGCGACGGGCTGCTCCTGGGTGCGGAGCAAAGCCACGTTCTCCATCGAAAGGGGATCGCTGAACTCAAAGCTTTTTTTGGCGTCCGGATGTTGCTGCAACTGATGAATGCGCTTGAAAGAGCGCTTCCGCAGCTCTTCCGCCTCGAGCATGGCCGCGCCCACGGCGCCAATCCAGGCGTGGAGTTCGGGAACCAGGAAATCGGACTCTTCCAGCTTGAATACCTGCCGCAGCGCGTTCCGTACCCCCTGGTTCAGGGCCACGGCGCCGATAAAGGCTACGGGGGGAAGCACCGCGCGCCCCTTGACGATACTCGACTTGAAGTTGCGCGCCACGGCATCGCACAGCCCACGCAGGATCTGGTCCGTGGTGTAACCCTTCTGCTGGGCGTGAATCATGTCCGTCTTGGCAAAGACGGAGCAGCGGCCGGCAATGCGCGCCGCGCAACTGGCGGCGCAGGCCGCGGCGCCCACTTCCTCAACGCTGTAACGGAGGCGGGAGGCTTGCTGGTCGATGAAAGAGCCGGTACCGGCGGCACACTCGCCGTTGGTCTGGTAATCAGTGATACCCAAGTGCCGCGAGCGGGTCTGGGAATCCAGGCGCAGGTACTTTGAGGATTCACCGCCCATCTCGAAAAGCGTGCGTACCTGGGGATAGAAAGTGCGCATTCCCTTGGCGATGGCGCGGAACTCGTTTTCAAAGTAGATGCCCAGGATCTTGGAGATCAACTGGCTGCCGGAACCCGTGACCCGAATCCCCTCGACGTTTTGCTCTTCGACATCCTCGTAAAACTCTTCCAGTAGGTCGAAGGTGGATTGGATTGGACTGCCCTGGATGCGACGGTAGCGGGAAAGCAGAAGCGGGCGGCCGGCATAGGGGCCAGCGGGCGGGAACTCGGCGGAAAAGAAGGTCTCGGACTTCTTCGCGAGGCCCTCGAACAACTCGCGGTCCGTGGTGGCGCCGATGGCGGCCAGCTTCAGACTTACGGCTCCAATGTCCAACCCAATGTCAATACTCATAAAGGTTTTCTGATTACAGCCAGAACTCCGCAGAATTATCTAGCTGCTTGGTGAAAACCGCCGTAGCACTGCCCGGCGGGATGAACGGCGGCCTGGTTTTGGTAGGGGAGCGCTCCGCGCTCCCGCGGGCGGCCGGAGGCCGCCCCTACCCAAGAGGCAAGCGCCGCTGTCTTCGCTGGCTGACCTCCAGCCGACCGGAATGCGGCCGGAGGCATCGGCTAATCCCCGTCCGTTTCTGGCCACACTTCTACTTGCCCTGGTTGAACACAAATTATTTCAGTGCCGCGCGAGCCTGTCAACCCATTTCAGCCGCCCCCTA
>Ga0315284_10013788_pt1 | contig 11517 bp, 20 predicted proteins | sample YL17G09_16_MG_FD_203696 | JGI IMG/M metagenome (GOLD analysis project Ga0315284, IMG submission 203696) | Sediment microbial communities from Yellowstone Lake, YNP, Wyoming, USA - YL17G09_16 | ecosystem: Environmental > Aquatic > Freshwater > Lake > Sediment | place: USA: Wyoming | collected... | reverse complement strand
ATTTCTAATTTTCATGAATTATTCTCCTTATTCACAATAAATCATAAGCCTTATTGCTTAAAAAGCGTAGAACAACAAGGGGTACCATTTCTCTGATTTCTGTATCTAAATTATAATTTACAAAATTATATGCTTTCTCAAAATCTTCACATATTATATTAAAAAACTTCATCAAATCGTGATAATCGACAAGAGCAAGATTGGCATATTTACCTTTGCCTAAAGTATAAGCAAGGTACAAAGATCGTTTAAATGCTTCTAATGACTCAAAAACTTTATTCGGTAAAGCACCAACCATAGTATTTTCTCCATTCTAAAATCTATTATACCTTAATTTGTTTTCTCTGGCAAATCTATTTTCAACCGTCGCCAACTTCACCATAAAATAGGTTCAAATCTTTTTCAGTAACTTCTACGCCAAGGGTTTTAGCTTCTCTTATGAAAGACCTTTTGAGAGTATGAAGAGTATGCCCACATTTCAAATCGTCTTCAATGTCAAAACCAACATAAGCATAAGAAATTTCATCACCATAAATACTAAAAGGTTTGCTTTCGTGGACGCCAAAACTGGGTTCAAATTGGATGAACCCTTCTGGAAGGTCTTCATCATCCCTAATTTTCATGGCATTCATTAACTTCCGAATAAGATTATCATCACCGGTCCCAACAATTAGAAAACTACTAGTGGACGAATTAGACACGAAACCATTGCGAATCTTCATCCGTTTCTCCTTTGGTAAATGTTAGTCTATATCAAACAAAACACATTCTCGGCAACCATAACAATTCTTATTCTCGGTATCCAATAATTTTTCGCGAAAACTAATGGTCTTCGGGTTATTCCAAACATCCTTTACAAAATCATCACAGTATAAAACATCAAGACCATCATCCCAGCCATCATAACCCGGAGTAAAAGAGCACGGGAAAAATCTAGCATTTACATCAAAAAATCCTGAAAAACAAACTGATTCACAAGGTTCTACACAAGTTAAAAATTCCTGAAAATGTGGTGAATCTTTTACAACATCTAAAAACCGCCTGGCAGAACATGAATCCAGACCAATCGATATATTATTCTTCAAAGCAAAATTAATAATGTTTCTAAACTTTTCTGGCTCAAGAGTATTAAAACCAATCCCACGACCACGTTTTTTCAATGAAAGTAATACTATGGCTTTCAGTTTAGATAATCGAGGGTCAGTCAATCTATCCTGTAATGTTTCCATTACCCAATCATAACTTTCCCGGGAAACTAAAATATGGATATTGGTTTGCAAAAGTCCACGATCAGTCAAACGTTTAACACTATCATAACAAACATTCTTATCAGCATAACGACTAACAGCAACAGCACCCGCTAATTTTACTAATTTATCAGCGGTTTCATCCGTAATTTCAGCTACAGTTATATTAGGAATAACCCCATTTAACCGAGAATATTCCATCATTGAAAATAGATCAGGATTTGAAGTTGCATTTGAATCGGCACCCAGTGCAATTTGACATAACAATCGACTTTTAGCAATTTTGTCAAAAAGTTGCTTAAAGGTATCCAATGACATATTTATGCCCTTTGGGGTATTCGATTTGTAGCAAAATCGGCATGGAGATGGACCTTTACCATGATTGGTAACGCCCTGACAGATAGTGGTAATTTCAATGTCGGCCAATTCCAAAGATGGAGCAAACTTTGGATCATCTATATTCTCTTTTGTTTTCCCCCAACGAGCGAAAAAACCAGATTCTTTTGAAAAATCAAAAGAGTAATTCTCGCTACGAACATGCTTTGTAGTCGGAGTTTCCGTAAATAACAACTTGCCCATTTTTATTCCTTCTGTTTAATAGCCGCAACCTATTATACCTTATTTCTCGGTTTCAGGGAAATTATTCACTAGATAAATATCACCCATATGTGGTTGGGTATAAACTAACAATCTTCTATCCTCTTTTATCCCTGACAATTCTAATTGAGAACCAATGCTATTATTCCTGCAAGACAATATACCCCTTGGCCCTATTGGATTACCACCAACTCTACTAATAAGAGTCATAAGCACAATCGCCTCTTGTTTTGTAAGTGTCAAAACAAAATTTTCTTCCTCTTTGTATGTAGTAACCGGAATCTGAATAATAATTTTCTCAGCCTTAGCCATTGTCTAATCCTTTCAATTGTTTAGTTATTTAGTTCAATTTTTCAATAATCGGTTCTAATCCATAATCTGCTACATCTCTTATAGAACGCCCAGCAGGTGCCATCACCTTGTAAGTAACGCCTGCCACCCTAAGACTATATTGGTTCTTAGATTCTACTCTTTCTCCAATCCTGGGAACAGCTACAAATACTTCTGTCCATTCTTCTCTTTTAAAATCATCTAAGTTAGTCCGGCAATGTCCTTTAATCATTTTGTTATTCCTTATTCTTCAAAATCATCCACATTTTCCAAGTCTTCATCTAAGTCAAAATCTTCATCTTCAAAATCTTCATCTTCTTCATCCTTTTCAGAATCATCATCTGTCTGGATAAAATCTGATTCTTCATCCTCTAATTCTTCTTCATCTTCGATATCTTCTAACTCTGGATCTTCATCGAATTCATCATAATCTTCTTCCCTAAACTCATAACGAGACATTTCGTGATCTGACATTTTCTCTTTCTCCTCTAAAAAGAATAGTAAACAAGTAAATTATTTTTTTAATTACTTCGGTGCTACTTTATTTCCTTTTATTATATTTTAATTTTTCTGGTCAGGCAAAAATCCTAGACCAAGACCTAGACCAAGACCAAGACCAAGACCAAGACCAAAATCCAGACCAAGACCAAGACCAAGACCTAGACCAAGACCAAGACCTAGACCTAGACCTAGACCTAGACCTAGACCTAGACTTTGATTGAGGAATACTATTTGTTCTAGTTATTAGTTTCATAATTTTTGGTTTGGCAAATTCACTAACCCCCAACGTGATCCCCTATCCCAACATCTAGACCAAGCAAAAAGTTCTCTGCCATAATTCGATATCCATAGCATACCAAACAATACCGATATAGATTCTCGTCTAAAACCTGATTTAGATATTGGTCTTGTAGCTGTATAAAAACAACAATTTGTTTTAAATATCATTTTCATAGTTTAATAAAAAAGCCTGGATAACCCGTTTGCGGGCAGATTATCCAGGTAACACAGAAAGGAGGCATCACAATCTTCTTATACCTTAAGGCGATAATGACCACGCTCAACGTTCTCAAACAAGTTCTTTTTGTTGCTCAAAGTTACAGCAACATTCTGAACAAACTTGGCACTATCAGTCGGATATCCATTTGCTAAAACAGCCGCAGCAATATCCTTGACATGCATCTTGTCCTTACCAGTTAAAACAACAGTAATCGCATCACTCAAACTCTGTTTCTTCAGTTCTGTAGTATCAGTTTGAACTGGGGGAGCATCCATAACCGGGGCAACAGAAACATCAACCGGAGAACTAACAACAGTGCTATCCGGTTGAACAGTGCTAGTATCCGGGTTGGTAACTTGTGTATTGCTAACCGTAGCAACTACCGTAACATCTGGAACGACGGGAGTTGGGATAGACAAAACTGGTTGCCTACGGGTATACTTGCGTTTTAAACGCTTAACGGGACGGGTCTTAGTGCTACCCTTTGTGGCGGTCTTGGAAGATTGCTTCTCGCGCCGGGCGATTTCCTTCATCAACTGGGAAGGGGTCGCGTTCTTCAACATTTCTCGCATCTCACGGATTTCAGGCTTCATCACATTTCTCCTTCTATTAAATTGTTAGCGTCTTACAACAACTATTATAACTTAAAAATCAGTTCCAGGCAAACAAGGTTTTAAATCTTCGTCTTCTGCGACAAAATTATTTACAATTGGTAATCCGCAAAACTTCATTTTTACGACTAACCTCAAAACGGTGCCTCCAAATATATAACCCTGCCCTGCGTAATGCTCTTAAACCAATACGGACATTACCACTTTTGTCAACTCTATACGAACCCAATACGGAAAATGTTTGTCCTTCTATACCCTTACTACAAGATAACAACACTTCTCCGTTATGGGACATTTGTGCTAAATATAATTTTCCGCCAACACTATAACTGGCAGCACGAATATCCTTTGCAGGAACACACAAACGATTGCGAGTATCCGGCTCAAGGTTAGTGGAACAAACCGTAAAAACAACGAGAGTCGGAATTTGTGTTACTGGAAGAGACACCGATGGGTTAGTTGCACTCGGGGTAGCCGGGAAAGCAGATGGATGAGAAGGATTAGGATCAAAAACAATTGGAGTAACAGGAGTAATCGTAACACCTGTTCCCAGAGCATACTTAGTGCGAAGCCAGTTATCATCATAAAGGCTAACATCAGTTCCCATCGGATGATATACCAAGGCTGGGACATTAGTTCCCATATTACGCTCATAATCCTGGAAGAACGGTTCACGATACAAAGAACCGATAGCATGGCGAACATCCTGGTGATTCGCCTGGAAATCGAAACGTTGACGGACTTCGACCGTAACATCATGTGCAGTAAACATCTTACCATCATTCACAAACTCTTCAACCACTTCTTGAACCTTGTCCATTGTCGCTTGATCACACATTCTTGTTTCTCCTTGTTAAAGCGTTTTTGATTGCTTGTTTCCTAGTATCTTTCATCTCTGTAGTTAACAATGAAATCATATGAGACTGTTGATTTTTATTTAAGCCAACAACATCCTGCATAATTTTAAGCGTAAGACCAACAGCTTGACTTTTAATTGTTTTTTTTATAGGTTTAATTATACCTTGATTTTTTCGAGCAGGCAAGAAAATAATAATTTTCTTTAACGCCTTCCGGCAAGAAAATACTTGTTAAATAATTTTAATCACTCCAATAATACGGAGCATCTTGAGCAATATTTGCTACCGTCCTTGCCGCCCTACAAGCAGAACGTCTAGTAGTATAGGTAATTGGACTAATGGCTATTAGTTTATTGTTAGCAGTAAAAAGTCTCCAATCCCATCTGCCAGCAAGCTTATCCAATACAAATCTTTCAGTTCTCATCTTCATCTCCTTCGTTTTCTATTTCCATACCGTTTTCATCAATACCAAAGAACTCTGGGTCACTACCTTGTTCTTGAAGCATTTTAGCCATTTGAGGAGGCGTAACTTGTTCTTGAGAAATATACCTTGACCAGTTTTAACAAATCTCTCCAATTGCGATAAATTATATTCGTCTATTTTCCCGTCTATGGTAAAAGAATGTTGACTATCATTAATACATTCTTGGTCGGCAACAAACTCCCAAGTATGCCCCCATGTTTTCTTCACTTCGGCTTCTAAATCATTATAGTCAATTTCAATAATAGATTTTTTCGTGGTATTCATTTTTTGGCTCCTTTACCAAATTGTTCAAGATAGGCGGCAAACTTATTACGTTCTTCGTCGGTTAGAAACATTTTATTTCTCCAGTTCGATTAGGTGAGTAAGGTTGATCTGATAATCTCTATAGATTACAAGCTCATTGTTCATAACTCCACTAACATTAGCCTTAGCAAAGGTCGAGTCATATCCCTTCTTTGGTAAATTAGAATCCGCTCCTGACGGGACATAATACTTTCCCATAGCAATATCAGCTACTAATAAAAATGTTCTATCAAAACGACCACCGCCCCATGACCCGATGCAATATCGGAGCGCTTTGGTACTCTGGTCCGAAGTGTAAATAGATCGTCCACCGAACATAGCTCCGGTAAGATGGGTAGAACGTGGTGGAGAACATCGAAGCCCGGACCTCAATACGCTCAAATAATTTGCAGTGGATGACCCGTGAAAAACCTGGAATAACGAACCAAGTGGTCTACCTTGTTTATTAAAAGCTTCGATAGAACTCGGCATATTAATTGTGAAAATCTGTTTAATCTTATAATCATAAGCATCGTAGTGCTGACGATTTTTAGATGAACGATAGAAGACATCAATCCGTTTTATCTCTCCCTTATCCTCTACCAACTCCATCTGAACATCGAAAATCTTGAGAGCAACCGGTTCATCCTTTTTATCCTTATCATCTACTTTCGGTACCGAAATAGCAGAAGTGTAGGATGTTTCCAGTGAGTCCAAAACATCATTTTGTTTCTGAACCGCGGTCAAATCTGGAAAAATTGTCTGAGGGCCAAATCTTTTCATCCCGGTATCTTGTGGAATAAGCATCATATAATCATCCAGTGTTCTTGTGAAACTACGATTATCGAAATCTCTATTAGCGACCCAATCACCGATACTAGTTAAAAGGGTTCTGGCTTGGTCTATGTTATCTTTCGTAATAATCCCGAGAGGAGTCTTAAATAAGCCGGTGTCGGCCACATATTGAATCTTGCCGCCCGATTGTGTAAAAATGTTGTGCGCGTTTTTAGCTGTAAGGTACTCGATAAGGCTTTTGACGATAGGATTAGAATGTTTAATTTGCTGTGTGGCAATAGTTTTTAATCCAGTGTTAGAAGTTTTAACTGGTGAAGAGTTATCTTCTACTGAGTCAATCGTATCAATTTTACGATAGCCCTTCTTAAGTTTCTCTCTAATTTTAGTTTCCGCGAAAGAAACGCCAGCACCAGGAAAATCTTTTTCCTGAGAAGATGATTCTTTGCCAACGCGGCCCCACTTTGTGCGTACAAGTCCGGAGTCAAAAACCCATACATACCAATACTTGTTATGATTATCAGCCGAGTCAGCACAGATATATTTCTCATGTCTAACTACATTATCACTCATTATTTTTCTCCGTTCAATAGAGAATTATACCTTATTTTAATTTCCCAGGCAAGAAAAAAGAAAGAATTATTCGATTTCCACCAACTTCATTTTTACCCAGCGAAACATAGAACTTGGCTCGCACATAAAACTAACATGATTAGTTAAGTTGACTAAAAATATATCACCAGATTGCCCTTTAACCCCAACTGGTTTCTCGACCACTAAATAAATATAACTAGAACTATCTTCTAGAATATCGCCATAAGATAAAATCATTTTGCCTATCGGCTCAAACTGAACTTTATCCTTCAATCGTTCAATAATCATAGTTTTGCCTCCAAAAGTATTTTTAGTTGTTGCCAGTTTATACTTTCACCCAATTGACAATTATGACTAACCAATTTATGATACCACATTGTATCAGGGATATAAAACCAAATAAGTTTAAACATAGGTTGACTATTATAATACCATAATTCAAACTTGGCTTTTGTAAAACCATCTTCCATAAAATAAAGAAGGTTGTTATTCCTATGATAATAAACCTTCATAAGCCACCAATGCCAATTGTATAATCTGTTCATACAATTTAGTAATGTCGGATGTAGTTTAAACATTATTTGTCTGTCTTTCTTCCAAAGATTTTCTCATACGCCTTATTATGGGCAAAATACGGCTCAATCATTTTCCTGGGAAACTTCCCACCATATCCCAACATCGGAGCAAGCCATCTATCTAAACAAAAACCCCGCCATTCAATCGTCACGGTCCTGGGACTAACCTTCGTCACTACATACCAAGCCGAACCATCACCGACACCAATACTAAATAAGAATCCTGGACCAAACTCTTCCAAACCATCAGAAAAACTTTGAGCAAGTTTAAAACTATTTTCTACCCAAACGTGATATGCATCTTCACCAAAATGGGTATAACTCATTGGTATTTCCATCAAATCACTTATATTGACAATATAAGTTTCTGGCGTAATAGCATCTTTCACAATCACCTTACCTTGTGGAATAAGTTTTTTGCTTTCATCGCAATACTCAGAAGTTATTCCATAAACATATTCGTCATTGTGCTTAAACTTGACTTGATAAGGTAATTCCATTTTTTAGCCCTTTCTATCATCTATTATATCTACCGCGAAAAAATCAGGCAATCTCTTCTTCGCTATAAGAATACAACCCAAAATGAGCAACATCACTATCTTTACAAGTTTCGTAAAACTTTTTAATAGCCTCCTCTTCAATCCAATCATCTGTTATTGTAGTGAGCTTGTTTTCTGGCATAAAAATATCTACATAATCTAAATGCCAAGTATTATCCGACTTACAAATAATCAATTCTACTTTAATAATCTTAGCCATTCTTTAACTCCTCAATATGTTTAACCCGGACAGGACTGGGTTGAGTAATGACAGACAAAAAAGTTTCTGCACTTTCTTTATTATCCCATCTAGTAGCTAAACAAAGTAATGGTGTATAATCAAAATACCCATAAAACCATCCATCTTTTTCGCGCTGAATAACAACCAGACTGTTTATCTTCTTTATTTCAGTCATTTAATTTCACTCTTTCTTACTAGGTGGACGTTCAAAATATCTTCCACAACGACTTTTAAAACCGAATGAACGATAAAACTTTTCAAGATCTTTTTGTCCTAAACCGGGTAGTTCACCAGAATAATCATCATTATCCGCTTCCGCCCATAAACAAAGCTTATTATGTCCATAATCTTTTATCGCCTTATCCGTCAATCTTCGAGCATAACCTTTATTCCGGTATCTATAATCTATTTGCAAATCTTCTATTTGATTATTTATAATATCAAAACTCAACATACCAATAGATTTTTTGCCAATAAAAATAGTATATCTTATACATTCACTTTACCATGCTATTTTTTTAATACTTGATTTCATACTTCTAATTTCACTTTCCTAAATCGCCTAAAGTTCCGAATCTTCCACTTCTCACCATGGACAACAATTACAACGCTCTTACGCTTTGCTTGCTTTAATCCACAACAAGATAAACATTTTTCACAGGTTGTTTTGTGATTAGAAGCCGGACAAATCATTTCAGATTTTAACACCACTTCACCCGGAAGACGGACCCTGAATGTTCGCCAACCCTTTTGCTTGGCTTGGAAATACTCTTTACGATTATCAACTGAAGCCATACAGATATTCTTGAAACGCTGGTCACAAGTAGACCACTGGTGAGTATAACCTACAGAAGATTTACAGGCAGACAATACAGGTTGCCAAGATTTCATAGGAATACTGGTCGGGTCGCCAAAACTACCAATTCTTAAATTATGCCTGTGTAAAAGTTTAATGTTCTTTTTATTCAATACCGGATATCCTTTACTCTTCCAACATTTAAACACGCCACCAACACCACACTTCGTGTTTACATAACACATCTTAAATTTTTGGTATTTACAATTTCCGCACACGGAAGAAATTGTACCGTCTTTCCTAGCTTGAGTTGGAAACGGGCTTTGAGGGAGTATCCATGTTTGAAGCAAATCGCCAGTTTTTATATTATCAGAGTGTCTTTTTACCCCGGTAATAATTGCAACTATAGGCTTGCCATCTAACTGACTGGGACCACGATAAAAAACTAATCCGTTGCTTTTAGGAAGTGCCATCTATTATTCTCCTTCTATCGTCCTATTATACTATCAACTGATTTTCCAGGCAAAATCTAAAATGTAAAAAATAAAAGAGGACCATTATTTGATAATGATCCTCTTTCTTCCTTTGACCAACGCATAGACCAAGACCATAGACCCAGGTAACAACTAATTCACCAATTCTATACGTCTATTATACCTGTACCGGTTCTACCAGGGAAACTTTGATATCCAATCCGTTATGGATAATAAAGTCTGGCTCATTATCCCGAGTAACCTTCCAAATCAGAATGGCATTCTCTTTGGTATCAATAATTACTTTAGCATAAACCGAATTAAACTTCCAACCATTAGTTCCCTTGTCATTGGTCCAATCAGTATCGTCAATCAAATCACCAGCAACCAATGCACCATACATCACTATCTTCCCATCTTCTGTAGTCTTGGAATAAACTTCTCTCAAACAAGCCCTAACGTCTTCTAAAGTATATTTCTTGACAGCTTCGATAGTAACAACTTTTCGATTAGTAATCAGATTACTAAAATCGTAAGTCCAATTCAATGAGTTCTCGTTATTGTCAAGAATTTGACGCTGAGCCTTCAAAACTTCTTCGCTAGTCATAACACTTTGTTCGTCCTGAACTACTGTTTCAACCTCTGACTCACTTGCTACTGGTGTATTCGGTGCTACTGTTTCAGTACCAGAAGTAGTAACCGGGTCCACGATAGTAGTAATCGGAAGTGTATTCCCGGGCACCTCTTCCACAATAACCGGAGGAGTGCCCTGGATAACCCAATTACCATCAGAGTTCTGGTTAGCTCCACTGGGCATACGACCACGCCCCTTAACCTTACGACTAACCTCAACCCCATCTTTCATATAGATAACATAAACCGTTTTCTTCTGTTCCACCACTTCATCAGTAACCGGCACAATCCAGTTGTCGCCTTCTTTGAAAGCCACATTAGGCAAACGCCCAATAGTTTTAATCTTACGAGAAACTTCAACACCATCCTTACGATAAATTACATAAGATATAGCTTTCGGTGCTACTGGTACAGCCGAACTACCAGTAGTAGCAGTATGCCTACCAGGTGTATAGTCATCACCTACAGTCACAATAAAATCATCGCCAACGACTTGATAAGCCTTTGGCGGGCGACCAGGACCACGAACTTTACGATCTACTTCTGAACCATCTGCTTTACGGTAAATAATAAATCCCATATTACATCCTTTCAAAAAAAGAAATTATTTCCACACGATATATTATATCGTTATTCAAATCCCCAGGCAACTATTATTTTTGCCTGAAAAAGAAAATACAACTAACTAAAAATACTAGACCAAAACCAAAACCACGACCCAGACCCAGACCTCGACTCAGACCAAGACATAGACCAAGACATAGGCCAAGACCAAGGCCCAGCCCCAGACCCAGACCAAGACTTTGATTGAGGAATACAATTTATCCTGGTTATTAGTTTCATATTATTCAATCTTTTTTGGTCTAATCGTTAAATCAACAAAATCTAAAATCTTTCCTTTGTGAAGAACTTCTATAAACATAGAATCAACCATTTGTAGATTCTTCAATATAATACATTCACCACCAGCAACCTCTTTGTAAAAATTGACCCGATAAAACTTACCGTGAACCACTGTCTTTACGAAAATAATCTGGTCTTTCCTATCTAACTTTGCTGAAAGAAAATCAATATAAGTAGTGTCTTGAACTATTTTCTTGGATTTTTGAACTTTTGATTCAATTTCCTGGTCTTCATCTGGCATAGAATGTTCTCCTTGACAACCTGGTGACTCGTTCTCAAGCTCATCATTATCTTCATAGTCGTCTTTAGTCGGCATAATTTATTCCTCTCGAAAATAAAAATAGCTTTACTAAAACAAAGTTTTAGGCAAAAATAATAGACCAAGACCCATACCAAGACCTAGACCAAAACCAAAACCAAGACCTAGACCAAGACCTAGACCTAGACCCAGACCCAGACCAAGACCAAGACCAAGACCTAGACCCAGACCAAGACCTAGACCCAGACCCAGACCAAGACCAAGACCAAGACCTAGACCCAGACCCAGACCAAGACTTAGATTT
>Ga0315284_10013787_pt1 | contig 11518 bp, 12 predicted proteins | sample YL17G09_16_MG_FD_203696 | JGI IMG/M metagenome (GOLD analysis project Ga0315284, IMG submission 203696) | Sediment microbial communities from Yellowstone Lake, YNP, Wyoming, USA - YL17G09_16 | ecosystem: Environmental > Aquatic > Freshwater > Lake > Sediment | place: USA: Wyoming | collected... | reverse complement strand
GGGATGAAATTGTTGACCAGGCAGAAGTATGCAGAAATTGCAGTATTCCTGCTGATCAAATGATTGAGGTACTGACTATTCTGGCAACCGCTTACTATAATATAGGAGATGATTACCAGAGAACAGGGACTGACATCAAAAAGATCAGGTATTATATCGATTCTGCTGAGAAATGCCTGGCAGATGCGAGTAAATTAATTTCCGAATGCGATTTTTCAAACTGGATAAGGATTAACAACCTGTTTGTTTTAACCTTCTGGCAGTCAGGCCAAAAAGATAGGGCTGAGAATACGCTGGGAAGCATTTTAGAGGTTCTAAAAAATAATGACCATATCAACAAAGCGCCAACCCTGCTGGTCATGGCCAAGCTGTTGCGATCAGGCCATAAGCTTCCCAGATACATGAATACTCTCTACACAGCCTACCAGGAAGCCAAAAAGAGGGATGACGATCTCTCAGCTGCTGAGGCATTATATTATTGTGCCGAAGCAACTTGTAGGCTGTGGGGCAATTATCAAAAGGCACGAGAACTCTATCAGCACGCCCTTGATCATTACACAAGCTACGGGGAAAAAACTGGCAGAATTATCAGTTATCGGATTCGGGCCATTGAGAAAAGATTGCAAGAAATATAGGTGCGTCCTCAGAAATGAGGCGTCATTTTTTATTATTTGTCAAAAAGAAAAATCTGATGTAGAATGATACTACGATTAAGACGTTTAAATAATAAATTGTATGAGTAAAATCGGCATTGATTTAGGTACATGCAATTCCTTGGTTTTTCTTCCGGGCAAAGGAGTGGTTTTGCAGGAACCTTCGGTGGTGGCAGTGTCAATTGAAGAAAACAGGATTTTGGCTGTAGGTGAAGCAGCCAAAGAAATGATTGGGCGCACTCCTGACACCATTAGGGTCTACCGTCCCTTAAAAGAGGGGGTAATTGCTGATTTTAGGGTAACCCAGGCCATGCTCAAGTATTTTATTGAGAAAGTGTCTGGGTTTTGGCGTTTTATCAAGCCTGAACTCATGATTGGTGTTCCGGCTGGCATTACTTCCACTGAAAGAAGAGCTGTTATTGAAGCAGCTATTAATGCTGGAGCCAAGCAGTCCTATCTGGTTAAAGAGCCCATTTTGGCTGCCATTGGCGCTTCCATACCGATCAATTCCTGTTCCGGCAATATGATTGTTGATATTGGAGGAGGAACATCGGAAGTTGCAGTAATATCCTTGGGGGGTATTGTAACCTGTCAGTCTTTAAGAGTAGGCGGGGACAAGATGGATGTTGCCATTTCCGAATACTTCAAAAAAAAGCACAATTTAGCTATTGGAGAACAGACCGCAGAAGAGGTTAAGATTAAGATAGGTTCTGCCTTGCCGGAAAAAGAGGAAAGGAAGCTTGAAGTCAGGGGCAGAGATTTGGTGACCGGTCTGCCCAGAACGATCAAAGTCTCTTCTAATGAAATAGCTGATGCGATTTCTGAAAGGCTTTCTGAAATCATCCAGGTGATCAAATCGGTTTTAAGAGACACTCCTCCAGAACTTTCCGCTGACATTGTTGATAAAGGCATGATTGTTTCCGGAGGGGGAGCTTTGCTCAGGAACCTTCCTGAAAGAATTACACAAGAAACAGGCGTTCCTTGTTTTATGGCTGAAGAACCATTGCTCTGCGTGGCCAAAGGCACAGGCGTAATTTTGGAAAATCTGGAATCATATAAAAAGAGCATAATGTCAAAGAAATGATCATCGGCCACCAGAAACAAAGGCAGTTCTTAAAAAAAGCAGTGGAATCAGACAGAATGCCCCATGCCTACCTGTTTTCTGGAATGGAAAAGCTGGGCAAGAAAAAAGTGGCTCTGGAAATGCTTTCTCTGGCTTTTGGAAAAGAACTTGAAAACATTAGCCATCCTGACTTGATTATTATTGAGCCCCAGGCAAAGGAGATTAAGATTGAGCAGATCCGTAGCCTCATCTGGCAATTATCGCTTAAATCGTATTCCAGCCCTTTAAAAGCGGTGTTAATAAACAAAGCGCATACAATGAATCAGGAGGCCCAAACCGCCTTTTTAAAGACGTTAGAAGAGCCAAGAGGCAGGGTAGTGTTGATCCTGATCAGCGAGCACCCTGATTATCTTTTGCCAGCCATTTTGTCCAGGGTCCAAAACATCAAGTTTTATCCAGTAAAGAAGAAAGAAATTGTTGATTATTTGAAAAAGGTGGGTTTAAGCGATGAAAAGGCAGAAAATATCAGCCAGATAACTTTAGGCAGACCGGGTCTGGCAATTGATCTGGTCAAAGACCCCAGCCTTTTAGAAGAATTTAACGAAAAGATAGAGAATTTTGATAGGTTGGCTGCTTCTGATTTAAACTATAGGGTACAGTATGTAAAAGAACTGGCTGAAGACCCTTTATGCGTAAAAGAAGCCTTAGAGGCCTGGACCGTCTATCTCAGGAATCAGATGCTTTCCATTTTAAAATCGGATAAGGTTAAAACCCGCTATTCCCTTAACAAGCTGAAAAAGATTATTGAAAAGATACAGGAAACCAGGCTTTTAACAGCAACGACCAACGTTGATCCCAAATTAGCTTTAGAGATTTTAATGCTTGAACTCTAATGTATAAAGAAATTATTAACAAAATCAAACCGGAATTTGACAAGGTAATCGGCTTTTTAGACAAGGAGCTTTCTAAGATTAGAACCAGCCGGGCTAATCCATCTTTGGTTGAAGATGTTGTTGCTGATTGTTTTGGGGAGAAGCTTCCGATAAAGCAGCTGGCAGCTATTTCTACTCCTGAGCAAAGGCAGATTCTCATCCAACCCTGGGACAAGTCATACATAATTGGTATTGTTGCCGCTTTGGAAAAGACCGGAATAGGCGCTAATCCAATAGTTGATAAAGATACAATCAGAATCAACCTTCCTGCTTTAAATGAAGAATACCGCAAAAACCTGTTAAAGCTGGTATCAGAGAAACAGGAGGAAGCCAGAAGGACAATCAGAAGGTGGAGAGAAGAGGCTTGGGCAAAGATCCAAGCGGAAACCAAGGAAGGAAAGATCAGAGAGGATGACAAGTTCAGAGCCAAGGATGAGCTTCAGGACCTGGTTGAGGATTATCACAAGAAGATCGAGGATCTTGGAGAGAGAAAGAAAAAAGAAATCATAGATTAATTATATGGCTGTTTTTAATTTTATTCTTACCCTTTTTAGCATTTTGTTTCTTTTGGTTCTTCACGAGTTCGGACATTTTATTACCGCCAGAAGATTGGGAGTGAAGGTGGAGGAATTTGGCATCGGCATTCCGCCTAGGCTTTTTAGTTTTAAGTTCAAAGACACCTTGTATTCCATTAACCTTCTGCCTTTTGGGGCCTTTGTTAAAATACCGGGGCTGGATGAGGCAACCGATCCGGAAGACTATAAGTTCATGATGGGAAAGCCGATTTGGCAAAGAGCCCTCATTCTTTTAGGAGGGGTGGTTTCTTTTTGGATAATTGGCGCGATATTGTAGAGTATTGTTTATGGCCTGGGCGGTCCCCAGGCAATTACTGATGATGAATTAGATGCTGTTAATCCCGAAATTTTAATCAGTTCTATTTCCGTTGATTCTCCGGCAGAACAGGCCGGACTTGTGCCAGGAGATATTGTTAAAAAAGTCAGAGGTCTTGAGGGAGAGGTTGAGATCGTAAAAGTAAATCAATTGATAGATTATACTAATAATCATAAAGGGCAGGAGATTACTCTCACAATAATGAGAATGAACGATGTTTTTGAAGTTAATATTATACCCCGAATTGATCCTCCGTCAGGTGAAGGAGCTATAGGTATTGGTCTGGTTAGAACCAGCTACAAATCTTTTCCTTGGTGGCAGGCGCCTTTAAAAGGCATTGAGACAACTTTTAATTTAAGCATAGCTGTAGTTGAAGGATGGTATAATGTCTTAAAAAGTTTGGTATTGGGAAATGGAGTTCCTAAAAGCGTAAAATTTGTCGGCCCGATCGGCTTGTTTCAGCTGGTTAATCAGGCTGCTCAGGTAGGCATAGTATATTTTATTCAATTCATTGCAATGATTGCAGTGTATCTGGCTGTATTTAATATCCTGCCCATCCCGGCCCTAGACGGAGGTAAGCTCTTGTTCCTGGCCATTGAAAAGATTAAAGGCAAGCCAGTTGATCCAATGACTGAACAAAAGATTACAGCCGTATTTTTTGGCATCTTTTTAATTTTAATGCTCATTATTTCAATAAAAGATATCGGCAGATTATTTTAAATATATGCTTCAATCAAAACTATTTTCTAAAACAAAGAAAGAGGCGCCTAAAGATGCAGAAGTGATCAGTCATAAATATCTGGTAAGAGGGGATTTTATCGAGCAGTCTTTTAGCGGTGTTTACCGTTTTCTGCCTTTGGGACTTTTGGTTTTAAGAAGGATAGAAGAAGTCATTAGAAAAGAAATGATTGGATTAGGAGCCAGCGAGATATTTCTGCCCGCTTTACAGAATAAAAGCCTTTGGCAGGAAACAGGGCGCTGGGATAAAATTGATCCGCCCTTATTTAAGTTTAAAGACAGACATCAAAAAGAAATTGCTTTAGGTTCTACCCATGAAGAGGAAATAACTGATATCTTCAGGCATCGGATTAAATCTTACCAGGATTTGCCTTTGGCATTGTTTCAAATCCAGTCTAAGTTTAGAAACGAAATGAGACCGACCGGCGGTTTATTTAGAACCTTGGAATTCTTAATGAAGGATCTATATAGTTTTCATCCTGATGAAAAAGATTTGAAGATTTTTTACGAAAAAGTGAAAAAGGCCTACTTTAGGATACTTGAAAAGTGCGGCCTCAAGTCAATCTGCGTTGAAGCCAGTTCCGGCACTATTGGCGGGGAGCTGTCTCATGAATTCATGGTCCCTTTGGAAGCAGGGGAGGATAAAGTTTTATTCTGCCCCAAGTGCGGGTTTGGCGCTAACATTGAAAAGACCGGAGAGATGAAGAACTGCCCCAAATGCAAGGCCGGACTAGAAATTAAGAACTGTATTGAACTGGGTCACATATTTAATTTGGGAACCAAATACAGCCAAGCCATGGGAGCAGAGTATTCAGATAGAAATGGGAAGAATAAACCAGTAATTATGGGTTGCTACGGAATAGGCCTGACTAGATTAATGGCAGCTGCGGTTGAAAAAAACCATGATCTAAAAGGCATTATTTGGCCCAAAGATATTGCTCCATTTAGGGCTCATTTAATTCAGCTAGAAACAGGATCAAAGGTTAAAAAAGCAGCCAGCGATTTGTATAAAGAGCTTACTGATGGACAAGGGTTTGAAACTAAAGTACTATATGATGATAGAGACAAGTCAGCAGGAGAAAAATTTGCTGAATCCGACCTGATTGGTATACCAATCAGGATAGTAGTGAGCGAAAAAACCCTGGCTAAGAAAAGCGCTGAAATTAAGAAAAGGGGGGAGACAAAGATGAAATTGGTTAAGCTGGGAGAGGTTAAGAAATACATCTAGCATGCTGAAAAAATTACTTTCATTTCTATCAGATGATATTGCAATTGATTTGGGCACTGCCAACTCTCTTGTTTATGCAAGAGGGAAGGGCATTGTCATTGCCGAACCATCAGTGGTGGCAGTGAATAAAAAAACTGGCCAGATTTTGGCTATCGGAGAAGATGCTAAAAAGATGGTGGGCAGAACTCCGGCCTATATTGTAGCTACCAGGCCTCTGGTCTCAGGTGTGGTTTCAGACTTTGAGATCACGGAACAGATGCTCCGCTACTTTATTGAGAAGGCCAAAAGCAAGAGATTCATTCTTTCTCCCAGACCCAGAGTCATTATCGGTATTCCCTGCGGTGTGACTGAAGTGGAGAAAAAAGCGGTCTGCGACGCTGCTAAAAACGCAGGAGCCAGAGAAGTATTTTTAGTGGAAGAGCCGATGGCTGCGGCCATTGGCGCGCATTTGCCAGTACAGGAAGCAGGCGGTAATTTTGTCATTGATATCGGAGGTGGTACCACGGAAGTGGCAGTAATATCTTTGGGAGGAATAGTAATTTCTAAAAGTATCAGGGTGGCTGGAGACAAGCTTAATCAGGATATCATCCAGTTTGCCCAGGACGAATACAAGCTTCTAATAGGTGAAAGGACAGCTGAAGCAGTAAAAATCAGCATTGGTTCTGCCTATCCTTTAAAAGAGAAAAAGCAAGTTCCCATCAGAGGCAGAAATCTGGTTACCGGTCTGCCGGAAGAGATTTTAGTTTCAGATGAGGATATACGGAAAGCTTTGGAGAAATCAGTCAAGCAGATTGTGGCCGAGATAAAAACTGCGGTTGAAGAAACGCCTCCTGAGCTACTAGCTGACATCATGGCTACCGGTATTCAAATGGCAGGAGGGGGTTCTCTATTAAAAGGTTTAAGCACCTTGATTCAGAAAGAAACCAAGATTAAAACTATGATCATCGAAGATCCCATGACCGTAATGGTCAGGGGCGCTGGCATGGTGCTCGAGAACCTTGACCAGCTAGACGATGTTTTGGTTGATACTGAATATTTAGAGCCGCCAAAATAACTATGATCAAGAAAGAAGAGGTTGAAAAAATCGCTCAATTGGCCAGGCTGGGTCTAAGCAGCGAGGAGGTAACTAAGCTGCAGACCGAACTGTCCAAGATTTTTGGTTACATTGACAAATTAAAAGAGCTAAAAACCGATAAAGTTGAGCCGGTCAGCCATCCTTTTAATATTAGAAACGTGATGAGGCCTGATGCTAAAAGATCCGGAAAAAGAGCAGAAAGCAGTAAGCTTTTGGAAGCCGGGCCAACAACCAAAGACCAATACTTAAAAGTAAAAGCAGTGCTGAAGTAATGGATTTTTTTAATTTAAAAATCAAAGAGCTTCATCAGGGATTGCTTAAGAAAAAGTTTTCCGCTTTGGAGCTCTGCAAGTCTTACTTAGAAAAAGCCAAAGAAAAGAATAAAGACGTTTTTGCCTTTCTTTCCTTTAGTGAAGAATCTGCTTTGGCTCAGGCTAAAGCAGTGGACGAGCTGGTTGCTAAAAAAAGTGATGTTCCGCTGCTGGCTGGGATCCCTTGTGCCATTAAGGATAATATTTTGGTTGAAGGGTTAAAATGCACTGCCGGGTCAAGGATTCTAGAAAACTACGTTGCGCCATATGATGCAACTGTGGTAAAAAGACTTAAAGAGCAGTTCAGCGTGTTTTTGGGCAAGACTAATCTGGATGAGTTTGCCATGGGCTCTTCAACAGAGAATTCCGCTTTCGGTCCGACTCACAATCCCAATGATCTTAATCGGGTAGCAGGCGGGTCTTCAGGAGGGTCTGCCGCTGCTGTAGCTGCTGATTTTTGCAATTATTCCTTGGGCTCTGATACAGGAGGGTCTATTCGTTTGCCAGCATCTTTTTGCGGTGTAGTCGGATTAAAACCAACCTATGGAGCAGTGTCTCGATACGGATTAATTGCCTTTGCTTCTTCTTTGGACCAGATTGGCCCTTTTTCCAAATCAGTAGAGGACTGCCAGCTTGTTTTTAATGTTATCAAAGGATGGGATGAGATGGACAGCACCAGCGTTAAGATCAATCCTTTGGATAGATTTGATTTAAAAAAGCTTAAAATCGGGGTGCCCAAAGAATATTTTGTTAAAGGGATTGATCCGGAGGTTGAAAAGCTTATACGAGCGGCTATTAAGAAATACGAGGAAATGGGATTGGACGTAAAAGAGGTAAGCTTGCCTAGATCAGAATATGCGCTTGCTGCCTATTACGTGATCAATCCTTCTGAGGCATCCACCAATTTAGCCAGGTACGACGGGATCAAATACGGATATTCCAATCAGGATAAGGTTAATGATCTGATGGAAGTGTATCTAAAAAGCAGGGGAGAGGGTTTCGGGCCTGAGGTCAGAAGAAGGATTATGGTTGGAACTCATGCTTTATCTTCAGGATATTATGATGCCTATTACTTAAAAGCCCAGAAAGCAAGAAATTTGATTAAGCAGGATTTTGATAAAGTCTTTGAAAAAGTAGACCTTCTGATGACTCCGGTTTCCCCTTTCTTGCCTTTTAAAATAGGGGAGAAGGTTGATGATCCGCTTTCAATGTATCTGGTTGATATTTACACTGTATCCATTAATCTGGCCGGTCTGCCTGCCTTGTCCCTGCCTGTTGGAAAAACAGCTGGCTTGCCGGTAGGGCTTCAGATCATCGGCCGGCCTTTTGAAGAGGACAAGATCTTTGAAGCTGCCAAAGCTTTTGAAAAAACATGGAGAACCTAGACCAGCTAATATTAAACTTTATTTTTAATCCTCCTGATACCTTCTTGTTGTCTTTTCTTCGCTTCCTTTTGATTTCCTCGGGCGTTCTTATTATCGTCGGCCTGATCTATTTCATGATAATCAATACTTATTTGAGAAGACTTTTCATATATGACTGGATGGAGTTTTTCACTTACCGGCCCTACCAGATTGCCAGAAAGTCGGAAAAGGACTGGGAAAGAATAAAAAGCAGGATTGAAAGGGGATTTGAGCCTGACTATAAGCTGGCTGTAATACAGGCTGACAACATGATGGAGGACACTTTAAGGAAAATGGGTTATGTAGGTGACTCTTTCGGCGATCTCATGGAAAAAGCCGGAGATTACGTTGTGCCCAATATTGAAGAAGTAAAGCTGGCTCATAAGCTATGTAATGACATCATGTATGATCCTGATTACAGGTTAAGCCAGGAGGAAGCCAGAAAAGCGATTGAGGCATTTGAAAGGGTTTTCATTGAGCTTCAGGTCATTTCTTGATTTTTTTCTCAAAATAACGTAGATTAAAAGATGCGTCGCGGCGTGGAGGAGTAGTACCTTGCGAGGCCCATAACCTCGAGACCCTGGTGCAATTCCAGGCGCCGCAACAAGTTTTTGAATTTGCCGGCGTAGCTCAGCGGTTAGAGCAGTGGAATCATAATCCATGTGTCGGGGGTTCGAATCCCTCCGCCGGTACCCTCAATCATTACCTGGACCCGTAGTGTAGCCCGGTCAACACGCTTCCCTGTCACGGAAGAGATCGTGGGTTCAAATCCCATCGGGTCCGCAGAAAAAGCCTCTCTTGACAAAATACACCTTAATGGTGTATAATTAGTCTATGCAGGGCAATGATCAGATTGTTGATCTCGCGTCTAAAGATGTGGATGCGTATCTTCGGAGTATCGCGATCGATCCTGGCGCTATGAAACTGCTCAAGCAGTCGTGCCACGAACCCGTCTAGGGTTCAAATGGGTGTGAGCCTCTAAAAGGGCAATGATACACCCATATTTTTTTACTTTTTTGACATATTTATTGCCTATTGACAAGGCAGACATTTCTGTTGTATAATATAGGCATGGACGATCTGATCATTACTGATCCGGTCGAGTTCAAGGCCCTGTGTGTAATCGAGGAAAGAATCATTCTTTTAGCTCGAACTGTAAGTACAACCCATCATTTATCAGAGTTCAGAAAACAAGGTCTAATGAGATTACGATATCTTATTGGACAATTAAAGCGCTCGTACATGTATGATAAGCCTCAGGATCTTACACTAGATCCTGTTACCGAAGAGCTTCTAGCTTTACGTAGGGCTTATCAACAGGCGCAAGAGACGCTTCTGACTCTGAAGCAGATCAATGAGAACTTAAAAAAGAGTTCGAAATCAACAGAACAGCAGGCCCTAGAGTACGCACAAGAGCTTAGGGCCGAAAAGGATTCAAGTCCTACGGCAGACGTAAACGCTATATTCGCTGAGATCACAACGAAAACGTCTAAAGTAGCTGAAAGAATTCTCATTGAAGCTGATAACGGGGTGCCTGGAACTCATGATAGTACAGCTGATGTGAACAAGCCTGATGATCTCGACGAGGTAGAAGATCAACTCAGGCGAAAAATCGACGCTCGTAGAGCAGCCCAATCAGGTTGCATCGCGAGTAGCGGTTCTGAGGGGAAGGTATAATCCAGCCTCTCTTTTTCTTGTAGATAATCATTTTTCTTGCTAATCTATTCATATTAAGGGCCCGTAGCTTAGTTGGTAGAGCGCCACATTTGCAATGTGGAGGTCAGGAGTTCGAGTCTCCTCGGGTCCACACTTTCAATGGATATATCATATGTCCATTGTTTTATTTTATGCTAAAGTATATTAAGGTCAGATAAAGATAAATAAATAAAATAAACATGTCTAATCAAGAGATTTTAGATTATATAAAGCAAGAATTTAAAAAGGGAGTAAGCAAACAAGAGATCTTAAATAAACTCATCAAGAGTGGTTGGCAGAAGATAGATATTGATGAGGCTTTTTCTCTTGCCTCTGAATCTTCCTGCGATCCTAATCCAGTAGAAGAAAATGTCTATACTACACTACTTAGCCCAATAGAGCTTTTAAAAGAAGCTTGGTCCATTTATACTAAGAGGTTTGGTACTTTTATTGGGATACTACTTGCTTTTCTTGTTATTTATATTATCTCGGTTTTAGTCCCCATTTTTGCATTAAAAATGGCAAATAGCTTTGCATCTCAAGCAATTTTATCGATCATATCAATAATAATTCAATTCTTTTTATATTTAGTATTAATGTTTCCAAGTCTTGCTTTAATTTATACTGTTAAGGACAGGAGTGAAAAGATCGGTGTTATGGAGGCCTATCGTAGAGCGGGATCAAAACTGTTTTCTTATATCTGGACCAACATCATCATAATGTTAATTACTTTTGGAGGTGCTTGTTTAATAGTAGTGCCTGCCATAATAATTGGAATGGTATTAAAAAACAGCTACTTATTGGAGATTATTAAATCATCTAAAGAGTTACTTGTGTTTATTCCCGGTTTGTTCTTTGTTCTCTGGGCAATTTTCGCTAATTATGTTTTTGTTGCTGAAAACGAGAAAGGAATGAGAGCGTTTCTGAAAAGTAAAGAATATACTAAAGGAAATCTTAATAATATAGTGGTGAGAATATTGTTTATAGCAGTTATAGCTCTTGTTATCAGTTATATTTTTGCTATCCTTAATGGTTTATTCTTAGCTCAGCTTCCTGATAGTGCTCAGTTACAATTAATAGCCAGTATGATTTTTAATATTATTTTGGGGATTTTTATACCCTTACCTGTTATTTATAATTTCCTTATGTATGAAAATATCAAGGCAATCAGAGGTGAGTTTGTTTTTTCTCCTTCTAAAACTAGCAAAATAGTCTTTAGCTTAATTGCCACATTTGGGTTTGCTATTTGTACTTATGTTCTTGGTTTAAATATATATCTTCTATTTTCTCTTATTCCTCATGCACTACAGAATCTTTAGAAGTCTCTATAGAATAGCTGGAAGGAGCATGTGTTTGGATTGTAAGGATCATATAAGTAAGGAATCAAAGATTCTAGATTTGGGCTGCGGTTCAGCTATTGTTGCTAAATGTTTTGAGGAATTCTTTAATGCTGATGTCCTAGGTGTGGACATTAAGGATATGAGGATTGAGGATATTCCTTTTAAGATTATTGACAAGAATAATCTTCC